>ENA-UOJS01001654-UOJS01001654.1-human-gut-metagenome-genome-assembly--contig:-C74-NODE-1654-length-17684-cov-7.736173_pt1 | contig 17684 bp, 17 predicted proteins | sample MGYA00242355_ERZ723902 | MGnify/ENA metagenome assembly ERZ723902 | reverse complement strand
ATTTTGTCAATGACAGACAACTTTCTATTTTTTGATTTTATATCGAACTCACGTTGATTTAGGTATGCGATGCAATCTCAATACGATAAAATGGAGAATATAGAGGAGCTACTCAGCGAACTTACTCCGTGCCAACGGCACCAAGCAAGTTCTGCTGACAGGCTATTACAGTTGCTTGGATAATCCCAATCCGCTGCTATAGAGAGAACCTACAAGATTTCGCCTGCTTCATTTCGCAGGTTCTCACTATGACAGCGGTCTTGGGAAACATAGGGGCTATAATGCTCCCTAATTGTACTCACTACTCCTAAGACGGCATATTGTTCTTTTTAGGCAGAAAATTATGACTTGATTTTGCAAGACAGAATCATCGTCTCGTTTTCGGAATCAATATCCACCTTATTCATATTCCAATCAAGTTCGGACAATTAAAGTTCGTGTAATCTCCATTCATAATTGCCCCATTCGAGAAAACAGTTGAACCGTGTTTCTCTACACCATGCTGCTTATGGATATGACCAAACAAATGCAGGCAGGGTTTTATTTCTTCTACCCTCACCAGAAGTTCTGCCGAGCCATAGTTTATCCCATCGTCAAAATCGAGCACACCATAGGGTGGACAATGGGTAATCAACACATCCGTATCGGCAGGTATGGCCGCATAGTTACGAGTCTGACGGTCAGAAATACAATCCTCCATGAACATAGGAACTCCATAGTATTTCACTCCGTCAATTACCACGCCTGAATTGCAGAGATAATGCACATTTTCATCCAACCCGTCTATATTGGCTCCGTATAGACAGACATCGTGATTGCCACAGATAAAAATCTTGTGCGGGTAAGGGAGATCGCAAAACCAATTCATGAAATCAATGGCTTCTTGCTCGCTCCCATTCATGGTGAAATCTCCAGAATGTATAAGGATGTCAGCATCGGGCTGCCGGTTAAGCCGCCGATGCTGATTGTGGGTATCGGAGAGGTGGAGGATGGATAACCTATTCATTGGATGTTTTTTTCTGAGATGAATTCTGCAAATTCAGTTTCTACTTGTTGGCAGAAACTCTTAATGTATGGAGTGCCATCACTCGGCTTTGCAATATTAAAACAATAGTATTGCTTTTTGTCACCTTGTTCGTTCTCCAACACAATGGTACGCCTCTTGTAATCCCATTCCTGCGTCATGAGATAGATATCGTATTCCTTATTGTTACTTTGCTTATACCATTGCAGATAAAGCTCCTTTCCGTTTACATGATAGATGAAGTTTATACTAAGATTTCCCCAAAACAGTCCGGTGCCGGCTATTCTCTTATTGCTATCGGTCAGTTCTATAATTCCAGCATCTAATAGTTGGTTCAAATAGGTATCGCGCATCGGATAGTTCAACATTACCCCATACTTATAGCCACAATAGTACAAAGCATCATGTGGATGACGGATATACAGATTCCAGTTATTTGTGTTTTCCGATACGAGGAACCTAACGAATGATTCATTCGCCAATAGTCGTATTTTATCAGACTTTGTCTCATTCGAAGGAGAATGCCCCATCAACAAATGGTGAACCGGTTTTGAATAGATATATTCGTTGGAGGTATTGACTTTGGTCAGGATGTTTTCTTTCCATGTTTTTGCGGTACAAGTAAATATCTTGGCATTCCACCAGAATTGTAATTCCCAACTGTCACAGTAGCTGTATAGCGTATGCAAGGCTTCCACACGCTTCTCCGTCCGGATACCTTCTTTATCGAACAACAGCCTTGCGGTCTCCATCTTTTTATCAAAGCAACTCCAATCTACCTTTCCTTCTTCGTTGTTGAAAAGGAAGGCGATGGCACCTTTGAAGAACGTAAAGTTCTCTGCTGCGTATATTTTACCTTTCCAGTCAGGGCCTTTCTTTATTTGTTTGGCTTTCGATATTTCTTCCAATAGCTGTCTCCGGCTGAATGTGTCTTTTATCTGGCTTTCGTCTATTCCGGCTAAGTAAGTGATGATGTCGTCCGAAGCATTATTGGGCATTGCTGCATTTCCGAGTTTGGGCAATTCATTGATTCCCTTTCCAAAGAAACGGATGGCACTGATGCTTTGTTCCTTGTCTATATAGCTGTTCTCCACTATATTCCATACAAAATGCATCCAGTCTTTTAGGCTGTTTGTGTTCACCTCTTTACATGTGGTCAGATAAACGCAAATAGCATGGAAAACTACTTGTTGCGGATAGGTAAGCGTGTATGGAGTATTATCTGTCTTATTGTTTTCTGTCTTTTTATAATGTGGGATAAAATAGAATGGTGTATTGCCGGTTTTATCTTCGTCTGACCTCCAATAAGGCCAAAAAAGCTCATCCATAGCCTGTTTGACTTTTCCTTTTCCATAATCTTCTGTTAGTTTTTCATACTGTCTACACAGATTGTTCAAGCAAGCCGTAAGTTCACCGATACATTCTTTAGTGAGTACATCATTGTAGATGCTCATGCTTTGATAATGGCAGTCTGTTTTGTTTCCTTTCTTATCTGCCGTGGACAGCATCTTATACAAATCTTCCATTGTTATCTTTTCCGGTTTAGAACTTGTGTTCGCAATGCGCCAATTGAGGAAAAATCGGTTGAAGAAACTCATGTAGATTTCATCAATGCGGTCTTCGGTGGACCGGAAGTGCCAAAATAGATCTGTCCACCGAGTGTCCATCAACACACTGAATCCATCTTCTTTACTTGCATCATTCTCCGGTATCAAATACTCCCGGTCGTTCTGTTTGTATTTCAGCAAATCGGCCTTGAAGTTCTCAAAATCGGTCAGGACTTTTCCACGGGCATTCATCTTGATGTACAGGTCATCGGTCAGCGGCATGTTTTTGTCTTCCATGTTCAACAGATAGAATTTAACAGGTGCCTTCTCTTCATCTTTCAATCGTTCCAAAAGTTCCAAAGCCCTATCTTTTGTCCATTTTAGGTAATATTCTTCAATACCGTCTATTATGTCTGTTTCGTTGCTGTCCTTAATGTCCGTACCTTCCAGCATACGCAACATGGATTGTATGGTAGGATCCTGATCGTAAATGGAATAATACCAGCGTTGGTTGCGTATGAAAGAACGGATGCCGTGATTCTTTGGTTTATATTTTTCGTTTATGTCACAAAGTTTTTGGCAGAAGGTTCGGGAGGAGACTCTTGTTTCGTATGAGAATCGTTGCAGTGTTGCCCTATCTTCGTTTAATGTCCCCGCACATAAAGCCAAATACCAATGCAGCAGCCATAACGTAGTCAGACGTTGCTGACCGTCGAGCGGATAGAAAGTGTCCGCTTCCACACTTCCATAGACAAAATCGAGCACCAATGGCTTAGCATCCCCTTGTAGTGCGGCAAACAACTGGCCAAGGAAACGTTCCCGAAGATATTCTTTGCCAATTCTGCCTTGTGCATAGTCGCGCTGAATGATGGGAATGACTATTTTCTTTGATGCCAACAGACTCCAAAACGAAATGTTCTTGCTATATTCTGTCATAATAAAAATTCTTTAAGTGTGACTTTGATGTTATTCATATAAGCTATGGCATCTTCCTTGTTCCAAGTATTGAAATCAGACGATGCAGCGTTGTAGTACTTCAGGAAGACAGATTTGGTGCATGGCGGGATGAAAGAGGATTGACTTTCTTGGACTTTACACTCCACAATCGCTCCGTTCTCGTCAACCGTTGGCGGAAAGAACCTCTTACCCTGATCCTTGCCAATGATGACTCTACGCTTGGCCGGAAAGATGGCATTTCCATAACTCCGGTTGGTGGATGAATCCAGCAGGGCAAAGTTCCATATTTTATTCTTCTCAATCTGAGACAGCCGAATATTCCCGTTTATGTCATCAATACTGCTTCGCAGCTCTTCAAATCGCTCGTTTCGTGCCTTCTGCTTGTCCGGATCTTCGCTTTGTTCGTAATTCTTTCCGGTAAATTTCTCGAAGAAGTCTTTAATATTTTTCCTGATTTCCTTGAATACCTCACCCTGGAGTCCGAAATAGGCATTAAGCAACCATTCGCGCTGCGATTGTATATCATTCAGTTTGTTTTCAGTATTTGAGTCAATATGTTCCACGTCCCAATCTTCTGATTTATACAAATGAAACGGGAATTTGTAAAATACACCCTCCCGGTATTTCTTGTTTTCAGCCAATACATTATTCTGGTTGATGACTGTCTGCAGGTTGTACAGAAGCAAAATAGGACGACAATTCTGCTTGACCCCACCTTTGAATTCTTGGGGAACTTCCGCATCAACTTCATAGACGGTATTTTCAATGTCCTTGTAACGGATGCTTTCCTTGATTGCCTTCATAAGATAATTTTCTCGGAAAGCCGATTTGGTGGCATATCGTGTCCATTGCCGATAAATTCTGTTTACGCTTTTTCCGATGCAAATCAAGAAACCGATATAATGGTACAATTCCTTGTCATCAAACCACTCTTGCAAGGTCTGGAAAATCTCTTTTACTTTCTCCCAGATAGTTTGGATAGCTTCTTCTTTTTGCTTCTGTGTTTCAAAATAATGATTGAAGTAACGGAATGTTTTGAGGTCATCATTCATCTGAATCTCTTGGTCATCCTTGCAATGCAGCATGTCTTCTTGACAAATCATGTCAAAGATGAAATCAATACGTGTCGAACGTTCGTTGCCGGGTTCGTTAAGGAAGAGCCAGAATTCATTGGATTGAAGTGTGTATTCTATGACATCCCATTCCATGGCTATCTCCTGCTGACGTAACCTGACTCTGCTGTAGTCATCGTTCGGGAAGTTGGATTTGTTTAGTAAAAGTGCCTTTATTAACTCTGCATTGGTCAACGAAATCTTTCCGATGTTCAGCCGTGTAAACACCTCTTTGGGGTTATTCTCTTGGGTTTCATACCAAATGAACTTTACCTGATGGAGCAAAACGTTTCGAAAACGGTCAATGTCTTTTCCCTTCAGCCAATTGTTGGTGCAATTGACAGCTTGTTTAATGTAGTAATAATCAATGTTTTCCTTGACATTAGAGTCTGGAATTCCGTTCATAATGCCATCTAAAAAAGAGGCGCTGTTTTTACGGGTCTCATACTCAATATCGTAGAAATGAGGTTGCTGTAACACTTCTAAAATAAGGCGAATGGTAGTCAGTCTCTGTTGTCCGTCCACTACTTCCCATTGTTCTTTCAGCAAGTGTCTTACTTCATTCAAATCTTTTGCCTCATGTATTCGCTTCATTACTGAATCTTCATCGGAAAGTCTTTTCACGATGACTAATGGCTGCAAGCAATAAATGCTGGCATTACCTTTCTTCTCGCTGAACTCAAGTATATCTTTCAGCAAATCTTTCACTTGCTGCTGCGTCCAACGATATCCCCGTTGATAGGCAGGAATATAAAACGCCATGTCCTGCAGTTCCGCAATGGATTTTAATTCTAATGTATTCATCGTATCATAAGTTTGTTTTTCATTTTACAACTTTCCACCACAATTCCCCATTTCTTCCAGTCCGCACCATCCGGCATCCTCCAATTCCCTCAAAAACAGTCGTGCGCACATCTCGGCATCATCCCCTGCTCGGTGGTGTTGACCGTATGGAATCTTAAACTGGTCGCAAAGGTAATCCAGACTGTTGCAGCCGAAGTTATAAAGCCTGCGTGCAGCACGGTGGGAACAATAATAGGTGACGTCCGGCTTCTCCATACCGTATAATTCCAACGAGTGGCGGATGCAGCTGATGTCGAATGCGGCATTGTGGGCCACAAGCACGGGAATGTCCTTAAGGTATCCGGATATTTCCTCCCATATTTCCGGAAATTCCGGAGAGTTGGCTGTATCATTTGGCCGGATGCCATGGATCTGCATGTTCCAATAACTGTAGCTGTTTCCTTGCGGGCGGACGAACCACGAACGGGTTTCTGCAATCTCTCCGTCACGTACCACGCAGATACCAGCCTCACAGATGGAAGCACGTTTGCCTGTGGCTGTCTCAAAGTCGATGGCTATGAAATTTATTCCTTGCATGGTTTATCCTCCTCCCAAGTGTAATAGTCCAACATGTTTTTTGCGAAATTGCGCATTTCGTTGCGCACGGATTCCGGCTCCAGCACTTCTACTTGGTCACCTTGAGCAAGAACCAGTTGGTAGAAGTCGAAAGTCGGCTTCAGGTGATATTCAAAGAGCGTGGACTCGTCATCGCCCTCTATCTCCCTTTGCGACTCATGCAACGGCAATGTACGCAGATAGTCGGCAAAACCGCCATAGGCCAAGAGTACGATGCGCTGGATGGGCCCGTCCGACGTGATTACTCCACAACATCCTTCAAAATACCGGTTTACGTCGAAGTTCTTTTTCATCTTGAACGTCCTGCCAGTGTCCTGGATATCCGAAATGCGGTCGAGGGCATACACCCGGTAGACATCGACAGGCTTAATGCCTTTTTCTTTGTTCCGGTCTGAATAATACGGACTGCGTGCCACCACGTACCAACGGCGCTTTACAACTTTCAGGCAGTATGGCTCAATCTCAAACGTGCTGGCTTCCGGTTTGCCAAACCCCTGATGCGTGATGCTCAGCACGTGGTTGCGCCGCATGGCCTCGGCGATGGGCGTAAGCCAGGTTTGCCCCGACGGGATGTCCTCAAAGATAATCCTGTCTTCCAGTTTGTTGTCCGCCTGAATCTGGTTCAAGGTGGCATAGGAACTGATCAGCCAGCTTTGCAGGTTGTTTCCTTCCAACCGCTCCGGCTCGTCGATGTAATAGCGGTAACCGTCCTTGCGGTCGCAGTCGATGTACACGTCGAAGATGTCCTTGATGGCCTTCTGATGATTGTGAAACGTGCGCAGGGGCAATTCCTCGCCATAGCCCAATCCGCATTCCTGCCAAAGCTCGCTGATTTCCTGAAACGTCAGGCGTTTGTATCGGCGCAGGGTGTCTATCAGCCAGACATAGCGCCCGAAGAGATTTGCTGCCATACTGTTATTTATTTAATGTTCTGCTACAAAGTTAGCAGTTTACTTGTGAAAAATTGCGGCACATCCTTGTTTTTTCTGCTTTTCAATTTATTTTTTGAGGTTATGCTTCATTTTGGCACTTGACAACCCTTACTTTGCAACAAAATTTATGTTAAACCATTTAATAACAAGTAGTATGGCAACAAAAAACTGGAACAACGATTTTATGGCTAAAGTATTGGAAGAGGCTGCATGGAAAGAGTTGTCAAGCGAATTTGCTTGGAACGAACAACTGCTAGAAAAGTACAAGGACAAGGTGGTGTGGAAAGAGATTTCAGACAACAGCAATATCCTTTGGACTGTATCCATGATTGAGAAGTTTAAGAACAAAGTGGATTGGGAGGAGCTTTCCGGTTCCGACAACGAACATTTGTTTACAGCGGAAAATCTGGAAAGATACAAGGATTATTGGAATTGGTCCAAATTGTCGGGTAATTCCAGTGTAGAACTGACTCCTGCGCTCTTGGAGCAATTTGCCGACTATTGGGATTGGAATGAAATCATCGACTGCTATCGCCGGGATGAATTGTACAGTATGGAGTTTCTGGAGAAATACCAGGATTATATTCCGGCATCCGCCCTGCAGCGTTCCCGCTTATGGGACAAGTTGGTTGAAGACGAAAAGAAACAATTAAAAATACGCATCCTTTCATAAAACAAAATGAAAACCATAGAAGGCTATAACGTAAGAATCTTCACGGACAACATCGAGGACAGTGCCAGTGAGCAAATCAAGGAGTTGCTGTCCATCGATGTGTTCAGCAAGTGTAAAATCCGCATCATGCCCGATGTACATGCCGGAGCAGGCTGTGTCATAGGCTTTACCGGAGACTTAGGCGACAAGGTGATTCCGAATATCGTGGGCGTGGACATCGGCTGTGGCATCTTGGTACAACCGTTCGCCTGCAAGGGTGACATAGACTACCATGCCCTCAACGAGTTTATTCTTCGGTGTATACCGTCCGGCCGCAATTATCGGGATAGCCGTTATGCACCGCTCCCGCAAAAGTACATGGATGTATATCGTGAAGCCAAGGACATCATCAAGCAGTTGCGTTGTTACCGCGAACTGAAAGAACCCAAACGATTGAACGCCTCCATTGGGTCATTGGGTGGTGGTAACCACTTCATCGAACTGGACAAGGACGAGTGCGGCATGACCTATCTGGTGGTTCACACCGGAAGCCGCAACTTGGGTAAGCAGGTAGCGCAGATCTATCAGAAGCTGGCCGTGAAATGCCAGTCTGGTTGGGCGGAACTGATGGAAAAACAAGACCGCATGATTGCCGAATACAAAGCGGCAGGGCGCAAGGACGAGCTGCAGGATGCCATACGCCAACTGCACAATTCGTTCAAGATGCGTAAGCCGGCCATACCGTCTGACCTTTCCTATCTGGAAGGCAATTATCGGGAAGATTACCTGCATGACATGCGTCTTTGTCAGCGTTGGGCTAAGATGAACCGCAGTCTGATTGCCAGCCTCATCATGGATTATTTCATCCTGCAAGGAAATGTGGAAGCGACGCCCTATGATTGGGCTTTTGAGAGCGTGCACAACTACATAGGCGACGACAACATCATTCGCAAGGGGGCAATAGCCGCCTATGAGGGACAAAAGTGCATTATTCCGTTGAACATGCGCGATGGCTCGCTTATCTGCATTGGCAAGGGCAATGCGGAGTGGAATTGCTCGGCTCCGCACGGTGCCGGACGCGTCATGAGCCGAAGCCAAGCTTTCAAGAGCATTTCCATGGATGACTACCGTGCCTCCATGCAAGGCATATATAGCGAAAGCCTGTCGGAAGATACCAAGGACGAATCGCCCATGGTGTACAAACCGAAAGATGAAATCATCGGAAACATCGGGGATACGGTAAGCATTGTGAATGTGATAAAACCTGTGTATAACTTCAAAGCTGCTGAATGATATGGATGAACCCAAAGAATTGAGAGGCCTGAATCAGGACAATTATGACTATCCGTTGACCGACGTCTTCCACCTTTCAGAAGAAGAGAAAAAGGACTTACTGGGACGTGGAATGCGTATACCGGATGAGCTCATTCCGACGGCGAGTTCGAACAAAGGATGACAGTGTTTTCCGAATGGAACGCCTGCAGTTACAGCGACGGACATAAGCCTACGGAAGAAGAAAGAAGGTTCGATAGGATTGCGGTGATACCGCAAGCTATGAATGTGGCTTGTGGTATCACCGCAATCGTTTCAACAAGGGATGAAAGAACATCTGCAACCACTTATTGATGAGTTGGTGGAACACGTTGCCCACGACCCGCAATACGACTGGCAATACTTGTACGAATTGGAGTAAGCCAAACTTCGTTACATGAGGGCATATTTCTCACATTCTATCATTGCCGATAAGCACGAGAACTTCGGTTTTAACCTATGGATTGACACGTGCATCAATCTTTTGAAATATATTAAAGAAGACGGAGTGAACATATCTGATGAACAGATTGAGCGGATGAACGTCCGTAATGTCGATGATATTATTACATCATACAAAATTGACGAATACAAAACTGCGCCAATATCAGATAATGAAGATCCGACGCTTAATGACAAACGTTGTATCGGACGTGAAATATATGTGCGTAAGATGGAACGTTTTTATTATAAGATCCGTTTGTACAAGATGAGGGAATGGTGAAAATGATTGGTAAATATTTTTAAATAAATAAAACGTATCCTTATGAAAATTTCTGAAATAGATGAATTTAAATTTGATTTTCCTCCTAAACCGGATTATTCGGCAACAATAATTGGTTTGGGCGGAGCCGCCGGAAGAATTGTAGATAAACTTGTTGACAAAGATATTCCAGACACTAAGTTATGTGCTTTCGGTATGAACAAACAGGAAGTCAGTTCTCTTGTGCTTGCTGATAAGTTTCTGATCGGCTCTGACGGTCTTGGCAGCGGCAAGAACCGCGATTTGGCAACGTTGGCTTGCAGACATTCTTTGCCTGTCATTGAGAAGATATTGTCTGTACCATTTGTAGCCATTTATGTTGCTTGTCTGGGCGGGGCTACAGGGGAAAGCTGCCTGAAAGTGTTTCTTCAGGAAGCGAAACGGTCAAATGTCAAAGTGACAATGCTCATAACTACCATACCGCATCATTTGGAAGGAATAGAAAAACGCGACAATGCCAAAAGACTGATTGGAGATCTGAAACCTTTTGTTGACGGCATTATGGTTGTTGATTATGAAGATCTGAAAGCTACATCCATTCAGTCACTGTACGCGGAAGCTGACAGAATTGTGGCAGATATGGCGTCTTCATTTGTAAGTCTGTTCACAGTAGTTTCAATGGTATGCTTTGATTTTAATGATATTATGACATTCTTACGTGAGGCGAAGACAAAGATAATTGATTTTCGTTCTGTGAGCGGTAACATTGATACAGTGGAATATGGACTGAAAAATCTGCCGTTTGCAAAATATTCATTAACAGATGACATTGCAGCAATGATATTTGAGATTTGTGCTGCCGAGCCGCGTTCCATACCAAAAAGTGATTTTGAAAGGATTACATCATTTCTTTTTCTTCTACATGACAATATAGAATCTAGATTGACAATATCGCCATACAAAGATCTGCCGAACGGATGTTATAAAGTAAACTTATATTTGACAAAGACGTTTTCACAAGATTACGCAGAGTAGTCAGATTCGTATGAATTTGAAATATTTGTGCGTGCGTAAAATATTATGTTTTTATACAAGATGGAAGTGTGGTGGAAAATAGAAAAGTCGTATTAATATGAAACAGTTAGCAAATAAAAATGTATTTTTGTAGAAACCTTATAAAAACGCGATAATTATGAACACATTATCTGAACAATTGACGGAACTCTACAATGAAAAGTGGAGTGATTTAATGGAACAACTCGAAGCCAACGGATTGCGGAACAAACTGCAATGTCCGTTCTTGATTTCTCTGTATCGTTCTGGGCTGGAAAAGGAAGAACGAGAAAAAGCACAAGAAGCTGATGAAAATTGGTATGCAAAGAAAGCAAACGCAGAGCACGAAGAGTGGTATACCAAAGCAGACTTAAAAATTATGTTCTTTGGGAGGGAACCAAATTGGTGGGTAAGATACAATGAAGAAGGTGAAGATCCCGCAGATGTAGGTAGTGTCATGGCTGTATATGAAGATTATCTTGATGATAATTATAACGCTGTAAATGCACATTTTTATAAAGAGAGAATAGACCATAGAAACAGATTCCTCCTTTTTGGCGTTAATGGGATTATGTCAGGCATTAGAGAAATATTAAAGGATTTTCCTGACAAACGAGTTTCATTAATATGGAATGAAATCTCCAAACTATCTAAGCGAAAAGGAGAAGGAGGGGAAGCCGTCAACGCTTTTGAACATAGCATCGAGAAGAGATATTTTCATGTCATACCGAAAGAGATTGAAATATTGAAACCTGATATTGTCGTATTCCTTACTGGACCTAATGAAACAAAGTATTGTGATTATATCAGAGAGAACTTTAATATCATAGGTGAACCTATAGAACTTTCAGGCCTTCCAATAGACGATGTATCGAAGTTACAACTCGAAGGAGTTAAACTTGCTTACCTAACCCATCATCCGGGATATATGCCTGAAGGGAAGAAAGCCAATGATTTTCATTGGACACTTTATAATGCCATCCTTGCCGACATCAAAGAAAACATCGACAAATTATTAAAGAAAGAATAACTTGTGAATCACTTTGGCATAACCTAACCTCATCTTTGCATTGAAATAGATGGAAAGATGAGGTTTTATTTTCCCCTATGTACAACTAAAAATGGAAGAGTATGGAAAAGAAAAGCAAAGTGGTAAGTAAACGCCTTCAGAAGCAATTGAATGAGTTGGTAAGTAACAGGCAATATGACGAAGCCATCCAATTATTAGAGCCTATTGCCCGTAAAGGGAATGCCGATGCGCAATATAAAATGGGGAGATTGCTTTACAAAAAAATGACTTATACAGGGGCACGTTTTGTATTGGAAGACGTAGCCTATTGGATGAAAAAGAAAAAGCAACAAGCAGTGTGCCCGGAAGATTACCCCGATGCCAACCAAATGATTTATTGGTACGAGGAAGCTGCCAAACAAGGACATGTAAAGGCAATAGTGGAACTTGCCGACTGGTATATTCCTTTATCTTGTGATAATTCCCAAGTCGGGAAAATCATCAAGCAATCGCCATCTTTCGCTCTGAAGTGTAACTTGGAACGGACTTTGTCTTTGTATACGCAGGCATTGGATGCCGGAGATGAGAGTTTCTTTGATGCATTGAAAGCGAGTAGTCTGCTTCACTCACGCCATGTACCCAAAGAGATAAAAGATAAAATCGTAGATATATTTTACGATAGGGCTAAAAAAGGGAGTTGGCGTGCTGCCAATTCGATTTTTAAAATAATAGAGACCAAACTGCGCTTCCCTGAACATAAACCCTATTACGACATAGAGATAAACGAACATGAATTGCTACATGCAGACTGGTTCCGGCTGTTGTTAGACTACGAGGCGGAATGTGAAAAGGAAGAGAAGTATTCCGGGACAGACGCCCTTCGCTTACTATCTGATTTGGCAGAAAATGGCAACCAAGAAGCGTTGAATATGTTGACGGATATCGGTATGAAAACGAAAGGTCTGTCCGTTTGCTGTGCCGGAGATATCTATTATGAGCGCAAGGAATATAAGAAAGCTTTGGAATGCTATTTGGCAGGAGAAGGTGTATACAAACTCGGTGAAATGTATGAACGAGGAGAAGGAACCACACCCGATATGGAAAAAGCGTTCCAATATTATGAAGAAGCGGAAGACCGTTTCAACATGGGACGAATGTACGAACAGGGTCTTGGCATCCAAAAAGATTTATGGAAAGCGTTGGATTGTTTCCACCACTACATAAGTGAACGGCTCATCAACATTTCTGGGTATGAAGAACATGATGAAAGAATTCTTTATGCCCGTCATTCGTTTCGCCGTTTAAAGAAAGAGCTTTATAAGCAAAAAGATGAGGTAATCATGACGGTTGTTGCAAATAAGAAAGATGCCATTTGCACCTTTTCGTTCACCAGTTACAATGATTGTGTTTTTATGATAGATTGGGGCGATGGCAATGTAGAAAAAGTGAGCAATGAGGAAGGAGGAGAAATCCACCTGACGCATTCTTATGAGAAAGCTGGAGAGTGGCACATCCAGTTAAAAAGTGATGAGACACACACGCTTACCGCCTTGCATTATAACTGCGAGACCTGTGTACTTAAAGCATTGGATGTCACACAATGTCCGATACTCCTTGACCTATATTGCGTAAACCAAAGTTTGCGATATTTGAATGTCTTAAATAATCCGAGACTGGAACGTCTGGTTTGCCGAGGAAACAGACTGAGGACATTGAATATCCGGAAGAATTATCGTCTTACTCAATTAGACTGTTCCGATAATCCTAAATTACATCATGTAGATTGGCATCCGCGATATGCAGCGTTGTCCTTAGTTTGTATGAAGAATACCGCTTGTTCTGAACAGCTTGCGCCTCTCGCCGAACTGCTAAAACTTAACAAAGGCGGGATGTGCGATGCAATCATGGAAACTCAACTCCAGCCGATATGCCTTCCGCTTACTTATTATATGCGCTGTATGACTTGGAACGGTGTGAAAGCCAAGATGAAGAAAGGAGGATATCCTATAAGTATAAATCATTCTTGGGCGAAGTATAAGGCTGCGTTCGATGATATGCGGTCACGGAATGATTTTCATTATGATGGCTCCAATCGCATTGTTTGTGAAGGCGGCTATACTTATTGTGAATGTTTTCACGCAGATAAGAAGGAATATGTACACCAAGATTTAGAGGATATGTTAATCAACTCCACTCCTTGGAGCGAAACTCTTGACATGCCTGTGCTGATGAGGGAGAAAGAAGGGTGGATGATGTTTCCCTTGGCTACATGGGCTGATGTGTTTTGCGCTTGTTTTTCAGAGATGACATACTCACATTGGAAAGAAACAGAAAAAATTATACGTAGCGAGCAGGAATTCTGGGAATGGCTTCGCGGACAGCAAAAATAATAAGAACAATAAATACTATATATTATGGAGCAAAATACATTCAAGTCCTTGTCATCCCGGTTAAGTTTCGATAACATTCTCCCAGCGTTTAAGGCCATATTCCAAAAACTAAGGCCGGATTTGTTTGAACAGGCAGATTGGAACATTTATCAAGATATATACCAAGACCTGCGAACACGCGAGGCTGACACGTCCCAATATTCTATCCTGATATTCGAACGCTGGGAAGATGCATCATCTCCCGGTTCAAACTGTTGTGTAGGGTATGAAGATGGAAAGGCATACGACTACCGGACAATAGGCGGATATCCTTTCTTGTCCGAATTGCTGGGTATGGAGATAACAATCAGTAACGACATTACATTCACTCCGCAGGAATTAGCTGCCGGTTTGCTTTGGGAAATCACATACGCCAAGCGTAACGGATTGGCTGATATTGACACGGAACATCTTACTTTCAAATACTTGCTCACTCGTTTTAACTTTGATGACATCTTGCCTGATTTCAAACATTTGTATCAAAAGAATGCACCGGACTCATATCAGAGAATGAATTGGGAAGTATACCGAAAAGTGTACCAAAATCTTCAAAGTCACGGAGTTTCGGAATCACGGTATATCATCTATCTGGCATCCCGTTGGGAGAGGTGTTCGCCAATGATTGACATGAATTGCTCAGTCTACGACAAAGACGCAGATGAGATTTTCCAGCCAATGGCAACGTATGCTTCTTGGCCTGAGATATTGGGAATGAAAATCATTATTGAGCATGATGTCATTATCACTCCTCAGGAATTGACGGCGGGATTGTTTTGGGAAATCACCTACTACGGACGGATGTCATAGTCCGTAATAGGTGAAAAATATTCTTGGAAGCAATAAATGGTTATTTTTCCAAGCACTTGTTTAGCAACAAGGTCACATTTACATCTGACGCTTTGGTTTCCACCCCGATACTTCCAAAGCGAATATCTGCATAACCTAACCACTCACTGATTCCTTGCTTGAATGAGGCCAACGATAATTCATCCAACGGCTTTTCCAACGGATACTGCAAGAATATCACGGCTGAGTTGTATCGGGACAAGTCCAACTGTTGGTAACGGGTCATAGACTCAATTATATAATCCAGCCTGGTGTTGACGTTCGGGGTCACCGAGCGGTAATCACACTGCCTGCCGTATTGCACATTGAGCAGAAACTCCACATCACTCCTTCTGAAGCTGCTTCCTTCAGCGGAAAGCATCCTTACCAGATTTTCACGTTTTGCCATTTTACGCAGATATTCCTTTCGCTTGTTCTGTCTAAATTCACGTTTTCGTTTTGAGCGATTTTTACGATTGGGATTCCATCTGATTGGAAATTCAATGCGAACACAACGTTCGCCTTGTCGACCTCTGCTACGGAGACGGCGCGGAGTCTGATGCCGCCAGATACTTTCCTCCAATTTATCTAAAGCGACTTCATATCTGTTCGTCAAAACCTTTGGCCCAAATTTTCTTTGCCATGTTTCCTGTCTTTCAGCAGGTGAGAATCCCCAATAAGTGATTTCCCACAAACAGTGCATGGCGATTTCTGTTTTGGTAAGATGTATGTCATCTGCCACGACAATCTCTTTGGCCAAATCTTCTTCCCAAGTGCAGTCGTGCATCGGGCCTACGCCAATCCATTTTTCTTCGCCTTCCCATTCTCCGCCATGCCATTCCACATAGATTTTACCTCCAAAATCCTTTGCCGGTTTCATGTTGCGAAGAATGTCGTATGCCTCGCGGTAGGCATAGATGCTGTCAATATGCTCCGGCTCATGTTCCTTTAAGTACGGAAGAAGTTCGTGAAAACTAACTTCTGTTATCAATTCTTTTAAAGTCATAGATGGTTATTTATTGTTTATATCAAATTATCCAAATAGGATATTCGGTGCTGATTGGTTGAGCGATACCATAATCAAGAAGGAATTTATTGCCTGTATTCAATTCATTCTGCCTGTCAAACCGGGTGGCATAGACATTTCTGCCATACATTTTGGCAAAGCGAACCGCATACATTGTACCGCTGATAATAGGACATTGGGCAACGATGACGACATGAGACAGAGCGGCTTGTATTCGGCAACGTGCAACTAAGCGAGTAGGATTGGCTTTCACTCCGAATGGATATTCAGAAAGGATAGTTCCACCGCTGGCAACAATGTCTTGCTGCAATGTCTTGTTTACTTTAGGATGTGTGATATCCAATCCGGATGCCACTACAGCCATAGTCTGTCCTCCAGCATCTAAACAGCCACGATGGGCAGCCGTATCGCATCCCAATGCCAATCCGCTAATTACTGGATAACCCTGCTTTGCTAACTGTTGGGATGAGAAATATGCTATACCAAGTCCTTTCTTATCAGCTGCACGGGCACCAATTACTGCTACGGAATTTTCATGATAAAGCAATTCTTTACTTCCTAACACATGAACGAGTATGGGAGCGTCACTATTTAAGACTTTAAGCCGACAAGGATAGTCATCCGCATAATACGGGATGGAAACAATACCTGCCTTTTCTTGTCTTTCCAAGATTCGCCGGGCTTTATCCCATTTGCGTACATCGTTCCGTATTGTTTCTTTCAAATAACTTTTGGTGTCTATTGTATCATCTTGTAGTTGCCTTAAAGAGAGACCGGATAATTGTAGATACAGTAATTCTTCAATGGTCAAGTCCGGAAACCTACATTTAGCCATGCTTGTTTTGTATATGTTTTCAGAATCATTCATCGTATTCATCTATTTGTGGGCAAAAGTATCTTCTATATGTGCAGAATTGAGGCAGAAGGAAAACATTTTTTTATTTTACGAGTCAACATACTTACTCCGTGCCAACAGCACCAAGTAAGTTCTGCTGACAGGAATTTACAACGGTCTAGGTATCTCCAATCCGTTGCCATAGAGAGAGCCTGCAAGACTCCGCTACGCTCCATTTCGCAGGTTCTCACAATGGCAACGGTATTTGGAAAACAGATTGGGCTTGGATGCTATCCAATAGGACTTGCTTTATGGAGCTTTTTTAGCCACCTTTGGACTTCTTGGCCGGGTACGTTTTATCGTGCAAAACTACTGCGGACGGGAGAAATGTCAAGTACCGCCACGAGCTTTCGGCTGGAGGGCTTGACGGAAGCCTTCCACAAATTTTCTCGTCACTCCAAAATTGGGGTATTCCGTCCGCACTCTCCGGCCTCATACTTGCCTTATTCGCCCTTGTGTCCGCAGTGACTATTTGCACGTAAAACGGTCTTCCCGACCATGAAGCTCAAAGGAGCTTCACAAAAGGGGAAAGTATCAGATTTCACAACTTTTAAAACACAAGGAATTATGCGGACAAGAAGAATGACTATCGAGCAAGGCCGGAGAGTAGGCATAGACCGCTTTCCAAACTTCCACAGGAGCGGAATTGTCAGGGGCATGAAACGACTGTATTACGGCAGTGATTGCCTGTTGGTACGTTGTGGCAGCTACATCTACAATGTTTCCACTGAGCCGAGAATTTACTATCAAGCAACCATCTAAAACTTTTCAATTATGTATGAAACAGAT
>ENA-UOJS01001644-UOJS01001644.1-human-gut-metagenome-genome-assembly--contig:-C74-NODE-1644-length-17767-cov-8.166384_pt1 | contig 17767 bp, 22 predicted proteins | sample MGYA00242355_ERZ723902 | MGnify/ENA metagenome assembly ERZ723902 | reverse complement strand
GTCAAAGCGCTTTTGAATCGCTCTTGCGGGATTCCCAACGACCTTTGTATATGGTGCAACATCACTTCCCACAACGCTGTTTGCACCAATGATTGCTCCGTCTCCAATGTGAACGCCAGGGAGAATCACCGCATTTTGCCCGATCCAAACATCATTTCCGATGACGGTATCTCCTTTTAATGGCATATCCGCCTTTGCAGGCGGCGACATTTCCCATCCCTCCAAGGTATAGAACGGGAATGTTGAAACAGCGTTCATCTGATGGTTTGCGCCGTTCATCACAAACTCAACGCCGGCGGCGATTTGACAGAACTTCCCGATGATGAGTTTGTCATTATTCCATTCGTACAGATGTGAAACATGACTTTCAAAATCCGAATCGGCAATATAAGTAAAGTCCCCGACAATAATATTCGGATTTGTAATCGTCGGCTTCACATATATTTCTTTATCATACCCTGCAATTGGATGGATTTTATTGGGGTTTGGGTATTTTCCGTCTTTCATCTTAACTACCTCTTCAAATTCCGATTTATCAACACCTTATAACAAACGGGATTTACACCTTTACATTCGGATTGGTATACTGCCCGTGTTTCTTTGTGCGGTTGCCGTACCGGATCGCAAACTTCGGGCAGCGGTGCAGGCAGCCGAGGCACATGACGCATTTTTCCTTGATCCAGACCGGGCGCCCGCCCTGCATCTCAATTGCCTGCACGGGGCATTTCTTTGCGCACAGCCCGCTCCCGATGCAGTCCACAATGGAATGTATCTCCTGCCCCGTGGCTTGTGCCAAGCGGGTCGCGACATATTTGCAGTTTCCTGTGGCAGAGAAATATAAAATCATTTGCTTTTCCTCGCGCGATCGCAGTTTATCGCAGACAGACAAACCGGAGTTGGCTCGTCAAATCCCGTTTTTCTCCAAGAACTTCTCCATAAGATCGATATAGCGATCCGACTGAACGATAAAGCCCACGTGTCCGCCGGGGACAGTAAGAATTTCCGCATCCAGTTTTTTGAACAGATCAACAAGGCGGTCCTGATCCTCTTTTTTGAACATATCCCTCTCCGGGATGAGGACCTGTATCTTCCCCCTCGGATACTCAAAATCGCTTTCCTTGAAGATCGGATAGTCCTTCAGCATATATACGCACTTGAAGCTATGGATGAACCGGTGCTTATAGTTCAGGTCGGAAGCCACAGTTTCATAGAAGCCTCTGCCGTATTCCCTATCCGCTTCCGCCTCGGGCTCCAAAAATCCCGCGCTTTTTTCAAGAGCAGCTTCATTTCCGTTTTTGCGGGGACCAGCTTCATCAAAAAGAGAAGCACAGGAGTTGAAAAGCGCTCTTTTTGAATGTCTCTTACATAATCGGAATCTATCGTCAGTGTGGTCGTCAGTATCATGGTCAAAACGGCTTCCGGATGTCTTTTCGCAAAAATTTGGGCATACACGCCGCAGTCGCTTGCGCCGATCAGTATCACCTTTTCAATAGACAGCGCCCCCAACAGCTTTGCGGCAAAGTCGATCTGTTCGTCAGCCGCCGCAGTATGGAACGGATATTCATAGATCAGAAATCTGTATTTTTCTCCGAGCCTTTCGGCATACGGCATCCACATTTCCTGCATCTCAAGTCCGTTAAAAAAGAGAATGACCGGCGCGCCGTCCTTGCCGCCATACTGATACCTTACCTTTACGCCGTCAACGACTGCCGTCTGATAAGGGACCTTCTTTAAAAAGGCTTCATACTCCTTCTTGAAGTCTCTGCTGTCACTCATGATCGATATCCTCCGATCCCCGATTTTTGATATTTTATTATACCACATATCCTTCCGCTTTTCAACCGTTTCCGCTCACATGCCACGGTCGGCGGAGATACAAAGACCACCCGACCGCAAAAGGTCGGGTGGCTACAAATCTGAATTTATTTATTGTTCGCTGCTGTTTTTTACCCGCAGGCGGGCTATTGCGCGCGCAAGAGTCATCTGCGCGGTGTGATATTCCCGAATGCTCTGCTTTTGCAGCATAGCCTCACGGGCTGCGTCAGCCGCCTGCTTTGCTTTGATCGCGTCGATATCCTCGGGGCGCTCCGCGCTGTCAACCAGCACCAGCACCTCGTTATTTTCTATCTTTACAAGCCCGAATGAAACGGCGGCTATCTTTGCCCCCTGCCCCGGTATGCGGTAGATCATTTTACCCGGCACGACCGCGCTTATCGTATTGCTGTGGCCTGCCATTATACCGTACTGACCCTGCGGAGTCGGAATGATGAGGGATTCGCATTCGCCATCATAAAACGTATTGGCGGCAGCAAGGATATGCACCGAAAAGCTCCTCATGCGCCCGCACCGTCCCCTGTCTCCGCGGCGCGGCGCTTTACGTCGTCGATGGTCCCGACATTGTAAAACGCCTCCTCGGGATATTCATCCATCTCGCCGTCAAGGATCATTCTGAACCCGCGCACAGTTTCGCCGACCGGCACGTAAACGCCGGGTATCCCCGTGAACTTTTCGGCAACGTGAGTGGGCTGCGACAAAAACCGTTGCACCTTTCTGGCGCGTACCACCGTCAGGCGGTCCTCCTCGCTAAGCTCATCCATACCGAGGATAGCTATTATATCCTGCAGTTCATTGTACCTCTGCAATATCTCCTGGACCCGGTGGGCGGTATCGTAATGCTCCTGCCCCACCACATCAGCCTCAAGTATCCTTGACGCGGACGCAAGCGGATCGACCGCCGGATAAATGCCCTGCTCGGCTATCTTACGGCTGAGAACCGTCGTTGCGTCAAGATGGGTGAAGGTGGTCGCGGGAGCCGGGTCGGTAAGATCGTCGGCGGGCATATAGACCGCCTGGACCGACGTGACCGAGCCGTTTACCGTAGAGGTTATGCGCTCCTGAAGCGCGCCCATCTCCGAGGCGAGAGTCGGCTGATATCCGACGGCGGACGGCATACGTCCGAGAAGCGTGGACACCTCGCTGCCCGCCTGAACGAAGCGGAAAATATTATCTATAAACAGAAGCACGTCCTTATTGGCGGCATCACGGAAGTATTCCGCCATCGTAAGACCGGACAGCGCCACGCGCATACGCACGCCCGGCGACTCATTCATCTGACCGAACACGAGCGCGGTCTTATCCGCAACGCCGCTCTCGCGCATTTCGTTCCAGAGGTCGTTACCCTCGCGGCTACGTTCGCCGACGCCGGTGAACACCGAATAGCCGCCATGCTCCATGGCTACGTTATGTATCAGCTCCTGTATCAGCACGGTCTTGCCGACGCCGGCGCCGCCGAACAGACCAATCTTGCCGCCCTTCGGATACGGCTCAAGCAGGTCGATGACCTTGATACCGGTCTCAAGTATCTCCGCCGCCGGGCGCTGCTCGGCAAACGTCGGAGCCTTGCGGTGGATATCCCACCTTTCGGTATCCGGCGGCAGTGGCGCCTCGCCGTCTATCGGCTCACCGAGAACATTGAACATACGCCCGAGCGTTCTCTCGCCAACGGGAACGCTGATGCCCCGTCCCTCCGCATTCACCGTCATGCCGCGGGAAAGATTCTCGCTCGCGCCGAGCAGGATGCAACGCACCCTGTCGCCCCCGATATGCCGCGCTACCTCCATGATGCGTTCCTCACCGCGAACGGTAACGCTGAGCGCCTCCCTGATCCTCGGCAGGCTGCCCTCCGGAAAGCTGCAATCTATTACCGGCCCGGATATTGCTGTTATTTTACCGTACACCTTACTCACAGAGCGTACACCTCCCTTACCGATCAATGCTGATCTTATGCTTTTGCGCCTTTGCGCCCGAAGAAATTTCGGTCATCTCCTGAGTTATAGCCGCCTGGCGCAGCCGGTTATACTCCAACGAAAGAGAAGAAAGGATTTTATCCGCATTTTGCCCCGCGGCGCTCATTGCCGACATACGCGCGTTCTGCTCACTGCAGAAGCTGTCCACTAGCGCGCTGTAAATATACCCGGAAACATAACTCGGGATGATATTGTCAAGAACCTCGCCGACCGACGGCGTGAATTCAAACGGAGTCTTTACCTGCTTTTCATTCATGCCCGATGCGAATACCTTCCGGTGGAAGGGCAGCAGGCGCTCGGTCTTTGCCACCTCGGTCATGCCGTTCATCATGTCGGTATAGATGACAAATATCTTCTGCACGCTCCCCGCCTCGAAAAGCTCAAGCAACAGCTCGCTTATCTCTCTTGCGCGCTGCATCGTCGGATTCTGCGCCGTATAGAGAAAACTGCGCTCGATGGGTATCCCGTGGCGTGAAAAATACTGTCTGCCATATTCGCCCACCACAAAAAGCTTTGTATCGGGATGCTCCGCCAGCATTTTTTCCGCTTCCTTAAGAACGTGCTGATTATACATCCCCGCCAAACCCTTATCCGCGGTTATGACAAGGCACGCAAATGTTCCGTTAAGCACCGGCTCGCCGTCATCGGGATAGAAATAACAGCTTTTTACGTCCTTGACGGTGCGGAAAATACGCTTTATCTCGCTTTTTATCGCGTCAAAGTAGGGCCTTGTTTTGTCAAGTTCGGACTTTGCCTTGCGCATTTTTGTTGAGGCGATCAGATACATGGCGTTTGTGATCTTTTGCGTATCGCGCACGCTTCTGATGCGGTCCTTAAGTTCCTTGGTGTTTGCCATGTCGCGCCTCAGCTACCGATGCTACCGACAAACCGCTTTGCAAATTCAAGTATCGCCCGGCGGTCAGCCTCGTCGGTCTGACCTGTACGGTCGATCTTCTCGCAGATGTCGGGTATTTCCGCCGGGGCTGCATCGAGCATAGCGCGGCTGACGGACGGCAGCTTATCCGTATCAAGCCCGACAAAAGCATGCCCCAGCCCCGCCGTGAGCAGGATGACCTGCTCATGCTGACTGTACGGATGATACTGCCGCTGGCACAGCAGGCACATGAGTCCCTGACCGTAATGCAGACGGCGCTTTGTCGCTTCGTCAAGGTCGCTTGAGAACTGCATGAACACCTCCATCTCGCGGTACTGCGCAAGATCGAGACGTATCGCGCCGGAGGCTTTTTTCATTGCCTTTGTCTGTGCCGCTCCGCCGACGCGCGAGACCGAAAGTCCGACATTGACCGCGGGACGCTGACCTGCGTGGAAGAGGTCGCTCTCAAGGAATATCTGACCGTCGGTGATGGAAATAATGTTTGTTGGGATATATGCGGAAACATCGCCCGCCTGCGTTTCAACGATCGGGAGCGCGGTCATACTGCCGCCGCCCAGCTCCTCGGACAGGTGCGCCGAGCGCTCAAGCAGACGTGAATGAAGATAAAACACATCGCCGGGATACGCCTCGCGTCCCGGAGAGCGTTCAAGAAGCAAACTAAGCGTTCGGTACGCTATGGCGTGCTTTGAAAGATCGTCATACACTATCAAAACGTCCCGTCCGCGGTACATAAAATATTCGCCCATCGCACAGCCCGCATACGGAGCGATATACTGCAACGTTGCGGGGTCCCCCGCCGTTGCCGCCACAACGACGGTATACGCAAGCGCATCATGTCTGCGCAACACCTCGGTGAGCTGTGCCACAGAGGATGCCTTTTGCCCGATGGCAACATATATGCAGACAGTGTTTTTGCCCTTCTGGTTGAGTATCGTGTCGAGCGCAACGGCGGTCTTGCCCGTCTGACGGTCGCCGATGATAAGCTCACGCTGTCCGCGGCCGATCGGGAACATGGAATCTATCGCAAGAAGCCCGGTCTCCATCGGCTTATTTACCGGCTGACGCTCGATGATGCCGGGCGCCGGTCTTTCGACCGGGTAATAATCGTCGGCGGTTATTTCTCCGTCGCCATCGATGGGCTGTCCCAGCGCATCGACTACACGCCCGAGGAACCCGTCGCCCACGGGAATGCCCGCAGACTTTTTGGTCCTTCTTACCTTGCTGCCCTCAACTATCTCACTGTCATCGCCGAAGATGACACATCCTACCTCTGCCTCGCGCAGATCAAGGACCATGCCCTTGATGCCGCACTCAAACAGTACAATCTCACCGTATTCAACGCCGACAAGTCCGTCAAGTATCGCGATACCGTCGCCGACCGTAAGCACGGTGCCTACTTCATCGGCATGCGGGACTGCCTCAAAGGTATCGATCGTCTGCCGGATGAGCGGTATAACATCGTCCTGCCCTCCGAGCGCGTGCAATATCTTTTCCTTAAGCTGACGCAGTTTTCCCTCCGGCGTCCAGTCGAATATCGCTTCTGCGTTTTTGCCGGAGGCATCCCTGCCGATCTCAAGCCGGAAGCCCTCGCGGACATTCTCGTCCTGCTTCCATATGAGCTTTACCGGCTGACCGTATCTTCCGGAAAGATAGCGCGCAAGCCGCGCCCGACGCTCATTCGTCGGCTCCCCGCTACTGTAAAGGAATGCGATCAGCTCATTCTTTTCGGAGGCGCCCATATGTCACGCCCCCTTTTTTGCCTTGCCGATAAAGTCGTCAACCGGATCGGCATCCCGTGAGGCGAGCGCCTTGTCGATAGCCTCCGAGACCATTTCCCCTATCTCGGCGTTTGCACGGGCGCGGAGCTTGCGGCGCTCCGCCTCGGCTTCCTTCTGCGTTTTTTGCAGCAGTGCCCGACATTCAGCCTCCGCCTCTTTCATATACTGCGCGGCAGTCTGCCTTGCCGACTCCAACGCAGCCTTTTTCATTTCGTCGATCTCCGCCTCGGCTGCCTCAAGGCGCTTGGCATACTGCTGCTTTTCTTCCTCGACAGCCGCCTTTTCAGCCTTTGCCGCGGCGTCCATTCCGGCATAATAGCTACGGCGCTTCTCCATAAAATCCTTTACGGGCTTATAAAGCAGCAAATAAAGACCGCCCACAAGGATCAGAAGATTAAATATATGCAGAAGTATCTGCTGCCAGTCTATATTCAGCGGGATACCCATTGCAGACCTCCTTACAGAACAAATATGATCAGAATTCCGACGATAAGCGCGTAGATGATAGCCGTTTCGATAAATACCAGACCGAGCATAAGGCTCGTGCGGATGCTGCCCGCCGCCTCAGGCTGACGGGAGATGCCGTCCGCCGACTTGGAGATGGCAAAGCTCATACCTATCGCGGCGGTCGCGGAAACAACACCCACACAGCAGGCAGCCGCTACGGCTTTGCTGCTCGTAGAATTGTCGCCGGTCTGCGTTTCCGGAACGGCGGCAGTCTCATCGGCGGCTGTATCATCGGATACCGCAAATGCGGTAAAGCTGCAGAATACAGCAATAAACAGTGCAAGAATGCACGTGGCAATGATCTTTTTAGTTGACTTTTTCATGACTTTCTCCCCTGTAAGATGATTTCCTTTTTATTTTTCTTCGCGGACGGCGCGGAAACCTCGCCGTAGAACAGCGCTGTCAGCATGGTGAGCACGTAGGTTTGTATCAGCGCGTGCAGAAGTGTGAACATCACGCCCACCGCCACCGGCAGAACAAAGCTGAGGCTGATATAATAATAAACAAGCTCGGTAACGAGCAGACCGCTCAGCAGTGCGCCGAACAGACGGAAGCTCATTGATATAGGAAGTGAAAATTCCTTCAGCGTAAGACCTATCCCCTTTACGCCGTTACCGGCAATGCCGCCGGACATTATCACGAAATATGATGTAACGCCCATTGCAATGGCGCCGTTGATATCCGAGAGCGGCGCGGGCAGGGACACCGAGATCCCGCCGGCAGTCACCACCTGAAGTCCGAAAAGCTCAAACAGCGTGCCGATGAAAATATAAGTACCGGCGGCAAAAATATATCCGCCCAAAAACATATTCCTGTGAGGGCTTTGGGTCCTTGCAAGGTTATCAAAAAAACCGACCAGCTCCTCCAATACGAGCTGGAACTTTCCCGGTATCATCTTAAATCGCGGTATGAAGAATACACGTATCACCGCCGCAAGCGCCAGCAGCACCGCTGTGACCGTCACCGCGGAAATGAACGCCGGGTCAACGTCCTTTATCCCGAACAGGCTGACCCTGTTGTCCCCGTGCAGAACGGCGTCGCGCATGACGTCCTTGATCGACTCCCGGTCGCCGCCGCTACTGCCGATCAGGAATGTGCCGACCAGCGTAAGCACTATAAGCGCGAGCCACACCGCAATGAAGATCGCGCGTTTTTTTCTGCTCATATATATCCCCTCTCCCGCCGCGCCGACCGTTATTTACGGCTCGGCACGACAAATATTTTTATTTTTCGGGCACGAACATCATGGCAAAGCTGACAGACAGCAAAGCACAGCATATCCATATCGCCCGACTCCCAAGCGCCGCCGTCAGGATGCTGCCAAGACCCGCGCCTATACCGAATACAAATATCACGCCGAAATATGTGGCTGCTTTGCGAAGCGCTTTTTTGTCCCGCTCGCGGAAATAGTTGCACAGTGCTTCGGTGCCCGAGCGCAGATTGCCGATGCACATGGTGCTGGCGTAAGTATGTCCGCACACCTTGTGGAATGCCTGCACCTGCATTGCGCACACGAACGATACCAACGCGTTGGCAAGCGGATCGACAGCTCCCGGCAAAAAGCCGACGATGAGCAAGAGCGCGATCTCGCCCGCAAGAATGATCTGCCGCCAGTGCAGTCCTGCGCTGTTTTTCATGCGTATGTGTATGTATTCCGTTATCGCCGCCCCGATGACAAAGGATATGACCGGAATGATGTATTTAAGAACCGTGTACCACTCCTGCCGGAACAAAGCCCTGCTCAGCAGTACGATATTGCCCGTCTGGGCGTTTGCGAATACCTCGCCGCGGCAGGTATATGTGTAGGCGTCCTGAAATCCGCCGGAAAGAATAATAAAAACAGCGGTCATGAAGCTGTCCGACATCTGACCGCGGGACCGCTCAGCGACTTTCATGATCTTTTCCCCTCCCCGAGAAAGTGAGCGCAAATGCCATAGCCGCAAGCACAAGCCCCAGTGCAAACAGAACTATAACGGCAAGGTTGCCGTCCGTCATGCATTTTGCCGCAATGCCGAAGGCAAAGCCGACGGCAAACGTCCCGGAAAGAAGGCGGTATTCTCTTTTTTGCGTATCCGCGCCCCGTAGCAGTTCAAGCACAAGAATAAACATGCCGGCGTCAAGCAGCATGCCCATAATGCTCTCCGGTATCAGTTCCATTTTATGTCCTTACCTCAATTATCGTTTTTGCGTAGCCGGGACTGCACAGAAATGTTCCGTTTGCAAAGCAAACCGTTTGCCCACGCAAAAAAGCGTTTTATCCCTTGACTTTCGACAGCGGGTATATTATAATACAAAGCAATGCATATGTAAAATGTATATTAGACATATTTGTCATGTCACATAGATATATAAAAGGAGCGATAGGTATGTATATAAGCTACGATTATTACCGCGTGTTTTATTATGTAGCCAAATTCGGTAACGCATCGTTGGCGGCAAAGGAACTGCTGAACAATCAGCCCAACGTTACGAGAACGATAAAAAAGCTGGAATCCGAGCTTGGCTGCCCGCTGTTTTCGCGTTCGAAAAGGGGAATGAAGCTGACGCCGGAAGGCGAAAAGCTGTATGAGCATATAAGGATAGCCATCGAACATATCGACGCCGGGGAAGCCGAGCTTACCGAAAGCCGCAGTTTGCAGAACGGATCGGTCTACATTGCCGCCAGTGAGGTGGCTCTGCGCTGTGCCTTGCTGCCGGTGCTGAAAAAATTCCGTATCATCTATCCCGGCGTCCATATCCGTATAAGCAATCATTCCACGCCGCAGGCGATAGACGCCCTGAAGGACGGCGTTGCCGATATCGCCGTGGTCACCACGCCGACCGTTCATTCCTCCTCGCTGGTGGAAACGGTCGTAAAGCCCATCACCGAGGTCGCCGTCTGCTCGCCGTATTTCCGTGAGCTGACCGACAGGCAGGTAACGCTTGCGGAGCTTACCTCATTCCCGCTGATATCGCTCGGCAAGGACACAAAATCCTTTGAGTTCTTCTCGGCGCTGTTCACAACGCACGGCTTGTCATACAAGCCGGACATAGAGGCATTCACCGCCGACCAGATACTGCCGATGGTCGAAGCCGACCTCGGCATAGGCTTTCTCCCGGAGGATTTTTTAAGGGAAGGCGACGGGATATGCCGCATCGACCTCAAGGAGGAGATACCCCGGCGTGATGTTGTTATAATAAAAAGGAAGGAACAACCGCTTAGCATAGCCGCCAAGGAGCTGGGGCATATGATACTTGAATACAACAAGTCTTGATCCGCCCCGCCGTTTTGCCGCCGATAAACGCTAAACGCTACCGGCGAGAAAGCACAGATACAGCGGGCAAAACCGACCGAACTTGCACCCACCGGGTCAGTGCACGCTAACCGCAGCGCGGCACGGGACCGCTTCCCCGACAAAAACCGTTGTATTAGCAGTTTTTTATCTTGAAATTATAATATTTTTTCAATTACCTATTGACGCGGTAGGAGTTAAGTGATATAATTCCTACCGCAACGGTAGGCTAATGCAAATAAGGGGGAATGCTTCGTGATGATCTCAACAAAAGGGCGCTATGCCCTGCGGATCATGCTGGATATGGCAAAGCACGGGAGCGACGAATGGCAGTGTCTGAGCGACATCGCCCGGCGTCAACAGCTCTCAAAAAAATATCTGGAGAGTATCATGGCTGCCCTGATCCGTGCGGGGCTGGTCGAGAGCGCGCTGGGTAAATCCGGCGGCTACCGTCTGACGCGCGCCCCGGCGGACTATCACGTGGGGGAGATACTGCGCGCAGCAGAGGGAAATCTCTCGCCGATCTCATGCCAGGCGGAGGGAGACGCGGTATGCGGTCACTCCTGCAACTGCGAGGCGCGGCTTTTCTGGCAGGGGCTTGAGGAGCAGATAAACGCTTATATCGACAGCTATACGTTAGCGCAGCTTATGTAAGAAAATACAAAACGCCTGCCGCCTTGCGGCACGTCAGGAAGATAAGGTGGTTCAATTATGGATAAAGAGCTTTTAAGGATCCGGGATCTGCACGTTTGCGTGGAGGACAAGGAGATACTTCACGGCGTGGACCTGACTGTCGGTCGGGATGAGACACACGTGTTGATGGGACCGAACGGTACCGGAAAATCCACACTGGGATATGCCGTCACCGGCAATCCCGCTTACAGCATAACCGGGGGTTCCGTCAATTTTGACGGCGATGACATAACCGGGCTTCCGGTAAACGAACGGGCAAAAAAGGGCATTTTTCTCTCCTTTCAGAACCCGCTTGAGGTACCCGGCGTTACGCTTGGCGCATTCATCCGCAGTGCGCTTGAGCAGCGGACGGGCAGTCGCCTGCGCCTGTGGGATTTCAAAAAGAAGCTTAAAGAAACCATGGCGCTGCTGGATATGGACGAGAGCTATGCGGAGCGCGACCTGAACGTCGGCTTTTCCGGCGGCGAAAAGAAAAAGGCGGAGATACTGCAGATGCTGATGCTGGAGCCGAAGCTCGCCATTCTGGACGAGACCGACTCGGGACTGGACGTTGACGCAGTGCGCACCGTCAGCGAGGGCGTGCGCCTGTTCCGCGAGAAAACGCACGGCTCGCTCCTCATCATCACCCACTCCACGCGCATTCTGGAGGCGCTCCACGTTGACGCCGCCCACGTGATGGAAGACGGAGTTATCGTCCGCAACGGCGACGCCGCGCTTGTGGAGGAGATCAACAAGCACGGCTTTTGCAGCCTGAAGGAAGACTGAACCGGAGGCTCCCGACATGGCAGATCAGAAAGAAAAAACCTATGTGGAGGATGTAGACCGCAGTGTCTACGACATCCGGGACGAGGAGCACGACGCATACCGCATGGAATCCGGTCTGACGCCGGAGATCGTTGAAAAGCTCTCCCGCGAGAAGGACGATCCGGTATGGATGCAGCAGTTCCGTCTGGAATCCCTTCAGATATATAACGAAATGAAGATACCCGATTGGGGTCCCTCGATAGAGGGTCTGGACATGGATCACATCGCGACCTACGTCCGCCCCAACACAAAAATGCGCAACGACTGGAAGGACGTACCGGAGGACATCAAGCAGACCTTTGAGCGTCTTGGCATCCCGCAGTCGGAACGCAAATCGCTTGCCGGCGTGGGCGCACAGTACGACTCCGAGCTTGTGTATCACAATGTCCGCGATTCGGTCGCAGCCGAGGGTGTGGTATACACCGACATGGAGAGCGCCATGAAGGGCGAGTACGCCGACATGGTGCACAAGTATTTTATGAAGCTTGTAACGCCGCACGACCATAAGTTCGCGGCGCTCCACGGCGCGGTGTGGTCCGGCGGCTCGTTTGTGTACGTGCCGAAGGGCGTGCATCTGTCGATACCCCTGCAATCCTACTTTCGTCTCAACGCAAAGGGTGCAGGTCAGTTTGAACACACCCTCATCATCGTAGACGAGGGCGCAAGCCTGCACTTTATCGAGGGATGTTCCGCGCCGAAGTACAATGTGGCGAACCTCCACGCCGGCTGCGTGGAGCTGTATGTGAAGAAGGGCGCCAAGCTGCGCTATTCCACCATTGAAAACTGGTCAAAGAATATGTATAACCTCAACACCAAGCGCGCGCTTGTGGAGGAGGGCGGCACCATCGAGTGGATATCCGGCTCATTCGGCTCCCACGTGGGCTGTCTGTACCCCATGAGCATCCTCAAGGGCGACAATTCCCGCATGGAGTTCACCGGCGTCACCTTTGCCGGCGCGGGACAAAACCTCGATACCGGCGCAAAGGTCGTTCATGTGGGCAAAAACACCAGCTCCTACATGAACACCCGCTCTATCAGCAAGAGCGGCGGCATCAGCACCTTCCGCAGCAGCGTGGTGGTGGAAAAGAACGCGAAGGGCGCCAAGTCCTCCGTGTCCTGTCAGTCGCTGATGCTGGATTCGGAGTCGCGGTCCGACACCATCCCCGCCATGGATATCCGCACGAAGGATGCCGCCATCGGCCACGAGGCAAAGATAGGCGCCATCAGCAATGAGGCGGTGTTCTACCTCATGAGCCGCGGCATGAGCGAGGAGGATGCCCGCGCGCTGATAGTCAGCGGCTTTGCCGACAATGTATCCAAAGAGCTACCGGTGGAGTACGCGGTGGAAATGAACAACCTCATCCGCCTTGAGATGAAGGGCAGCATTGGCTGAAAGGAGTCCGGATATGAGCGAAACTATCATAATAAACAAGCTCCCGACCCGCACATGGAACCGGCTGGGCGTAAACGAAACGTCCCTTGTCTGGGGCGACGGCGACGATCTGGGAACTGAGCAGATAACCGCCGCGGGTCAGACCGAGCGGCTTGAGATATCCGGCAGTGCCGAATACAGCGAAAAGACTATAAATATCCACGCTCCGGAGGGCCAGACCGTCACGGTGTTTGAAACGCTGAAGGCTGAAAAAAGCCTGCTTGTGCGCACGGCGCTCCGGGTCGAAAGGAACGCACGGGTGCGCCTGGTACAAATTCAAAATTCGGCGCAGGATTCCCTTCTCCGTCTGGAAACGAGCGGCGAGTGCGCTGAAAACGGTCAGGTGGAGCTGATACAGATACTGCCGGGACGGGGCAACGTGTATAGTGACAGCCATTTTGATTTGAACGGCGACGGAGCGGGGCTCAACGCCGGCATCGGCTATCTGGGTCAGAAAGATCAGACCATTGACATGAACCTTGCGGTGGATCACCAGGGGCAGAAGACCACAAGTGAGATAAACGCCGCCGGTGCGCTGAAGGACGATGCAAAAAAGATATTCCGCGGGACGATCGACTTCAAGCGCGGCTCCGCCGGTTCGGTCGGCAACGAGCAGGAGACCGTTCTTATGCTGGGCGACGGCGTTGTCAACAAGACGGTGCCGCTCATTCTGTGCGCCGAGGAAAACGTTGTGGGCAACCACGGAGCGACCATAGGCGAGCTGGACGAGGACACGCTGTTCTATTTTGAGAGCCGCGGCATCTCCGCCGAGGAAGCGGAAAATATCATGGCACGCGCCGCCATCGAACGGCTGGCGCGCGCGATCGGGGACGAGGCGGCGCAGGCTGCTATCCTTGCCGAGCTTGAGGGGGTGCTGTAATGGCGCATATATACCGGGACGACTTCCCGCTGCTTAAGAGTCAGGATATCGCCTATCTTGACAACGCCGCAACAGCGCAGCGCCCGCAGTGCGTGCTTGATGCGATAGCACGGTTTTACCGGACCGAGAACGCCAACCCGCTTCGCGGGCTGTATCCGCTGAGCGTTGCCGCAACGGAAAGCTACAAGGGCGCACGCGAGGCGGTCCGCGCCTTCATAAACGCGAAAAGCAGCCGCGAGATCGTCTTTACAAGAAACACCACAGAGAGCCTCAATCTGGTGGCTTACAGCTACGGGCAGTCACACGTGAAAGCCGGGGACGAGGTGCTTGTGTCCGTCATGGAGCACCACAGCGACCTCCTGCCCTGGCAGATGGTCTGTCGCAATACCGGCGCGACCCTTAAATTCATGGAATGCGAGCCGGACGGCAGCCTTGATCTTAACAAGGTCGAAGCCCTTATCACCGACAAAACGAAGATCGTAGCCTGCACGCAGGTCTCGAACGTACTGGGCAGGGTGTATCCCATCCGTGAGATCGCGGCGCTGGCGCACAAAGTCGGCGCTGTTATGGTGGTGGACGGCGCGCAAAGCACGCCCCACATCCCGGTGGATGTAGAGGCGCTCGGCGCAGACTTTTTTGCCTTTTCCGGTCACAAGCTATACGGTCCTATGGGGATAGGCGTTCTTTATGGCAGAGAGGAGCTTTTGAACGACATGCCGCCCTTCCTTACCGGCGGCGAGATGATCGAGTCGGTCACCCGCGAGGGGGCGGTCTTTGCAGAGCTGCCGCAGAAATTTGAAGCCGGCACGGTCAATGCCGCCGGCGCGGTGGGACTTCATGCGGCTATCGACTATGTAAACCGCATCGGTTTTGCGGAGATACACCGGCAGGAGGCAGCGCTGACCCGCCGCGCCCTGGACGGCATCCAAAATATCCCCTGCGTCCATGTGCTTGGGTCGGATGACCCCGAGGAGCACTGCGGCATCGTCACCTTTACGGTTGACGGCGTGCATCCTCACGATATCAGCGAGATACTCGCCAGCGACGGCGTAGCCATCCGCGCCGGACACCACTGCGCTCAGCCGCTGCACGCTTATCTGGGGCGTCCGTCCACCGCGCGTGCAAGCCTTGCGTTTTACAACACGGAAGCCGATATCGACCGGCTGCTTGACAGCATTTCCACACTGAGGGAGCGAATGGGTTATGGAAAACAGAAGCTTTTATAATGAAATTCTCACCGAGCACAATCTGCACCCGGAGTTCAAGCATGACCTGCCGGACGCCGACATTGTGCTTGAAGGCGTGAATCCCAGCTGCGGCGACGATATTTTTCTCAAGCTGAAGCTGGACGGCGACACCATTGCGGACGGTGCGTTCGTCGGCGACGGCTGCGCCATTTCGCAGGCGTCGGCGGATATCATGCTGGGCATGATCATCGGAAAAAAGAAGGATGATGCGCTGAAGCTGGGCGAGGTCTTTCTGAAAATGATCAAAGGCGAAGCGACCGAAGAGGAGATCGACAGCCTTGAAGAGGCTTCGGCGCTCCGTGACATCGCCCATATGCCCGCGCGCGTCAAATGCGCGGTGCTTGGCTGGCGGACGCTGAAAGAGGCGCTGAAGGAGCAAAAATAATGGCGCAAAGGCTGTACGTACTTCACTTTATTTTGCGATCATATGGCGATAGAAAAAATCAAATAATTCGATACCGTGGAGGTCAAAAAGCTCGATTTGAGTTTTTTGACCTCCACGGCGATTTGGGCTCTGCCTTTTTGCCTCCGATACCCCCCAAAAAAGGATACCATGGGCAAAGCCTATTGCATTTTTGCTTAATTTATGTTATAATTCTTAAGTGGATGGCAATGAAGGCGACCGGCTTTCGTTGACATATAATGTAGTGGAATAGCTTGAGAAGGTGTCTGTATGAAACGATCATTTTTGATTTTAATTGTGATGACATTTATTCTTTGCGGGTGCGCAAGCGCTCCCCCGGAAAATGTGCCCGACACTTCGTCTGATATCACAACAAAGGCTGATATTACAACAAAAGCCGAAATTACAACGACGGCTGAGCTACCGTCTGATGATGCAGACTTTGGCTTTTCGTATAAGGTTGTAAGCGAGCGCGTTGAAAAAGGCGAGCGAATACAAATTTCTGTTGAACTGACAAACCAACAAGGTAAAAGTTATTCGTGGGAGGGACCGTACAGTGCATTTCGTGCCGATGTGACGCTTGTTTGCGTTATCGGAAACGATAGCTTTATCATATCGCCGATACCGATGATATCGGCTCGTATGAAATTGCGGCGGGCGGAAAACGTTCAGCCGATTTCTATTTTACCATTCCCGCAAACGCTCCTCTCGGGAATTATTCCTTGATATGTTCTTTCAGGGGAACAAAACGTGAATTCGTGAATGTATTTGAATTGGATCGTTGAATTCCTTATTCCCTTTCCTTTTCGGGCGGTCGGGCACAGATGTGCCTGACCGCCTTAATATTGTGTAGAAGAACCGGATGGTCAACGACTTTTGGGCACACAAATAATTCTAAATTACAGAAGAACCGAAAAGCACATTCGATTTTTTAGGCAAAATGCTTGACACAAACCATTTTGTATAATAAAATGTTAGTACAATAGGATAGTTGTATAGTCAAAAGCGGAACCCGACAACCGGAATGCTGATTGCCGCCGAGTTTTTCGTGAAGAAAGTCTATTTCAAGTGTATAAAAAACAGTGCGGCGCGCGGGCTGATCGGAATTTGCTTCGGTCAAGTCTGTGCGCTTTTTTGATAACTTCGAAAAAAGTTATCCCGCACTATCAATGATGCGATCCAATTTATTTTCAAATTCATATTCGGTAAAGGAGGTACTGTTATGCTAAAATTTAATTTGCGCAGTTTGTTTCTCGTATTGGGTGTAGTCATCTTACTTATCGTTTTTGTCGGTTGCAGCCATACCAACGACAACATTCCCGATGACACGAAGGATAATCAAAGCAGTGAAGTCCAACCGGTGACACCGGTGACGACCGAGGATGATGGAGTTATCAGCTTCAGCGCCGAACCTTATATTCAGGAGGGTGCATTATCTTGGGAATATTCGCTTGACATTAAGATCGCGAATGGCAAAATATACATACACGATATATTGTACGATGGTTCGACTTCGCCATCACCGGTCATTGAATACAACGAAGGTTTTCTCACTCACGCCCGTCATACCGATGAAACTAAAGGCACAGAAATCGCAAACACATTGACAAAAATCGAAAACAGTGAGACTTGTTACCTCTTGGAAACCCAACAACACAGCCCGGTAGGTGAAAAAATATGTGTGTATGAGATAGACGATGTTTTCTACTTTGTTCGGTTTTATGATAATGGAAAGGTAATGAGGATCCACTATGCACCCATCGCGCAGATCGAAGGATGCACGAACGGCGCATTAATTTTCCCGACCCGTGTGATCGAGTGATCAATTTTTTGGCGGTAAAGCACACCTGTGCTTTACCGCCTGATCTGTTTCGCTGTCTCAAAATAGGTAGTTGTAAAATTCGTGATGCTATTCGCCGCACAGCCGGCTCCGACTTTATCTGTGACTGCAATTATTCTCGCAGTATATTTTTTTAACCTGCGGTTAATCCAATGTATCCCAACAATGCCTTTTCAAAAAACTATTTTATGCTATAATAGCATTGGAAGC
>ENA-UOJS01001639-UOJS01001639.1-human-gut-metagenome-genome-assembly--contig:-C74-NODE-1639-length-17816-cov-8.759191_pt1 | contig 17816 bp, 8 predicted proteins | sample MGYA00242355_ERZ723902 | MGnify/ENA metagenome assembly ERZ723902 | reverse complement strand
CCGAGGCAGGGGTGAATCCCCAAAGAACTGCCGGAAAACGGAGAACCGGGCTTTGCCCGGATATCGGAGAAGGAACTGAATCCATTCCGGCTGAAAAAATCCTCAAAAAGCCTGTATTTTCTCACGGAATGGCAGGTAAAACCACTAAAAATCCGTGATCCGTGCTAGGAATATCGATTTTGTCGCCTGTCATTTTCGCTGCATTCGAGTATAATATAGTCAGGAAACATCTCACAACGAAAGAGGTATTGCCATGTCCTGGTTGGAAAAATGCTATTCCCGAATGCTGATCGACAACCACATCACCGACCTGAATCCCAGATTCATGAGCCGCTTCGACCCGGCGGAGTATGTCAGGATGCTGAAGCTTTCCGGCGTCGAGAGTTCGATGGTCTACGCCTGCGACCATAACGGCAACAGCTACTATCCGACCAAAGTCGGCCACATGCACGCCGGACTCAACGGGCGCGACATCTTCGGCGAAACCGTCCGGGGACTCGCCGACGCCGGGATTATCCCGGTCGCCTACCACACCATCATCCACCATAACTGGTCCGCCAAAACCCATCCGCAGTGGCAGATGCGCGACCGCACCGGCAACAACCACGGCAACCGCTACTACTGGAGCTGCCCGAACAACGACGTGTACGTGGAGTTCTGCTGCACGGAAATTTCCGAAATCCTCGCCTATCCGGTCGCGGGCATCTTCATCGACATGACCTTCTGGCCGACGGTCTGCTGCTGCGACTCCTGCCGCGCCAAGTTCCGCGCCGCAACCGGAGCGGAAATCCCGGAGGTGATCGACTGGCAAGACCCGGCATGGGTCCGTTTCCAGCGCTGGCGCGAAGATTCGATGGCGGAGTACGCGATGAAGCTGACCGGCCATGCCCGCAAGGCGCGGCCCGGCGCGACCGTGACCCACCAGTTTTCGCCGGTGCTGCACGGCTGGTTCCTCGGCGCCAGTTCCGGCATCGCGGAAGCGTCGGACTACACCTCCGGCGATTTTTACGGCGGCAGGCTCCAGCAGCGGTTCGGCGCCAAGGCGTTTTCAGCCTACACGAATATGCAGCCCTATGAATTCATGACCTCGCGCTGCGTGTCGCTGCACGACCACACCTCGACCAAATCCGACGAGGAACTTTACCTGCATGCCGCGACCACGCTGGCCAACGGCGGCGCTTACTTCTTCATCGACGCGATCAACCCCGACGGCACGCTGAACGAGCACTTCTACAAACGCCTCGGCAAGATCGTGCGGAAGCTCGAACCCTTCCGCCGGGCCGCCGCCCGGCTGCGGCCGGTGCTGCGGGCGGAGGTCGGCCTTTACTATTCGATGTCCAGCTGCGTGGACGAGTCGAAAAACCGCCTGCCCCTGCTCGAACTCTTTGAACAGGGCGCGAATATGGACATCCGCCACAACGCGGTGCTCGACGAGGTGCTCGGCACCGCCGCACTGCTGAACCGCCTGCACGTCCCCTACAAGGTCATCACCGACCGGACCAGCGACTATTCCGGCTTCAAGGCGATCATCGTGAACCATGCCGCCTACCTGTCGCCGGAGGAAGCGGAACGGCTGCGCCGGTTCGTCGCCACCGGCGGCACCCTGATCGCGACCGGCAAGACCTCGCTCTACGACCGGTTCGGCAACACGGACGGCGACTTTCAGCTCGCCGACGTATTCGGAGTGAGCTACACCGGCAAGGATACCGACAAGGTCTGCTACCTCGCCGCCGGGGATGAACTGATCTCCTGCTCCGGCACCTGTTACCCGCTGGTCGAAGCGCATGACGGAACGCGGGTGGACGGCACCGTCACACTGCCGGATTTCCCGGTCAACGATCCCGAACTTTACGCGTCGATCCACTCCAATCCGCCCGGCGTCGCAACCGCTTATGCGGGGCTGACCGAACACATTTACGGCAGCGGGCGCTGCGTCTACCTCTACTCCGGGCTGCTCGCCGAACGGCAGTACGCCCAGCAGAGCTTCGGCGAAACGCTGTTCCGCCGCCACCTGCCGATGTTCGTGACGGCCTCCCGGAACCTGCCCGCGTCGGTCGAACTGACGCTGCTGGAGTGCGCCGTCCCCGGCACGCTGCTGCTCGGCATGGTGGACTATCAGGAGGAGCTGCCGAACATCACCCTCGCCGATGTCGAACTGACCGTGAAGCTGCCGGAAGGGTTCACGCCGAAGCGGGTGCGGCGCACCTCGGACGGCAAAACCGTGCCGTTCCGCTTCACCGGCGGCGAACTCGCGCTGACTTTCGACCGCTTCCGCGACGCCGAACTCTTTGAACTCACGATGGAGGAATGAATTATGACTTACTGCAACCTCTCCGACGCCCGCCGCTACGCGGGCAGCATGGAACAGCTCGCCGACGCCCGACTGGTCGAACTTGCCGAAGGCCCCGGTCGCGGCTCAAGGCTGATCGAATTCCGCAACGGTTCCGGGCTGGCGTTCACGGTCGCGCCGGACCGGGGAATGGACCTGGTGGACTGTTCGTTCCGCGGGATTCCATTGGTGTTCCGCGCCCCGGCTGGCTACGTTTCCGGCGAACGCTACGAACCGCAGGGGACCGGCTGGCTGCGCAGCTGGCAGGGCGGACTGATGACCACCTCCGGCTTGCGCAACGCGGGAGTGCCGGACGGGGAACACGGCCTGCACGGCCGCGCCTCCCACCTCGCCGCCGAAGATGTCGGCATCCGGCGCGGCGCTTCCGGCGGCAGTTACCGGCTCGAAGCCGTCGGCACGCTGCGCGAAAGCGCGATGTTCGGCGAATATTTGCAACTGGAGCGTTCCGTCTCCACCGGTTTCGGCGACAATTCGATCACGCTTTGCGACACCATCACCAACCTCGCCCCCCGGGAGGACTATCTCGAACTCCTGTACCACTGCAACTTCGGCTATCCTTTCGCGTCGCCCGACCTCGAATTCGAGGCGCCGCCCCATGAAGTCGTGCCGCGCGACGCCGAAGCCGCCGCCGGGCTGGCCGAATGGGATCGGCTCGACGAACCGGCGCCGGACTACCGCGAACAGTGCTTCTTCCACAAACTGCCGGAGGGCAGGATCGCGGTACTGAACCGGAAGCTCGGCGTCAAAGTGACCCTCGTCTGGAACACCGACGTATTGCCTGATTTCGTGCAGTGGAAGAACTGCCTCGCCGGAGCCTACGCGCTCGGCCTTGAACCGACCAACGCCTCGCTGCGCGGCCGTTCCGCCGATATCGCCGACGGTGTCGCCCGCCGCCTCGCCCCCGGCGAAGCGGTCCACACCCGCCTTGAATTCCATTTTGAAACCATATAAAGGAGGTTCACCATGTCCGCTTCCGCCATCCGCAACACCTTCTCCGCCGGAAACGGCGTCTTCCGGCTCGCCCCCAACTGGGTGCCCCGCTCCTTCTGCATTCCGGGCCGCCGCATCAAACTGCATCCGGACGACTACTACGCGCTCGGCGGTCAACGCGGCGGCATCGACGAACGCTGGCTCGGCTGCACCACCCCCGCCGACAACGGCCCGCTGACCGGCAGGAACGAGGGAATCAGCCACCTCGTGACGCCCGGCGGCGAACTGATCCCGCTCACCGAAGCGGTTGCCGAACTCGGCGCGGAACTGCTCGGCGAGCGGCTCTGGAAAGAGTACGGCTGCTGGCCGGTCTACTCCAAGTTCTTCGACAATCTCGGCCCCCTGCCCCATCATGTCCACCACCGCGACGAACACGCGAAGCTGGTCGGTCAGCGCGGCAAGCCGGAGTGTTATTACTTCCCGCCGCAGCTGAACAACCACGGCGGCCACTTCCCGTTCACCTTCTTCGGCTTCGAGCCGGGCACGACCAGAGAGCAGGTCCGCGAATGCCTGGTGAACTTCACCAGAGGCGACAACAAGATCACCAATCTCTCCAAAGCCTACCGGCTCGAACCCGGCACCGGCTGGGATGTTCCGCCCGGCGTGCTGCACGCCCCCGGCAGTTTCTGCACCTACGAGCCGCAGGTCGCCAGCGACGTGTATGCGATGTACCAGAGCCTCGTGGACGACCAGATCGTACCCGAATCGCTGCTGTGGAAGGATTGCCCCGCCGACCGCGTCGGGGATTTCGACTACCTCGTCGAAGTGATCGACTGGGAGCTGAACGTCGATCCCGACTTCGGCAGACACCGCTTCATGCGTCCGGTCGACGCCCACCCCGAAGCCGAAATGCGCGACGGCGGCTATCTTGACCGCTGGATCTGCTACAAATCCCCGGCGGTTTCGGCCAAGGAGCTGACCGTGCTGCCCGGCCGTACCGCCGTAATCCGCGACGAAGCCGCCTACGGGCTGATCGTGATGCAGGGACACGGTTCGATGAACGGCCTTGCGCTGGAAACTCCGGCCCTGATCCGCTTCGGGCAGTTGACCAGCGACGAATACTTCGTCTCCGAATCCGCCGCGAAGCAGGGTGTCACGATCGTGAACGCCTCCGCAACCGATCCCCTGGTGATGCTGAAGCACTTCGGCCCCGCCAACCCCGAGTGGAGCGCCCGTTTCCGGCAATGACTCCCGTTTCCGGGAATTGCGGGGCGGCAACGGGCCTGCGCCGCGGGATCAGAACTCTCTCCGGATGACGGAAAGGATCAATTTCCTGATGCGTTCGCCCAGCCGTTCCGCATTTCGTATTTCCACACTGACGCAGCGCCCCGGCAGCAGGCCGGCGGCCTCCGTCAGCACCAGTTCGATCCGGTAAAGAGCGAGAACCGACGAATATTCTCCCGGATTTTGCCCGTCGGCGTAAACCGGAACCGGCCCGCCGTAGTGTTGAAGCAGCGGTGAATCCTTCAGCCGCGCCGCAATCCGGTTGACCTGCGTAATCCGGGCCGGATGCTCCGCCGGCGAATCCCGGACGAAGACGACGGCCCGGCCTCCCTCTTTCAGCTTGCCGATATCGCGATCCTGCGCATAGGCGTAAACCATCAGCCTCTCGGAAACGACCTCGCCGGTTTGCAGCCCTTTCGGCAGATACGCCCCCTCCGACATATCCGGCAGGGCCGGGACAAACACGCCGTCCGCTCCGGCCCGCACCGTCAGGTTTTCCCGGCGGCGTTCCAGTTCTTCCAGTCCGAGCCGGTCCGAAGCGATTTTTTCAGCCGTCACCCGGCTTTCGGAAAATTGTTTTTCGTCAAGCTGCTGCAGCTCGCACAGCGTCCGGTCGTATCTGAGAACCGTTTTCAGCCGTTCGATTCCGTTTTCCAACTGCGGGGAACGCAGCCGGAACAGGATATCCCCCTCCCTGACCGCCCTTGCCCGGCGCGGCAGCTTCGCCGTCAGGTAGCCACCCTCGGAAACGGTCACGAGCCTACGCGCCGCCGGAACCGTCTCCCCCGGCAGCGAGATGCTCCACGACAGCGGCAGAAACAGGATTCCCGCCAGAATCACCAGCGCGGCTGCGCCCGGAAACCAGCGCGCCCGTCCGGCGGAACGCTTCGACAGCGCCCGGATCGTCCAGATCTCCCGCCAGCACGGATAAATCAGAATGCTGTAAAGCTCCAGAACCATCATCACCACGGCCACCGCCTTTACAAAGCTGTGATAGATGACCAGAACGATCGAAGTGTACAGGAAAATCCGGTAAAGGAACGCCCCGACGCCGAAACAGAACAGCAGCATGCCGCGTTCGCCGCGCGGTTTTGCGCCGAGCCGGAGGAAATGCCAGCGCCAGCACTGCCTGACGTATTCGCCGGAACGCGCCATCAGGTTTTCGATATTCACCAGGTCGCAGAAGATGTAGTAGCCGTCGTAGCGGATGAACGGGTTGCCGTTCACGAAAAGGGTCGAAATGGTGCTGACCGCAAAGACATAGAACATCGTCGACTTCCATGCGCCCGGCGGCAAATAGGCCCACAGCAGGGCCGCGATGCCGCCGAGCAGCAGCTCGGTAATGATTCCCGCCGCGTCGATCAGCAGCCGTTTCCGGCGCGGCAGCCGCCAGCTGTCGGTGGTATCCGTGTACAGCCTCGGATAGAACACCATGAACCCCACCCCGATCCCGCGCACCCGGCAGCCGAAACGGATCGCCGCCAGCGAATGCGCCGCCTCATGGACCAGTTTCAGGAACAAAATCGCCGCAAAATACTTCGCCAGCCCCGCCCACGAAAGCGAATCCAGAAACGTCGTGCGTACCGTCCCGAACTCCCGGACCACCAGCAGATACCCCAGCAGGGCGGGAAACAGCAGCGCCAGAACCACCGGTTTCGATGCGATCCAGCCCGCATACGGCCTGATGGCCTCAAAAAAGCGCTCCGGGCGCCACGGCGGCAGCCTGAAAAAAAGGTATGCCGCCGAAAAACGCAGAAAAGCGGTCTTCTCCCTCTGCTCCGCCCGACGCTCGCGCCTGACGCCGATCTGGCCGTATTCGGGAGCGAGCAGGTTGTTCTGCCGGAGGAATGCCAGCAGTTTCACAAGCTCGCTCCGCTCCAGCGGAATGCCGTTGCACCTGAGTTTATCGAGGAACTGTGAAACCGGCATGGACTCCGTCAGGAACGCCGCGACATCGAGCATGGCCGGAGGAATCCGGTAATAAGAGTCAGCCTGCCGGTCGAAAAGCAACGGCGTCCCGCCACGGATCAGTTCGACATCCGTTCTCAACACGCCGGTCATCGGTTCCGCGGCGGCCATTTCACATTCCCCGGAAGTAAAGTACGGCGCTCTTGAACAGCCGGTAGCCGAGGGAAACCCGGCCGCCGGAAAGCCTTGCGACGCCGCGCATGCCGTAACGCAGTCCGGCCGGGGCGTTCTGCAGTTTTGCCCGGACTTTGTAGCAGTAGGTCTTTTGCTCGGTCAGCTCCGGGTAATGCGAAATTTCCAGAATTTCAGCCGGGATTGCCGTTTCCGGCGCGGTGTGCAAAAACAAAGTCACCCGGAAATGCCGGGCAAGTATCGACGCATCGCGTTCATCGACCGGTATTTCCGCAACCATTCCGCTTCCGCCGAATATCTCGAAGAGCTTATCGCCGGTCCGGACCGCCTTCCCCTCAAGCTGTTCCGCCCGCCCATCCGCCAGCGCCACGATTCCGCCGGCGGGAGCCGCAATGCCGGAGTGCGCCAGATACCACTGCGCCTCGTCAACCGCGACCTTCATCGTGTCGCGGCGGGCTTCAAGCAGCCGCACCTGTCCGAGCCGCGTTTCATCGGTAAACGCGTTCTGCTGTTCAAGCGCAAGCTCCGCCTCCGTTTCGCGGAGCGCGCTCCGGGCGCCGGAAAGGCGGTAGGCGAGCTGTTCGGTGTCGTATTCCGCGACCGGATCGCCCCGCTTCACGGTTTCTCCATCCTGAACCAGACACTTCGCGATCAGCCCGTCGAACCAGGCGTAGGCGCTCGTGATTTCCGGCGCTTTCAGCGTAAACTCCGCCGTGACATTTTCGGGAACGCGCACGAACATTGCGCCGGTCAGCATGGCGAGAATCACGCCCCAGATCCACCTTTTTTTCACATGGCGCTTCATCCGGCGGAACCGGCTCTTGCAAAGCCGCTGGTAATAAAGCGCTTCGGAAACCGAAGCCGCCAGCAGCTTCACCGTGTTCGGGACATAAGGCGGCACGCTCTTTTCATATTCGAGCAGCCAGATGAACGTAAAATCCGTTTCCTCAAGGTTCGCGGGCGGACGCAGTTTCACACAGCAATAGACCGCGTCATGTTCCGCCAGTTCATCCGGCAGGCCGTTTTCCCGCGTGACGGTTTGCGGTTCATCGGCAAGCTGCAGCGACTCCGCAAACCGGCATTGCCGCACCGCCAGCTGCGAGTGCGGATTCGCCTCCGCCAGCCCGTACTGCGCAATCACGCGGGCTTTGCCGCCGGCAAGTTCCAGCAGCGTGGCGGTGCGGAAATTCAGCAGTTGGCGGCTGTTGTTGACCGCCAGCGCCGCCGCATCCACGAAATCCCCGGCTCCGAAGAGGTCGTGTCCGTATTTCAGCATCAAAGCAAAGGCTTTCAGCCGGGCGGAAAGTTCCTCATTCGTCATGGATCAATTCCCCGGTCATGCCGGCGCGCAGTTTGCCGTCGCCGTTGTCGATCAGCACACGGATGCGGACGGTGCCGGTACGGTGGTCGGCCTGCGGAGCCACCTCATATACGGTTCCCTTCGCCTTCCGGTCCATTCCCGAAACCGAAACGACAACCGGATTGCCCACCGTCGTCAGCGCGACATCGTTCAACGGAACGTTCATCACCGCCAGCAGCCGGTTGTCGTCGATGATCCGGAACAGCGGCTGCCCCGGACGAACCGTTTCATACTCCTGCGTCCGGATTTCCGCGAGCTTGCCCGCGAACGGAGCTTTCACGGTACAATACGAAAGATTCAGCTTCGCATCCGCCAGGCTGCTTTCCGCGACAGACAAGTCGAATTCTGCTTTTTTAAGCTCGTGATCGCTGGTGAACTTCTTGTCCCGCAACTGCTTCCTGTCCTCGAATACAGCCCGGGCAAAGTCGGCCTGTTCCGTTGCCCGCCTGACTTCCAGCACATACCGGGAGTCGTCCAGTGCAGTGAGAACCTCCCCCGCCTTGAACGGCTCGCCGAGCTTGAAACGGTAAGGCAGCAAAGTGGATTCCGCCCGCGCCGCGATGACTGCCTCGCGGAACGGAAAAAGCACCGCCTTCACCGCCTCGCCGTATGCCGGGGCGGCAAACAGCAGCAGAAAAAACGCACACCATCTCACTTCGCTTCTCCCCGTCAGTAGAGCGCCCGGGAAAATTTCGCCATTTCCGCCTCCGCCCGGGCATTTTCATAAAACGCATCACCGATATAATCATCCAGCAGAAGTTCGAAATCATCCTTGAACGCGGTGTGCCGATTCAGGATGGTTTCCCACCGGACGCCGCCGATTTCCAGATAATCCTCCAGGGAGTCATCCGCCTCACGGAGGTTCAAACTGCCGCTGACAGAATTTTCACCATCCGGGATCGGATCAAGAACCGAAGTCGGAGCCTCGAACCGATAAATCCCGCGCGGTTCCCAGTAAAAACCGGCGCTGCCCGGTCCGAGGGCCTCGGTGGACATCGTATAATTCAGATTGTAAATATACGGCTGCTGCCATTCATTGATGTTGCTGTCTGGAATCCTCTCCGGCTGGTTGTCGCGCGGATTTTCTGTGATATGCAGCAGGTTTTCCACATAGTGAAGGATATAATTGGGGTTGTTCACCTGCAGCGTATCGTTGAGGATGGTGTAGTCCCCGACCTCCTCGCCCGGTTCCCGGATCAGTGTTCCATCGATGGAATCACCTTGCAGCAGGACACCGCCGGTATGCTTCCAGGTCAGTATCGGATCGTCGTCTCCCCGCAGCTTGCTCTGCTCATCCGCCGTCACCGTGACATGCCGCGGCGTGACGGTGCCTTTTCCGGTCAGGACCAGAATGTAATTGCCGCTGTCGCCGCCAGTCAGACTGCCCGCCATTCCGGTCAGCTCCCGGCCGGAATGGACATTGGCATCCGCATATTCCGCCTGCAGCGAATCCATATCGAAATCCACATCATCATTGCCGATCCTGCCGGCCAGTGCATAATCCGCTTCATCGTGACCAAGACGGGTATTCGCATCGTACACCTTTTCCGCATTGACATCGACCGTGATGACGGCATGGCGAATCGTGCCGGTATAGACGTAGTCAATGATGAAATTGTCCGCGCCATACTTGCCGATATAACCGGCGTTGCCGTTCGTACCGTCCGCTCCGGTATACTTCCCGACATTCTTGCCGCCGTACTCGAAGGATTCCAGCACGAAATCATCCGCATCCAGCAGCCCCGACTCGTCGCTGTTCACCGTAACCGTATGGTTGCCGCTTGCGACGTCGTAACCGGTGGTTCCGTCATAGGTCTTTCCGGCATCGACGGTTACAATGACCTTCGCCGGGTTGATCGTCAGCTTGCCGTCGATGTAGCTGATCTCGTAGTTGCCGCTCATGTCGTTGCCGTCGGCATCCACAACCACCGCATCCGAAAGCACCTGATCATACTCGCCGACATCCGTTCCGGCGGCGACGCCCGCTACGCTTTGCAGGGCATCACCGGAAACCAGACCAGTGACATCCGACCAGCCGACGACCGCATGTTCCTTGCCGTTATAGATTTGTGTATCGGTATTGCCGGTTACGGTCAACTGCGCTTTATGGATATCCCCCTTGCCGCTGAAAGTGACGATATAAAGAGAGCCGTCCTCGAATCCCCCCAGAACGCCCTTGACATTAAGCGGAATATCCCTGCCCGCATTCTTATCGGTGTATTCCAGTTGTTCCAGTTCAACCCGCTCCGCACCAATCAGCAGTCCGTCATTGGTTGAAACGATACCGTCGACGCTGTAAATGTAACCGCCGTTTCCGTCAACCGGTGCGGCGGTGGTGCCGTCGTAGCTCTTTTCGGTGCTGACTTCCACGGAAATTTCCACCATCGCATGGGCGCCGACATTGAACCCGCCCCGGCTGGTTTCCACGCGGACGATTCCATTCGCGGCGCTTGAATCCTGTGCCGCCATGATGTAATCAGCCCGTGAAACCGTCGTGGTGTTGCCTTTCATATCAACCCACGCTCCATCCTGCAGGAAATAGAAATCATCACCCACTTTGGCCACCTGCGTTCCCGAGGTGAAGGCAAGCCCCGCCGCACTGATCGCCAGCGTGCCGTATGCGGTCAAATCCGATGCCGCAAGCAAATCCTTGCCGAACACCTCATTCAATACCGCGTATTGCGAATGAGTATCCGTCGCGACCGTTCCGGCGGCCTCCCGGCCGTAAATCGAATAGGCGGTATGGATCTCTCCGCCGTTGGCGACGGCGAACTCTCCGCCGCCGTTGCCGAGCACGATCGAGTTGATCACATTGACCACGACCGCGTCGGCAGAAATTCCGCCATTCGCCGCCGTATTGCATGCCACAGTGGAATCGATCAGATTCAGGCGCATTTCATACCGCGTATCAATTGCGCCGCCATTCGTCCCGGCCGCGTTGAACGCCAGTGTGGAGTTGATCATATCCACCTGCAAAGAGGTGCTCCTGATCGACGACGAAAAGGCTCCGCCGGCCCGCAGGGCGCTGTTTTCGCTGAACGTGTTGCGATCCAGTTCAAAAGTGATCCCGGAAGAAGTTCCAGACCGCGATACGGCCATCGCCGCCGGAGCAGGCGCAGAAGCCATGCGCAACTCAATCTCCTGCTCCACGACGTGCCAGCTCAGCACATTGATCCTGATACTCATGAAGAACGAATAGAATCCTCCGTTGGAATCCTCCGTCAACCGGATCGCTCCGCCATCTCCGGCTGTCGAGTTGCCGCTGAAGAAGTTGCCGTCGATTTCCACATCAACGCCGACCTCGCTCATACCGGCGGTGTAGCCACAGAAAAATACCGCTCCGCCGCCGTAAGTCCCGGCGGTATTGCCGGAAAAAGTCGAATCGGCCAGTACGAAATTCTTCCCCGCACCGTCGTTCTGCCGCCCGGTCAGATCCATGAAAATCGCGCCGCCGCCGCTTGCCGTAAGGGTTGCGGCATTGCCGCTGAATACGGAATCGCGGATCTCCACTAGAAAATAGCTTTCCGAGTTCACAAACGAGGTCTGGATGTAATAGGAATATTTCCCCTCAGACCTCATATCGTTGAGCGAAACCGGCGCAACGGCGATCGCCCCCCCCGCCTTTTCCGCGGAATTGCCGTCGAACACCGAACCGGTCACCGTCAGTTTTCCTGCCTCATAATCGCCCCGTCCGGTCGGAGTGAAGCTGCCGGGGCGGGCAGCTCTGCTCCCCAGGGACGCCTGTCCGCTGCTGCCCGCCATGATGTCGTTGATATAAACCGCCCCGCCCATGTAGCTCGCGGAGCAGTTGCGGAATTCACACCGGTCAAGCGTGATCGCCGGGCCGATATATCCGGCCCGGTCCGCCTGAATAAACAGCGCGCTCGAACCGTAGACCGCACCGCCGAACGAGGCGGAACTGCCGTAGAACTCGCATTCGTTAAGAGTCAGGACAACGTTGCCCTCCACATAGATGCAGCCGCCTGCTTCCGGCGCGGCCGACACATTTTCGCGCGTCATCGCGACATTTTCAATTGTGACGACAACCTGAGGCAATGCGGCGTCATAACGGGTTGAACCATCCGGAAGCCTGCTCGAATTGACGGTCAGGATGCTGCCGCCGGAAACCGCCGAAAGCACCGTATGCTCCCCGCCGACGAAATGGAACTCCACATTCGCCGCCTCCGGATTCGCCGGATCATATTGGAAATCGGCGTCGTTGGAAACCGTGATCGACTTCACATCGATATAACCATCCGCCAGATAGATGGTTTTCCCGACCAGCGAGGCGTAGTCGCTGATCGCCGGAGTAAGCATCACATTGACGCCGCCCCGCTCCGGCATGTACAGAAAGACATCCGCCTCCAGAATGTCGGTGACATCTTTGGCCGGATCCGTGAAATAGTATCCCCAGATCGCCTTGCCCGCATAGGCTCCGGCTCCGTAAAAACCCGCCAACATGCGCGCGGCGCCGCGTCCGTCCCGGCTGATGTACATCGCCTCGGCCTCCGCGACGGATCCGGTCACGAGATCCGTCCCCGCCGGGTCGAGCGCGATCCACTGCATTTGCCCGGTATCGCGGCCGGTGGTGAAGTAAAAGCTGCCGTCCTTTTCACCGACGATCAGGTTCCGTTCCTGCGACGCGAAAGCGCCGGGAAGCACGCGAAGGCCGGGCATGTCGCCGCCGTTGGCCGTATAGCGGCTGCCGCCGAATTCCGATTGGGAATCGGCTCCGCCGAGGTTGGTGCCGTCCATGCCCGCCGCGTTGGAAACGACATTGTACTTCAGATTCGCCGCCGCTCCATCCTCCGCAAAGAAATCGAACGCGCCGTTCGAGACAGCCAGATTGTTGAGCGCCAGCAGTTTCGATCCGGAAGCGGCATAGACGCCCGCACTCTGCTGTGCGGCATCATCGCTGAATGCCGTAATCGTATTGTTGACCAGCGAGGAGACGCCGGAAGCCGCAAACCACGCGCTCCCCTTCCCGGCCGCCGTATTGCCGTCAAAGGTAGAATTGACTGCCGCCGCGGTTCCGGCATTTCAGACCGCGCCGCCGTCGACGGCGGCATTCGCGCTGAAATAAGAGTTGTCGATGCGCACCGTGCCGGCGGCGTTCGCAATTGCCCCGCCGCTGCCGGAAGCTTTGTTCCCGGTAAAAATTCCCTTGTCAATCGAAAGGCTGCCGCGATTGAACACCGCACCGCCGGAAGCGGCGGCGTTGCCCGCAAACAGGACATTGACCGCGGTGAGCACTCCGGCATTCCAGACTGCGCCGCCATTGCCGGTCACCGTCAGGCCGGAAAATTCGACATCGGCAAGCGTCAGCGTCCCCCGGTTCACCACCGCGCCGCCGTCCCCCGACATGCTCCTGCCGTTTCCCGTCATGGCGAGGTCGGATATCGTCACGTCGCCCGCCTGTATCTGGAAAATTCCATTCCCGGCGGAAACCAGAATCGTTTCACCGCTCCCCTGCCCGACGATGGCAAGGTCGCGGCCGATGGTCAATTGCCCGTTCAGCAAAATGCGCGTATCCAGCCAGTAGAGCGTATCGACGCTCTCGTCATCCAGCGCCGCCTGAAGTCCGGCAACCGTGTAGAAATGCGTTGCGTCTCCGGCGGCTTCGGCGCCGCTCCATGCGACATATCCCTCCCGCAGGGCTGCGCCGATATTGCCGGGCGCGCTGCCGTAAAGATAACCGCGCTGGTCATGGTCGAGCTGCCGTTCCGTTGTCGCGGTGGAATAGCCCGGCGTGGAAACCCTCACCGTTACCTCATTTTCCGAAGTGCCGTCGCCGTAGAAGAAGGCGTAGATCCTCCCGTCGGAGTCCCCCGTCTGCATACGGACCGCCGCCGCGGCAAAGCCGGCGGCATACTCGCTCAGGGCAACCGATTTTGAATGCCCGCCGTTGTCGGTGAGCGCGCCGCCGTTTTCAAACATGCTCTCCACACTCTCCCCGGCGTGATTCCGGAACGCCGCCTCGTCCGCAAAGCCGTCGATGGAACCGTAAGCGGAATACCGGATCTCCAGCTTCCCGGAGTTCGTGATGTCGGCGCCGCTGCCGTTGCCGACGGCGATGCTGTTCAGGACAAACGCCGTTCCCAGACTGCGAATCGCTCCGTCGCCCTGTACCGCTTCATTGAAAGCAAAGGTGGAGTTGGCCGCGTAAAATCTACTTTTGGCGTCATTGTAGACCGCACCGCCGGAAGCCGCTCCGTTCCCGTGAAACGTCGTATTGACAACTACAAGGGTCGCGCCGCCGTAATTGTTGATCGCACCGCCGGCATGGCTGCCGCCGTCCACCCGGTTGTCGGCAAAAAGGCAGTCCGTGATCGACAGATAAGCACTCCCGCTGCCTTTCTGGTTGAAGATCGCTCCGCCGCCGCAGGTTGCATCGAATAAACCGGAACTGCCCTCATAAGCGATATTGCCCTCAAACACACACTGTTTGAAAGTCCCGACATTATAGTTCATCACCGCACCGCCGTCCCCGGTCGCCGAGTTGCCGGCAAAACGGACTCCGGAAGCGGTCACCGTGGCGGAGCTGCCGCTGATCAGCGCACCCGCATAGGAATCGGCATGATTGCTTTCGAACAGAGTATCCTTCAGGATCAGCTTGGCGTAATTGGCGATCGCGCCGCCGCCGTCGGCACTGTTTTCCCGGAATATGCAGCCATCGACAGTCAATGTCCCCGAACTCGTATTAAGATAGATCGCGCCCCCCGCATGGCCGGAAGCGTGATTGTCGAAAAATAAAGAATCGGTAATGTTGATCGTCGCATAACCGCCGTACCAGGAATCGGCGGTATTGTAAAGTACTCCGCCTCCAGCGCCGCTGGTCGAGTTGTCATGGAAAACACTGTCGTTGATATTCAGCGTAATACTGCCTTCCGCATAATTGTAGATCACGCCGCCGCGATTGCCGCTGGAAAGATGGAACCCTGAAAAATCGGTGTGATTCAACGTCAGGTTGCCGGAGTTGTAGATCGCTCCCCCATTGGAGTTGACGGTGCCGTTCCCCTCGAAATTGAGGTTTTCCAGCACGACATTCGCGCCGGAGTCGATCGAAAAGATCCTCCGGCTGGCGGCAGCGGTGATGGTGACAATGTTTTCTCCGTCGCCGCTCAGGTATCCGGAAATGGTGACCGAATCATCGATCGTCAAAGCCCCGGAGAGCCGAATTTCCGTAACATTGTCGGCGAACGTGATCTCATCGGTTCCGGCATGTTTGTTCGCCTCGCTGACCGCCCACGCGAACGATCCCTCGCCGGAGCTGTTTTCATTCACGACAAGATAGTTGGTCAGGTTGTGCATATAGCCGTCGACCGCAATGCTTTCGGCCTCCACCGTGCCGAACCGGTACTCCAGTTCCCAGTCGCCGGAGACGCCCGTCGCGTCGTCGCTGGCGGCGACGTCGGCTCCGCTCGCGTCGGCAATCAGCCCGATCAGCTCGCGCCCGGCTTTGCCGTCGGCGAGATTGCAGCCGTATAGCAGGATGTCGCCTCCCCCGGTCAGGTGCTCGCCGACCTCTGCCCACTCCGCCGCATCGAAGTTTTCCGCATTGAAAACTTCGCCGTTCAGCACGAAGTAACCGTCATTGCCGTGGCTGAGAATGTGAAGCGCCTCATATTTCACGCCGTCGTGGCGGTCGAAGTAATCGTTGATCTGCTCCATCGCATCGCGGTCGGGATCCAGAAGCAACGCCTCCTGATTCGGCTTCAGCGACGCGACAATGTCGTCCGCATCGGCGACACTGGAGTTGATGACCACCAGCTCCCGGCCGGTGGAAACCGTGCCGCCCCGGTCGATAAAATCCACCGTGACCGTCGGGACATCGCCATTCTCAACTCCCGGATCGGAAAAAACGGCGTCAGCGGCAAGGTCGGCGGAACCGATCTCCCCGTTGATCAGCTTATCCAGCTCCGCGTCGATTCCGGCGGGTTCGCCGGGAATATCCTGTGACTCGCCGTTCGGACGCGCCTGCGACGGGTTTTCAGGCGGCGCATTTTTCAACGCCTCCCGCTCCTCCTGCGCTTGCTTTTCGCTTTCGCTCACATTCGCATTCGGGTTGTCCTGCGCCGCTTCCGCCGCGTCGACGATTTCGGCGGCGGCGGCGGCTTCAAAAAGCACCCGGTCTTCCAACCGGAACATATCCCAGTCATTCAGTTTCATTGTTCAACTCCTCCCACATTTGCATCAGGCGGCAGGTTCGGCAGGCGGTTCCACCGGAGTTTCCAACTGCTGCTCCACCTCGCGGATCTTCGCTTGTTCCGCCTCATACTCCGCCTTGGCGCGCGCCAATTCTTCCGCGGCGCGGATCCGTTCGTCCTCCAGACGCTTTTTCAGTTCGGCGACCGTGGCTTCATGCAGATTTTCGATGCCGAGGGTATTCAGGATGCGGAAATACGCGACATAATAGTTGCCGAGCGACAGATATTTTTCAATTTCGGTTTCGGCGGAGGCAAGGCGCATGTGGGCAAGCTCCAGCTGCGAGAGTTCGCCGGAAACCCGGCTGCTGCCCTCCGCCTTCTCCAGATTCTTCCGGTAAGCGGCGTTGACCCGCGTGTCGATATTGAGCCGCTCGCGGGTCGCGACCAGATTGGCGTGCGCGATGCGGACCTGCGCCATCACCGCGATCGCCTGCGCATAGGTGCGGGCCTCCTCCGCATCCACCTGCGCGCTGTAAGCCTGATAACGGGCGATGTGCTGCGGCAGCTTCAGCAGATTGTACGCGGCGCGGATTCCAAGCTCCCACCAGGTCGAGTGATAGAGGAAACTGTTGTTGCTGTTGGTGAAGTCGACGAACATGCGCACATTCGGGAACATCATCACCAGCGTTTTCCGGCACTCCAGCACGTTGATGTGCTTTTGCATGTCGACCTCATACAGCTCCGGGCGTTTCATCAGCGCGATCTGCTCCATCAGCTCCATCTCCGGGAAATCAAATTCCGGAACCGTGTCGAGCACCGAATCATCCACCCTGATCGCGGCATTCGGATAGAATCCGAGCAGAGAACGCAGTTCCACGCAGGAGTTCTCATAGCTGCGGATATAATTCGTCAGCCGTTTTTCCATCTCGACAAACTGCTTGACCTCGTCGAAGGCCCGGAACGGCGTGATCTGCCCCGAATCGCCCATCTGCTCGATCAGCTCGTAACGGTTCCGGCACTCCTCCAGCAGCTTCCCGGCGACGTTGATCGCGCGCTGCGCCGCCGCCACCTGAAAGTAGACCCGCACCGTATCGAGCACCAGATTCTGTTCCGCCCGGCGGGTGCGCTGCTGCCGCAGCAGCATGCGGTCCTGCGACTGCTGGGTGTTGAAGAAGGCAAGCCCGAAGTCCAGCACGCTCAACGCCAGATCGACGTTCAGATAGTTCACATTCCGGTCCTGGCTCTGAGAATAGGTGTACGTGCCCGGCCCGGTGCCGTGAACCTGCCGGCTGCTCGAAGCGGGGGTGTTGCCGCGCCCGGTCAGGTTGTCGGAGACGTTCAGCTCCGGCAGCATTCCGAGCATTTCGCTGGTCCGCATCTCCTTCGAGACCTGCTCTTCAAGCCCGAACACCTTCAGATCGAGATTGTTTTTCACGGCGAGACGGACGCATTCGTCGAGCGAAAGAACGCGCTCCGCGTCAATATTGTCATATCGCGCACGCTCGAAATGCTTCACCGCATAGGCCACGCGCTCTTCCTGATAGTCATCGAACGATTTGCACCCGGCCAAAAACACTAAGCCGACAGAACCGCCAACCAATACATTCCGATATTTCATTCCCTGATTTTCCCTGATGTTACTGAT
>ENA-UOJS01001635-UOJS01001635.1-human-gut-metagenome-genome-assembly--contig:-C74-NODE-1635-length-17843-cov-23.316224_pt1 | contig 17843 bp, 18 predicted proteins | sample MGYA00242355_ERZ723902 | MGnify/ENA metagenome assembly ERZ723902 | reverse complement strand
GCTTACACGCTCCGTGCGATCTCTTCCGCGCTGCGCTTGGGCACGCAGTAGTCGCGGTTTTCGTCCAGATAATACTTCACGCCGGTGTCAGCGGTCAGGGGCACGATGTGTGCCTTGTGGGTGGGGTAGCCAAAGGCCACCATGTAGGCCAGCTTCAGCGGCTCTTCGATGCCCAGCAGCTCGGTGAGGGCGGGCTTGTTGATGGCACCCATGATGCAGCTGCCCACCTCCTTGTCCCAGGCGGCCAGGGTCATGTTGGCCAGGGCAATGCCGGTGTCGGTGGAAAGGTCGCCGGGAGCGGAGCTGTCCTGCAGGACGGCCACATACAGGGTGGGCGTCTCGTCGGCCTTGGGCATGCCCTGTTCCGGGGGCAGATAGGCCGCCCACTTGACCATCGGCTGCACTTTGGCCACCATTTCCGGGCTCTGCACCACCACAAGGCGCAGGGCCTGCCGGTTGGCCCCGCAGGAGGACAGCCGTACAGCTTCCACAATGTCATCCACCACATCCTGCGGCACGGGCTTCTGCGCAAAGCGGCGGTAAGTGCGGCGGGTGACCAGAGATTCCATAACAGACATGACAAAACACTCCTTTTCCGGCGGGCGGTGCCCGGCGGTTTATTTGCGGTTTACTACCATATAAAGTATAGCAGTCCGGCCGGGGATGCGCAAGCCGGAGAGAAGAACGGTGGCTCTTGACAAAAATATGCGGGGGGAGGGGTATAATTGACAGAGAATACCCGGCCCTCGACACAGAACGCCGCGAAGTGACAACGAAAATATGGTAAAATGTGGAAAATGATAGAAGGGGGTATCAGGATGGTCGTGTGGGTAGGCCTTGTGTGCTTTGTGCTGGGTGCCAATCTGGGATTTCTGGTGGCAGGTCTGATGCGGATGGCAAAGGACGAAAAGGACACCTCGGAGAAACCATAAAAAGGTTCGGAAACGGATGCAAAATGCCCCGCTGCGGAAATGTGCAGCGGGGCATTTTGCGTTCAGGAGATTTTTGCCGGGTCGAGGTACTGGCCGTTCTGCAGCACTTCCAGATGGATGTGCGCTTCCTCGGCACATTCACAGCTGATGGTGCCCACGGTGCCCAGCTTCTGCCCGGCGGTCACGGTGTCGCCGGGTTTCACGGCGGGGCTGTTCACCCCGCACACCCGCCACAGGCGGCCGGAAACATCTTCCAGCGTGACCACGCTGCTCCACCGGCCGTCGGTGCCGGTCTCGGTCACCTTGCCAGAGCAGGGGGCACTCACCGCACTGCCCTCGGCACAGGCGTAATCCACACCGTTGTGGGTACGCCAGTCGCCCAGCGTCTTGCTGTAGACCAGCTCGTCACCACTGTAGGCGTTGAGCACCCGGCCAGAGAACGGCTGCGTGGAGGCAGGCGCGGCTGAGCTTGCGGCAGGTGCAGAGTCGGTGCGCAAGGCAGAGGGTTCGTGCACCGAACCAGAGCCAGATGCCGCACCAGACGAGGCACTCGAGCTGCCCGGCACGGGCTGCGGTACCCCGGCTACGCTGTTGGCGGCCTGCTCGGCCGTATCGGGAAGGTCCAACCATAATTCTTCCTCCTCAAGCCCCACATCGGGGTCAGGTTCCGGCTTCGGAATGGTCTGCCGGGCGGTGCTGCTCGGGTTTGTCAGGTCGGTCAGGTTCTGCCTGAGCTCGTCGCGGACGGTGCGCACCGCCCACACCCCGGCGGCTGCCGCGGCCAGCAGACAGGCTGCCAGCACCAGCGCAAAGCCCTTGCCGTGCAAAAACTTTTTGATCTGCTCCATCTTGCGTTACTCCTATCTGTCCCGTGGAAACGGTTCGCTTCTGGGGTTAGTGTGGGAGGGCGGCGCAGGTTTTATGCATCAAAAAAGAGCCTTCCCGCACCGGGAAGGCTCTTTGAGGTTTAGGGGTTCCGGTTCAGCTGCGGCTGTTGCGGCTGTTCAGGCCCAGCAGACGCACCACATACAGGAAGATGTTGATGAAGTCCAGGTACAGGGTCAACGCACCGTAGATGGAAGCCTTTTCGGCCAGCTCGCTGTCCCCGGCGTAGTAGGAGTACAGCTGGCTCAGCTTCTGGGTGTCATAAGCAGTCAGAAGCATGAACACCACCAGACCGATGCCGCTGTACAGCACCGTGGAGCCGAAGCCCATGCCGAACAGCATGCCCACGAACCCGGTGATGAGCAGGGCCACCAGAGCCATCATCAGCTTGGGGCCCCAGCCGGACAGGTCCTTGTGGGTGGTGGCACCATAGGCAGCCATCAGGCCAAAGTACACCGACGTAGCCAGGAAGGCCAGCACCAGCGTGCTCACCGAGAACGCAATGAAGTAGTAGCTCAGCACCATGCCGTTGAGCAGTGCATAAACAAGGAACACGCCGCGGGCTGCGCCTACCGACATGTTCTGCACGCGGGAGCTCAGCACGAACACCAGTGCCAACTCTGCAATGGTGAACAGCAGGTACAGGGAGTTGACCACATACAGCAGGGGTGTGGTGGCCGTGACGAACGCGGCGGCAAAGGTCACCAGCAGACCGCAGGCCATCCAGCGGTAGGTGCGGGACATATAGTCCGCCGAAGTCATGGCGGGCTCTGCATAACCGCGATTATAATTGTTGTAATCCATGTGGAAGTTCCTCCGTTCTTGTTCCGCCGGGGCTGTGGGGGCCTTGCCGCCCTTGCTCCGGTCTACGGAATATAGTATACTGCATAGAAATGAACGTTTCATGAAAAAGGCTGTGATGTTTTATGTCCCTCGGACTTTATCTGCATATCCCCTACTGCTTTTCCAAATGCCGGTATTGCGATTTCTACTCCCACCCCGGGGAGCGGGGCGTGCCGGACGCCTATGTGGACGCTTTGCTGCGGGAGCTGGCACGCTTTGCGCCGGACGCACCCCTGCGGCCCGATACCGTGTATTTCGGCGGCGGCACCCCCAGCCTGCTCAGCCCGGCTCAGGTCGGGCGGCTCATCCGTGCCGCCTGCCCGGTGTCCGGGGCTGAGGTGACCCTGGAGGCCAACCCGGAGACCGTCACCGAGGAAAGCCTGCGGGGCTTCCGGGAGGCAGGGGTCAACCGCATCTCCTTTGGGGTGCAGTCGGCCCGGGACACTCAGCTGCGCACGCTGGGCCGCCCCCACACGGCCCGGCAGGCCCGCGCGGCCTTTGCGGCGGCCCGCCGGGCAGGGTTTGAGAACATCAGCGGCGACATCATGCTGGCCCTGCCCCATTATACGCAGGCAGAGTTCGACGAGACGCTGGAACTCATCGAAGAGGGCGGCGCCACCCATATTTCGGCTTACCTGCTGAAGATCGAGCCGGATTCCGCCTTTGGCCGCACGCCCCCGGAGGGCCTGCCCACCGGTGACGAGGCGGCGGACTTCTACCTTTACGCCGTGGAGCAGCTGGAGCACCACGGCTACCGGCAGTACGAGATCTCCAACTTTGCAAAGCCCGGCTATGAGGGCCGCCACAACCTGATTTACTGGGACTGCGGCGACTATCTGGGCCTTGGCCCGGCGGCCCATTCCTGCATGGGCGGCAAGCGGTTTTATTACCCCGCCGACACGGCGGCTTTCCTGCAGGACAACGCCGCCCCGGTGATGGACGGCGGCTGCGGGGCCGAGGATTACCTGATCCTGCAATTGCGCCTGCGCAAGGGCCTGTCGCTGCCGCAGTACAAGGCCCTGTACGGAAAAGAGTTTTCCCCGGTGCAGCTGGCGTTTATCCGTAACTGTGTCAAAAACGGCTATGCCGCCTTCGACGGCACCACCCTGGCCCTGACCCCGGCGGGGCTCATCGTGCAGAACAGCATTCTGGCCGAGCTGCTCTGAGCCTGCCCGCAGCACATTGCTTTTGCGGGGCGATTCTGGTATGATATAAATGTAGAACTAGGCTTTTTGGGAGGAAAACAGATGGCAAAGGTGTTGATCGTAGGCGCAGGTGCGGCAGGCCTGATGGCGGCGGGTGCTGCCGTGCGGCAGGGGCATCAGGTAACGGTGCTGGAGCATATGGACAAACCGGCCCAGAAGATCCTGGTCACCGGCAAGGGCCGCTGCAATGTGACCAACGACTGCACGGCAGAGGAGTTTTTGCGCCATGTGCGCACGAACCCGCGCTTTCTGTTCTCGTCGCTGGGGGCATTCCCGCCCGCAAAGACCATGGAGCTGTTCGAGAGCCTTGGTGTGGAGCTGAAGGTGGAGCGCGGACGCCGGGTGTTCCCGGTGTCGGACAAGGCCGAAGAGATCCGGCAGGCCCTGCTGCGGTATGCACAGGACGCCGAGCTCGTGCACGACGGTGCCAGAAAGCTGCTGCTGGAAGAGCTGCCGCCGGAAGCGGAGGAAGCCCCCGCTGTGCCGGAAAACCCGCGCCATCCCAAAAAGAAAAAGGCCGGCCCGGCCCTGCGCTGCATCGGCGTGCGGGGCACTTCGGGCCGGGAATACCGGGCAGATGCCGTACTGGTGGCCACCGGCGGCGTGAGCTATCCCACCACCGGTTCCACCGGTGACGGCTACAAGCTGGCCCGGCAGGCCGGGCACACTCTCGTGGAGCCGGTGCCCAGTCTCGTGAGCCTTGTGAGCCACGACCCCGACTGCAAAAAGATGATGGGTCTGGCGTTGAAAAACGTCACCCTGACCCTGTTCGAGGACGGAAAGGCCATCTTTGACGAGCAGGGCGAGATGTTGTTCACCCACTTCGGCATCAGCGGCCCGTTGACCCTGAGCGCGTCCAGCCACCTGGGCGACATGAAAAAGCACAAGTATCACGCGGAGATCGACCTCAAGCCCGCCCTCAGCGAAGAGCAGCTCTACGACCGCATCACCCGGGACTTTGCCCTGCTGGCCAACCATGCGGCCCAGGGCGCGCTGGTCAAGCTGCTGCCTTCCAGCATGCAGCCGGTCATGGTGGCGCGCTGGGGCATCGACCCGGCCACCAAGGCCAACCAGATCACCCGGGAGCAGAAGCGGGAGCTGGTGCAGCTCATCAAGCACTGGCGGGTGTCCATCGACGCCCGGGGCGACCTGGCCCATGCAGTCATCACCTCCGGCGGCGTATCGGTGCGGGAGGTGGACCCCAAGACCATGCAGAGCAAAAAGGCCCTGGGGCTGTACTTTGCAGGCGAGGTGCTGGACGTGGACGCCTACACCGGCGGCTACAACCTGCAGATCGCTTTCTGCACCGCACAGGCGTTTGCGAATAACTTGTGAGGGGCCAGCAAGCCGGTAGCTTTCTTCTCGGACACGAGTACGGGTTGCGGCACCCAGCATCTGCTTCGCTGTCGCTCGCATCTTGCTGGCCGCGGCCCCAACAACGGTTCCCTGTTTCCGCCACTGGCGGCGGTCGCCGTTGTTGCAGGCCATTCCATCGCCCGCCCTATTGCCCTACGGGCAACAGGGTCCCACCCCGGCGGACGGTCCTCAGAGAAACTCCCCGCCTGCTGTCCCGGGCAGCAATGCAGTTCTCCGTTACGACCCCCTCCGGTGAAAATGTGTTTGGAGCGCTCCGCAGAGCGCAACAAACACAAAAATATTAAAATAATTTTCCGCTGAAGATGGCCAGAGCGTGAGCGGAGGCCATTTTAAATCGTTCAGTTCAAAAAAAGGAGAAGATATAAAATGGTATCTGTTGCGATCGACGGGCCTGCCGGGGCAGGCAAATCCACGCTGGCACGCCGCCTTGCGGCGGAGATGGGCTACATCTATGTGGACACCGGTGCCATGTTCCGCACCATCGGCCTGTATGCCCTGCGTGCTGGCAAGGACCCCAAGGATAACGAGGCTGTCAACGCCCTGCTGCCGGAGATCGAGCTGCACTTTGCTTTCATCGACGGCGAGCAGCATGTTTATTTAAAGGAAGAGGACGTGAGCACCGCCATCCGCACCGAAGAGGTGGGCATGGCAGCTTCTGCCGTGGGCGCAAACCCGGCCGTGCGGGCTTTCCTGCTGGGCATGCAGCGGGACATGGCCAAAAAGCAGGATGTGCTGATGGACGGCCGCGACATCGGTACCGTGGTGCTGCCGGATGCCACTGTCAAAATTTTCCTCACTGCCAGCCCGGAGGCCCGCGCTGCCCGCCGCTGGAAAGAGTATCAGGAAAAGGGCGTCAACACCCCGTATGAGGAAGTTCTGGCCGACGTGAAGCAGCGGGACTATCAGGACACCCACCGTGCGGCCGCTCCCCTGAAGCAGGCCGAGGACGCCGTGCTGCTGGACACCTCGGAGCTGGACTTCGAGCAGAGCCTTGCCGCCATGAAGAAGATCATTGCGGAGAAAGTGAAAAACTGACGACGATATGATGTTATATTACATTCTGCTGCCCTTTGCATGGCTGCTGTGGCACCTTGGCTTCCGCATCCGGGTGGAAGGGCGCGAAAACCTGAAAAAGGTGCAGACCAAGGGCTATATCCTGGCGCCCACCCATGTTTCCGCCATCGACCCGGTGTTCATCGTCATTACCCGGTGGGGCAGGCGGATGGTGGTGTTCGCCAAAAAGGAGCTGTTCGAGATCAACGCCTTTCTGACGTGGTTCTTCCGCTGCTGCGGCGGTGTGTGTGTGCGCGGCACCAAGGACGAGATGGCGGTCATCTCCCAGACGGTGGAGGCCTGCAAGCAGGGCAAGACCCTGCTCATCTTCCCGGAGGGCACCCGCGAAAAGGACGGCAAACTTCTGCCCCCCAAGAGCGGACTGTTCGTCATTGCCGCCGAGGCGGGGGTGGACGTGGTGCCCTGCCGCATCCTGTACGACACCCCGGACGGGAAAATGCACCTGTTCTGCAAGGTGCGGGTGATCTACGGTGAACCCATGCCCGCCGCGCAGTTTGCCATGGAGGGCCGCCGCGACACGAAAAAACTGCGTGCCAACAAGCAGGCCCTGCTGGATGCGTGGGAGAAGATGGGACGGTGAGGAGAACGTAATGGAGATCAAAGTTGCAAAGACCGCGGGGTTCTGCTTTGGCGTGAACCGTGCCGTGGAGCTGACCTACGGCCTGCTGGCCGAAGGGCGCAGGGTGGCCACCCTCGGCCCGCTGATCCACAACCCCCAGGCTGTGGCCGACATGCAGGCAAAGGGGGCCTTTGTGGCCGACAGTGTGCCTCAGGTGCCGGATGGCTATGAGGTGGTCATCCGCAGCCACGGGGTGCCCCGCAGCGTGTACGACGAGCTGGAGGCGCGCGGCATCGCGTACCACGATGCCACCTGCCCCTTTGTGCAGAAGATCCAGCGCATTGCCGCACAGGCCGAAAAAGAGGGTGCCGTGCTGCTGGTGGCGGGCGATAAGACCCACCCGGAGGTGCAGGGCATCGTGGGGCACACCCGCGGAGAGGTGTTCGTTTTTGCCGATTTGGACGAGCTTGCGGCCTGGAAAGGCCCCTCGGACCCGCAAAAACCCCTTTTTGCAGTTGCACAGACCACATTTCAGGTGACAAAATGGAAAGAAAGTTCGGAGTTTCTCAAAAAAGCCTATACAAACGCCCGAATTTTTGATACAATATGTAATGCGACGTGGGCGAGGCAACAGGAAGCGGAAGACCTCAGCCAACAATGCGACATCATTGTTGTCATTGGCGGTCATCATTCTTCCAATACCCAAAAGCTGGTACAGGTCGCCGCAAAACACACGCGTGCCGTAACGGTCGAAACAGCGAGCGAACTTCGGCCGGAATGGTTTGCAGATGTTAAAGTGGCGGGCGTGACAGCCGGGGCTTCAACGCCATCGTCTATTATTGAGGAGGTACTTAACAGTATGAGCGCAGAAATCAATGACAGCATGAGCTTTGAGGAGATGCTGAATGCATCCGAGGAAAAGCGTGTTCATGCAGGCAGTATTGTGAAAGGAATCGTGACCAGCATCTCTGCCAACGAGATCCAGGTGGATATCGGAGCGAAGCAGACCGGCTTTGTCAAGCTGAGCGAGCTGACCGATGATTCCTCCGCCAAGGTCGAAGACCTGGTGAAGGTTGGCGATGAGCTGGACCTCATCGTCGAGAAGGTTATGGATCAGGACGGCGTCATCCAGCTCTCCCGCAAGAAGCTCGCATCTCGCAAGGGCATGGAAGAGATCGCCAAGGCAGCTGAATCCGGCGAAGTCGTCGAGGGCGACGTCACCGAGTTCAATAAGGGCGGCGTTGTTGTCAACGTCAAGGGCGTCAAGGTGTTCGTCCCCCGTTCTCAGGCCACTATGCGCCGCGACGAGGACTACACTGCTCTGGTCGGCCAGCACGTTCAGCTGGTCGTCACCGAGTGCTCCGGCCGCAAGATCGTCGGCAGCATCAACAAGGTGACCGCTGAGCAGAACAAGGCAAAGCGCGAGGAGTTCTGGGCAAACGTTGAGGTGGGCAAGAGCTACACCGGCGTTGTCAAGAGCCTGACCTCTTATGGTGCATTCGTTGACATCGGTGGTGTTGACGGCCTGTGCCACATCAGCGAGCTGAGCTGGAACCGCATCAAGCATCCTTCCGAGGTCGTCTCCGTTGGTGACACCATCGAAGTGTATGTCAAGGACATCGACACCGAGAACCACAAGGTTTCTCTGGGCTACAAGAAGGCCGAGGACAACCCCTGGGAGCAGCTGAAGAACAACTACCCCATCGGCAGCACCTTCCATGCTCCGGTCGTGTCCCTGACCAAGTTCGGTGCATTCGTCCGCATCCTGCCGGGTGTTGACGGTCTGGTCCACATCAGCGAGATCAGCAATGATCGCGTTGAGAAGGTCTCTGACGCACTGAAGGTCGGCGATATGGTCGATGTGAAGCTGCTGGATGTTGACTTCGACAAGAAGCGCATCAGCCTGTCCATGAAGGCTCTGCTGAACGACGACGCTGAGTAATCAGCCCATCGTGCAAAAGCATAGCTTCTGACACAATGCGATCTGCAGCCCCGTTGCCGGGAAAACGGCGGCGGGGCTGTTTTTGTTAACAAAGCCATGAGTAAATTTTTCAAAAAGCACTGGGAAGTGCTCAGTTACCTGATCTTTGGCGTGCTGACCACCCTGCTCAACATCGTGCTGTATGCCCTGTTCAACAAGTTGTTCGGCTACACCGCCGCCAACAGCTGGGGCAACGTGCTGGACAACATCCTGTGCATCCTGTTTGCCTACGCCACCAACCGGGCGTTCGTGTTCCGCAGCAGGACCCAGGGCCGGGAGATGGCGAAGGAGTTCGGTGCATTCGTCACCTGCCGTCTGGGCACACTGGTGCTGGATGCCGTCATTATGATGGTGGGCGGCAACCTTTTTGCCGCACAGGGGGCGGCGCTGGTGGACACCGCCATGCAGGGTCTGCTGGGCGCCGTGGCGGGCTGGCTGGGTCCGGATACTACCCTCTACATGGCAAACAGCTTTGCCGGGAGCCATGCCGCCGTGGCAGATGGCTCCGCTGCCATTGCCGTCATCGGCGGGGCGGACGGCCCCACAGCCATCTTCGTCACCAGCGCCTACGATGCTCAGGCACTGTGGGGCCTGTGCGTAAAGGTCTTTTCCAATGTACTGGTGATCGTGCTGAACTATGTGTTCAGCAAGCTGATCATCTTTAAAAAGAAAAAATAATTTTTTAGGAGGTACGGTCTTATGAAACGTGGTCTGAAAGGTTTTGCATTCCTGGTCTCCGGTCTGGTGCTGGGCATCATCGGTGCAACGGTGTCGGCAACGGCCATTGCCCTGAGCGCTGTCGGCATGGCAAAGGTGCGCCGTGCCAACAAGAATTAAGGAGGACGACAACATGACCCGCGAAGAAATTCTCTCCCATGTCGATCACACCCTGCTGAAGCCGGAGGCCACCTGGCCCCAGATCCAGACCCTGTGTGACGAAGCCATTGCCAACCACACCGCATCCGTCTGCATCAACACCTGCTACGTCAAGCAGGCTGTGGAGTACATGGCAGGCCGCATCCCGGTGTGCTGCGTGGTAGGCTTCCCTCTGGGTGCCATGGACACCGCCAGCAAGGCCTTTGAGGCAAAGACTGCCATCGAAAACGGCGCTTCCGAGGTGGACATGGTCATCAACATCGGCCGCCTGAAGAATAAGGAGTACGATGCCGTCCGCGAGGACATCCGTGCCGTGAAGCAGGCTGTGGGCGACAAGATCCTGAAGGTCATCATCGAGACCTGCCTGCTGACCGATGAGGAAAAGGAAACGATGTGCGACATCGTCTGCGAGGCAGGCGCGGACTACATCAAGACCAGCACCGGTTTCTCCACCGCAGGTGCCAACTTCCACGATGTGGAACTGATGGTCAAGGGCGTGCACGGCCGCTGCAAGGTCAAGGCTGCCGGCGGCATCTCCACCGTGGAGGATATGGAAAAGTTCCTGGCTCTGGGGGCTGACCGCCTGGGCACCTCCCGCGCCGTCAAGATCCTGAACGGCGAGCAGGCAAAGGGCTATTGATCAGATCCTGCAAGAAAGGCGCAGCTGAGGCTGTGCCTTTCTTTTTTGCAGCAGAAAACCGACAAAACCTCCATCAATTTCAGAGAGTTGTATAAAAAGAGTGATACTCTTCTTGACAATCTGACGAAGCAATGATAGAATACTGAACGTAACAACTGAATACCGACTTATCAAGAGCGGCTGAGGGGACAGGCCCTGTGAAGCCCGACAACCTGTGCGAAAGCATAAGGTGCCAAATCCTGCGGGAAACCGGAAGATAAGAGTGCAACGCTCAGAGCTTTCGGCTCTGGGCGCTTTTATTTTTCATGGTACATGGCTTGATGAATGGTAGAAGCTGCAAGATACACACCCTGCTGTAAAAATGTTTAGGAGGCAAACCCAATGGCAAGACACCTGTTTACTTCTGAGTCCGTCACCGAAGGACATCCCGACAAGATCTGCGACCAGATCTCGGATGCGATCCTGGACGAGATCCTGACCCACGACCCCAATGCCCGTGTGGCCTGCGAGACCTGTGCATCCACCGGTCTGGTGCACATCATGGGCGAAATCACCACCAACTGCTATGTGGACTTCCAGAAGGTGGTCCGTGAGGTGGTGGCAGACATTGGCTACACCCGTGCAAAGTTCGGCTTTGACGCCGACACCTGCGCCGTCATCTCCAACATCGACGGCCAGAGCCCCGACATCGCCCTGGGCACCAACGACCAGGTGGGCGGCGCCGGCGACCAGGGTATGATGTTCGGTTATGCCTGTGACGAGACCCCGGAGCTGATGCCCATGCCCATCAGCCTGGCCCACAAGCTGGCCAAGCGCCTGACCGAGGTGCGCAAGAGCGGCGAGATGAGCTATCTGCGCCCGGACGGCAAGAGCCAGGTCACCGTGGAGTACGACGAGAACAACAAGCCCGTGCGTGTGGACGCCGTGGTCATCTCCAGCCAGCACAGCGAGAGCGTGAGCATGGACCAGCTCCGTGCCGACGTGATGGAAAAGGTCATCAAGGCCACCATCCCCGCCGAGCTGCTGGACGAGAACACCAAGTACTATATCAACCCCACCGGCCGCTTTGTGGTCGGCGGCCCCCAGGGCGACACCGGCCTCACCGGCCGCAAGATCATTGTGGACACCTACGGCGGCTACGCACGTCACGGCGGCGGCGCATTCTCCGGCAAGGATCCCAGCAAGGTGGACCGCAGTGCTGCCTATGCGACCCGCTGGGTGGCCAAGAACATCGTGGCTGCCGGCCTGGCCAAGCAGTGCGAGGTGCAGGTGGCTTACGCCATCGGCGTGGCAAAGCCCGTGTCCATCATGGTGGACACCTTCGGCACCGGCACGGTCTCCGATGAGAAGATCGAGCAGGCTGTGGAGAAGGTCTTTGACCTGACCCCCGCTGCCATCATCCGTGACCTCGACCTGCGCAAGCCCATCTACCGCAAGCTGGCTGCCTACGGTCACATGGGCCGCGAGGACCTGGGCGTGAAGTGGGAGAACACCGACCGCGTGGATGCCCTGAAGGCTGCCGTGGCTGCTCTGTAAAGAAGAACCGGTAAATGAAGAAAAAGGCCCCTCTGCCGACCGGCAGAGGGGCCTTTTTGCATGGTGCGGCCGGAAGCGGCGGCGGGATGTGTCCATGTGAAAAAAAGTAATACTTTTCTCGAAAAATCGGTGGATTTTTGCGACTGCGAAGGAAAATGGCTGTCTTTTTGTCGAAAACACACAGTCTCTTTTTGAAAAAGGCAAAACAGATGTGCAAGGCGCAGAAAATCAACAGGTGAAACAAATTGATATGGCACAAATGTCAAATTGTGATAAAATAAAAGTAGATATGCGCATTTGTACGCAGATCGTTCGGATTGGAAAGCAGCAATAAGGAGTTGTGATTATGTCCATTGAAATTTCCCCCAAGTCGTTTTTCCAGCAGCCCAGTGTGGCAGACATGCGGCTGATCGCCTGCCCCGGTGCCGAGGAGCTTACCGGCCTGATCGACAAGCACCTGGTCCGTTGGGCCAAGGACGCCGGCATTGACAAGGAGACCTTCATCATCTCCTGCGACTGCCCCCGCTTCCAGAGCGGTGATGCCAAGGGTCTGGTCAAGGAGTCCGTGCGCGGCGACGATATCTTTATTGTGGTGGATCCCGGCAACTACAGCGTGACCTACAAGCTGTTTGACAACGTGAACCACATGTCCCCGGACGATCACTTTGCAAACCTGAAGCGCCTGATCCAGGCGGTGGCCGGCAAGGCACACCGCGTGTCGGTGATCATGCCCAGCCTGTACGGCGGCCGTCAGCATCGCCGTGTGGTGCGTGAGAGCCTGGACTGCGCCGTGGCCCTGCAGGAGCTGCAGACCATGGGTGTGCAGAACATCATCACCTTCGACGCACACGACCCCCGCGTGCAGAATGCTGTGCCGCTGATGAGCTTCGACAACGCCATGCCTACCTATCAGGTGCTGAAAAGCCTGCTGAAGAAGGACCCGGAGATCTCCTTCGACAAGAGTAAGTTCACCGTGGTCAGCCCGGACGAGGGTGCCATGAACCGCAACATGTACTTCTCCAGCGTGCTGGGCTGCAACCTGGGCATGTTCTACAAGCGCCGTGACTACACCCGCGTGGTCAACGGCCGCAACCCCATCGTGGCTCACGAGTACCTGGGCGAGAGCGTGGAAGGCAAGACCGTCTTTATCGCCGATGACATCATCGCTTCCGGCGAGAGCATGCTGGAAGTGGCCAGCAACCTGAAGGAGCGCGGCGCTGCCCGCATCATCGCCAACGCTACCTTCCCGCTGTTCACCAGCGGCCTGGCCAAGTTTGACCAGGCTGTGGCCGAGGGCAAGCTGACCTATGTGGTGGGCACCAACCTGACCTACCGCACGCCGGAGCTGCTGACCCGCGACTGGTATGTGGACGTGGATGTGTCCAAGTACGCTGCTTACTTCGTGGTGGCCCTGAACCACGACATGTCCGTTTCCAGCATCATTGATCCGCTGAAGAAGATCGAGGCTCTGCTGGCAAAGCGTGCATAAGCCTGCGGAAGTCTGTACTAGAAAAGCCGCTGTATCGAACGATACAGCGGCTTTTCTTATGCGACCGAGAGGGTTACATTTTATTCTTGCGCAGATAGCGCAGCATAGCGGGCAGCTCGTAGGCCAGCATCAGTACCCAGCCGAAGGTGTAGCTGTAGGGCAGGGCTTCGATCTCCATCTTCCACAGCAGCACCAGCACGGACGCGGCGGCCACACGGCCTGCCATGTTCAGGATGCTGCTGATCAGTGTGATCCTCAGGTCGCCGATGCCGCGGAAGAAGCCCTGGATGCCGTTGGTGGCGGCGGGCATCAGGTAGAACAGCGAGATCGTGCGCAGGAACCGCACGCCCAGGTCCACCACCTCCGGGTCGGTGACGAACAGCTGGATGATGGGCTCTGCAAAGATCAGACAGACCGCCATCAGGCCCAGTGCATACACCACCTCGATGCGCATGCCGCAGCGGTAGCCATCCTTTACGCGGTCTTTCTTCCCGGCACCTTCGTTCTGGGCCATGAAAGTGGTCATGGCGTGGCCGATGTTCTGCTGCGGAGTGTAGGCAAAGTCGTCGATGCGAGAGGCCGCGGTAAAGGCGGCCATGGCGCTGACGCCCATGGTGTTCACGATGGCCTGCACCGCGATCTTGCCCAGCTGCACGGTGGCCTGCTGCATGGCGCTGACCCAGCCGTAGCTTACAGTCTTGCGCAGCAGCTTGCCGTCAAACACGAACCAGCGTCTGCCCAGCTGCAGCACCGGAACTTTCCAGCGGATGTACAGGGCACAGAGCAGGCAGCACATGCCCTCGCTCAGCACGGTGGAAAGGGCGCAGCCCTCGCTGCCCCAGTCCAGGGCCTCCACAAAAAACAGATCGCCGCCGATGTTCAGCACGGCGCTGATCATCAGAAAGTACAGGGCACTCTTGCTGTCGCCCAGGGCACGCAGCGTGGCGGCCAGAAAATTGTAAAAAAAGGTGAAGAGCAGGCCCGCAAACACGATGCGCAGGTAGTTCACGGCAATGGGCAGGATCTCCGCCGGCACCTGCAGCAGCCGCAGCAGGGGATTTGCCAGCAGGATGCACAACAGCGAGAAGGCCAGCGAGAACACCGTACCGGCAATGGCGGTGGTGGACACCTGCCGTTCCACCAGCTCCGTGTCTCCGGCACCAAAGGCGGTGCTGACCAGAATGCCGGCACCCAGACATATGCCGTTGATGAACAGGATGGCCAGAGTCATCAGCGGGTTGGCGGTGCCCACGGCAGCCAGCGCATCCTCACCCACGAACTTGCCCACGATGATGCTGTCGGCGGCATTGTAGGTGAGCTGGAACAGATTGCCCAGCACCAGCGGGATGGTAAAGTTGATCAGCAGCGGCGTGATCTTGCCGCTGGTCATATCTTTGGTCATGGTGAATGCGAAGTCCTTTCCGATTTATAAGAGATTCTGTCGGCCGCTGAACACGGCCAGGGCCGAGCGGCTGATGCCGTTGGCCACCAGCTTGGCTGCCGCGTGCAGGGCCGCCCCGGCGCTGGCACTGGCCGGGATGGCATCGGTGCGCAGCACCTGCTGGGCAGCGCGCTGGGCGTCCTTGCTGGAAACTGCCGCCACATTGTCCACTACATAGGAGTTGAAGTTCTTGGGCACGAGGCCGAAGCCGATGTCCGGGATGTTGTGGGGGCCGGTGACGCCGCCGGTGAGGGCCTGACACTCAAAAGGCTCCACGGCCACGATGCGCACATCGTTGGTCCAGGCCTTGATGGTCTCGCCCACGCCGGTCACGGTGCCGGCGCTGCCCACCCCCACGGTGATGGCGTCCACCAGGCTGGCACCCTCCCGGGCGATGTTCTGCAGGATGGCCGGGCCGGTGACCCGGCGGTGATACTCCGGGTTGTTGTCGTTGGCCAGCCAGTCGGTGTAGTACCAGCCGTTGGCGGCGGCGGTCTGTGCGGCCATGGCACGGGCCCCGGCCAGTCCGCTGCGGGCGGGGCTGTGCTGGATCTGCGCCCCCAGACGCAGCAGGTTTTCCTGCCGCAGAGCGGGGGCATCCTCCGGCATCACCAGCACCACCGGGTGCCCGGCGGTCAGGCCCGCCAGCGTGAGGGCAGTGGCAAAGGGGCCGGACACCGCCTCAATGATGGGCTGCCCGGGAGCCAGCTTTTTCTGCTCGATGGCCAGCGCCAGCATGCCCTCGGCCAGGCCGTCGCGGGCGGTGCCGGTGGGGCCGTTGAAGTCCAGATACGCAAATAGGCGGCCCTTGAGCCCGTTGGCGGCCGCGTAGCCCCGCAGCTCCACAACGGGGCAGGGGGTCAGCGTCTGGTAAAAATTCGGGTAGATCGGCACAGAAGGCCTCCTTTCGGGTGGGATACAACAACCTTATCGTAACGCAAACCACGCACCGCGTCAAGAAGTGTTTTGGCAAAAACAGCGAATTTTTGCCGGATTTTTTGGAAAAACTGCGCCGGAAGTCTTGACAAGCTCCATGTGTTCTGGTATACTCCATCCGTAAAGCAAATGAACTTTACATCATGAACGCGAAACACGAGCAGGATACCGGGGGTCACGCGCAATGGCAAAAGATCTGGAAATGGGGTATCTGCTCGATTTTTATGGCGAAGTGCTGACCGAGAAACAGCGGGAAATGCTGCGCCAATACTACAACGATGACCTGTCCCTGAGCGAGATCGGTGAGAACTTCGGCATTACCCGGCAGGGCGCACGGGACGCCATCAAGCATGGCGAGACCACCCTGAAGGAGCTGGAGGAAAAGGTCGGCTTTGCGGCTCGGTACCGCCGGGTGCAGCAGAAGCTGGAAGAACTGGAACAGCTGGTGATCGACGCACGGTTCGAGTGCACGGGCCCCAGCGCCTGCCTGACCACCACCGAGTATGCCGACACCCTGACAAAGATGCTGGGCATCATCCGCTCGATCGACGAGGCAAACGAGGACTGAACCGAAAGGAGCACCGCACAATGGCATTTGAATCCCTGACCGACCGCCTTGCCGGTGTGTTCAAAAAGCTGCGCGGCCACGGCAAACTGACCGAGGCCGACATCAAGACCGCCATGCGGGAAGTGCGCATGGCCCTGCTGGAAGCCGACGTCAACTACAAGGTGGCCAAGGACTTCTGTGCAAAGGTGTCGGAGCGCGCCATGGGCCAGGAGGTCATGGAGAGCCTGACCCCGGCCCAGCAGGTGGTCAAGATCGTCAACGAAGAGCTGGTGGCTCTGATGGGCGGCAGCGAGGCCGCCCGCCTGAACCTCAAGAACAAGGGTCAGAACGTGATCATGCTCTGCGGCCTGCAGGGCAACGGTAAGACCACCCACGCCGCCAAGCTGGCCAAATACTTCATCAAACAGGGCCGCCGCCCCATGCTGGTGGCCTGCGACATTTACCGCCCTGCGGCTATCGACCAGCTGCAGGTGGTGGGCAAACAGGCCGGTGCGCCGGTGTTCACCCTGCCGGGTGCCAAGCCCCCGGAGATCGCCCGCAAGGCGCTGGCCCACGCCAAGGACTACGGCAACGACATCGTGATCCTGGACACTGCCGGCCGTCTGCAGATCGACGAAGTGCTGATGCAGGAGCTGGTGGACATCAAGGAAGCCGTTCCGGTGGACGAGACGCTGCTGGTGGTGGATGCCATGGCCGGCCAGGACGCCGTGAACGTGGCCAAGACCTTCAACGAGACGGTGGGCGTGGATGGCATCATCCTCACCAAGACCGACGGCGACACCCGCGGCGGTGCAGCCCTGTCGGTGCTGGCCGTCACCGGCAAGCCCATCAAGTTCCAGGGTACCGGCGAGAAGCTGGACGATCTGGATGTGTTCCATCCGGACCGCATGGCCAGCCGCATTCTGGGCATGGGCGATGTGTTGAGCCTGATCGAACGGGCACAGGATGCCGCCGATGAGAAACTGGCTGCCGAGACTGCCAAGCGGATGATGGAAAACAAGTTCGACATGAACGACATGCTGGACCAGTTTGCACAGATCCGCAAGATGGGCGGTGTGGGCGCGATGCTGAACATGCTGCCGGGCGGCGCGGGCATCGACCCCAGCCAGATGGACGAAAAGGCCTTTGACCGCATCGAGGCCATGATCCATTCTATGACCAAGGAAGAGCGCGAAAAGCCCTCCATCATCAATCCCAAGCGCAAGCGCCGCATTGCCGCCGGCAGCGGCACCACCGTGGCGGACGTCAACAAGCTGCTCAAGCAGTTTGAAATGATGCAGAAGATGATGAAGCAGCTCAAGAAGAGCCCCAAGGGCTTTGCCCGTAAGCTGGGCGGCATGATGGGCAACCCCAATGCCTTCCGCGGTCTGAAATAATCAAGGTACACAACCCGCACCGGGTTTGTAACATAAATCAAAAAACACTATTTTCTGGAGGATATCTATTATGGCAGTTAAGATTCGTCTGCGCCGCGTTGGCGCCAAGAAGGCTCCCTTCTATC
>ENA-UOJS01001627-UOJS01001627.1-human-gut-metagenome-genome-assembly--contig:-C74-NODE-1627-length-17883-cov-9.003197_pt1 | contig 17883 bp, 10 predicted proteins | sample MGYA00242355_ERZ723902 | MGnify/ENA metagenome assembly ERZ723902 | reverse complement strand
GCCGCGCTGTGCGCGGCGTCCCTCGGACTATTAGTATCGGTAGATCATTTTATGGTCTCAAACTTCACAAGGCTCGTATTGCCGGACTTGCCGTTGACCTGTCCGCCGGTTATTACGATAACGTCGCCGGGATCCACAAGTCCGGATTTTTTGGCGATCGCTACGGCGTGATAGAAGAGAACGTCAGCCGACTGGAACTCCTCGCTCATTGCCGGGATCACAGCCCACGACAGCGCCAGCTTGCGCCACACCTTTTCATCGGTCGTCATTCCTATTATCGGCTTGGGGCAGCGGAAGCGCGACACCATGCGTGCGGTGCGGCCGCTGCGCGAGCATACCACGATGAGCTTTGCGTCAATGTCTATGGCAAGCGAGCAGGCGGCGTGCGATATGGCGTCTATCTGATTTTTTATCTTGAATTTTGCCGTGTGGAAAAGCTCGGTGTAGTTTATCGAGTGCTCGGTCTGCTCGGCTATCTTTGCCATGGCAGCGACAGCCTCCACCGGGTATTTGCCCATAGCCGTCTCGCCGGAAAGCATTACGGCGCTCGTGCCGTCATATACCGCATTCGCCACGTCGGATATCTCCGCACGTGTCGGGCGCGGATTGTGTATCATGGATTCCAGCATCTCGGTGGCGGTTATCACGCGCTTACCGCGAAAACGGCAGGTCGTTATCATCATTTTCTGTATCGCCGGGAGCTGCTCAAAGGGTATCTCAACGCCCATGTCGCCGCGGGCGACCATAATGCCGTCGCCTGCGTCGATGATCTCGACTATATTGTCAACGCCGGATCGGTTTTCGATCTTTGCGATGATATCGATGTCGTCTCCGCCGTGCTCGTGAAGGAAGGCGCGCACATCCTCGATGTTCTCCTTGTTGGAGACAAACGAGAGCGCCACAAAGTCAACATCGTTTTCAATGCCGAACAGCAGGTCGGATTTGTCCTGCTCGCTGAGAAAGACCTGCTTCAGCACGCGGCCGGGAAAGCTCATGCTCTTGCGGTCGGTCAGTTCGCCGCCGTTCACTACCTCGGTTTCGATATCGTTGCCGCGGATGGCTGTGACATGAAATTCAAGCAGACCGTTTGCCAGCAGTATGACCGCGCCCTCTTCAAGCTCGGCGGGCAGATTTTTGTACGAGACGGACACGCGGTGCTCGTCTCCGAGTATTTCGTCGGTGGTAAAGGTAAAGCGGTCGCCCGTGTTCAGCGTGATGCCGCCGTCGCGAAAGCGTCCTATGCGGTATTCGGGACCCTTGGTGTCAAGCATTATCGCCACGGGCAAGCCCAGCTCCGCGCGGGCTTCCTTTACCGCGTCCATCATTTTTTTATGGTCGGCGTGCTCGCCGTGCGAGAAATTGAAGCGTGCAACGTTCATTCCCGCGAGTATCATTTTTTTCAGTATATCGACCGACGTACATGCCGGTCCTATGGTGCATACGATCTTGGTTTTTTTCATTACAGGCACATTCCTCTCTCGCCTTTATTTTTTATGCCGCATGCCGTGTTTGATACATACACATGCGTTTGTGACAATTTTCTCCGTATAAATGATACCACAAAATCCTTGCCGTGTCAACCGTGGCGGAGCGTTTTTTATTATCTTCGTCATTTTGACGGTGCCGGATTGTGTAAAATGAATGAAGCGCGGTGCAAATATGCGCCTTTGGCTGTTACGCAATGAAAAAACGCTGAAAAATGAAAAAATTCAAATTACATCTTGCAAAAATCGCAAAAGTGGTGTATAATATAGTCCAATTATCCGTGCAATGCGGTAAAGGAGTGATACCATGCTTGAAATTTCCCCAAAATCGAATCTGCTTGAACAGAAATCATATAAATATTCGCTTCAGGATATCCCCGAACCGAATCTGTACCGGGAGGTCTACAATTATGAGGAGGTGCCGAAGGTCCCCTTCAACCACCGCCGCGTGCCGCTCGGTATGCCTGCAGAGATATGGATAACCGATACGACCTTCCGCGACGGCATGCAGTCGCAGGCTCCTTATTCACCCGAGCAGATAGTTGACATATACAAAATGCTTTCCCGCCTGGGCGGTCCCAAGGGGATAATCCGCGCCACCGAGTTCTTTGTTTACAGTGAGAACGACCGCAAGGCGCTCAACGCCTGCCGTGAGCTGGGACTTGAATTCCCCGAGATAACCACGTGGATACGCGCCACCGAGAACGATTTCAGGCTCGTGCGCGACCTCGGCATAAAGGAGACGGGAATACTTGTTTCCTGCTCCGACTACCATATATTCAAAAAGCTCGGCATGACGCGCGGTCAGGCGCTGGAGCATTACCTTAAAATAATATCGCTCGCGCTTGAAATGGGTATACGTCCGCGTTGCCACTTTGAGGACATCACGCGTGCGGATTTTTACGGCTTTGTCGTGCCGTTCGTAAACGAGATACAAAGACTTTCCGAGGAAGCCGGCGTGCCGATACGCATCCGTGCGTGCGACACTATGGGCTACGGCGAGCCGTACAGCGAGGTCGCGCTGCCGCGAAGCGTGCCGGGCATAATTTACGGTCTGCAGCATTATTCCGACGTACCGAGCGCAATGCTTGAGTGGCACGGCCACAACGACTTCTACAAGGGCGTTGCAAACGCCACGTGCGCATGGCTTTACGGCGCATCGGCTGTCAACTGCTCGATGCTCGGCATCGGCGAGCGCACGGGCAACGTGCCACTTGAGGCAATGGTATTCGAATACGCCTCGCTACGCGGCACGCTTGACGGGATGAATCCCACCGTGATAACCGAAATCGCGGAGTATTTCAGAGACAACATCGGATACGACATACCGCCGATGACGCCGTTCGTCGGTGAGAATTTCAACGTGACCCGCGCGGGGATACACGCGGACGGGATGATAAAGGACGAGGAGATATACAATATTTTCGATACGGCAAAGCTGCTCGGCAGACCTGCCGGCGTTACGGTAAGCTCCACCTCCGGACTTGCCGGCATCGCCTACTGGATCAACGCGCACTATCGCCTTACCGGCTCCGAGGCGCTTTCAAAGAAGGACCCGCTCGTTCTCTATATCAAGGAATGGGTGGATGCGCAGTATGCCGCCGGACGGCAGACGGTGATATCCTCCAAGGAGCTTGAAAAGCTGATAATCAAATATAAAAACAAGGAAGACTGAAATGGGACTTACGATAGCACAAAAAATAATCAAGTCGCATCTTGTTGAGGGCGACATGACGCCGGGCATCGAAATAGCACTGCACATTGACCGCACACTTACGCAGGACGCCACCGGAACGATGGCGTATATCGAATTCGAATCAATGGGACTTGACAGCGTAAAGACCGAGCTTTCGGTCGCGTATGTCGATCACAACACCCTTCAGGCGGGCTTTGAGAACGCCGATGACCACGAATACCTCCGCACCGTTGCGGCAAAGTACGGCGTTTATTATTCGCGCCCCGGCAACGGAGTGTGTCATCAGGTGAACCTTGAACGCTTCGGCGTCCCCGGCAAGACACTTGTCGGCTCTGACAGCCATACGCCCACTGCGGGCGGTATAGGCATGCTCGCCTTTGGCGCGGGCGGACTTGACGTTGCCGTTGCCATGGGCGGCGGCGCCTACCGCATGACGATGCCGAAGATGGTGCTCGTGCGGCTTTCCGGCAAGCGCCGTCCGTGGGTGGCGGCAAAGGATGTCATCCTTGAGCTGCTCCGCCGTATCTCGGTAAAGGGCGGCGTAGGAAAAATAATCGAATGGGGCGGCGAGGGCATTGCCGACCTGCGTGTTCCGGAGCGCGCCACGATAACGAATATGGGCGCCGAGCTGGGAGCGACCACATCGATATTCCCGTCCGATGAAGCAACGCGCAAATTCCTTTGCGCCGAGGGCAGGGAGGCGGATTATATACCGCTTGCCTCCGACCCCGACGCGGTGTATGATGAAATAATTGATATCGATCTTTCGGAGCTTGAGCCGCTGGCTGCCTGCCCGCACAGTCCCGACAACGTAAAGCCGGTGCGCGAACTGGCGGGAATGCCGATACAGCAGGTGTGCGTCGGCTCCTGCACGAATTCTTCTCTTGCCGATATGCTGACCGTTGCGGCGATACTGCGCGGCAGAACGGTTGCGCCGAGCGTGGAGATGTCGGTCTCGCCCGGCTCCAAACAGGTGCTTGCGATGCTCGCCGAATGCGGCGCGCTCAACGATATCATCGCTTCCGGCGCCCGACTGCTCGAATGCACGTGCGGTCCCTGCATCGGTATGGGCTTTTCACCGTCGTCCGGCGGAATTTCGCTCCGCACCTTCAACCGCAATTTTGAGGGCAGAAGCGGCACACGCGATGCAGGCGTGTATCTTGTCTCGCCCGAGACCGCCGCTGTGTCGGCGATATTCGGCGTGATAACCGACCCGCGCACGCTCGGCGAATATCCGCATACCGTGCCTCCCGAGCATTTCCGCATCGATGACAGCGCCATAGTTCCTCCGCTTGCGCCGGAGGCTGCCAAAAAAGCCGCTGTTCGCCGCGGACCGAATATCAAGCCGTACCCCGAAACATACCCCCTCGGCGGTAAGCTCTCGGCTCCCGTATCGCTCAAGGTCGGGGACAATATCACCACCGACCATATCATGCCTGCGGGCGCAAAGATACTGCCGTACCGTTCGAATATACCGAAGCTCTCCGAATTCTGCTTCAACGTCTGCGACGCCGATTTTCCGGCGCGCGCAAAGGCGCTCGGTCAGAGCATCGTGATCGGCGGAGTCAACTACGGTCAGGGCTCGTCCCGTGAGCACGCCGCGCTCGTTCCGCTTTATCTCGGAGTGCGCGCGGTCATAGTTAAGAGCTTTGCACGTATACACCGCGATAATCTTGTGAATGCGGGCATACTGCCGCTCACATTTGAAAATGCGGAGGATTACGACCTTATTTCCGAGGGTGACGTGCTCTCGCTTGACGGACTTGACGGCGGACTTGAGCGCGGCAGGGTGATGCTCAGCAATGAAACGAACGGAAAGAAGATACCGCTCGTTGCGGCGCTCAGCGCGCGTCAGATAGCCGTGCTTCGTGCCGGCGGACTGCTTAAATACTCGGCAAAATAAAAAAGAGGAAGTCACGAAAATGGAAAATGCATACGAAAAATATATCTCATCCGCCGTTGCGGATTTTGAAAAGATACTGCGCGAGCAGCTTGCACGCAACGATAAAATGAAAAGCGCGCCACCTGCAACCGACTATGCTGCGCTTGATAAGATCATAATAGGCTGCTGCGGCGGTGACGGCATCGGTCCGATCATTACCGCCGAGGCTCGCCGCGTGCTTGAAGCGCTGCTTGCCGATGAGATCGCCGCAGGCAGGATAGAGCTGCGCGATATCGAGGGACTCACCATTGAGAACCGTCTGGCAGCAGGCAAGGCGATACCCGACGATGTGCTTGCGGCTATCCGCGAATGCCACGTCGTGCTGAAGGGCCCGACTACTACCCCGCAGGGCGGTACGGGAGCCAAGGAGCTTGAAAGCGCCAACGTTGCCATGCGCCGCGAGCTGGATCTGTTTGCAAACGTGCGCCCCGTTTCCATTCCCGCCGAGGGAATAGACTGGACCTTCTTCCGCGAGAATACCGAGGGTGAATATGTCCTCGGAAGCCGCGGTGTGTCCGTGCCGGGCGAGCTTTCATGCGATTTCAAGGTCACGACAGCCGAGGGCACTGCGCGTATCGCACGCGCGGCATATGATTTTGCCAGAAAAAACGGCAAGACCCGCGTCTGCTGTGTTACAAAGGCGAATATAATGAAAAAGACCGACGGCGACTTCTCACGCATCGCGCATAAGATCGCGTCGGAGGAATATCCGGAGCTTACGGTCGAAGACTGGTATATCGACATCATGACCGCCAAGCTGCTCGATACCGCGTCGCGCTCCGGCTTCCAGGTCTTCCTGCTTCCGAACCTCTATGGTGATATCATCACCGATGAAGCCGCACAGATACAGGGAGGCGTAGGAACGGCAGGCAGTGCCAATGTCGGTTCGCGCTATGCTATGTTTGAGGCGATACACGGCTCCGCTCCGCGTATGATAGAGCGCGGCGACGGCGACTATGCCAACCCCGCCAGTATGCTCCGCGCCGCAGAGATGCTGCTGCGTCACATCGGCTATGCCGACCGCGCCGACCGCCTGCGCGCGGCGCTTGATGCAGCCACCGCTCCCGACTCGCCGATAAAGATCACGGGCCGCCGCGGAGGTTCCACCTGTCGCGAAATGGGCGAGTACGTGATAGGGAAGATATGATATTGTATAAAGCGTGGGTGTTGAAAATTTTCAACACCCACGCCTTATATCAACTTACTCCGCAGTCGGTGAGCCGGTTGCGGAGTCTTTCCACCGCTTCGGCTGCATCCTCGTGACGGCAGAAGGCGGAAAAACGGAAATATCCTTCGCCCGCCGAGCCGAAGCCCGCGCCGGGCGTTCCCGCGATCCCGGTACTTTCGAGCAGACGCGTGAAAAAGTCCCACGAATCGCCGCCGGGACAGCGGAACCATACATACGGGCTCATCCCGCCCGCCTCGGTCGTGATACCGCACGAGCGCAGCGCGCGCCGCAAAAGTGTGACGTTTTCAAGATAGTATCCTATTGCGGCGCGGCAGGCGCGCCTGCCGTCCGGCGTGAGCGTGGCTGCCGCGGCGCGCTGGACCGGATATGCAACGCCGTTTGACGTCATTGCGCGGTAGCGCTGCCAGACGCCGGAAAGCGCCGTGCCGTCCACGGTGAGCTCAGCCGGAATGACGGTGAAGCCGCACCTCAGCCCGGTGAAGCCCGCAGATTTTGAAAAGGAATTCACCTCTATCGCGCATTTGCGCGCCTCGGGGACGGCATACACGGTGCGCGGATGTACGCGGTCGGCGTCGGGAATAAACATCGAGTACGCGGCGTCATATATCATCACCGACCCGGTGGACAAAACGTGGCGCACCCATATGCCCAATTCCTCCTCCGTGTACGCCGCGCCGGTCGGATTTGAGGGCGAGCAGATGTAATATATCCCCGTTCCGCAGTCGCTGTCCGGAAGCGGAAGAAAGCCGTTTTCTCTGTTCGCGGTTATGTATCTTACGGTGTTGCCGACGGCAATGTTCACATCGCGGTAGGCGGGATATGTCGGGTCGGGCAGATACACACAGCACCTGCCGAAAATTTGCGGCAGTACCCCGAGGTCGGTCTTGGCGCCGTCCGAAATGAAAATTTCGTCCGCATTTATGCGGACGCCGAGCCGGGCGTAATGATCGGAGGCGATCGCCTCGCGCAAAAAATCATATCCTGCGCACGGCGGATATCCGCGAAAGCCCGCGTTGGTCCCCATTTCGACAGACGCCGTGGCGAGCGCCGCCGCCGCGGGGCGCGGCAGCGGCAGCGTCACATCGCCTATGCTGAGATCTATCACGCGGGTGGGACCGCTTTTTTTGTATTCGTTTATCCGCGCGGCAACCTCGGCGAAAAGATAATTCCCGGCAAGGCTACCGCCGGTCAGACCGGGTGTGATGCAAAGACTGTTGTTTTTCATGCTCATCCTCCATATATTGTCATTGTATGCCGACAAATCGTATACAATGCACAATGGGAGCCTTGCAAACGAAAAAATACAGTTCAACATCACATGGTTTTATCCGATTTTATTTGAAGGAACATGACCGCGTTTGTTAACACCGGGTTAATTTTGAAGGTCGGGTGTAAAACATCGTGCGCGCGGCTTGAAAGTCATTGCTTTAATTGATATAATAAACAGGTGATTTACAGACGGGATGCTGCGCCTCGGCGCGGTGCCCCGGCTTTTCTGCGCTGAAAACAGTATGTCTGCCCGGTCATGCTTCGGCGCATTCCAAAGCGAGCGACCGGGCGGGAAAGGAACAATGACATGAAGATCAACAAAAAGCTATGGTCCGCGGTGCTGCTGCTTGCGCTCGTGCTGACGGTCTCCCTGCTTTTCACATCCTGCAAGACGACGCCCGTCGATCCGCCCGAGCAGTCCACCACTGCCGAAGAAGAGGGCACGACCTCGGCGCCCGAATCACCGACGCTTGAGATCGCACGTGACGGCAAGCTGTCCATCGCACGCGTGGTGCGCCCGGCGGATATCGCCTCCAACGCTCCCGAGATCGCCACGGCAAAAACGCTCCGTGACGCGATAAACAATATCATGAACGACGACTTCGGTCTTGACCTTGCATATGACGAAAAGCTCGCCATGGAAGAGGACTTCCTTATGCCGGGTCAGACATATGATTCGTCCACCGTTGAGATACTCATTGGCGCGACCGCATATGACGAGAGCGCGGGCGCATTTGACGGACTTTCCTACGGCGACTATGCCGTAAAGGCTGTTGGCAACAAGATAATAGTTGCCGCATATACCGAGAGCGGCTACAACGCCGCCGCCAACAAGCTCATCGATCTTATAAAGCAGAGCGCGGATGCGACTGATAAGTCGATAACGCTCGGACGCACCGATATCGTCATCGGCGGCAGCACGAACAAGACCATATCCGCGATACCGATGTACGAGGGCGGCGCGTTCGGTTCATATTATAAGGCGGGCAACACCGTTGACGAGATAATCGTAAAAAAGACGAATAGGGACGAGTTCGACAGCTATCTTAAAAAGCTCACCGAATCCGGATACACCTGCTACACCACAAACGAGATCAAGTCCAACAAGTTTGCTACATACACAAACGAGAGCTACACCCTCACGGTCGGATATTACAATTACGAAGCATCGGCGCGCCTTATAATCGAGCCGCTGGCTGAGGCTGTTCCGCTTGAGGCGGCAAAGTACGAAAAGGTAACGACCTCGCAGATCACGATGCTCGGACTTGAATACAAAACCACCAGCTCGTACAAGTCAAACGGTCTTTCTATGCTCATAAGGCTTGAGGACGGCAGCTTTATCATCATCGACGGCGGCTTCAACCGTGCATCATGCTCAAATAATCTCGCAGCCGAAATACGCAAGCAGGCGAGCAAATACGCCAAGAACGATAAGGACATCCGCATTGCCGCATGGATAATCACCCATGCGCACGGCGACCACTCCGGCATGATCTCCAGCCGCAGTGATGCCTTCAAGGGCTTCACCGTGGAGAACTTCCTTGTCAACTTCATTTCGGATTCCGAACGTCAGAAGGCTATATCCGAATATATCGCCAAGGGCGCGACGAACTGGAGCAACGGCGAGGGCGGCGGATATGCCTCGGTGCTGTCCTCCGCGGAAAATCTCGGTGCAAAGGTCCGTACCGTTCACGTGGGTCAGAACTACTACTTTGCCGATGCAAAGCTGGAGGTCCTTTACACGATCGAGAGCTTCGGTCCCTCTGTCTGCAACGCCTTCAACACCACGTCTCTTATCATAAAGGCGACGATCGGCGGTACTACGTTCATGATAACGGGCGATGCTACCGGTAACGGAATGCAGGCTGCGGTCAAGGCATTCGGCGATTATCTCAGAAGCGATATCGTCCAGGTCTCGCACCACGGATATACCACATGGGGCAATGATGCCGGCACCATCGCGGCGTACCGCCAGATGGTCCCGCCCACACTGCTCTGGCCGCAGGGCGGCAACGCATACCCCAAGTATGTGTCCAAGTCGTACAACGTTGCCCTTACGGATACAAAGTCCAACCCCAATTATCGTGAGACCTATGTCGCAGGTACAGAGGGCGATACGGTCATTCTGCCGCTGCCGTATAAAGTCGGAACGGCGATAGTCAGCCGTGTCTCGACCTCCAAGATCGAAGGCGCGAGCACGATAAAGAAATAAGATCGAAAAAAACGTCCCGTTGCCGCTGTGTGTGGCGGCGGGGCGTTAAAATATGTACACAATGCACAACACGGGGACTGCCGCCGACAGCCCGTGTTGCAGTTTTTAATGCATTATTGTTTGAAGAAAGGTGGATTGGATTATTAACTTCAGGTTAATTTTGACGGATACACGTAAAACATTATACGGGCGTCTTGAAAACCGAGGTGTTAACTGATATAATGTAAGATAACTTAAGGCGTTCGACATTGCTCTAAAGCTGCTGCAAAGGCTTCGGCGTTCATGCCCGGTCATGCTTTTGCGCTCGGATGCCGATTTATTCTGCCGCCGTCATGACCGGGTGGGAAAGGAACAAGATATGAAAACAAACAAAAAGCTCCGGCTGTCAATGCTTGTACTTGCACTTGTGCTTGCAATGACGGTGCTTTTCTGCTCATGTGAACAGAAGCCGATCGATCCGCCGGAAACCACACCTGCGGAAACGACCGAAGAGCCGCTTCCCGAAACGTTTGACGTAGTAAAGGATGGCAAGATCACGCTTACGCGTATCGTCCGCTCGGCTGATATCACATCGTCGGATGCCCCCGAGATCACCGCCGCCAAAAAGCTGCGCGACACCATCAACAACCTCGTAAAGAAGGATTTCGGCGTTGAGCTGAACTATGACGAGACGGTAGTTCTTGAAGAAGACTTCCTCATGCCCGGTCAGACCTATGACTCATCGACATTTGAGATCCTCATCGGTGGTACCGCATATGAGGAGAGCGCGGGCGCATATGACGGACTCGGATACGGCGATTACGCACTCCGCGTAGTCGGCAACAAGATAATCGTTGCCGCATATACCGAGAGCGGCTACACCGCTGCCGCCAACAAGCTCTCCGATCTTATCAGACTTGCCGCCGACAAGGATACCAAGAGCGTCACCCTCAAGCGCGACGAGATAGCCACCACCGGCGTCAACAACAAGCGCATCTCCGCAATACCGATGTACGAGGGCGGCAAGTTCGGCTCGTATTACAAAGCCGGTAACTCAGTAGATGAGATAATCATCAAAAAGACAAATATGAGCGAGTTCGACGCATACCTCAACACGCTCACTGCCGCCGGATATACACAGTACACCACCAACGAGATAAAATCAAATAAGTTCGCTACATATACCAACGATAAATATACGCTTACCGCTGGATTCTACAACTACGAATCCTCCGCGCGTATAATCATCGAGCCGCTGGCTGAGGCTGTTCCGCTTGAGGCTGCAAAGTACGAAAAGGTAACGACCTCGCAGATAACGATGTTCGGTATCGAGTATTACAACACTGCGGATTCCTCATATACCTCCAACGGTCTTTCCATGCTCATAAGACTTGAGGACGGCAGCTTTATCATCATCGACGGCGGTTTCAACCGCGCCTCGTGCGCCAACACCCTTGCCGCGGAGCTTCGCAGCCAGGCAAAGGGCTACGCCAAGACAGACAAGGATATCCGCATTGCCGCATGGATAATCACCCACGCGCACGGCGACCACTCCGGTATGATCTCCAAGCGCAGCGATGCGTTCAAGAGCTTTACCGTTGAGAACTTCCTTGTAAACTTCATGTCGGATACCGAGCGTCAGAACGCAATATCCAGTTACCTTGCCAAGGGCTCAGGTAACTGGGGCAACAGCGAAGGCGGAGGATATACAAACGTACTGTCAGCCGCTGCCGCACTGAATGCTACCGTTCGCACCATACACGTCGGTCAGGTATACTACTTTGCCGATGCAAAGCTTGAGGTCCTCTACACCATCGAGAGCTACGGTCCCACGATGTGCAACGCCTTCAACACCACGTCTCTTATCATAAAGGCGACGATCAGCGGTACTACGTTCATGATAACGGGCGACGCAACCGGCGCGGGAATGCAGATCGCCGCAAATATGTTCGGCGACTATCTCAAGAGCGATATCGTTCAGGTATCTCACCACGGCTACACCACATGGGGCAATGACTCCGGAACGATCTCGGCTTACGTCAAGATGGCTCCCGCTACGCTTCTCTGGCCTCAGGGCGGTCACGGATATCCCAATTACACCTCCAAGACGTACAATATGGCGCTTACGGAGACAAAGTCCAACCCCAACTACAAGGAAACATATGTTGCGGGCTGGGAAGGCGATAAGACCGTGATCCCGCTGCCTTATACAGTCGGCTCAGGCATAGTCACACGTGCCTCCGGCTCCAACCTTGAGGGCGCTAACACAGTAAAAAGATAATATAGTGTCCTAATAGAAAGGGGCTGTTAAAAACATCGAGTTTTTAACAGCCCCTAAAAAATGCCGGTCGGGGAGCCGGCATTTTTTGATGCGCTCTTGGTCGGTTTTGCCCGCAGTGTCCTTGCTTTTTTAGGTTTTAATGGAGGCAAAACGGCGGTGTTCAGCCGCCGGGAACAAGGCGTCGGGATGCTAAAAACACATAAGAGTTTTTAGAATCCCAGCTGCCCGCGCAGTGCGGCAAATTACACCGAGCGGGAGAAGCCCTGCCATGCCACCGACAGTCCGAGCATCGGATTTATGGCAAGCATCTGCCCGTGCATTCCGCCCTTGCCGTACCAGCCCGGAACGCTCTTTGCGCTGAATTCATATCCGCGTTCAAGCACGGTGCGGCACCAGTCCTCCGATACTATGCGCGTGCCGTTCCATTCGCCGCCACGGAGATAAAGCACGCCGAGCTTTACCATGTCCTCGCCGCGTATGTAAAGACCGGTCGCCCCCATGGTGTGACCAAGCGGGCAGGCGGACCATGCGTATTCGCCAAAGCGCATCACGTCCATGAGCGCGGGGCGCAGGAATTCGAACAGCGTGACTCCGCTGACCTTTTCGATGGCGAGCGAGACAAGATAAAACGCCGCGTCCGTGTACTGCCGCTGAACGCCCTGCTCGTAGGGAAGAGGCTCTGCAAGCACCATCGAGAGGTAGTCGTTGGTCGGGTAAAGCGAGGCGTTGTCTACGTCGATGTCAAGCAGACCGCGCGAAAAGCCGGCGGTGTGCTTCATAAGCATATGCATCGTCACGTCGCGCCAGCGCGGATCGGAGCCTTCGGGGAGCGGTATCCCCATTATGTCAAGAAAGCGGTCGGAGGTATCGATGAGTCCGCGGTCGCGGCAGATGCCGAAGGCTGTCACGGTAAATATCTTTGCGACCGAGTAAACATCGTTGGTCGGATTTGCCGCGGCAAGCCGCACCTGGCGCATATTGCATTCGGTGTCCATCTCGGTAACGGTGTATATCCCGGTCCCCGCCGCACGTGTGATATAATCATTTTGAGTAAGTGCCATTTCAATGTCACCATCCTTATTGAATTAAAGCTATTGTAGCACATTGCGTAAAAAAATGCAACCGTAAACCGCTGCCGCTATTGATTTTTTTTCTTTGATGTGTTAAAATAAAAGCGGAAAGGTCCCATCTGAATATATACCGTATAGATAAAAGAAAGGCATACGATCCAATGAGAAATGCAAAATTCATCACCTGTCCCGGCGCTGCGCTGCCGGAATACGGTCACCCGTGGAAAAACGTTAAATTCAACAATTACGACATGGAATTACCGCGCGGCAACGGTCTGCTCACCGTAAAGCGCGTTTTCCTGCCCGACCCCTCGCGCCGTGTTGAGTCGGTAGTCGTTCGCGCCACAGCCCTCGGTATTTTCGATATGTTCATGAATGGTATCCGCATAGGCAATTTCACTGCCGACGGAGATGTCGTTCATGACGAATACAAGCCCGGATGGACCGATTATAACCACCGCGTTTTTGAGTACGAATACGATGTTACCGCGCTCTGCGGCGAGGAAAATCTGTTCGTGGCAGAGGTCTCCCCCGGCTGGTGGTCGGGACGTATATCCTTCGGATACTACGGCTTCCGTCCGTGGGCGTTCGCGGGAGAGATAGAGATCACATATGACGACGGCGAGACCGAGCTTATAGCCTCCGCCGCAGACGGTAGCTGGGAGACCGCCATTGCCGGTCCCGTTATGACTGCGGATATCTGGGACGGAGAATACTACGATGCGTGCGTTCCCGAGCCTTCTATCCACCCCGAGGCGGTGGAATGGTCGCCGGCTGAAGAATACAACGACTTCAAGGGCGAGATCGTCCCGCTCGAGGGTCCTGCGATACGCACAAAGAGCAAGCTCATACGCTCGCCTAAGAGCGCGGTCGTGCATTGCGGAGTTGAGGAGGACGGCTCCCCGCTCGGCAGGATAAAGGTAGTGTCACAGCGTGCGGGCGATGACTGTGAGGTCACCGAACTTCATGCAGGCGAGGCGCTCATACTCGACTTCGGTCAGAACATGGTCGGCAGACCTGTGATATTCATAAAGGCTCCGCGCGGAACCAAAATAAGCGGATATTTTGCCGAGATGCTCAACGACAGCGGCGACCCCGAGCGCGGAAACGACGGTCCCCGCGGCAGTATGTACATAAAGAATTACCGTTCCGCAATGGCGCGTATGGTATACGTTGCATCCGGAACGGAGAATGAGATATACTTCCCGACGCACACCTTCTACGGCTTCCGCTACTTTGAGCTTCGCGCCGACCGCGATATTTCGGTGAAGTCGGTGCTGGGCGAGGTCATCGGTTCGGATATCTGCGAGACCGGCGAGTTCTCGTGCAGCGATCCCGAGGTCAACCGCCTCTTCTCGAATATCAAATGGGGCATGAGAGGGAACTACCTTGCCGTTCCCACCGACTGCCCGCAGCGCGACGAGCGCCTCGGCTGGACCGGTGATACGCAGATATTCTGCGGCGCCGCATCCTACCTCGGCAATATACGCGGATTCATGCATAAATGGCTCGGAGACGCGCGTGATTCTCAGGACGGTCACAACGGCGCATACGCCGATGTCATCCCGCGCGTGTTCCCGCATGACGGCGGCAACGCCGCGTGGGGAGATGCCGGACTTGTGGTCCCGTACCGCCTGTGGCTGATGTATAATGACCGCGAGATAATAGCCGAGCATTACGACTCCATGCAGTATTATATGCATTATCTTGAGCAGTTCGGACTTGAAGGTCCCAACACCGCCTATGGCGACTGGCTCAATTATGACGTAACAGACAAGCGCTACATTGCAGTCGCATATTACGCATATGACGCCGGACTGATGGAGAAATTCAGCCGGATACTCGGCAAGACCGAGGAGGAAGAATACTACCGTCTCCTGCGCGAGCGTATCGTAAAGCACTGGCACGAAAAATATGTTGAGGACGGCGAGCTGACGATAAAAACGCAGACGGGATATATTCTCGCCCTTGCGTTCGATCTTGTTGAGGGCGAGGAGCGCGAGCGCTTCATCGGAAGACTGCGCGACGCTATCGTGTCCAATAACTACACGCTTTCCACCGGCTTTGTCGGTACCGGACTTCTCAATCAGACTCTCTCCAAGGTGGGACTTGACGATCTTGCATATTCGCTGCTGCTCCAGACCGCAGACCCAAGCTGGCTCTATTCGGTAAGACAGGGCGCAACGACGGTGTGGGAGAGATGGAACTCCTATACTATCGCCAAGGGCTTTGGCGACGTCGGCATGAACTCCTTCAACCACTACGCATACGGCGCGGTCGCCGAGTGGATGTTTGCCGGTATGTGCGGCATTATGCCCGACGAAAAGGAGCCGGGCTTCACTCATTTCGTTCTGCGCCCTACTCCCGATATGCGAAGCACGGGCGAGATACCTGCCGGTCAGCATAAGGTGACCGAGGCTCATGCGAGCTACGACTGCCGCGGCGACGGCAGTATCATCCGCTCCGGTTGGGAGCTGGTGGACGGCAAGTGTGTATACGATCTTTCCGTACCGTACGGTACCTCCGCGCGCGTTGAATTGCCCGCGCCCGGCGTAGCCGATGCCGTTATAAGCATCAACGGTCTTGACTTTACGCTCGATTCCCTCGGTGGCAAGCTCGAGGGCGGTCGCGCGGTGTTTGAGCTGCAGAGCGGCGATTATACAGTCTCGCTTGCCGACTGACGGCGGCTGACTGCAAAGGACGGTTGACACATGAATAACGAAAAAAGCAGAAAAATATCCGGCGTGCTTGTCGGAATACTTGCCGCATTCATGGCGGCAGCCGTCCTTGCCGGCTGCAACGGCGGCGGAGATACCGGAGGAGACACAACAGTGGAGACAACGCCCGAGATGACCGCGGAGCAAACACTCCCGTATGATCCTGACAGATATACCGGCGCATTTTCCGAGGTGAACGGCGCATTCGGCGGTGTCGATGACCTCGGACGCACGCTCAGCACAGACCTTGGCGAGAAGGATGCGATAGCAGCTACAGGCAGAAAACGCCAGGTGGGGATATTCTATTTCCTCTGGCAGGGCGAGCACGGCACATCCGGACCCTATGATAACTACAAAATAGCCACCGAGCACCCGGAGGCTGTCGCATCCGAAGCCGCATGGCTCAAGGCGGGCGGCGGTAAGGTGGGGGCGCACCATTTCTGGGGCGAGCCGCTTTTCGGATATTACACCTCGCAGGATATGTGGGTCATACGTAAGCATCTGCAGATGCTTACCGATGCCGGTGTTGATTTTATAGTTTTTGACGCCACGAATGCCTATCCGTATTCGGCGCGTGTAAAGCAGCTCATTTCCATCTGGTATAAATACTATACCGACGGCGTGAACGTACCCAAGCTTGCGTTTTATACAAACTCAAGCTCGGGTAAAACGATAAACAAGATATATTCCGAAATATACAACAATCAGGCGCTCAACCGCCAGTACCCGCGGCTTTCGGAGCTGTGGTATATGTGGGACGGTAAGCCGATGATCATCGGCGACCCGAATGACAGCGCGCTTTCAGCCGAGGCAAAGGAATATTTCCGCATCAAGGCGTCGGTCTGGCCCAACGCCGGACGTACCGACGACGGCTTCCCGTGGATGGAGTTCGGCAGACTGCTCTCCAATAACGCTATATACGGTCTTAACGGCAGACGCGAGGTCGTAAACGTTTCGATAGCCCAGCATTCCGCGACCTGCATGATGAGTGCCACGGCGTGGTACGGAGCCAACGACCGCACGCGCTCGTGGCATAACGGAGCCAACGATACCTCTCCCGATGCGGTGCTTTACGGCTACAATTTTGCGGAGCAATGGGAATGGGCGCTCAGCGTTGATCCCGAAATGATATTCATTACCGGCTGGAACGAATGGGTGGCTCAGCGTCAAAAGCCGACCACATCGGTGCCGATATTCTTTGTTGACTGCTGTGACCCCAACACGAGCCGCGACGCCGAGCCTATGGCGGGTCTTTTCGGAGACAACTACTATATGCAGATGGCAGAGTATATCCGCCGCTACAAGGGCACAGCGGCGCGTGTGGATGTCGGCGGTCTCAACCGTATAGACATTACCGGTGACTTCGCCCAGTGGAATGCGGAAGGTATAACCGCGCGCTATACGGATTACAGCGACGATACAAAGGCGCGCGCGGCGTACGGCTTTGGAAATATTCCGTACAAGACGCCCGCGGGACTTAACGATTTTGTCACCCTCAAGGCGGCAAGGGATATTGAAAATCTTTATTTCTATGCCGGCACTGCCGACGAAATAAAAATGACCGGAGCCGGGAACGAGATGACGCTGTTCATCTCCTCCGGCAGGACCGATACCGAAAAATGGGTCGGTAAGTTTGACTTTGCGGTCAATCTTGAGGCTCCCGAAGGCGATATGGCGGTGCTTTCGGCACTGCGTGCGGACGGCACAGCGGTGCGCGTGGGCACATGCCGCATGAAGATATCCGGAAACGAAATGATGATAGAGGTGCCGCGTGCGGCTCTCGGCATCCCGTTTGATGGCGAGACGAGCCTTGTTGACGTTGAATTCAAGTGGGCTGACAGCTTCACCCGCGAGGACGGAAAGCTCAGCGTGTGGTCCTTCTACTGCGAGGGCGACGCCGCTCCGCTCGGACGCATGACGTACATATTCTCCGAAAAATCATCGGGAAAATAAGAATTTCATACTAAAACGGGGTGTTAAAAACTCATTTTGAGTTTTTAACACCCCAACGCTATTGGACTTTACGTCGCCTCACTGTCAAAAT
>ENA-UOJS01001621-UOJS01001621.1-human-gut-metagenome-genome-assembly--contig:-C74-NODE-1621-length-17937-cov-5.930265_pt1 | contig 17937 bp, 8 predicted proteins | sample MGYA00242355_ERZ723902 | MGnify/ENA metagenome assembly ERZ723902 | reverse complement strand
GCTATGTTACTTTGTATTATAAGTATACAGCACCGGCTGAGTCAGGACAATTGCTGACTTTTACAACCGTCAAAGGTGAAGGGTTAAGTTATGTGATGTCTGAAGACGGTACCTACAACAAAATGATTTATGGAATAAACTCTGCAACAGGCAGTATTGTTCCTGTTAAGGCTGGTCAGACGGCTTATCTTATTTTGAACACAAGGGGCGGAAGCGAGATTTCGTTTGACATGAAAGCAGAAAATGCTATTGTCGAAGGTGGACAGGCCAAGGAGGAAGCTATCGACGTAACGGGGCAGAGTAACTTCTTTATTCCAAGTAACTATAGTACAGAAACATACTCTTCTGTTACATACCTAAAATATGAGTGCTCAGAAGAAGGTGTGCTCGAGATGACCTTTACAGGCTCTTTGTCAGGCCTGTCTGTCTGCGAGGAAAACAGCAGTGAGGAAACGGGCGTCAGTTTGAGCTATGTCAGCGGTACGGTTGTTGGCAAAACTGAAGTAGAAGTCGGAAAGGTGTATATAATAAAGATTAAGGCTTCCACATCGCCGCTTATCGGTAACTTTGTTATTACGCATCCTACTTTAGGATCTTCGAGTGACTATCCTTTTGAAGGCAAGGCTGTGGATAATGAACTGCCGGCAGAAATAGGTAAATATTGGTATGATTATGTGGCAACGGAAAATGGTTTCGTCATGCTGAAGTCAGAGTCGTATCTCTATGGCGGAACGGTAAGTGTGTATGATGCGTCTTCAATGTACTCGCCGATAGCCACAGTAGACGGATGTTTCCTGGCCCGCTTTAATGTTGTGCAGGGAAGGACTTACCTTATTTGCATAGAGAAGAATGAGACGACATCGACACCAGACTATTTCGACATGACTTTTGCTGCAGCAGGCGAGGGCGATTCGTTTGACAATCCTATGGCGATAAATCTTGGTGAGAATACACTTCCAGATTATAACGGCACATATTATTATAAAGTAGAAATACCAGGCGAGGCTGAGACTTCAAAGTTCTTGAAGGTAACCAGTGATGCCGAGATGTTGAGCTCAGGAACAAAGGTTTCAATATATGAACAGACTAACATGTATTCGCCGCTGGCGTCAGGCACAAAAGATGTGAAAGCTGAGGTGAAGGGCGGTGCTGCTTATATTATATGCTGGAATCTCGATGAGGATATCAATGGATTTAAATATAATGTCGCTGTTGAAGACATCGGTTACTCAAACCCCATTCAAGCTGTAGTCGGTACCAATAATCTTGATGGCGTAAACGACAAGTATTTCAGCTATACGGCAACTATGAATGGATGGCTGGTGATAACCCCTTCTGATCCTACAATAAAGGTCGAGTTCCCTATAGTTTCCGGCTCATATGTATCTTATCGTACTGCCGTTCAGAGCGGATTTTCTGTAAAGACAGAAATAGAGAAAGGCACAGAGTATATAATTAAACTGTCAGGTCTTTCAGGTTCAGGCTCTTTTGAACTTGAGGAAGCTGAATATGCCGAAGGAGAGTCTCGTGAGACTGCCATTGCCGTTGACGGAACATCAGCCGACGTGCCTATGGCGGCACAGACAACATGGTACAAGTATGTTGCCGCATCTGCAGGCATGCTTGAGGTAAGCTCAGACATCAATTATGAGAACAATGCTTCATATCAGTCGTCTACGGTACGTGTATGGCGTGAAACAGGCAGCAGTTATGTAGACATCACAAAGTCAAGCAGTGGAGGAACAAGCTTCTATGGCGAATTTATTGCGTCAGAAGGCGAGGCCTTCTATGTTGAGGTAGTAACTTTGTCTGCACAGAAAGGCAAAAAGGTGATGTTCAACTTGCGCGACTTTGAGCCGGGTGAGACTTCTGATAATCCGATAGAGCTTACCATAGGTGAGAATACGTTGAAGAGTGCAACACGTCAGAATCCTGTATGGTATTATGCTGACCTTGATAAGGGTGAGTTGAAGATAACAGCTGACGCATCTAACTATTACATGATGTCTGTTTACAAGAGCGATGACCTGAACACCGTATTGGCAACATCTAACTACGTGTCTGGTTCTGCGCCTGACTATATAGGTTCTTATGAACTTTCATACGAGGTTGAAACTCCTGGCAGATACATAATGAAGCTGGAGCAGACGAATCCTATTGGTGCTGTAGTGACAGTAACTGCTAATATAGCTACAGGTATATCAGGCACAGGCATGGCAGCTGAGAGAATATCAGCCGGAGCCGGCTGCATATCAGTTACTCCGTCAGCAGAAGGTGCAAGCGTATATGTATACGACCTGACCGGCAAGCTGGTAAGCTCTGCTTATATTAAGGGGCAGACAACATTCAATGTTGAAAAGGGACTGTATGTAGTGAAAGTTGATAACAAGGCAGTAAAAGTAGTTGTAAATAACTGATACAAAAAATTATACACGGAAAAGGTCTGAAGAGTCAGGCCTTTCCGTTTTTTTTTCATTAACTAATACAAATATCAATGTTAAGATCAAAAAAATTCAGTGCTCTGATTCTGTGTCTCGCGCTTGGTTTCTCGGTCAATGTTTATGGCATCAAGTCTAATCCCCGGCCAGTTACCGTGGTGCAGCCTGATGGCACTACTTTGACTATTAGAATACATGGAGACGAGAATTTTCATTACACGACCACTGTAGACGGCTATCTTATCAGGAAGGACAAGGATGGCTTTTTCAAGTATGAACGGCTGGATGAGAAAAACAAGCTGCGCTTGTTGACTTCACAGCGAGTGAGTAATGTTGGAAAGCGTTCGGCCGACGAACAGAAGTTTCTCGGTCAACTGGTTCCGGTGCGCAAGCAGATGGATTTGCTTATGTCTTTCAGAAAGAAAGATATAAAGCGCCCAGAACAGATCCTTTCGCGTACTGTTTCTGCACCTCGTATGGTTAAGAGTAATGCTGAAACTAAGGAAAGTGAGTATCTGGTTATCCTTGTCAATTTCAAAGACAAGGCGATGAATTTCAAGAATGAGGATTTTACAAAATGGCTTAACGAGCCGGGCTACTCTGTTGACGGAGGTACCGGAAGCGTGAAAGACTATTATAGAGACAACTCCATGGGGCAGTTTATCCCTAATTTTGTTGTCGTCGGTCCTTACACTCTTGCTCATGAGCAGACTTATTATGCTGCCAATGACGAATCTGCCGGCGGCGACGTAAATCCGCGCGATATGGTTGTCGAGGCACTGACAATGGCCAAGGCCGACAATCCTGACATGGACTTCTCGCAGTTTGATAACGACGGCGACGGATATATGGACAACGTCAACGTTATCTATGCCGGATACAGCGAGGCAAGCACAGGAAATGCAGACGACATGTGGCCTCACTCATGGACCCTTGGAGATCAGGCGTTCAAGATAGACGGCATAACATGTAACAATTACAGCTGCTCTGCCGAGCTTGTCGGAACAAGCGGAGTGAAGATGGATGGTATAGGAACGTTTACTCATGAGTTTGGCCATGTGCTCGGACTTAAGGATATGTACGACACAGACGACTATACTGACGGCTACGGCATAGATCCCGGTGCTTATAGTCTTTATGCATCAGGAAGTTATAACAACGACAGCCGCACACCTCCATGCCTCATGGCCTTTGAACGCATGCAGATGGGATGGTGCTCGCCTGTTGAACTGAAAGACGCTGAGGACGTTACGCTGAAGACTGTTGCGGACAATGAGGCAAGATATATCGACTGCCAGCCCGACAGAACTCCCGGTACTGGCTTTGAGTGGTTTGTGCTTGAGAATCGCCAGCAGACAGGATGGGACAAGTATATCCCGGCCCATGGCCTGCTTATTTACCATTATGACTATACCGACGAGATGGTGGAGAAATACTGGTCGATAAACGGACCTAACAATAATGCCAAGCACAGATGTATGTATATTGTTGCCGCCGATGGCATAGATGATACAAACTCGCGTGCCGGCGACACTTATCCGGGCCGTTCGGGCAATACGGAGTTCTCTCCCACATCATCGCCTGCGGCCATTAACTGGAACGGCGACCCCGTAAACGTATCTGTCACCAACATAAACGAGTCCGACGGACTGGTGACATTCCAAGTTAATGGTGGAGTTACACCTATATCTGTGATACGCACAGAGGTGCCTAAGTCTATTCGTGACACCTCACTGAAGGCAGAGGCTACAATTGTCAAGAAACTTCAAGACGTTAAGTCGATGGGTTTCTGCTGGGCTTTGAAAGACGAACCTACAATAGAAGGAACACACGTGGAGGTTGACGCTGTGGCTGATAAGGTCAGCGCAGAGATAACAGGACTTGAGCCGGGCAGTCTTTATAACGTGCGTGCATATATGGTTATGGCAGACAATTCTGTCGTATATGGTGCTTCTGTTCCTGTCACCACGGAGTGTAAGGTGATGGAGGCTCCTTATATTGGAGATTTTACTTCATGGACAAACGGTGAACTTGACTGCTGGAATATAGTAGACAACAACGGCGACGGAACTACATGGATTTATGATGAGACGACAGAAGGCGTAGTATATCAGTTTGACTACTGGAACGATGCTGACGACTGGCTTATTTCGTGCCGCATGAAGGTTCCGGAGAATGGCGCTTTGTATTTTATACGAGGTGTGATGGAGTCAACCACTGTTGAAGACTTGGATGTATACGTATCGACTGAGTCAAGAGATATCAGTGATTTCCATCTGCTCAAGCGTTTCTCTTTTGCAGACAGCTTTGGCGAAGCCGTTCCTGAAGAGGTTGACCTTAAGAATTATGCAGGCAAAGAAGTGTATATCGCTTTTGTATGCAAATCGAAGAAACTTCAGACAAACCTGTGGCTATGGCAATTCTATCTTACAGAGAAGCTCGGAAAGCCTCAGATTACCAATTTTGGACTTAAGGACAACAGTACATTGCAGGTTGATTGGACTCCGGTTAAAAACGCATCAAAATATTATCTTGATTTTGCTGAAGTAACAGACGAAGTGTTCAACAATACTGTGTTCGTTCCGTTGAGCGATTTTGCTGATATTACGGGCGATGTCGAAGTAAGAGCCGGTACACTTTCATTCTATGGTAATGGAGTTGTAGAGACACGTGACTATCCCGAAGGAATAACCGACTGTAAATTTATCCTTAAGTCAGGCGGTCCTTATGGCACAAGCGTAGTTAAGATAGAAGGAACTGTAGACGGACAGACGTGGGAAGCTGTAGGTCCGGCTAAGGAGGTAAGCTCGCTTGACACTGAAGGCTCTGAGGTGTTGTTGGAGAATTATGTAAAAGACAAGAAGTACCGCAAGATGCGCTTCTCGCTCAATTACGGCGGCCGTACAGCTACAATCAACTATCTCACAATGTCTTATAACGATGGCTATGTATGGGATATGCTTGCTTCAGGAGCGACACCTGATGACGGTACGACGATGACTATCGGCGAGACTTCTGCCGGTGAATTCCTCACAGGCAAGACTTATGCCATTACGGTAACTGCAGGTGACGGTTCTCTATTTTATGACTGTTCTGAGCCAGCTTTCTTCAAATATGATTGATCAGGTGTGTTCGTTCCTGTAGGCGGCGACCTCTATGCAACGGCCGGCAGGGACATGGTGATTCTTGGCGGTCTGCATGCCGGTGACAAGATAACTTGTGCTTCACCTTCGGGACAGATTCTTTATTCGGGTGTGGCCGACGGCGATGCATGCAAGTTTGCGCTGCAGGGCTATAAAGGCGTGACAATTGTTAAGGTGTCTGGAAATGAACACGAAAAAACATTCAAATTGATGGTTAAATAAAATGTGTTTTGAGATGAAATATATTGGATATTTTCTTTCAGTATTGGCTTCAGCTGCGGCTCTGAGCGTCTCAGCTGCCGACAGCTTAAGAGTAAAGCCAAAGCATATAGCTCCGCCTCCGGCAGCACAGCATTGGGCTGCCCCTACGCGGATGTCGTTGCAGGGAACGGCCGACGGCGTTCCTGACGGACTGCACATGGTTGGAGTAGACGACAAGACTGTTACTTTGCAGTGGAACAGTCCGGAGCCTACCGACGGATATTATGATGACTTTGAAGGCCATCCTGACTTTGTCATCAACTCTCCCGGTAGTGTAGGGTGGGAGTATCTTGACATGGACAATGAACAGACATATACATGGGCTGCGACATCGTTTCCTAATCAGGGCAACAAGATGGCATTCATTGTGATGAATGTGGCAAAGACAACTCCGTCTGTTGCCGACGATCCTGACGCTAAGCCATATTCCGGTACCAAGATGCTAGTTGACTTTGCCGTTCAGGGTCAGAGCAACGACTTTATTATATCGCCTGAGCTGAACTTTGACAGAGACTTCCAGATAAGCTTCAGAGCAAAGAGCTATAATGACACTTATGGCCTTGAACGCATCCGTGTGGGATATTCAACCACTGGCAAGCGTGCTTCTGACTTTATATGGGTTTCAGATGGCGACTATGTAGAGGTGCCTACCACATGGACACTGATGAGCTATAAGATACCTAAGGACGCAAAATATGTTACGATAAACTGTGTGTCGAATGAGGCTTTCATGTTATTTATCGACGACATTTTTGTCGGCACTAACAACGTGCGCCCGCTTAAGGCTGCTGCAAGCAATCCGCTCGTTGGATTCAACTTGTATAGAAATTCTGTCAAGGTAAATGCTGAACCTATTGTTAGTCTGGTATATTCTGACGAGGTGCCCGACTACGGCAACTACACTTATACCGTTACGGCTGTTTATGAAGATGGCACCGAGACAGGAATGTCAGAGCCTGTCAATGTGGAAGTGCCCGACATAAGGCTTCTTCCTTTCGAAGACGACTTCAGTTCGTGGGTGCTTGATGCCGACAAGTGGTCGACACCTGCTGACGATGCCGGTAATCCAAGTAAGTGGAGTGTAGATTATTATACCTATGGCCTTGTTGATCCTTGTGCTGCATATCAGTATTCTTCTTTGAAGAACTATTCACAGTCGCTCATATCGAGACAGCTCAATACAACAGATGTCAAGAACACATGGCTGCGTTTCGACCTTCGTATGCTCAACTATAACAGCACCACGGGCGACACACTCTCTGTAGAAGTGTCGTGCGACGGCAAGAATTGGACACGCTGCAAGTATTATCTGAGCGACGAGGGTACATATTCATGGCGCCAGGAGCTGATAGATCTCAGCCCGTATCTTACGGGGAATCTTTTCCAGGTACGTTTCCGTGCCCATGGTGAGGAGGCTTTCTATATCGACTATTGGTATGTTGACGACATAAAGGTATGGAATCCTGAATGGACTTCAGCCAGCCTGACAGTTCTCGCAGGCGGAACTCCATTTGCCGGGTGCAGCGTCTCGCTCGAAGGTGACGGCGGAGGCAGATATAATGCTAAGGCTGGTGCTGACGGCAAGATTAGCTTTGAGAAGATTGAGGCTGACACATATACCATTGTCATTGACGAGGAAGGCCATAACCTATATAAGGGTAAATGGATCGTTGAGAACTCTTCAGCTAACGACGAGGTCGTAAATGTAACTACTCCGGTTCTTTCTGTCAGTGAGACTGAGCTGCATGAAGACCTTAATGTTGAAGATAAAGTAGAAAAGACCGTGACGCTTGAAAATACGGGCGACGGTGAGGTTATGTGGCGCATGCTGGCTGACCATGAGATAGGTTCTGGCGACATATCTGGCCGTTTCCAGCTGCAGCAGAGCTTCGGCGCATCGGGCGATTTGCAGTCGGCCATCGTTTTCGACGGAGAATACTTCTACACATCTTCATGGTATAACATTGGCAAGTTCTATAAGTACGACCGCAACGGAAGATTCATTGAAGAGTTCGATGTTGAGGGCATGTACTATAAGGTGGACGATATGGCGTTCGACGGAACTTATTTCTACGGAAGCGATGACACTAATGCCATCTATCAGCTCGACCTGCGCAACAAACGGCTTGTCAAGACTATAACCATTGTTGACGATCCTAAGATAAACATCACCCACATTGCCTACGACCCAAGGAGCGATGAGTTCTGGGCAGGCGGTTCTAACACTATATGCCGCATTAACCGTGAAGGCAAGATAACTTCGGCCATGCGCAACATTTCTGACGAAGAGAGTCTTGACGTGTATGGTTCTGCTTACGACAATACAACTCCCGGCGGTCCTTATCTGTGGCTCTCACATGAGGAGATGTCTTATCAGGGCGTTGACCGCATCGTGCTGCGCCAGTATAACCTCAATACACGCAGGCTTACTGATGTTAAGCACGAGGTTTCTGACACGCCTGATTATCAGTACACGCCGATGATATATGGTGCCGGAATAGAGACAACAACCAGTCTGTTTGACGGAACATTGTCGTTGGTGGGCATAATGGAGCAGTCACCGGCCCGAATTTATGTGTACAAGCTGTGTGATGCAGGCGACTGGCTCTCTTATTCGCCAAAGGCTGGAGTGCTGAAGGCCGGCGAGAAGCAGGAAGTTAAGATTACTTATAATGCCATAAAGGGTGTTGTGGGCAAGGATTATTCTGCTGATCTCAATATATTCACTCTGCCAGACGTTAATGCTGGAAAGATAGATGTCAGCTATACGGCTGTCGGCCCTTGCGCCACACCGCGCCCAGTAGAGCTTACGGCATCAAGCGAGAACGGCATTGACGTCAATCTGGCATGGAAGAGCGGCGAGGCAGAGGCTACTCCTTCGGGATACAATGTATATCGCGATGGCGTGCGCCTTAACGAGAAACCATTGGCAGAAACTGCTTATGTTGACAAAAACGTTATACGTGGCGAATATAAATACACTGTTACGGCTATCTATAATGACGTAGAGACCAACCATTCTGACTCTGTTGTCTACAAGATGACCGTGGGAGCTCCTTACTTCGCACCGACAGGACTCAGCGCCAGTGTGTCTGAAAACAAGAATGTGTCGCTGGCATGGACCCAACCCGGACTTACACGTCAGGATGAGGCCACTCTGCGTTACGACGACGGCACATGCAGCACGGGCGTCGGACTTGCCGACGGCGGCATCTTCAGGATTGGAGCCAAGTGGACTGGCGACGACCTCATTGAGCATCGCGGCATGAAGCTCGACAAGGTTGACGTTTATGTTAAGGAGCTTTGTCAGGCCCTTTCTCTTAAGATATACAAGGACGGTGAGGCCGTACGCACACAGACTGTAAAGTCTTCTGACATCAAGTACGGACAGTTCAACACCGTTACTCTCAGCGAGCCTCTGACCGTTGAGCGCGGACACGACTATATTGTTGCGTTCATCGTGGCACACGATGCGGGCATGATGCCTATAGGTCTGGATGCCGGAACGGCCGTAGAGGGAAAGAGTAATCTTATATCAACCGACGGCTCAGAGTGGTCAACATGCTCACGTATGGGTTGTGGTACGGGTAACGTCAACATTGCCGCTCACTTTGCACCGGCTGACGATGCAGAAGACGCACCTGTAGGCTATGAGGTGTTCCGCGACGACGCTCAGATAACCACGGCTCCTATAAGTGAGCTTACTTATCATGATGAGGTGACAGAGCCTGGCAAACATGTCTACAAAGTACGCTCTGTTTATGCCGACGGCGGCGTGTCTGGCTTCACCTCAGGTGTAACGTCAGAGATACTAGACCTTGGCACTCCTGTTGCTCCAGGCTATATCAACGCTGACGTTGAACTCAACCGCACGGTGCGTCTGCGCTGGGATTTGCCTGTAGAAGGTGGCATGTCGTTCCCGATAGACCTTACGACAACCAAGGTTAACACTAACGACGGCTGTCTTGAGTATATCAACCAGTTTAAGGGCTACATCTCAGGTGAGATGGGCGTGGCTTCAGACGGCGAGTATATCTACACCACGATGCACAGCGTCAAGGGGGCTGTAAACAAGTATACACTTGACGGCGAGTTTGTTGAAGGATTCTCGATAGACGGTGTCGACAACGGAATACGCAACCTTGCATACGACGGCGAGGACTTCTATGCCTCTACAAACGGCAATTGGATTTATAAGATAGACATGGACAAGCGCGTGGCTACAGACACTATCTCTATCTCGGAAGTAGCACGCCATCTGGCTTACATACCTGACCTCGACAACGGCCGCGGAGGCTTTGAGGTTGGCGACTGGGAGACATCCATCTACATCGATAAGCGAGGAAGCAAGCTTGGCACAGGACCGTCTTATCCTGGTGCGGCCGGAACGGCTTATTATAACGGCGTGCTTTATGCCTTCGAGCAGGGTTATGAAAATCCGTATGTAGTGTCGATGTATGACCTTACCACAGGCAAGAAGATGGCTTCTGTCGACCTTAAGGATTATCCCGAACTCAGTCCGGAGACGGGTACGGCTGCTGGCGGCATGTCGCTCATCACTACTAAGGAAGGACTCAACATTCTTGCACTTGCATTGCAGGGACCAACCAGCGCGCGCTTCATATTCCTTGACCCGGGAACAATACTCGGTCTTGAAGGCTACAACGTTTACCGCAACGATGTAAAGGTGAACGACAAACCGCTGAAATATCGCTCATATACAACCGAGGAAACCGCCCCCGGTACATATAGCTATGCTGTACAGACGGTTTATATAGACGGCTCTGTGTCTGACAAGTCTCAGGCAGCTACTGTTACTATTGTCGACGCAGGCGACTGTGTTCCTCCTTCTGACATTAAGGCCGTGCCGGCTGAGTGTGGCTACAACGTTAACCTCTCGTTCGTTGACCCCGCAACCCTCGATGCCGCTGTATATGAGAGCGCTGAAGGACAGACCGATGGTTCTGTATTCGCACGCGAAGGCTGGATAAACAGCAATGATGCATGGACCGTGACATCTGCAACGGCTTATCAGGGCAACAAGTCTGTTGAGGCTGCAGCCGGCAACAGCTCGCTGCTGATAATTCCTGTAGGTGAGGCTGATAATGCCGAGAATCTGTTCTCGTTTGTGGCACGCAATGAGAACGACAGCAAAGGCGTAGGCTCTATATCTGTCTATACATCGTCGGGCAGCTCTACGTCGGAGGCCGACTTCCAGAAGCTGTCAACTGTCACGACAACTGAAAACTGGCAGAAGTTCAGCTTTACGCTGCCTGCATCTGTAGCATACGTGGCCCTGCGAAGCGATGCCGGCAAGACATCTCAGTATGTTGACGCAGTTTCTGTTGATACAGAAGACCATGCTCTCATCCACGGATACTATGTTTACCGCGACGGTGTCAAACTCAACGAGGAGCCTGTTACAGCCGTAAGCTACACTGATCATAACCTGCTGCCTGGCACATATAACTATCAGGTGAGCGCTATCTACGTTACTTCCGGTCTGAGCGAGCTGTCAGAGCCTGTTACGGCAGTTGTAGACTATAGCAACAACTATCAGGCTCCGGGCATGCTTTCTGCCGAGAAAACTTCTGATGGAGTGCAGCTTTACTGGAGTGCTCCGGCTATAGGCGACGGCATCAACCTCAGATGGCATAGCGGTACGGCACACGATGCTGCCGGTCTGCCCAGCGGCGGTGGATATTTCGCCGGCGTACAGTGGACATCAGACGATTTGCAGTCTTACGGCCATCTGTCGCTTTCAGAGGTTGAGGTTTATGTAAATAACGTTCCCGACCAGATGTTCTTGCTCGTTTATGAGGGTACCGATCTCGTGCGCCAGCAGTATGTCACTAATCTGCGCCAGTATAGTTTCAACAATATCAAACTGAATACTCCGCTGCAGATTAATCCTGACCGTACGCTCAGAGTGGTACTCTATGTTGAGCACAATGAGATATCTGTACCGCTCGGATATGATGAGGGACCTGCCGTTGTAGGCAAGGGCGACCTCTACTCTTCTGACGGAACCACATGGGAGACGCTGACCGACAACGACATCGACGGCAACTGGAACATAACGATAGTGTTGCGTCCTTATGCCGACTTCAGTTCGGCCGCGCAGGCTCCGGCCTTCGGCGCGTTCAACGTCGCATCACGAAAGGCTCCGTCTGCCGATGTCAGACTGCGCACCCAGGCTGTCAGCGAGTCTACGTCGCCACTCTTCGGCTTCGAGGGATACAATGTCTACTGCAACGGAGGCAGACTCACTGCAGCTCCGATAGCCGAGACTTCTTATCTCGACAACACGGCCAAGACTACAGAATACAACGAATATCAGGTTAAGGCTGTTTACTCTGGCTATGGCGAGGTTGGCTCTAACATCGTGCGCGTGTTCACCAGCGGCATAGAGACCGTTGACGGAAACGACGGCATACGCATCACAGCAGACGGCAGCAGCATTTATGTCTACGGACTTGAGGCAGGCATGCCTGTATTTGTCTATGATTCAGCCGGACATGTAGTGGCTACGGCTACAGCCCGTTCTGCCGATGCTGTATGTATCGATATGAACAGCCGCCCCGAAGGTATATATCTGGTTAAGGCCGGCAGTAAGGTTGCCAAACTTAACGTAACCAGAAAATAAATACTCTCTTTCTTTAAAAAAGGAACGCGCAACAACGGCGCGTTCCTTTTTTATTTAGAAGTAATAATGGAAGATTGAGAAACGAAACTAGGCACAGACCAATTATGATTTGCAGCTTTTATATATGCATCTTAATTTTTTGATTTTTGCTGAATTAAGACAATATGTATAATCGGTTTAGGTCTTACAACATAAGAATCAAACGTATTTTTTGCTTCGCTTAAGGATGCTGTTTCTTGACTGTAAGACTCCTTGACATATAGTTTGGCTGGTAGTAAAAATTTAGGACAAAATAATTTTTCAATCTAGAAATCTGATGTGTAACGGATGTTAAATTTAATGCGCTTGTATGTCTTCTTTATTAACATACGTTTGCTTTTAGCTGTTTTAAGCGAGCCAAAACATGCGTTTTTTGTGTCTTAATCTATGACTTTTGAGTAGAAAACGGCCTGTTTTCACTTCGTAAAAGGCCACTTTCGCACCGTAAGTGGGCGAGTAATATTTTTTAACTCTTGCTGTTTTGTCGCTCAGCGTGCGTAATGTGTTGAATGATAATGATTTAACATAAACGCCCTATTTTGGACGTTTTTCATGTAAAATCCTGTATTCGTGAAGACTATCGCTGCTCTGAGAGCGTTAATTGTTCGGCTGACGTCCGAAATATTTACATTTTAGTCTATGCGTCTATCCCCAAAATGGTTTTTCTCAAGGTCGCCGTTGTGGCGTCATTCGTGCAGTTCAATCTCGCCATTGAACGATATCATCTCGCGTTGCTGCGGCATGACGTTTATCGACGCACTGCCGTTGTCAAAAATGTCAATGTGGAATTTATATGTATCCTCATCGTTCTTCACGCTGAACTCCACGTGCTTTCTGTCGCGTTTAGGCTGCGTTATCTTGAAGTCCTCTGTCACTCCGCTGAAGTTGAGCCCCTTTCCGCCGCCGTAAGGCACGTTGTAAGCACGGCCGAAGTAGGGTAGATACGACACCACGCTGTCGCCTTTAATCCTCAGGTCGAAGTCTGCCGTCAGCTGCACCGACATGCCCCTCGTAGGGTGAGCCGTCTGCACGTTTATCTTGAAGTCGCGGTTGCACACCGCCCTGCTTATCATCTCGGCCTTCTCCTGTTTCTTTCTGTCATTCTGCTGCCTGTCCGTCGTGGCGCATGCCACAAGAATTATTGCCGCGGTTATTATAAATAAAATCCTTTTCATATGTCACATCAAAAATAAATTTCTTTCATTCCGTTCCCTGTCATTCTTCTCCTCACATCGTTTCCCGGCTATTAGCCGATGTTGCAAAATTAGCCAATTTCTCATTAAGCCGCCATTCCTCTAAATCTTTTTAAGATAAATTGATTCAAGTTGTTCAAACAGTTGTTTAGCGTGGTTAAAATGTGTGGAGCTTATGTCCCGTATCGTTAAAATAATATCATGTTTAATAGCTTTTGCATGAGCATATATCTAATGTCTCTGCTTCTAATGTTGCATGTTGATTGAATTCTTGATTCGTGAAAATCTTATATAAAATAAAGAGTTTATTTTGTCTATATAACTTTATCCAAAAACAAAAATGATACGATTTTAATTCGTATCATTTTCCAATTATTATTTTACCGTAAATTCAGACAATTTTATAACGTCTCCTCTATCCGGCCAACTTGCGTATAAAGCGTCATCTTCAAGGCTCTTCACTATCACAATTTTCTGTGAAGGATTTATTTCAGTGAGAAAGTAGTATTTGTCAACAGAAATATGATAGTTGCTTGTATTACCGTCGTGTTCAATAATGAGTGAGAATTTTGTCATGCTGATAAACACATCTTTGATATGATAAGTGTCAGACAGGTCTGCACAGCCTGATATGGCTTCTTTGGTTTTCTTAAATTCGGCTTCGCCCTGCTGTTCGTCCCATATACTTAATATTCTTGCCCACACTTTTTCGTCTTTGCCTTCGGGATTGTCAAAGTTTATCATCTGTAAGGTTTCGGGCAGTCCTAACGGTGTGCCGTTGTCGGGAATGACTTCAATGTTAAGTTCGTGCTGAGACTCATCGTATTCATAAAGGTAAAAACAGCATTTGCGCTCTTTTCCGTATCCTTCGAATACTTGTAACACGGGCGGGTCGTCCTCCTTGTCAATAGTCCAGAAATTCAGTATAAGCGTTTTGTCAATGGTGAAAGTCTCTATGTCTTTGCCGGCTTTCATGCGCATTGCTATATAAAATCCGTTTGTGCCACGTTGGTATGTTTGGCAGACAAGAAGCCATATTTCGCTGTCCTGGCCATAGCTGCTGTGCGGCAAACGCCAGTAGCTCCGCTTTCCGAAGTTGAAAATGCGCAATAGTTTTAGGGCTTCATTTCTAAAGTTTTCTTCAGTATAATATCTAAATATTATGATAAAATTGTGAATAATATTCCAAAGGGCTTGTGCATTGTTAAGTCTTTTCATGTTTTCTGCGGCTTCGTGTGCATCGTGTCTTTCAGGGTAAATATACGACAGGATATTTTCGAGCATGTCGACTATTTTCCATGTTTCTTTCTTTTTGATATATTTATATGCATCAATGCCGTTTGCCTTTATGAATATCATTGCCACGATGCCCCAATAAACATCGCGCTCATCGTTCTTAAGGTCGATGAGCACAGGCATGATCTCGTCTTTGAACTTATGCGAAAAGTTGTCGTATTCGTTGCACGTTAAAGATATTATCAGATTTTTTATCCATTCAGGATTTCGTGTGTCCATCTCTGATATAAGTTTGTCGTAAAAGAATTTCACGCCGTAGAATATCCGTGCAATTTTGTAAAGATGTTCTTCATAAAGTCCGAATCTGTTACATATCTGTTCGGTGATTTTGTTTATGGTGTCGTCCTTAACCTTCCCTTCCGACAGTCTGTAAATAACCATCTTGCCATTATATCCTAATTCTTTTGCCAGTGCAGAGTGTGACGGTGCAAAGGCTTGGTTTTCAATCAGACATTGCAATATCTCCAGTTTCTCGTTCATCTTGTATCAGTTTATGCAGTTTTTGGTACTATTTCAATTCCGCCTTTCAAATGTAGTTTTTTCTTTCTGTTTTAAAGAATGATTATCCGTATTTTTGTGAAAAAATAAATGAAGCAATACAAATTTTCATATAAAAGAGCGTCATGTTCGGGCAAAAAACGTATCTTTGCAATATCCGGCGGGAGAAATCGCCGGATTAATAAGGAAAGCGTTGATGCTTTTATCCTAAGGAACGAAATCGCCAAATTCAATACCAGAAGGATGAAGGGACATGACGCTCATCCGTTTTTGTATATGTCGTTACGGCTATTGCCGTATTTACATATCAGAACGGCGTGGGAGTATTGTTTCTGTTCATTTCTGGTTAGGCGTTTGGCGATGCCTGTTTCTTGATGAATGGCAGCAAGTCCTCACGCCTTTTCCGTAATGTTAAATCTAATGCCGACTTCGTGGACTTATAGGTGTGTAAAACTATGAGGGGGAAATATTGTTTTGATGTAGTTGGACAAGACAGCATTAATAAGCTGCATTATTCAATACTGGACTTGTTTTGATGTATTGTGAAGTTTCTTGAAAGATAGAACTTTCTCTATATAATTATGGTAAATGGCAATGATGAATCTGTCATGGCCTTCTGTTAAAATAATAAAAGATGAATTATTATGAACCTGAAAATGGATTGTGTACAACTTTATAAATTCCTCTCTTTACAAAATTAAAACATGCAAATAATTAGGAACACATACTTTTGTACGGAAATGTTACTTAAATCAAAACTAAATATAAATCATAAATAACTATAAATAAGGAGATTAAAACTATGCCATTATTTAGAATAACATTAAAGAGGATGAAAAATTCAAACGGGATACGTCTTGAACCTGGTATGAGTGTTGATGTGTCTTCATCATCATTCAGTAATCCTGTTTCGACAAATGGAGGTAAACTCGTTGCTGATGCCTTTTATCGCGTGTATGGCGTTGATATAAAAAAGGCTGGTGCGCTGAATATGGTTGACTTAGATGTAATACAAATTGGATAATTATGGAAACACTTGATCTTTTGCAAACTGCGACAAAATTGGTTAAGCTGATGGGATTGCTTGATCAGCAAGCAGATAAAATTCTTCCACAAGAAATTGTAAGTATTGTGAAACTTCATAGCAAACTTGCTGTTGGTGCTGCATGGATTCCTGTACCAGGTGCTGATATTGCGGCAGGTGCAGCTGCAATATGGGGTATGTATATTAGGATTAACGGTAAAATAAAATTAAAAGTAAAAGATAATGTCATTAAGACAATAGCCTCAGGTATTGGAACTAATCTTTTAAGCTATGTTGCAATGAGTGGAGTAGCCAGTAGCTTAAAATTTATCCCGGGTTTGGGCACGTTGGGAGGGGCATTAATAATGAGTGCTTCGCAATATGCTATTACGCTTACGGCAGGATGGGTCTATTTAAAAGCTTTGTGCGTGTTGGCTGAAAAGAATGGACCAGAGCTTGATATCAGTAAACTTAATAGTGCCGTCAAGGATGTGCTTTCACAAAAAGATTTAATCAAAAATATTTTTGAGCAAGCAAAGAAAGAGGGGAAAAAACTTAGGTAGTGAGGCTTTTTGATAATCTGTTATAAAAATAATAACCAAGAATATATAATTATGCCAAGAAATTTGATTTGTCCTAAATGTGGTAAATATCAGAATAATGATAAAATAAAAAGAAAAGTTAAGACAGGATTAAAGAACGTTGGAAAATTTGCTATTCGCGAAAGTGCTAAGGAAGGGGTTGGATTTATTGCCGATTCTGTTACTCCTGGAGCAGGCAGATTAGTAAAAAATTTTTTTAGTCCAGAAATGAATGTCCTATTAGATGAAGTTGGATTAAAAACACAATCTTTAAATTCTGTAAAATACATCTGCCATAATTGCGGATGTCAATGGGACGGATATGATAGGCCCGATATATTTAACGATGTTCAGAAAGCAACTGTGTTGTCAATGAAAAAAAAAGAAATGTCAGATAAACACGCAGATTTTTCTGTCTGGCTAATGTTAACGTTTACGAATCTCATATTTGCTGGGATATGTTTTTGGATGTATTCGTATCGTCATATTGATATTGAAACTACATCTAACTGGTTGTTTGGTGAAATTCAGACACAAACGTATTCGTGGCATTATTATGTATTTTGGCCTATGATTATCATTATTGGCAGTCTCTTTTTAGGTTTTTTATGTAAATCTATGAGTTGTTTTGAAAAATACTTGGCTGTTAAGAATTGTAATTTAGAGGATTATGCAAAAAAAATAGGTCTGTGAGAATTTAATCTATGGCAAATAGGAGTAAGTTAAGTCGATGATAATACCAAGAGCATATTGTCATGCTTATTTTTCTTATGTATGGTAAAATAACGACATAGTGCAATTGTCTATAGACAAATATA
>ENA-UOJS01001612-UOJS01001612.1-human-gut-metagenome-genome-assembly--contig:-C74-NODE-1612-length-17977-cov-7.742997_pt1 | contig 17977 bp, 12 predicted proteins | sample MGYA00242355_ERZ723902 | MGnify/ENA metagenome assembly ERZ723902 | reverse complement strand
CGGATAAGATCAGCAGCTTTGCTGGTGTTAAGTATGCTTTAAACGTATGCCAGCCGCTAAAATGCATACAGAGTGTCGGAGCGGCTTGCTTTTTTATGCCATTTGCTTATTCAGTCTCGGATATGCCCGCCTTGTCGAACGCGGACAAATCGACCGCAGAGATATCTTCGGTATAAACAACGATCTGTACGGTTGTGCCGTCAGTGGTCGTTTCTCCGACAAAGCAGTGGTCGCCCCGGTACAGATCAACGCGATATGCCCCCAAAACTATGTTTTCTGAAATCGGAATTGTCGTGCGTGCCTGGGCTGTGGAAGCATTATATCTGTATATAAATCTGTAACGCACCCCATTCACTTTATAGACCAAGTCAAGCTCGTTTCTGTCAAGATAATATGTTGCAACAAATTCTTCAGCCGTAAAATTCGAGTTGGTGACAAGTATATCATTCATTTTGATATTGTCAGCTATGCTTTGGGCTTGAACTTGCTTAATAGCGGTGTTCAGATGGCGATCTTGAACAAACTGATCATATTGAGCGGAATTCCCTCTTGCTGCTTCGAGAAAATCGTTGATATCGGCTGTTGAAGAAAACGAGATCGAATACGGAACACGATGATTATCATTTTGACTAACATCATTGTTTGACGTTTCGGGTGTATATGATATTTCACCTACCTTTGATGGTGGGACTTCATCTTGCCCTGCTTTGTTACACGATATTACAGACATACAAAGAAAGATGAAAACAAAAACTAAAACTATTCTTTTCATATTATCACACTCCTTAAACAATAGGGTATCTGCGGTCGGTTAGTGGGCGCGCGATTAGATTGCTTTGTTTTGTCATAAGACAATCCCTCCTTAAAATAAAAATTTTATTGAAAAAAGCACATAAAGACGGTGGGCTTCCTCACATCTTTATGTGCCTATCAATTGCCAAATATTCTCGCTTATACTTTGCACGATCATGCGAGAACAACTCAGCATCAATAACATTAACGCACATTGTTGACGCGGGGTCGTTGTCTGTTTTCTCTCGGCTAATTTATTACATTTATATTATAACATATTTGTGATAGAATTGCAATAGGAAATCTTAATTTTTTTGGAAAATATTTTTAAGGCATTTTTCGAAGGCTTAATGCCGATAAACAAGTGCATTCTGCTCGATATATGCAACTTCAGATAGCCCATTGGCTTCCAGTATGATGCTGTATTGGTGTGGCTCGAATTAAGCGATGGAAGGTCGGATTTTTTGTGTTTTTTACTCGCAACTAAAATTCACAAGTTTCGGGCGATTACTGTGATTATATATATACTGTTGGCACAATTCCAAAGATTGTTAGAAGCTCATCAGGGGATAAGCCCACCTGAAGAACGCAGAGAATGACGATATTTGCCGGATATTTATATGCACAAAAGACCTATTTCGCAAGGACTATCAAATTTCAATGCAGTGTCAGTGTTCTCCAAAAAAACCACCTTTTTCACGCCAGTATGCATAACCAATTTCAAATGCCGTAGGAAATCCGATATAATCATCGAAATTACATGCAATCACCATATCACAATCTCTTATCGCTTTTAGATGGCGTGATTCCACAGACCATTTGCAATTATTAACCATACGATCTCCTTCAAGAACTACGAAATCTTCTTTGTTATCAACAACGACAGTATTTTTAGGGCTTAATACTTTTATCCCTTTGTTTTCAAGCGTACTAAGGAGAGAGGAAATTTTATCAAGGTGTCTGTTAAAACTGCCGCAAATAACAGCCGTTCGTGTTTCTTGAGATGCGACGCCGTATACGACCGAAAAATTGTTGGGATACTTTTTCAGTGCCTTGTCAGCCTCCGCAAGACCGGCACGGTCCTTTTTGTGGCGGTACCCGCCAGCATGCCCGGTTCCGGCTGTGAGAGTCCTGCCTCCAACTTGTAGACGGCGTCGGTGGTAACGCCCAGCACTCCGGCAAGCTGTTCCTGCGTCAGCCCCTTTTCACGACGCAGTGCACGGATGTTCTCCGCTATCTTCATTTTCATCATCTCCTTTGCGCATCATTATATCAGAAAAAAGCAGCAAATCAACACACCGTCAGTACTATCGGTAAGATGTTTTTTATACCGATAGTATGTGTTGCACCGGACGGTCTTGCGTTATCTTACAAAAAGGGCGGACCCGTAACTGTCGGTCCGGCAGCAGTGCCATCGACCGCCACTTCAATCTATTTCAGGCGTCACAGGTGCGCGGCAATTCCGATTTTGAAAACAAAGGCTTGACATACATACTCATGTGTGCTATAATTAACGACGTTAAGTTCCGAATGAGGAATTACAATTTCAACGGGAGTCAAAAATGAGCGATTTTGTCCTGAAAAGCGAATACACCCCTACGGGAGATCAGCCGGAGGCTATTGCTTCCCTTACCGCCGGTATTGCCTCGGGCAGGAAAATGCAGACCCTGCTTGGCGTCACCGGTTCGGGCAAGACCTTTACCATGGCAAACGTCATAGCACGCTCCGGCAGGCCGACGCTTATACTTGAGCCCAACAAAACGCTTGCGGCGCAGGTTTGCTCGGAAATGCGCGAGTTCTTTCCCGACAGCGCCGTTGAATATTTTGTTTCCTATTATGATTATTATCAGCCCGAGGCATACATTCCCGGCAAGGATATGTATATCGAAAAGGACGCGCTGATAAACGACGAGATCGACCGCCTGCGCCACAGCGCAACATCGGCGCTTTTTGAGCGCAGGGACGTGATAATAGTCGCGAGCGTATCATGTATATATTCACTCGGCGACCCCGGCGAATACCGCAGTCTTGTTATAGCGCTGCGCCCCGGCATGCCCATGAGCCGCGAGGGGTTGCTTGCAAAGCTGACGGCGGTCAGCTATACGCGCAACGATATGAATCTCGTGCGTGACAGCTTCCGCGTGCGCGGAGACACGGTGGATATAATCCCCGCCTCCTCCGGCGACAAGGCGCTGCGCGTTGAGTTTTTCGGCGATGAGATAGACCGTGTGAGCGAAATAAACATCGTAACGGGCGAGCTTGTGCGCCGTCTTTCATACGCGGCGGTCTACCCTGCCACGCATTATGCCGTTTCGGACGACAAGCGCGAGGCGGCGCTTGCGGAGATAGAAGCCGAAATGAAGGAGCGCGCGGCATACTTCACCGCCGAGGGCAAACTGCTTGAAGCACAACGCATAACCGAACGCACAAAATACGATCTTGAAATGTTGCGCGAGGTCGGCTTCTGCTCCGGCGTTGAAAACTACTCGCGCGTGCTTTCCGGACGCGAGCCCGGCTCCACGCCGTACACCCTGCTCGACTACTTTCCGAAGGATTACCTTATGTTCATAGACGAATCGCACGTTACAGTGCCGCAGGTGCGCGGCATGAGCGGCGGCGATTCGGCGAGAAAAAAGAACCTTGTCGAATACGGCTTTCGTCTGCCCTCGGCTTACGACAACCGCCCGCTTTTCTTTGAGGAATTCGAATCAAAGCTGAATCAGGTCGTGTTTGTAAGCGCCACGCCCGGAGACTATGAGCTTGAGCATTCAGAATCCACTGCCGAACAGATAATCAGACCCACGGGTCTGCTCGACCCCGATGTGGAGGTAAGACCCATCGAGGGTCAGGTGGACGATATGCTGGGCGAGATACGCGCGCGCACGGCGCGCGGCGAGCGCGTGCTCGTTACCACGCTCACGCGAAAGATGGCGGAGGACCTTACGGGCTATCTCTCCGACAACGGAGTGAAGGTCAGATATATACACTATAATGTAGAGACCATCGAGCGCATGGAGCTGATACGCGACCTGCGCCTCGGCGTGTTTGACGTGCTGGTAGGCATCAACCTGCTGCGCGAAGGACTGGACCTGCCCGAGGTCTCGCTCGTCGTGATACTTGACGCGGACAAGGAAGGCTTCCTGCGCGCCGAGCGTTCGCTCATTCAGACCATAGGCAGAGCGGCGCGAAACGAAAACGGTAAGGTCATAATGTACGCCGACACGGTGACAGGCTCGATGGAGCGCGCGATATCGGAAACGAGACGCCGCCGCAGTATCCAGCAGGCATACAACGAGGCGCACGGCATAACTCCGCACACCGTAGTAAAGGGCATACGCGACGTTATCGACATAGCGGCGCGCGATGCGGGCGCCGATGCCGCAAGCAGCGCAAAGCGCAGCCGGGCGGAGGCAAAGAAGATGTCGAAGTCCGAGCGCGAGGCAACGATCGAGCGCATGACGAAGCAGATGAAGGAAGCCGCACGCAGCCTTGACTTTGAGCTTGCCGCGTTCCTGCGCGACCGCATTCGCGAAATAAGAGAAACCAAGTGAGAAAGGAAGGCACAAAATGCCGGATTTCATAAAAATAAAGGGCGCGCGCGTCCATAATCTCAAAAATATCGATCTCACGATACCGCGGGACAAGCTGGTGGTATTTACCGGGCTTTCGGGCTCCGGAAAATCCTCGCTTGCCTTTGACACGATATACGCCGAGGGACACAGGCGGTTCGTTGAATCGCTGTCGTCATATGCGAGGCAGTTCCTCGGTCAGCTCGACAAGCCGGACATCGATTCGATAGAGGGGCTTTCACCCGCGATATCGATAGACCAGAAGACCACCTCAAAGAATCCGCGCTCCACGGTCGGCACCGTTACCGAGATATACGACTATCTGCGTCTGCTTTACGCCCGCGTCGGCGTGACGCACTGCCCCGTATGCGGCAAGGTCATATCGCGGCAGACGGTCGATCAGATAATAGACAAAATAATGACTCTGCCCGAAGGCGAGCGCTTTCTCGTTCTCGCGCCTGTCGTGCGCGCCAAAAAGGGAATGCACGAAAAGGTCCTTGCCGATGCACGAAAATCGGGCTACACCCGCGTGCGCGTGGATGGCAGCATGCACGACCTTGACGAGGAGATATCGCTTGACAAGAACCTGCGCCACAGCATTGAGGTGGTAGTGGACCGCCTTGTGATGCGCGGCGACATACGCTCGCGCCTTTCCGACTCGGTAGAGACCGCGCTGGCTCTTGCCGAAAAAAGGCTGCTGATAGTCACCGTCCCGCGCGAGGACGGTGAAAAGCCGCGCGAGCTTGAATTTTCACAGACCTACGCCTGCGAGGAGCACGGGATATCCTTTGGCGAGCTTGAGCCGCGTATGTTCTCCTTCAACAACCCCGCCGGCGCCTGCCCCGACTGCGCAGGACTCGGCGTGACGCGCCGCGTATCGGTGGACCGAGTTATCCCGGACCGCTCGCTGTCACTTTCCGGCGGTGCGATAGCGGTCAACGGCTTCAAAACACTTGAGGAGGAGAGCTGGAACGGCCCTCTTTTTGCCGCCGTAGCGGAAAGGCACGGCTTTACGCTCGACACTCCTATCGAAAAGCTGACAGATGAGCAGCTAAACATCCTGCTTTACGGCTCGGGGACCGAAAAATACGATGTAACGCGCTATTTCGGTCACGAGGGACACCGTAAGTCGTCGACCTTTGACGGTATCATTCCCATGATAGAGCAGCGCATGGAATACGGCATGAGCGCCGAATATTACGAGCAGTTCATTGAGGAGATCCCATGCGCGACCTGCCACGGGCGCAGGCTCAACCCCATGTCGCTCGCAGTCACCGTAGGCGGGCTTGCTATCGACGAATTCTGCGATCTTTCGGTAGACCGCGCGCTTGAGTATATTTCGGGCGCTGCGCTGGAGCTTACCGAAACGGAAATGAAAATAGTAAAAGAGGTGCTGAAGGAGATACGCTCGCGCCTCACATTCCTGCAAAGCGTAGGGCTTGGGTATCTTACGCTTTCACGCCGCGCGGGGAGCCTCTCCGGCGGTGAGGCACAGCGCATACGGCTTGCAACGCAGATAGGCTCGTCCCTTGTCGGCGTGCTTTACGTGCTTGACGAGCCGAGCATAGGACTGCACCAGCGCGACAACGACCTGCTGATAGCCACGCTCAAGCAGCTGCGCGACCTCGGCAATACGGTGATAGTCGTTGAGCATGACGAGGATATGATGCGCCGGTCGGATTATATCGTGGATATAGGTCCCGGCGCAGGCATCCACGGCGGCAATGTTGTCGCCGCGGGCACTCCCGAGGAGGTAGCGGCAAACCCCGATTCGCTTACCGGCGCATATCTTTCCGGCAGACGGGTGATCCCGGTGCCCGAGGAGCGCCGCCCGGGGAACGGACATTTTCTCACCGTACACGGTGCGCGCGAGCACAACCTCAAAAATATCGATGTAAGCATCCCGCTCGGCTGCTTCGTCTGCGTTACCGGCGTATCCGGCTCGGGAAAATCCTCGCTCGTGAACGGCATCATAAACCCGGTGCTCAGCTCGGCGCTCAACGGCGCGCGCCGCCGCCCCGGAAACTGCGACAGCATTGATGGCATTGAATTTCTTGACAAGGTGATAGACATCGACCAGAGTCCGATAGGACGCACGCCGCGCTCCAACCCGGCGACATATACCGGACTTTTCAATGATATACGCGAGCTTTTTGCCTCCACCCGCGATGCGAACGTGCGCGGCTACAAGGCGGGAAGGTTCTCGTTCAACGTAAAGGGCGGCAGATGTGAGGCGTGTCAGGGCGACGGAGTACGCCGCATTGAAATGCACTTTCTGCCCGATGTTTACGTTACCTGCGACGTATGCCACGGCAAACGCTACAACCGCGACACGCTTGAGGTGCGGTACAAAGGCAAGAATATTTATGAGGTCCTTGAAATGACCGCCGAGGAGGGCGTCGTATTTTTTGACGGACTGCCCAAGATACGCCGCAAGCTCCAGACGCTGTGCGACGTCGGCCTCGGATACATCAAAATAGGTCAGTCCTCCACCACGATATCGGGAGGCGAGGCACAGCGCGTCAAGCTGGCGACCGAACTTTCCCGCCGCGGGACGGGAAAGACCATGTATATTCTTGATGAACCCACCACCGGTCTGCACACCGAGGATGTATCGCGTCTGCTGACCGTACTGCGCCGCTTTGTTGATGCGGGCAACACCGTGCTCGTGATAGAGCACAACATGGAGGTCATAAAGACCGCCGACTATCTTATCGACCTCGGGCCCGAGGGCGGCGACGGCGGCGGAACGCTCGTTGCCTGCGGCACTCCCGAGGAGGTTGCGAACTGCCCGGCATCCTATACCGGCAGATATCTGCGCGAGCATCTTCCCGGCTTCGGCGCGACAGAGGAGAAAAAATAACAGACGCATTCATGCAGTTTATACTGTATATTTTTGCGAATATTCACTCAACACTGAATAGACACTGCTCATATCCGGCGGCGGCATGCATAAAATGCATACCGCCGCTTAAATATCGCACAAAAACGAATACCGTCCGCCCCGCCATTAGTGAATATGCAACAAAATCAAAAAATATTCAAGAAAAGCCTTGACAAGTGAATAATTATGCAGTATAATACGCACATCGAAAATAAATATCCACTCACGGATACATACAAGGAGTACACACCATGAAAAAAACATTAAGTCTCATCCTCGCCGCAGTCATGATAGCCGCCGCGCTGCTCACCTTTGCTTCCTGCGGTAAGTCCGGAAGCGGCAAGGTCAAGGTCATTGACATTGCACTTTCCGAAGAGGAATATGCATTCGCCGTAAACAAATCTGACGACGAGCTGCTCGCCAAAGCAAACGAATACCTCGCCAAGATCAAAGCGGACGGCACCTTTGATGCGATCTGCAACAAGTACTTCGGCGACGGCACACCCACAAAGATAACCTCCTCGACTCTTGACGAGTCCAAGGATCAGCTCGTGGTAGCCACCAGCACAGGCTTTGAGCCCTTCGAAATGGTCGATGAAAACGGCAAATTCTACGGCGTTGACCTTGAGATCGCTGCCGGCCTTGCCGAGTACCTCGGCAAAGAGCTTGTTATCCAGGACATGAAGTTTGAGGCTGTTATCACCTCCGTCCAGACAGGCATCTGCGATATCGGCATGGCGGGTCTTACCGTTACCGAAAAGAGAAAAGCAAGCGTAAACTTCGGCGATTCCTACTACAACGCCTCTCAGGTGCTCATCGTTCCCGAGGAATGCACTGTATTCGCTTCCTGCAAGACCGCCGATGACGTTGTTGCCATCCTCGACAAGCTGACCAAGTCCAACAAGATCGGCTGCCAGACCGGTACGACCGGTGAGACCTACATCGTCGGCGACGCCGACAAGGGCGACGACGGCTACGGATTCAAGGGTCTTCCCGCCACCAAGATGGGCTATGACTACGCCGCTCTCGCAGTCACCGCTATGATAAACGGCGAGATCGATTACGTCATCCTTGACAACGCGCCCGCAAAAGCCATAGCAAAATCCGTAAGCGGTAAATAAAAAATAATTCATCACGGATTCCGGAGCCTGTCGCAAAAGGCGGCTCCGGAATTTCGGGACAGGAGATATCCTAATGGACATAGCAATCAAATGGGAAAAGTTCTGGCAGTCCTTCTGGATCCAGGAGGGCTACCGGCGCGTATTTTCCGACGGTCTTACCAACACCCTCATAATCGCGGTGTCGGGTCTTCTCATCGGCATTCTGATAGGCACTCTCATTGCCTCGGTCAAGGTAATGCCCAAATACAAGGTCCTCCCGCGCGTGCTTGACGGTATCTGCAACGTATACGTCGGATTTTTCCGCGGAACGCCTATCGTTGTTCAGCTTTTGCTGTCGTACTATGTCATATGCCCGCTTATGGGGATCAAGCTCGGCTCGCTGAACACCTGCGTGCTCGTATTCGGTCTCAACAGCGGAGCCTATGTCTCCGAAATAATGCGTGCCGGCATACAGTCGGTCGATCCCGGTCAGATGGAAGCGGGGCGCGCCCTCGGTCTCCCCTATGCCGCCACGATGATAAAGATAATCGTGCCCCAGGCGGTAAAAAACATCCTGCCCACGCTCGGCAATGAGTTCATAGCCCTTGTCAAGGACACCTCGGTCGCCAGCTTTGTCGCGGCGGTGGACCTTTACAAGGTCTTTACCGAGATCGGTACGAGCAACTATGAATACCTCATGCCGTACCTTGCAATGGCGCTTATATATATAATTCTTGTTCTGCTCATCACACTGCTCTTCAAGCTGATAGAAAAACAGCTCCACCGCAGTGACCGCGCATAAGGAGGTCCGCAATGGAAAACCAAAACACAAATATATCCCATCCCGGCGATGACCTTCTTGTGGTGAAGGATCTCTGCAAGACCTTCAAAAACGGAAAAAAGACCGTTTATGCTCTCGATCACGTCAGCAACGTAATAAAGAAAAACGAAAAGGTGGTCGTTATCGGACCCTCCGGAAGCGGCAAAAGCACATTCCTGCGTTGCCTCAACTGCATGGAGGACCCCACGGGCGGTTCGATATTCTTTGAGGGCGAGGACCTCGCCGATATGAAGGTGGACATCAACAAGCACCGCGAGCATATCGGAATGGTCTTTCAGCAGTTCAACCTTTTCAACAACAAAACCGTGCTCCAGAATATAATGCTGGCGCCCGTTTATATAAAAACCAAAAAGGCAGGCGGTCTTTTTGCTCCGTCGGCGGTTAAAAAGCAGATAAAAGCCGAGGCGGAAGCCACGGCGCACGAGCTTCTTGCCAAAATAGGTCTTGAGGACAAGGCAAACGTCTATCCCTCTACACTTTCCGGCGGTCAGAAGCAGCGTATCGCAATAATCCGCGCGCTCGCGATGAACCCCAAGGTGATGCTTTTTGACGAGCCGACCTCGGCGCTCGACCCCGAAATGGTCGGAGAGGTGCTCGATCTTATGAAAAAACTCGCCGACGACGGCATGACCATGGTCGTGGTAACGCACGAAATGGGCTTTGCCCGCGAGGTCGCCGACCGCGTGATATTTATGGCAGACGGAAAAATAGTGGAGGAGGGCAAGCCCGCTGAGTTCTTTGCTCACCCCGCCACCGACCGCGCCAAGCAGTTCCTCAAGTGTGTACTGTAAAGATACTTCAATAATACGGGGCGTTAAAAAGCTCGATTTGAGCTTTTTAACGCCCCGTTTGGCATTCAGCCTCCCTGCCCTCCGCACTTGACAAAAGGACCTTTGTATGTTATACTCAACATAACAAATCAAAAACGGAGGACGGCACTATGGAGCTTTTCCACGGCAGACCCATGGTATTCATCGGCGGCGCCGCAATAGCGGCGGCTTTGTGCGGATGGTATTTTGACGGCTGTATAAAGCTCGTGCTTGCGGCGGCAGTATTGTCCGCTTTCGTCCTCTGCGCCCTTCTGCGCATATTCGGAAAGCTCTCCCGCCGCCACACTGTCACTCTGCTTCTCGGTTTCGCAGCGGCATTTTGTGTTCTTCTGCGCGCGTATGCATATTTTGACCTGCAATATCTCAGCTCGGAGTCGCTTTGCGATTCCGAGCACGATATTTATATGACGGTCGAAGAACGAATGACATCCGGCGCCGTCGGAACGCGCTACCGCGTAAAGATCGAAAGCATCGACGGCGAAGCGCCGGCTCGCACGACCCGCGCATGGCTCGAATGCGCATACAGTGCCGCCTACCGCCCCGGGAACCGGCTGTTTTTGCGCACGGCTCCGGTAAAATTCGAAAAGACCGCGCTGTACGATGGCGAACGCGCGGCGCTTGCCGCCGGCGTTACGATGCGTCTTTACACCGAAGACGACTGTACGGTGGTATCCGACAGGACCGCCGACGGGGTATATGCTTCACTGAGCCGTTTTTCCTCGCGCCTCGCGTTCAGACTCTCCGACGGAGTTGGCGGAGATGAAGGCGCGCTCGCGGCTGCAATGCTTCTCGGCAGGCGCGACGGGCTTTCCGACGCCGTTTCCCGCGATTTTTCCCGCGCCGGACTTTCGCACCTGCTCGCTCTCAGCGGATTGCACCTTTCGATAGTCGCCGGCGGCGTCGGCTGGATACTCTCCCGCCTGCGTCTGCCCCGCCTGATAAAAACGCCGCTGCTCACGCTGTTTTTGCTGATCTATCTCGCACTGACGGGCTTCCCCGTCTCCGCGGTACGCGCGGCGATAATGCTGATAACACTTCTTGCCGCCTATTTTTCCGGTGCGGACAGCGACGGGGTAAGCTCGGTCTTTCTTGCCGCACTGCTGATACTCATCGTCTCGCCCGAGGCGATCATAGACGCCGGCTTTATGCTTTCCTTTGCGGCGACCTTCGGCATAACCGTTTTTCTTCCCGCCTTTGTCAAAAAGAGGCGTGAGGAAAAGCCGGCGCACGGGAAAATCGCCGCCCGCGCAAGGAAATTGGGCAGCAGCGCACTGTCGCTTCTCATCACCGGTCTTGCGGCAAACTGCTTCACGTTGCCGGTGATATGGCGGATGTTCGGCGGGATATCCCTCGCCGCGCCACTCTCAAATATGCTCATAACCCCGCTTTCCGGCTTTTTTCTTGCCGTATCAGCAATATTCATCCCGCTTGCGGGAATACCCTTTTTCGGCAACGCCGCCGCCTTCGCCGTTCGTATGACGGCGCGTGTGATGCTCACGGCATGTGCGCGGATATCCGAGCTGCACGGCGCGGTGATCTCGCTTGAATACAGCTTTGTCCCGCACATCGTGATCCCTGCCGCCGCCATCATGCTCATACTGCTCACGGCAAAGCTCAGGCGCCCGGCGGTCTGTCTTTTGCCCGCAGCCGCGGCTGCGGCGGCGTTTGCGGTCTGCTTTTTTGCCTCCGGAGCCGCCGACCCCGCCGGAAATATAAAAATGTCGTTGTATTCGTCAAAAAGCGGCGACACAGTGGCGCTGACCTCGTGCGGCGGCACCGTACTGATAGACGTAGGCAGCGGAGCATACAGCGCTTTGCGCCCGGCTCTCGATGCCGCGGGCGCGGCAGGCGCCACCGAGACCGAGGCGCTTGTGCTCACACATTATCAAAAACGCCATATTTCAGCCGTAAAAAGGCTCATCGGGCGTGAAAAGGTGCGCCGCATATGGCTCCCCTACCCCACCGACAGTCAGGACACGGAGATCATGGCGCAGATATTCGACGCGGCGGGGCGCGCCGGCGTCGGATGCTCGGTCTACACGCCCGGCGAACCGCTCACCTGCTTCGGAGACGTAACGATAACGGTAGCTCCGGCGCGTATGCTTGCGCGCTCCGCCCAGCCGATAATATCGTTTGCGGTGGATGCCGGCGAGCGCGGCGGCTCGCTGCTTTACATAGGCGCATCGGCATGGGACGCGGAGGACTTCACGCTCTCCGGCTCCCCCGACACGGTGATATTCGGCTCGCGCGGACCGGCGATAAAGACCGAGCTGAAGCTCCCGCTTCCCGCCGGCGTGCGCGAGACGGTGTTCACATCGGTCGATGCGGCGTATGCCGCCGCCCGCATATTGCCGGACGGAAATGCAGACAAAAAGATAAAACTTACCTTATGTCCCGTCCTGTGGAAAAATGACGGATGATATCACCGTGGAGTTATGATCCTTTTGCCCAATGCCGTCAAGTCTGCGCGCATAAAATGCACGAATGTCACAAAAAATGCCGAAATGTGTTGACAGCGTGATTTTTATCTGATATAATATGCGTGTGATCGGTCCTCACGATTGGTCAGCTGTTTTGCTTATATATCCTCTGAAATAAGGTCAGAAAGTCTCTACCGGATAACCGTAAATCATCCGACTATAAGAAAAACGCATATAAACCGCGACGTCATGTGCGTTCGCGCCGCACTTTTGGGCGGGTAAGTGTTTTTCTTGCGGATATTTTCCCCGGCAGATCGGATATATGAGCGGCAGAGCCGCTCTTTTTTCGTTTTGCGGCATATTCTCTCCGGTTTCAATGCGCCGCGCGGCGCGTTGCAAATAAATCATTTAATTTATTTTTGGAGGAATCAACATGATTCGCAAGTCTTTATCGGTACTGCTCGCTCTCGTTATGCTTCTCTGTGCCGGCTCCGCCCTCGCGTCCTGCCAGGACAAAAACTCCGACTTCAAGGTCGGCTTCATCTTCCTGCATGATGAAAACTCGACCTATGACCTCAACTTCATCAATGCCGCCAACGAGACCTGTGAGGCTCTCGGCTTCAAAAAGGCCCAGTTCATCTTCAAGACCAACATCCCCGAGGACCAGAAGTGCCTTGAAGCAGCCGTTGACCTTGTTGAGCAGGGTTGCTCGATCATCTTTGCCGACAGCTTCGGACATGAGGACTACATGATCGAAGCCGCTAAGAAGTACCCGAACGTTCAGTTCTGCCATGCCACCGGTACCCGCGCACATACCGAAGGACTTGACAACTACCACAATGCATTTGCCTCCATTTACGAGGGTCGTTACCTTGCCGGCATCGCCGCAGGCATGAAGCTCAACGAAATGATCAGCGCCGGCAAGTTCACTGCCGAAGAAGCGAAGATCGGTTACGTCGGCGCTTTCACCTATGCCGAAGTTATGTCCGGATACACCTCCTTCTTCCTCGGCGCCCGCTCCGTTTGCCCCACCGCTACCATGGAAGTGACCTTCACCGGTTCTTGGTACAATGAGGCTGCCGAGAAGGAAGCCGCCAACAAGCTCATCTCCTCCGGCTGCAAGCTCATCAGCCAGCACGCCGACTCCATGGGTGCTCCTACCGCCTGTGAATCCGCCGGTGTTCCCAACGTTTCCTACAACGGCTCCACCGTTGCCGCTTGCCCCAACACCTTCATCGTTTCCTCCAGGATCAACTGGGCTCCCTACTTCCAGTACGCCATAAAGGCTGTTCTTGACGGCAAGAAGATCGACACCGACTGGACCGGATCGCTTTCCACCGAGTCCGTTCTCCTTACTGCCGTCAACGACAAGGCTGCCGCCGCCGGCACACAGGCTGCCATCGACGCTGCCACCGCCAAGCTCAAGGACGGTTCCCTCAAGGTCTTCGATACCGCTAAATTCACCGTTGGCGGCAAGACCCTTACCAGCTATATGGCTGACGTCAACACCGATGCCAACTACGAAAAGGATACCGAGGTCGTTATCAACGGTATTTTTGAGGAATCCAAGTTCCGTTCCGCTCCCTACTTTGATGTAGAGATCGACGGCATCACCCTGCTTGACAGAAACTACGGCGGCTGATAAATATCGCCTTATATCATCGGGACTGTCAGAGACCGGTCGGGGTTTTCCCCGGCCGATCCCCGGCGGTCCCTTGAATTGATTTTTCCGGAGGCTGCTCCGGAGTAAAAAACATCCAAATGCACATTCCGGAGGATTTCTGTGGAAAACAATATTGCTCTTGAACTGAGAGGTGTGACCAAGCGGTTCGGTCACATAACAGCCAACAAGGATGTGAATCTGACCGTAAACAAGGGTGAGATACTTGCCATACTCGGAGAAAACGGAAGCGGCAAGACCACCCTTATGAATATGATAGCGGGTATTTATTACCCCGATGAGGGCGAGATACTTATAGACGGCAAGGAGGTCGTTATAAGCTCGCCGAAGGACGCCTTCAAATATAAAATAGGAATGATCCATCAGCACTTCAAGCTGGTGGACGTGTTCAGCGCTACCGAGAATATCATTCTCGGCATAAAGGACGGGAAATACGATCTTAAGGAGGCGCGCCGCAAGGTCGCCGAGATAACCGAGCGCTACGGCTTTGTCATCGATCCCGATAAAAAAATATACACCATGTCCGTCTCGGAAAAGCAGACGGTAGAAATAATCAAGGTGCTTTACCGCGGCGCGGACATCCTCATACTGGACGAGCCGACCGCCGTGCTGACCCCGCAGGAGACCGACCGTCTCTTCGCCGTGCTGCGCCGCATGCGCGACGACGGCAAGGCGGTGATAATAATAACCCACAAGCTGCACGAGGTGCTCTCGCTTTCAGACCGCGTTGCGGTCCTCCGCAAGGGCGAGTATATCGGCACGGTAAATACCGCCGAGACCTCCGAGAGCCAGCTCACCGAAATGATGGTGGGCAAGAAAATAAGCCTTAACATTGAACGCAAGGAGCCGAAAAACACTGCCGACCGTCTTGTGGTGCGCGGTCTTGACTGCCGCAACAAGGAAGGCGTGCGGATCCTCAGCGACGTGACCTTCACCGCGCGTTCGGGCGAGATACTCGGCATTGCCGGTATCGCCGGAAGCGGTCAGCGCGAGCTGCTTGAGGCGATAGCAGGTCTGCAATCGCTTGAAAGCGGCGAGATACTTTACAACAATCCGAAAACCGGCGGCGTTGACAATCTGCGCGACAAAACGCCGCTCCAGATACGCAACCTCGGAGTAAGACTTTCTTTCGTCCCCGAGGACCGACTCGGCATGGGTCTTGTCGGGAACATGGACATAACCGACAACATGATGCTGCGCAGCTACCGCCGCGGCAAAACGATGTTCCTCGAACGCAAAAAGCCGCACGACCTTGCCGAGCAGATAGTGCGCGAGCTTGAGGTCGTAACGCCCGGCGTCTCCACTCCCGTAAGACGTCTTTCGGGCGGCAACGTGCAGAAGATACTCGTCGGACGCGAGATATCCGCCCGCCCCACGGTCCTTATGGCGGCTTACCCCGTGCGCGGACTTGACATCAACTCCTCCTATCTGATATACAACCTGCTCTCCAAGGAAAAGGACGATGGCGTTGCGGTAATATTTGTCGGCGAGGACCTTGACGTTCTTGTTGAGCTTTGCGACCGAATAATGGTCGTTGCCGACGGCAGGATAACCGGCATAGTTGACGGCAGAACCGCCACCAAAGAAGAGATAGGTCTGCTTATGACAAAGACCCACCGGAAGGAAGAAAGCAATGAGTAAAAACGTAAAAAACGGCGCACAAGCCGAGCATAAGCTCCGCGAGCCGCTGTTTCATATAGTAAAACGCGATGCGATACCGTGGTACCGCGCATGGATGATACGCGGCATTGCAATAGTTGCGGCACTGCTGTTCAGTGCGATAGTCACCATGCTGCTGACGCACGAAAATCCCTTTACCGTATATGCAACGATGTTCCGCGGCTCCTTTGCCACTCCTACGCGCGTGTGGAACATGCTCCAGAGCCTCGCGATGCTCCTTTGCGTATCGCTTGCAGTGACGCCTGCCTTCAAAATGCGATTCTGGAACACCGGAGCCGAGGGTCAGGTGCTTGTGGGCGGTCTTGCTACCGCCGCGTGCATGATAATGCTCGGCGGCAAAATGCCCAATTGGCTGCTCTACATCGTTATGATAGCCGCTTCGATCATTGCCGGCGCTATATGGGCGGTGATCCCCGCCGTCTGCAAGGCACAGTGGAACACCAACGAAACGCTATTCACTCTTATGATGAACTACGTGGCGATACAGCTCGTTTCGTACTTTGTAATGGAGTGGGAAGTCCCGAAGGGTTCGGGAAAGGTCGGCATAATCAACCAGTCAACTCACGCAGGCTGGTTCCCCACCATCGGTAAATACGATTATCTGCTCAACATAATAATAGTTCTTGCGCTGACTGTTCTTATTTATATCTACCTCAAGTACAGCAAGCACGGATATGAAATATCGGTTGTCGGAGAAAGCGAAAACACCGCGCGCTACATCGGCATAAACGTAAAAAAGGTCATAATCAGAACAATGATCCTCTCCGGCGCACTTTGCGGCATCACGGGTCTTTTGCTCGTCGGCTCCACCAACCATACGATAGCCACCACGATTGCGGGCGGCAGAGGATTCACCGCCATTATGGTATCGTGGCTTGCAAAGTTCAACCCCATATACATGGTGCTGACTTCATTCCTGCTCGTCTTCCTTGAAAAGGGCGCAAACGAGATCTCCACCGTATTCCGCCTCAATCAGTCATTCTCGGACATCATCACCGGTATCATTCTGTTTTTCATCATAGGCAGTGAATTTTTCATCAATTATGAGATAAAATTCCGCCACTCACAGAAAGGGGTGAAGTAAATGAACGCTACAATACTTATCACCTTTATACAGCGCTCGATAGTCCAGAGCATTCCCCTGCTCTTCGGCTCTACCGGCGAAATACTCACCGAGAAGTCGGGCAACCTTAACCTCGGTATCCCCGGCATCATGTACGTCGGCGGCATCAGCGGCGTCATCGGCTCATTCCTTTACGAGAACTCGCTCGCTTCGCGCGAGGACATCCGCGCGCTGCCCGCAATACTCATCCCGCTCCTCTGCACTGTTGCAGGCTCGCTTCTGATGGGATTGCTCTATTGCTTCCTTACCGTTACTCTGCGCGCCAACCAGAACGTGACCGGTCTTGCCATAACGACCTTCGGCGTCGGGTTCGGCAACTTCTTCGGCGCATCCATTGTCAAGCTGACAAAAAGCGAGATACCTTCGGTGGCGCTCACCAACACCAGCCGCTTCTTTACAAAAGCGCTCCCGTTTGCGGATAAGCTCGGCTGGTTCGGCAAGATCTTTCTCTCATACGGCTTTATGACATACCTTGCCATAATCGTAGCTCTCGTTGCCGCGTATATGCTCAAGCGCACGCGCATCGGTCTTGAGCTGCGCGCTGTGGGCGAAAGCCCCGCCACCGCCGACGCGGCAGGCATCAACGTAAGCCGCTATAAGTACTTTGCCACCTGCATCGGAAGCATTATCGCGGGACTTGGCGGACTTTATTATGTAATGGACTACGCCAACGGCGTCTGGTCAAATGAGGGCTTCGGCGACCGCGGATGGCTCGCCATCGCGCTCGTTATATTCGCACTTTGGAAGCCGGATACCGGAATACTCGGCTCCTTCCTCTTCGGTGCGCTTTATATAGTTTACAACTACATCCCCGGACTGGGACTCAGCACTCAGGAGCTTTTCAAAATGCTCCCCTACATTGTCACCATAGTCGTACTCGTGGTGATAAGCATGCGTAAAAAGCGTGAGAATCAGCCCCCTGCCGCTCTCGGATCCTCGTATTTCAGAGAAGAAAGATAACGGCAATACCATACGCCCACGGCGCAGTCGGAAAATCCGACCGCGCCGTGGGCGTACATACAAAAAAATCGGACACAAGTAGTGCACCGGGCCGAGT
>ENA-UOJS01001608-UOJS01001608.1-human-gut-metagenome-genome-assembly--contig:-C74-NODE-1608-length-18015-cov-22.920601_pt1 | contig 18015 bp, 13 predicted proteins | sample MGYA00242355_ERZ723902 | MGnify/ENA metagenome assembly ERZ723902 | reverse complement strand
ATGCTGCGGGACATCGAAAAGGACACGGTGGACTGGGATCCCAACTTCGACGAGAGCCGGAAGGAGCCGCGGGTACTCCCCTGCCGCTTCCCCAACCTGCTGGTGAACGGCTCCAGCGGTATCGCCGTGGGCATGGCCACCAACATCCCGCCCCACAACCTGCGGGAGGTCATCGGCGCGTGCATCTGCGTGCTGGACAACCCGGACGCCACCCTCAGCGACCTGATGGAGCATGTGAAGGGACCCGACTTCCCTACCCGCGGCATCATCATGGGCAGGAGCGGCATCCGCGCCGCCTACGCCACCGGCCGGGGACGGCTGATGGTGCGCGCCCGCCACGAGTTCGAGGAGTTCAACAACGGCCGCACCCGCATCGTCATCACGGAGCTGCCCTATCAGGTGAACAAGCGCATGCTCATCAAGGCCATCGCCGATCAGGTGGAGGACAAGCGGCTGGAGGGCATCTCCGACATCCGGGACGAGTCCGACCGCAACGGCATGCGCATGGTCATCGAGCTGAAGCGGGACGCCAATCCGCAGGTGGTGCTCAACCGCCTGTTCGCCCAGACCCAGCTGCAAACCACGTTTGCCATCAACATGCTGGCGCTGGTGGAGAACCAGCGGCAGCCGAAGATCCTGTCCCTGCGGCACATCATCGACGAGTACCTGAAATTCCAGGAGGAGATCATCGTCCGCCGGACGCGCTTCGACCTGAAGAAGGCGCAGGAGCGCGCCCACCTGCTGGAGGGTCTGCTGGTGGCGCAGGACAACATCGACGAGGTCATCCGCATCATCCGCAGCAGCTACGACAACGCCAAGGAAAACCTCATGTCCCGCTTCGGTCTGGACGACGTGCAGGCGCAGGCCATTCTGGACATGCAGCTCAAGCGTTTGCAGGGGCTGGATCGGGAGAAGCTCCAGACCGAGTACAAGGAGCTGGAGGAGAAGATCGCCTATTTCCTGCGGGTGCTCAGCGACGAGGGGCTGGTGAAGTCCATTCTCAAGGAGGAGCTGACCGCCATCGCCGACAAGTTCGGCGACGACCGCAAGACGGAGATACAGGACGTGGAGGACGAGCTGGACATCGAGGATCTCATCGAGGAGGAGCAGTGCGTCTTTACCCTGACGGAGAACGGCTACATCAAGCGCACGCCGGTGTCCGAATACGCCGCCCAGAGCAAGGGCGGCATGGGCAAGAAGGGCATCACCACCCGGGACGAGGACACCGTGGTGGACGTGTTCACCGCGTCTACCCACGACTATATCCTGTTCTTTACCGACACCGGCAAGGTCTACCGCAAGAAGGGCTATCAGATCCCTGAGAGCGGCAAGGCCGCCAAGGGCGTGAACATCGTCAACATTATTCAGGTGGAGACAGGCGAGCGGGTGCAGGCCATGCTCCACTTCCGCGAGACGGGAGACGAGGAGCTGTATCTGTTCATGACCACCCGCGACGGCACCGTGAAGCGGCTGGAGGTCAGCGCCCTGAAGAATCTGCGCAACAACGGCATCCGCGCCCTGACGCTGGACGAGGGCGACCAGCTGATCTCCGTGGTGGAGACGCGGGGTCACGACCGGGTGCTCATCGCCACCCACGACGGGCAGGCGGTGTGCTTCGACGAGACGGATGTGCGCGCCATGGGGCGCGTGGCCGTGGGTGTCCGGGGCATCCGGCTGCGGGAGGGCGACTACGTCATCGGCGCCGCCCGCGCCGACGAGGGCAAGACCGTCCTCTCCATCACCGAAAACGGCTACGGCAAGCGCACGCCCATTGAGGAGTACCGCGTCACGGGACGCGGCGGTCTGGGCGTGAAGAACTACATGGTCACGGACAAGACCGGCGACGTGGTGGGCATGAAGGTGGTGGACGGCACGGAGGATCTGCTGCTGGTGACGGCGGCGGGCATCCTGATCCGCACCCCTGTGGAAAACATCCGCGTGGCGGGACGCGCCACGCAGGGCGTCATCGTTATGCGCTTCAAGGAGGAGGGCGACCGGGTCATCTCCCTGGCGCTGGCCGATCCGGAGGAAAAGCAGCCCGAGCCGGAGGAGGCCTCCCTGTGAGCGCCCCGGCGTGGGACATCATCGCCCGGATAGAGACGCCCTTTGACCAGAAATTCGGCGTGCCGCGGCAGAGCGGCATCGCCGACTGCCCCGGACGCATCGTGTTCGAAAAGCCCTTCCGGGACGCGGACGCGGTGCGGGGTCTGGAGGGCTTCAGCCACATCTGGCTGATCTGGCAGTTTGACCGGGCGCTGCGGCAGGGCTGGTCGCCCACCGTGCGCCCGCCCCGGCTGGGCGGCAACGAGCGCGTGGGCGTGTTCGCCACCCGCTCGCCCTTCCGCCCCAACGGGCTGGGACTGTCCGCCGTGGAGCTGGAGCGTGTGGCGCTGGACGAGCCGGATTCTCCGGTGCTGTACGTCCGGGGCGCGGACATGGTCAGCGGCACGCCCATTCTGGACATCAAGCCCTACCTCAGCTATGCCGACAGCTATCCCGACGCCTCCGGCGGCTTCACCGGCGGCGACGCCGGGGCGATGCTGACGGTGGACTTCCCGCCGGAGCTGCTGGCGCGGTTCGACAGCGGGCAGCGCCACGGGCTCATCAGCGCGCTGGCCGCCGACCCGCGCCCCCGGTATCAGGACGACCCGGAGCGGGTGTACGGCATGACCTACGGCGGGCGGAACGTGCGCTTCACCGTCTCCGACGGCACGGTGCATGTGATCGCCGTGGAGGGATAAGGACGTCGAGGACGCCGTCCCCTACAAGGCACCATGCACCCTTGATAAGGAGTACCAATGAAAACCATAACTATCTACACAGACGGCGCGTGCAGCGGCAATCCCGGGCCCGGCGGGTGGGGAGCGATCCTCCGCTACCGGGACACGGAGAAGGAACTGTCCGGCGGCGCGGCGGAGACCACCAACAACCGCATGGAGCTGACCGCCGTCATCGAGGCGCTGCGCCTGCTGCGCGAGCCGTGCATCGTGGAGCTGTATTCCGACAGCAAGTACGTCATCGACGCGCTGAGCAAGGGCTGGGCGCGGGGCTGGCAGGCGCGGGGCTGGGTGAAGTCCGACAAAAAGCCGGCGCTGAACCCCGACCTGTGGGAGCAGCTGCTGGCGCTGACGGAGGTGCATCAGGTGCGCTGCCACTGGGTGAAGGGTCACGCCGAAAACGAGCACAACAACCGCTGCGACCAGATGGCCGTGGCGGAGAGCAAAAAATTCCGATAAATGCAAGTGAATTCACAAAATGTTCATCTGGATTTCATGATTCGGTCAATTTTGTGGGGTAATATAGCACTATCAAAAGGAATTACTCTTCCTGATGTGATTTTCTCTCTCTCCTAACACAAACACACAACGAGGGCGCCCCCACCATCCGGTGGGGGCGCTTTCGGTCGTATAGGGAACTGCGTCCGGGACATGGGTCTGTAGGGGGCGCCGTCCCCTACGTTCGTCCATTGCCGGTGCCCCGCGTGAAAAAAGAAACCGTCACCCTGCCCGGTGGCGGTTTCTTCGTATTTTTACATGTCCACGACTTCCAGTTCCCTCTCGTCCACCTTGCGCAGGTCGCGCCTGTTCATGATCTCGTACATGCAGGGCACCACGAACAGCGTCATCAGCGTGGCGTACAGCAGTCCGCCGATGCACACCACCGCCACCGGCTGCATCAGGGCGGTGCCGGCGTTCTTGGCCGCGGCGGTGACGATCAGACCCAGAATGGTGGTGAGACTGGTCATCAGGATGGGGCGCAGACGGGTCACGCCCGCGTCGATGATGGCCTCACGGCGCTCCATGCCCGCCAGACGCTGCTGGTTGATGTAGTCCACCAGCACGATGCCGTTGTTGACGATGATGCCCACCAGCATCACGAAGCCGATCAGACTGATGACCGACACCTCGATGCCCGTCACCAGCAGCGCCAGGAAGCCGCCGGTAAAGGCCAGCGGGATGGTGAACATGACGATAAACGGGGATTTCAGAGACTGGAACTGCGCCACCATGATGAAGTACACCAGCACCACGCCCAGCAGCAGCATCAGCAGCAGCTGCCCCATGGCATCCATGATCTGCTCGTTCTCGCCGTTGAACTCCACGGTGACGCCGTCGGGCAGCGCCGCGCTGCCCAGCGCCTGCCGCGCGGCGGAGGTCACATGGGTGACGTTGTAGCCGTCGGCTACCGTGGCGGTGACGGTGACGCACCGGCGCTGCTGGTCGCGGGAGATGGTGTTCATGGACACCGTCTCCTGCACCTTGGCCACATCGCCCAGCTTGAAGGTGCCGTCGTCCTTCTCTGTATCATCGCTGCTGCCGGACAGCTGGCTCAGGGCGCTGCTGCCCGCGCTGCCGCCCATGGCGGAGGACAGGGTCGCGTCCGGCGTGATCTCCAGCTCCAGCAGCTTCTCACGGGTGACGGTGCTGCCCTCCACCGCGTCCACGCTGAGCGCCATGCTCTCGCCGCCCAGCGTTACGTTGGAGACGCTGGTGCTGCTCTGCAGCGCCGCCGCCACCTTCATGTAGATCTGCGCCACGGTCATGCCCTTTTTGGCGGCCGCCACGCGGTCGACCACCACCTGCAGCGCCGGGGCGGATTCGTCCAGCCCGTCGTCTACCTCCGCCACGCCGTCCACCTGCTCCAGCCGCTTGGCAAGAGCCTGGGCGGCGGACTGTAAGTCCTCCATATCGTCGCCGAACACCTGCAGCGACACGCCGCTGCCGGTCATCATGCTCATCATGCTGCTCATAACGCCGCTGGCCGTGACCTCGCAGGGCAGGTCGGCGCACAGGGCGGTGATCTCCTTGGCCGCGTCGGAGCCGAAGGTGCCCTCCGGCATGGTGATGTAGCCCTCCACATCATAGCTGCCGCCGGAGGAGCCGCCCATGGCGGCGCCCATGTTCAGGCCGCCCATGGTGCCGCCGCCCATCATAAAGCCCACATCCTGTACGTTGTCCACGGTCATGACCCGCTCCAGCACCGTATCCGCCAGCTCCACCGCCTGCCGGCGGGTGGTGCCCTCCGGCATGGTGACGGTCAGGGACAGGTTGTTCATGTCCATCTCCGGCATGAACGTGAAGCCCCGCATCACCGCCGCGCCTGCGCTTGTCACCAGCAGAACCAGCGACAGCAGCAGCACACCGGCCTTGTGATCCAGCGCGAAGGTGATGGCCTTGCGGTAGGCGGGATAGATCTTATCCAGCAGCCCCGGCTTCTGCACCATCTCCCGGCGCAGCATGCCGCCGGCCATGGCCGGCACCAGCGTCAGCGCCACCAGCAGACTGGCCAGCAGAGAATAGGTGATGGTCAGCGCCAGATCGGTGAACAGCTGGCGGGTCAGACCCTCCACGAACACGATGGGCGCGAACACGCACACGGTGGTCAGGGTGGAGGCCGTCACCGCGCCCAGCACCTGCTGTGCGCCGGACACCGCCGCCTGAATGACGGTGGCGCCCTTCGCCCGCAGGCGGTAAATATTCTCGATGACCACCACCGAGTTGTCCACCAGCATACCCACCGAAACGGCCAGGCCGCTGAGGGAGATCATATTGATGGTCACGCCGGTAAAGTACATGAGCACCACGGCAAAGATCACGCTGACGGGGATAGACACCAGCGTGATGACGGTGGGACGCCAATCCCGCAGGAACAGGAACAGCACCACCACGGAGAACAGCGCACCCCACAGCAGCGAGGAGGTGATCGTCTCCACGATGAGATAGATGTAGTCGCCCTGATCCATCAGGGGCGCGAAGGACAGGCCGTCGTACTGCGTCTCCAGCTCCGCGAAGCGGGCGTTTATGTTGTCGGACACCTCCGCCGTGGCGTAGTTGGACTGCTTGGTGAAGGTGACGAGGATGCCGTTCTCCCCGTTGACGCGGGTGTACAGCTCATCGGCGTCGTCGAGGACCACCACCGTGGCCACATCGCCCAGCGTCACCGGCTCGACGCCCTCTATGCCCAGATCCAGCAGCACCATGTCCTCCAGCTCCTGCCGGGAGGTCGCGTTGTCGCCCACGGACACCATGTACTGCACGCCGTCGTTGTCGCTGATGTACCCGGCGGGCATGGAGAAGTTCTGCGCCGTCAGCAGCTGGCTGACGGTGGACATGGACAGCTGCCCGCCCACGTCCGTCTGCTCGTCGATGGTTTTGTACGCCTCTTTGATCTGGGCGAGGCCGTCCTCGATCTGGGTCATGGCCTCCTTCAGCTGTATGTCGGCCTCGGTCATCTGGGTCAGGCCGTCCATCAGCGTTACCAGCAGATCGGACGCGTCGCCCTCCAGCTGGGCGCGGAGCTTGCCGCTTTTCAGATCCTCCACCAGCTTTTTCAGGTCGTCCGGCAGGTTTTCCAGCTTTTTCATCAGCTCCTCCAGCGCCTTGTCCGGGTCGCTGCCGTCGATGATACCGCCGAAGCCGCCCTTTTTCAGCGCCTCGATGAGCTTTTCCAGCTCCTTGGCGGCGGCGTCCGCCGCCTTGCCCGGCGCGGTGACGATGCCGTCAGCCATGGCTTTCTTGGCGCTGGCCAGCGCCGCCTGTCCCTTCTCCACCTCTTTTTTGGCGGAGAGCAGCTGCCCCTCGGCCTTGCCCAGCTGCTTTTTCACCGCCTCCGCCAGCTTCTCCGACAGGGCGTCCAGCTTCTTTTCGTCCAGGATCACATGGGCTTCCCGCGTGACGGCGCCGCTGACGGAGATGCTGGCCACGCCGGACACACCCTCCAGCTTGCCGCTGAGCTCATCGGTGACGAAGTCGCTGAGCTCGTACACGTCCATGTCCTCCCTGGACACGGCGGCCACCATTACCGGCAGCATGGAGGGGTTGATTTTCAGCACGTATGGCGCGGAGACGGTGTCCTCCCAGCTGCCCTGCAAAACGGAGATCTTCTGCTGGATGTCCACGCTGACGGTGTCCATGTTCACGCCGTCCTCGAACTCCAGCAGCACCATGGACACGCTGTTCTGGCTGGTGGAGGTCACGTCCTTGATCTTATCCAGCGTGGACATGGACTGCTCCATGGGCTTTGTGATGGTCTGCTCCACCGATTCGGGGCTGGCGCCGGGGTCGGAGGTGACGATGATGACGTAGGGGAAGTCCATGTTGGGCAGCAGATCGGGGGTCATTTTCAGGTACGCCACCACGCCCAGCACAATAATGCCCAGCACCGCCACAAAGACGGTGAGAGGTTTTTTTACACTGAAGCCTGCCATAGATCCTTCTCCTTTTGCCCGTTAAACTGCGATTTTGAACCAGTCTACCACCGGGAGAGAAAAGTTGCAAGAGAGGAAGAAAATTATTAACGAAAGCGTTACAAATCCCGGACTTTTGCGGTAAAATAGTTCGGCGTTCGTAGTATTTTGCGGCGGGGTCGGTGCGCCCTTCCACAGGTGACACCGCCCGTAGGGGACGGCGTCCCGCACGGAATGCCCCGTTAGACGTTCGTAGGGGCGGATGTCCACATCCGCCCGCAATCGCCGCATCCTGTAGGGCGGGGCCCGCGTGCCCCGCCGAAATCAACGCATATCCTGCGGCGGGACACATGGGTCCCGCCCTACAAGGGCATATCCTTGCATCGCGTAGGGCGGCGGGGTGAGGGCACCCTACCCAACGGAAAACGCGGACGCCTGCGCGCCCGCGTTTTCCGTGTTAAGAGAGAAAAAGAAAGAAATCTGAGTAAGATAAGGGTGCCGCGCCGTTACAGTAGCGTGCACAGCAGCGTCAGCTCCGCCACGAACCACACCGGCGTCAGCATGGCGGTGACACGGCTCAGGGGAGTGATGTTCCCCGTGAAGAGGCACACGAAGGTGTAGGCGATGACGGCGGTGACCAGCACAACGGCGATGGCCATAGCGGTAACGGACTTGGAATGGGTTTTTGTCACGAGGAACAACTCCTTTCTTGATTGTGGCCTTATGATAGCACAGGATATTATACTTGTAAAATTGATTATTATGCGGTATAATATAGGAGCAAGCTATAATTACGGAGGGAACGCCATGACCAATCAGGATATCGAGACGTTCTTCGCCGTGCTGGATCACGGCACCATGACGGCGGCGGCCGAGGCGCTGTTCATCACCCAGCCGTCCCTGTCCGCCCGGCTGCGGGCGCTGGAGGACGAGGTGGGCGCGCCGCTGTTCCACCGGGGCAAGGGGCTGCGGCGCATCACCCTCACCGACGCGGGGCAGCACTTCCTGCCGCTGGCGCGCCGGTGGCAGAACCTGCTGGCGGAGACGCAGACCTTCGCCGCGGCGGAGAAGCGGGAGTTCCTCCACGTCATCGCCGCCTACACCGCCAACCAGTACATCCTGCCGCCGGTGTACCAGCGGTTTCTGGAGCGGGAGCTGCCGGTGAACCTGTGGGTGGAGTCCATGCGGACGGATCAGGCGGTGTCCGCCGTGGCGCGGGGCGACGCGGATATGGCCATCGTGGACGGCGGCCTGCACTACGACCTGCAGATCGAGGCCAAGCCCCTGTTCCGGGAGGGCTTCTTCCTGGTGGTGCCCAAAACGGTGGCGCTGACGGAGCCGGTGGAGGCCACGACGCTGCATGTGCAGGACGAGATCCTCATCTACGGTCAGCCGGAGATATTGCAGTGGCACGACTACTGGTTCGGCGTGGACGCCCGTCCCCTGCTGTACACCGACACGCCCCAGCTGGCCGAGACGCTGCCCGCCTGCGGCAAGCGGTGGAGCATCATCCCCGCCGGAGCTACCGAGCCGTATCTGCGGATGTTCAGCAACGTACAGGTGCTGCATCTGGCGCACCCGCCGGCGGAGCGGACGTTCTATCTGGTCACGCCCAAGGGACGCGCCCTGTCCGCCGCGGCGGAGACGCTGCTGGACGACCTGCGGACGCAGATACAGCATGTGGAGGGCATCACATGGTATTGACGGAGCTGACAGCACAGACCGGGACGCTTCCGTCCCGACGGACAGACATATAACACGGACAAAAAGGAGAAAAGCGATGGCGCAGCTATATTTCAAGTACGGAGCCATGGGCTCCAGCAAGACAGCCAACGCGCTGATGGCGCGGTTCAACTACGAGGAGCGGGGGCAGGAGACGCTGCTGGTGAAGCCCCGGCTGGACACCCGGGACGGCGACCACATGGTCTACTCCCGCATCGGTCTGAAGCACCCGTGCATCTACTTTGACGAGATGCGCGCCATGCCGGAGGACGAACTGAAGAAGTACGCCTGCATCATCATTGACGAGGCGCAGTTCCTCACCAAGGAGGAGGTGTACTATCTGGTGCATCTGGTGGACGACTGCAATATTCCCGTGATCTGCTACGGCCTGCGGGCAGACTTCAAGGGCGACCTGTTCCCCGGCAGCTACCACCTGCTGGTGCTGGCGGACAAGCTGGAGGAGGTCAAGACCATCTGCTGGTGCGGCAAGAAGGCGGCCTTCAATGCCCGCTTTGACGAGAACGGTCATGTGGTCAAGGAGGGCGCGCAGGTGGTGCTGGGCGCCAACGACAAGTACATCGGCCTGTGCCGCCGCCACTGGATGGCCGGTGACTTAGGCCCCGACTTCGATATTCACAAGGTATGACCTGCACCCTCTGTCCCCGCCTGTGCGCCGCGGAGCGCACACCTGCGCGGGGGGACGGCTATTGCCGTATGCCCGCCGGTCTGCGGGTGGCGCGGGCGGCGCTGCACCAATGGGAGGAGCCGCCCATCTCCGGCACGCGGGGCGCGGGCGCGGTGTTCTTCTCCGGCTGCACCCTGCGGTGCTGCTACTGCCAGAACGGGCGCATCTCCACCGGCGGCCAGGGAAAGGACATCACACCCCGGCGGCTGCGGGAGATATTTGACGAGCTGATCGCCCAGGGCGCCCACAACATCGAGCTGGTGACGGCCACCCACTTCCTGCCGTGGATACTGCCGGCGCTGGAGCCGAGGCTGCCGGTGCCGGTGGTGTACAACTGCGGCGGCTATGAGCGGGTGGAGACGCTGCGGGCGCTGGAGGGTCGGGTGGACATCTACCTGCCGACCTGAAATACGCCGACGGCGATCTGGCCGGGGCGCTGTCCGGCGCACCGGACTACTTCCCCGTGGCCTGCGATGCCATCCGGGAGATGTTCCGCCAGACGGGACGGCCTGTCTATGACGCGGACGGCGTCATGCAGCGGGGGGTCATCGTGCGGCATCTGGTGCTGCCGGGGTATCCGGACAACACCCGCCGGGTGCTGGACTGGCTGTCCGAGACGTTTGCGCCGGGGGACGTGGTGGTGTCGCTGATGAGCCAGTACACGCCGCCGGCCGGCATGACCGGGCGGCTGGCGCGGCGGGTGACGGCGGCGGAGTACCGGGCAGCGGTGGCGTATATGCGCGCCTGCGGCATCACAGACGGCTTCGTGCAGGAGCGCACCTCGGCGGAGGAGGCCTATACCCCGGCCTTTGACGGCACCGGGGTGTGAAAAGCGGAGAACGCGCGGGCGGGACGCCGCCCCCTACGGAAGCAGCAAGCATGCAAAAAAGAAAGCCCCGTGGGGCTTTCTTTTTTGCGCTCATTTGCTCTTAATACGCCAGCTTCTCGGCCAGATACGCCTTCAGCTCGGAGATAGGAATACGCACCTGCTCCATGGTGTCGCGCTCACGGACGGTGACGCAGTTGTCGCCCTCGTGCTCGGCATCGCCCACGGTGTCGAAGTCCACGGTGATGCAGAAGGGCGTGCCCACCTCATCCTCGCGGCGGTAGCGCTTGCCGATGGAGCCGGTCTCGTCGAAGTCCAGCATCCACTCCTTGGAAAGCTCCTCGTAGATCTTGCGGGCGGGCTCGCTGAGCTTCTTGCTCAGGGGCAGGATGGCGGCCTTGTAGGGAGCCAGCGCCGGGTGCAGGTGCAGCACCACGCGGACGTCGTTCTTCTCCGCGTCCACCACCTCCTCGTCGTAGGCGTCCACCAGCACGGCCAACACGCTGCGCTCCACGCCCAGGGACGGCTCCACCACATAGGGGATGTAGCGCTCGTTGGTCTCCGGGTCGAAGTAGGTCAGGTCGCGGCCGGACACGGTCTGGTGCTGGGTCAGGTCGTAGTCGGTACGGTCGGCCACGCCCCACAGCTCGCCCCAGCCGAAGGGGAACAGGAACTCGAAGTCCGTGGTGGCCTTGGAGTAGAAGCACAGCTCCTCGGGGTCGTGGTCACGCAGGCGGAGGTTTTCATCCTTCAATCCGATGCCCAGCAGCCAGTTGTGGCAGAAGGTGCGCCAGTAGTTGAACCACTCCAGGTCGGTGCCGGGCTTGCAGAAGAACTCCAGCTCCATCTGCTCGAACTCGCGGACGCGGAAGATGAAGTTGCCCGGGGTGATCTCGTTGCGGAAGGACTTGCCGATCTGGCAGACGCCGAAGGGCAGCTTGCGGCGGGTGGTGCGCTGGGTGTTGACGAAGTTGGTGAAGATGCCCTGCGCCGTCTCAGGCCGCAGATACACGGTGTTCTTGGCATCCTCGGTGACGCCCTGGAACGTCTTGAACATCAGGTTGAACTGACGGATGTCGGTGAAGTTGTGCTTGCCGCAGCTGGGGCAGGGGATGTTGTGCTCCTCGATAAAGTCCTTCATCTCCTGCTGGGAGAAGGCGTCGATGGGCTTGCTGAGCTCGAAGCTGTTCTCGTGGCACCAGTCCTCGATGAGCTTGTCGGCGCGGAAGCGCTCCTTGCACTCCTTGCAGTCCATCAGAGGATCGGAGAAGCCGGCCAGATGGCCGCTGGCCACCCACGTCTGGGGGTTCATGAGGATGGCGGCATCCTGTCCCACGTTGTAGGGATTCTCCTGCACGAATTTCTTCCACCAGGCCTTTTTGATGTTGTTCTTCAGCTCCACGCCCAGAGGACCGTAGTCCCAGGTGTTGGCAAGGCCGCCGTAGATCTCGCTGCCGGCGAAGATGATGCCGCGGTTCTTACACAGAGCCACGATCTTGTCCATGGTCTTTTCGGTGTTTTTCATGGTGATGTTCCTCCTATATGAAGTGTTGTGGCAACAAAAAACGCCCCGATGTCCGTCAGGACATCGGGGCGAACGATACTCGTCCGTGGTTCCACCCGAATTTGGATATTTCCACACTCTCATGCCGGTAACGGGGCATCCGGCGGGCATTTCCTCCCGCGGCTCCGGGCAGCCACGCCCATCATCGCCTGTAACAGGGAAAGGATAGCACGTTTCGGGGTGGTTGTCAAGCGGGAAGCATTGACATTTCTTCGTCAGATTGTTACAATATGTCGAGGAATAGAGTTGCTGCGCTACGGCAGGCGGTTTGGCTACGCCCTCCGAAAGGGGGTGACAGTATGCCTATCACGTTGACCATTCACTTGTTTGGACTCGTCTTTACATTGAAGGTAAAACGCGAAAGCCGCCACTCGGCCAAGTGACGGCTTTCTGAATGAAATCCCAATTGTGACCGAGCCAAACCGCTTGTCGCAGCTGCTCTATCTCCATTATACCCGGTGACGGACATTTGTCAAGTCACCGGGTATATTTTCACTTCCCGGCGGCCATGACCTTGCCGGCGGCATCCACCACCAGACGGTCGGTCTTTGCGCCGGCGGCGCTCTTGCTGAAGCTCACCGTCCACGCGCCGGAGGTCACGTCATAAGTGGCGTACACCTGGTCGTACTCCCCGGTGTACTGCGCCTTGGCCGCGTCCATGGCGGCCTGCATGGTGACGCTCTTGCGCCCCAGCTGCACGGTGCCCAGAATGTTCAGCAGCTCATCCCGGTTGGCGTTCCACACCTCGGTGGTCATGGTGTCGGAGGGGGAAGCCACATAGCTGCCCGGCGCGTCCTCAAAGAAAATGTCCGCCATGACCATGGTGCCCTTTTCCGTGTCCTCCTCCGTGTGCTGCCAGACCTTCATGCCGTTGGCAAGGGTCAGCTCCTCGCTGGTGACGCCGGTGCCGCAAATGCCATAGCCGCCCGTCCAGCACAGCAGGGTGTAGCTGACAGCGGTGTCGGCGGTCTTGTAGAAGCGGATGCCCTCGGTCTTGTCGCTGCCGTTGTCGGACACCGTCTCCCAGCTCCAGCCCTCCGGCAGCTGCAGCGCCATGTCCACATAGCCGTGGGTGAATTCGGCGGTGGTGACGGCGGGCTTGGGCTCCGGCGCGGGGGTGGGATCGGGCGTATCGTTGTTCTTCTTGCCGCAGGCCATCAGCGACAGGGCGCAGGCCAGTGCAAGGATAAAAGCCAGAAGCTTTTTCATGGGGGAGTACCTCCTTTTCTTTCTCTATCTTATAAGACGGAACGGAGCCGCGTTTCGTTCCGTTACTCGTGTCCCTCCGGCAGAGGGGCGATGATGGTCTTGTACATGCGGGAGAAAAACACCAGCGTCAGCGTCAGGGAGAATATCTCCGCCAGCGGATAGCACCACCACACCAGATCGCTGTTGCCCACGGACGCGCCATACCGCGCCAGCACATAGGCGATGGGGATCAGGAACACCAGCTGCCGGACGATGGACGTGACCATGGAGTACATGGACTTGCCCAGCGCCTGGAAGGAGCTGCCCAGCGCGATGCACGCGCCGGCCATGCAGAAGCTCAGGGAGATGATGCGCAGGGCGGGTACGCCTGCGGCCAGCATCACGTCGCTGGCGTCAAAGAGCCGCAGCAGCGTATCGGGTATGGCCCAAAACAGCACCGTGCCGAACACCATGATGCAGCAGGCGTACAGGGTGCTGCGCTTGATGGTGGCCATCATGCGGCGGCGGTTCTGAGCGCCGTAGTTATAGGCCACGATGGGGATCACGCCGTTGTTCAGGCCGAAGATGGGCATGAAGATAAAGGAGTTCAGCTTGAAATAGACGCCGAAGGCGGTGGCTGCCGTCTCGTGGGCGGCGTGGTAGGTGATGAGGATCTTGTTCATCAGGAACGTCATCACCGAGCCGATAGCGATCATGATAACGCTGGGCAGGCCGATGGCGTAAATCTCGCCGATGAGCCGCCAGTTGGGGCGGAAGCCCTGCAGGGACAGGGTGATGTCCGTGTTCTTTTTGTGGTTGAAGTAAATAGCCAGCGCGCAGCCGCAGAACTGGCCGATGATGGTGGCGACGGCGGCGCCGGCCACGCCCATTTTCAGTCCGAAGATGAAGATGGGGTCGAGAATGATGTTGATGATAGCGCCCAGCCCCTGGGTGTACATGCTGAGGATAGACCGCCCGGTGCCCTGCAAGAGCCGCTCATACATGATCTGGCAGAACATACCCAGCGAGCCGATGGTGACGATCCGCAGATAGTCGTTGCCCATCTGGATGATGTTCTCCACCTGCGTCTGAGAGCGGAAAAACAGGTCGGAGCAGGTCAGACCCAGCAGAGCGGAGATCACGAAGCCCACCACCGCCAGAAACACGCCGTTGTTGGCCACCTTGTCGGCGCGCTCCCGCAGCCCTGCGCCCAGCGCGCGGCCCATCAGGGCGTTGACACCCACCGCCGTACCGGTGGCAAGGCCGATCATCAGGTTCTGCGCCGGGAACGCCAGCGATACGGCGGTCAGCGCCTGCTCGCTGACGCGGCTGACGAACCAGCTGTCCACGATGTTGTACAGCGCCTGCACCAGCATGGACGCGATGATGGGCAGGGACATATTCCAGATCAGCTTCGTAATGGGCATGACGCCCAGTTTGTTTTCCTCGTGCAAGGGTATCACTCTTTTCTCTTCGGATTCTGTCAGTACTGTTCATTGTACCATGGCACCAGGGAAAAGGGAACCCCCGGAATGTGCTTTTTCCACACATTCCGGGGGTGTTTTTTGGCCAAAACGCGCAAATTTATTTCGCCGCAGGAAGCAATTCCGCAGGCGTGATATGCCGGGGACACCGTCCCCGACGTCCCGTCGTAGGGGCGGACGACTCTGCCCGCCCCTACCTCTCACGCCAGCGCCTTCACGAACGCCCGGAACGCCGAGGGAATGGCCTTTTCCTCCCGCGCCGCCGCGTCCGCCCACAGCCAGTCCCCCTGACCATCGCCCTCCACCGCCAGCACCCAGCCGGTCATGTCCCAGCGACGGTGCGTGAACTGGTGGACGGCGTGGATGCACCGCCGCCACTCCGTTACCCGCAGACCCCATTCCGCCAGCTGATGCGCCGCCGCCTGCTCGTCCAGCGTCCCCGGCACATGGGGAAATTCCCACAGCCCGGCCAGCAGCCCCTTTTGGGGTCTTTGCCGCAGCGCCGCGGCGCCGTCCGGACGGGTCAGCACGAACACCGTCAGCTGCTCCGTGGGCTTGGCGGTGTTCTTCTCCCGCACCGGCAGCTCCCGCTGCCGCCCTGCGGCCAAGGCCGCGCACAGCATCCGGGCGGGGCATGCCTCACACGCCGGCTGCCCCGGCAGACACACCCCCGCGCCCAGATCCATCAGCGCCTGATTGAAATCGCCGGGGCGGTGGGGAGGCATTACCGCTGCCAGCGCGTCCCGGAACCGCTGGCGTGTCTGCGGCAAAAGGACATTATCCCCGCAGCCGGTCAGCCGCGCCGCAATGCGCAGCACGTTGCCGTCCACGGCGGGAACCGGCTGCCCAAAGGCGATGGACAGTATCGCCCCCGCCGTATAGTCCCCGATGCCCGGCAGCGCCGTCAGCTCACTGTACGTCTGCGGAAGACAGCCGCCGTACTGCTCAACCACCTGCCGCGCCGCTTTTTGCAGGCTGCGGGCGCGGCTGTAATACCCCAACCCCTGCCACAGCCGCATGAGCTGCTCCTCCGGCAGCGCCGCCAGCGCCGGGATGTCCGGCGCGGCCTCCATGAACCGCAGGAAATAGGGCAGCGCCGCCTGTACCCGCGTCTGTTGGAGCATCACCTCCGACACCCATGTGCGGTAGGGCGTGACCTCCTCCCGCCAGGGCAGCACCCGGCGGTTTTCGTCGTACCACGGCAGCAAAACGGCGGGCAGACGCGCCAGCGCCTGTCCGCTCTCTTTTTTCGCGCCGCCCATCAGTTGAACCGCGCGGCGTAGCCGCACCGCCGGCACAGCTCCTCGTAGGGCTGGCGGCGGTCGAAGCCCTGCCGGATGCAGACAGCCCGGTGGCTGCCCAGTATCTCGTCCATGCGCTGGAAGAAGATGTTCCCCAGCTTCAGCTTGCCCTGCCCGTCCAGGCAGCAGGGCACCACCGTGCCGTCGCACAGCACGGCGATCTGCTTGCGCAGACCGTAGCAGTATTCCGCGTCAGGCCCCGTGTACTCCGGGTCGCCCGGCCAGCGGAAGCGCTGCGCCTCCTCGATATAGGTGCGGTACATCAGCCGCCGGTTGCCCACGCTGTCCCTGGGCAGCAGGCGGGTGTCCACCCCGGCCAGCTCCCCCAGAATACGCTCGATCTCGCCGTTGAGCTGCGGCTCTGCGCCCTTGTTCCACAGGCGCAGCGTGCACACGGTGCCCCGCTGCCCCATAACATCACAGGCATCGACGCAGCCCCGCAGATACGTCTCCAGCGGCACGTCCGGGCGGTTGCTCTCGTAGGAGTGGAGGGAGATGCTCAGCTTGTGCAGCGCCGGCGCATCCCGCAGGATGTCCAGCTTTTTGGGCAGCAGCAGGCCGTTGGTGGTCATGCAGGTCTTGAAGCCCAGCTCACGGCATATTGCCAGCACCTTGTCCAGATCCGGGTGCAGCAGCGGCTCGCCCATGACGTGCAGGTACAGATAGTCCGTCAGCGGGCGCAGCTTTTCCGCCGCCGTGCGGAAGTCCGACAGCCGCATGGCCATGGGCGGACGGGTGGTGCCGGGGCAGAAATCACAGTGGAAGTTGCACAGGTTGGTGATCTCGATATACGCGCGGTTGAACATGGGCGCCTCTCCTTCAGATGGGTTGTCTGTCCATTGTAGCACAGAAACGGCGAAATGCAAACCGCAAATAGCCCCCGCCGCCCTTGACAAACGCCGCCGCTTGGGTATAATGAAGACAAGGGGACGCTGCGACAAGCGGTTAATCTCTGGATAAGTAAGAGTTTATCAGGTCTTATAGACCGACAAAACCGTCACTTGGCAGAGTGGCGGTTTCGTCTTTTCAGCTTCTGTATTCTGATCGAGACTGAGTAGCCTGCGATGTGGAATGTAAGCGTCCAAAACATATATGTCACCCCCTTTCGGGGCTGTGACTAACCGCCTGCCGTTTATTGCAGCGTCCTTGTGATGCACTATACACCGCAGGCGAATTTTTGTCAAATAGCGGCGGGACACACGGATCCCGCCCTACAGGGTACGGCGGTCACACGGGGCGGACAGAGTCCCCCGCCCCTTGTATTCTCCCGGCGGATATGCTACAATCGATGGTAACAATTCTGACAGTACGCCCCTCTGGGGCTGGGAGGTTCCTTTGGACAGAGCACAGGTACAGATTCCCGCGGAGCAGCTGGCGCGCCAGCGGGACTTTGAGACGAAAATACGGGATATGCACGCCCAGCGGCCGCTGCGCGCCATGGTGGACACCTTCGGCTGCCAGCAGAACGTGGCCGACAGTCAGCACATCATGGGCATGCTGGATGCCATGGGCTGCACCTTTACCGACGACCCCGCTCAGGCGGACGTGGTGGTGCTGAACACCTGCGCCATCCGCGACCACGCGGAGAAGCGGGTCTACGGCAATCTGGGCGCGCTGACCCACACGAAGAAGGCCAACCCCCAGCAGGTGATCTGCCTGTGCGGATGCATGGCGCAGCGGCCGGAGGTGGCCGAGAAGGTGCGCCAGTCCTACCGCCATGTGGATCTGGTGTTCGGCCCCCAGGCGCTGTGGAAGTTCCCGGAGCTGCTGTATCAGGTCTACACCCAGCGGCGGCGGGTGTTCTCCGTGGCGGACGAGCACGGCTCCATCGCCGAGGGCATGCCCGTGGTGCGGGAGGGACGCACCCGCGCGTGGGTGTCCATCATGTACGGCTGCAACAACTTCTGCTCCTACTGCATCGTGCCCTACGTCCGGGGCCGGGAGCGCAGCCGCGACCCGGAGAGGATCATCGACGAGGTGCGCGGCCTTGTGGCCGAGGGCTTCAAGGAGATCACCCTGCTGGGGCAGAACGTCAACTCCTACGGCAAGGATCTGGGCA
>ENA-UOJS01001596-UOJS01001596.1-human-gut-metagenome-genome-assembly--contig:-C74-NODE-1596-length-18114-cov-7.355723_pt1 | contig 18114 bp, 18 predicted proteins | sample MGYA00242355_ERZ723902 | MGnify/ENA metagenome assembly ERZ723902 | reverse complement strand
CATTTACGGCGTCCGGGTAGAAACTTCAAATCCATATCATTTGCTATATATCGAAAATATTCTGTTTTGCGCGTCCCTTAACGGGAACATGCTTAGCATATCAACTGCGTCGAAAAAAGTCAAGTCTGGTTTTTAGCCAAGTTTCATATTTTTTCACCGCGTTTTTTGTGCATGTTTATTCCTGGCAGAAAACAATGCTGTCATCGCTCATAGACTCTATGCGTGCAAGTGACTCTATGCGCAGCCCTCTTGCGCGAAGCTTCTCGCCACCGGGCTGGAAGGCTTTTTCTATCGCTATCGCAGCGCCTACGACCGTTGCTCCGGCCTGCTCGACGATGTCGCACAGTCCCTCGAGCGCCGCACCGTTTGCGAGGAAGTCATCGACTATGAGCACTCTGTCGCCGGGATTGAGATAACGCTTTGAAACGAGCACCTGCTTGGACACCTGATGCGTGAAGGAATACACCGTCGTTGCATACACGTCGTCCGACAGATTTATCGTCTTGCTCTTTTTTGCGAAAACCACGGGGCAGTCAAACACAAGGCCGGTCAAAACCGCCATGCCGATTCCCGAGGCTTCGATCGTGAGGATCTTGTTGACGTCCTCGTTTTCAAAAAGTCTGTGTATCTCCCTGGCCATGTCATAGCTCAGCTTGGGGTCGATCTGATGGTTAAGGAAACTGTCCACCTTCAGGACTCCGCCGGGCTTTACCACGCCGTCACGCTTGATGCGCTCGATAAGCTGCTGCAATTTGACCACCTCATGTATTATTTGAATAACACACATTCTATCCGATATCGACATATTTAGCAAGACGGAATTTTGCAGATTATCACGATTTTCCGCCGCCGTCTTTGTGCATGTGCAACAATTTTTCGCCCGAAACTTCATCACGCGGCGCGGCGCGTTTTCCTTGATATTATTCTGCACGGCTGATAAAATGGAAGATACATTCATTATTCGGATAGGAGATTATCATGGAAGATCTCAAGCAGAGGAAGAAAAACCTCATCATGTTCCCGCTCGGAACCGTCGGCAGGGACATGATCTATTATCTGTTCACAAGCTGCATCATAACATTCGTTCTGTTTACGCGAAACCTCACAAACGCGCAGTTTGGCGCAATAACCGCGATCGTCGTCGCCGCGCGAATATTCGACGCGCTAAACGACCCGATCATGGGCAACATCATCGAGCGCACGCGCACGCGCTGGGGCAAATTCAAGCCCTGGCTCGTCATCGGCATACTCTCGACCTCGGTCGTCGTGTATCTTGCCTTTAACACCGATCTTCAGGGCTGGAGCTTTGTGTGGTTCTTCGGCGTGATCTACTTCATGTATTCGATAACCTACACGATGCACGATATCTCCTATTGGGGAATGGTTCCTGCACTCTCGACCGACGCAAACGCAAGAAACCAGTTTGCATCGCGCGCAACGCTGTTTGCCGGCATCGGCGGAACGCTCGCCAGCGTTCTCATACCCATGTTCACGGTCGGCGACATGGCCATCGGCGGCAGCACCACCGTTGCCTACGGCAAAATTGCGCTTATAATCTGCATAATCGCTCCGCTGTTTTTGTGCTTCACAATTTTCGGTGTGCGTGAAAACCGTGAATACACCGACGCGCCCCCTATAAGCTTCAAAAAGATCTGGACGACCATCACCGGCAACGATCAGCTGCTTTGGATAAGCCTTATCTTCCTGCTTCAGCAGATAGGCAACGGGCTTATCGTCGGCGGCATAGGCTCGACATATATTTATTTTGATTTCGGATATGAGGGTGGCCTGTTTTCGCTGTTTTCGATCGTCGGAATGTCCGTCACAGCATTTCTGATGATCTTCTATCCGGCAATTTCGCGCCATATTAAACGCAAAAAACTCATGACCATACTAGCGTGCATCTCGATGGTCGGCTATGCCATGATGCTCGTTGCCGGACTCGCCCTGCCCTCAACGATGCTCAAGTTCTGGATTGTAACGATCGGCTACGCGCTTTCAAACTTCGGTCAGTACGGCTACTATCTAATCATGATGATCTCCATCATAAACACAGTCGAATACAACGAATACCGCACCGGCTCGCGTGACGAGGCGATCATTACCTCCCTGCGCCCGTTTTTGACCAAGATGTCCTCGGCGCTTATCGTTCTCGTAACAAATCTCAGCTACATCATCTTCGGCGTGACTAAATACACCAATCAGATATCCGATTTTGAAAACGAGTGCGCACGCAATCTCATATCCGAGCAGGATAAGATCATGGCGATCGACAACGTCATTGCCGGCATCGAGCCGGGAAAGACGCTGGCTCTGCTGCTTTGCATGGTCATTGTCCCCTGCGTACTGATGCTGCTCAGCTACTTCCTGTACAAAAAGCACTACAAACTTGACGAGGATGAATACGACCGCATTTGCAGCGAGATAGCTGCGCGCAAGGAAGCAAAGGCATGAGCATAACAAAGCTTGCGATAAAGCTCGCCTCTCCCCTGCCCGAGCTTGACAGCTTTAACCGCTATCTGTTCATCGGGCCGCACCCTGACGATATTGAGATCGGCGCCGGTGCCACGGCGGCAAAGTTAGCCGAAAGCGGAAAGGCAGTTGCGTTTTTATGCTGCATAGACGGCAGATACGGCTCCGCTTCCGTTCCGCCCGAGGAGCTTATCCCCATTCGGCAGGCCGAGGCAAAGGCATCGGCCGCAGCCCTCGGCCTGAGCGACGTTCGCTTTCTTCCGTTTTGCGACGGCGGATTTTACGACGCTCGCGAGCTTACGGCCGCCATTGCAAAGGTCGTGGGCGATTTTAAGCCCGACGTCATATTCTGCCCCGATCCGCAGGTGAAAAGCGAGTGCCACCCCGATCACCTGAACGTCGGCAAGGCCGCATCCGAGGTCGCTTACTTTGCTCCATACGAGGGCATAATGCAAAGGCACGGCGCGGCGTCCGCCCCGGTAAAGGCGATAGCATATTACATGACCGCCTCGCCCAACCGATACGTCAAGACCTCGAAAAAGCTTCTTGACCGGCAGCTATCTGCGATATTCAACTGCCACAAGAGCCAGTTTCCCGACGACAGCGCCGAGGGCAAAGCGATTGCGCTGTACCTCAAGCTGCGCTCGCTTGACTTCGGCGCGCGCAGGCTGTGCCTGCACGCCGAGGGCTTCAGAGTGCTCGACACTCTGCGCATGCACTGCCTGCCCGAGGCCGGAAAGTAATACTTTACATGCAAAAAAGCTCCCCGTGTGGGGAGCTTTTTCTACGTTCTTGATTATTCTGCGCAGCTTTCACAATCGTGCAGCTTCTTGCTGAACAGCTCGGGATCGTATGCAATGCCGTTGCGGTCATAGTAATCCTTGACTGCCGCTGCAACAGCTTCCTCTGCAAGGACGGAGCAGTGGATCTTATGTGCGGGCAGACCGTCAAGAGCTTCAACAACTGCCTTATTGGAAAGCTCAAGTGCATCCTCGACTTTCTTTCCCTTGATAAGCTCGGTTGCCATGGAGCTGGTTGCGATAGCGCTGCCGCAGCCGAAGGTGTTGAACTTAACATCGGTGATGATGCCGTCCTTGACCTTGATATACATCTTCATGATGTCGCCGCATTTTGCGTTGCCGACTTCGCCTACGCCGTCTGCATCGTCCATTTTGCCGACATTACGGGGATTCTGAAAATGATCCATTACCTTATCGCTATAAAGTGCCATAACTAAGTTCCTCCTATTATATCACGATGTGTTGTTTATTAAATAAGATGCTTCTTGGTGCCGTTTTCAAGCTCCTCCCACACGGGGGAGATATCGCGCAGATAAGAAACTACCTCGGGAACGACCTTGATGATGTGGTCGATCTCTTCCATGGTGTTGTATTCACCGATGGACAGGCGCAGCGAGCCGTGAGCGACCTCATGAGGCAGGCCGAGTGAGAGCAGAACGTGGCTGGGGTCGAGCGAGCCGGAGGTACATGCCGAGCCGGACGATGCGCAGACGCCCTTGGCATCCAGCAGGAGCAGCAGGCTTTCGCCCTCTATGCCCTCAAAGCACATGTTGACAGTGCCGGGAACATGATGCTCAAGCGAGCCGTTTATCTTGGAATGGGGGATCTTGCTGAGCTCGGCAAAGAGCTTATCGCGCATAGGGATGATCTTCGCGGTGTTGGCTTCCATATTGTCAACGCTCTCCTTGAGTGCCGCCGCCAGAGCGACTATGCCGGGGATATTCTCAGTGCCGGCGCGCTTGCCGCGCTCCTGAGCGCCGCCCTCGATGATATTGAACAGCGGCATACCGGTCTTTGCGTACAGAACGCCTACGCCCTTGGGAGCGTGGAACTTATGGCCTGACATGCTCAGCAGGTCGATGTTCATCTCCTGAACGTTTATCGGCATATGGCCGGCTGCCTGAACCGCGTCGGTATGGAAGGGGATCTTTCTTGCGCGGCAGAACTCGCCGATCTCCTTGATGGGCTGAACGGTGCCGATCTCGTTATTTGCAAACATGATGGTGACAAGCGCCGTATCCTCGCGAACGGCGGCCTCCAGATCCTCAAGGCGGACAACGCCGTCCTCATGGACATCCAGCAGAGTTACCTCAAAGCCCTCTTTTTCGAGCTTTTTGAGGGTGTGCAGAACCGCGTGGTGCTCAAACTTTGTGGATATAAGGTGCTTCTTGCCCTTGAGTGCGCCGACCTTTGCCATGGAAACTATGGCCTGGTTATCCGCCTCGGAGCCGCCGGAGGTGAAGTATATCTCCTTGGGCTGGGCGCCGATTATATCGGCAACGGTCTTTCTTGCATTTTCAAGCGCTTCCTTTGCATTCTGAGCAAAGGCATACAGGCTCGAGGGGTTGCCGTACTGCTCGGTGAGGTAGGGCATCATCGCGTCAAGCGCGGTCTTGCTGACGCAGGTAGTTGCAGCGTTATCAGCGTAAACAAACATTTTTATCTTCCTTTCGCATTTATATATCCTATTAAATCTGTGGGAATTGTAGCACTATGCTTATATTAAGTCAAGTCTTATTTCGCCATTTTTCGCCCGTGAGCAGATCCTCAAGGCTGACAGTGTCCAAATAGGCGTTTGTTATATCGTCAAGTTCCTTCCACATCGGAACCGTCAAGCAGCCGCCGGAGTGGTCGCACTGTATCTCGCCCTCCTTTATGCAGGCGACGGGTGCAAGATTATCCTCCATGCAGCGCAGTATCTCGCCGATTGTGTAGTCCTTCGGATCCTTGACGAGCTTATATCCGCCTTCTTTGCCGCGCGTGCTCTGCACAAGCTCGGCTTTTTTGAGATTTCCGACTATCATTTCAAGATACTTCATCGAAAGCTCCGTGCGCTCGGACACGGTCTTGAGCGATATGAAGCCATCCTCCCTGTGCTGGGCAAGGTCGATCATAATGCGCAGAGCATAGCGCCCCTTGCTGGTCACGTTCATCATATCACCTCCGTAATTCCTATGTCTGTTGTGTGATATTAATATACCACTTCCACGATAGGAATTGAAGTACATATGCCACAGTTTGTCCAATTTTGTGGTGCATTTTTTGCACAGCAGCGCCGTTATGCCGCAAACTTATAGCCGTATTAATTTTGCTCATCTCCGACGCGAAAAATTAACTTGAATTTCTGCCGCAAAGCGCGTAAAATCCGCCTTGCGCCTTGAGGCTGAAAGCCTTGAGATTGTGGATTTTTTGATTATTTCAGCAGTGTTTTGCGGGGGGATTTTTTCTATGGATTACAGCTTCATTTTAGTCATCGCAATTATTATGCTTTCAACCAAGGTTCTCGGCCTTGCAAGCGAAAAGGTCAATATGCCGCAGGTTGTCGGCGCACTGATAGCCGGTCTGCTGCTCGGCCCGAGCTGCTTCGGTCTTATAGGTGAATCCGACTTTCTCGTAAAGACGGCCGAGATCGGCGTTATTATATTAATGTTCACCGCCGGACTTGACACCGACGTTCAGGAGCTTAAGCACACCGGCCTTTCGGCCTTTATCATTGCAACGATCGGCGTTATAGTTCCTTTTCTGGGCGGCGCAGGCTGCTATCTGCTGTTTAACGGCGAGCCGGACAGCCTGCGCATGCTCAAGGCCGCATTCATCGGCGTTATCCTTACCGCGACCTCCGTTTCGATAACCGTTGAGACTCTGCGCGAGATGGGAAAACTCAAAAGCCGCGTCGGCACCGCGATAATGGCGGCAGCCGTCATTGACGACGTGCTCGGCATCATCGTACTTACCGTGCTCACCGGCTTTACCGATTCGACGGTTCAGCCTGTTACGATATTCATACGCATCATCGCATATTTCATCTGCCTTGCCATCATCGCCATAGTCATCCGCAAAGCCTTTGCGCATCTGCGCGCAAGGATCTGGGGCAATCACAGACGCATTGCCATATACGCGCTTGCATTCTGCTTCATCCTCAGCTTTGTTTCCGAGCACTTTTTCGGCATTGCCGACATCACCGGCGCTTACTTTGCCGGACTTATGCTCAGCGACCACGGCGAGACGCGAACCTATGTTGTAAAGCGTATAAACACCATGAGCTACATGCTCTTCTCCCCTATTTTCTTTGCATCGATCGGCATAAAAACCGAGCTTGCAGGGCTTGACGGCAATCTGATCCTCTTCGCTGTCGCTCTCACGATAGTGGCTATTCTCACGAAGATCATCGGCTGCGGCATCGGCGCAAGGATCACGGGCTTTAAAACCTACGACGCCGTGTCCATCGGCCTCGGCATGGTATCGCGCGGCGAGGTCGCGCTGATCGTTGCGCAGAAAGGCAGCATGGCCGGGCTTATATCCGGCACCATGTTCCCGGCTGTTGTCCTCATGGTCATCGTCACAACGCTTGTGACGCCGCTGCTGCTCAAGGTCGGAATGAAGCGCCCGACTCCGGACAACATTGAGCCTGCCGCTATGCCAAACGCATGAGACAATAGCATTACAGCGCACCCGATCGGGTACGCTGTTTTTATTTATATAAGTAGCAAAAGCGCTGTGCAGAAACTGCACAGATAATTTTGTAAAAAGGTCTTGCTTTATTTCGCTAATGTGTTATTATAGCAGCGTGATAACAAACTAAAAACTCAAACAGATGTTTTGGAGGAAAAGAAAATGAAACGAATTATCGCTATGATGCTGGCGCTGATGATGGTCTTTGCACTGTGCGCCTGCGGAAACAACACCAGCAACGACGACAAGCAGAAGGCCGACGACAGCGTTAAGACTCTCACCGTCGGTGTTGACCCCGAATATCCCCCCTACGCTTACATGGGCGATGACGGCAAGTACACCGGCTTCGACGTTGAAGTAGCTCAGGCAGTATGCGATCTGCTCGGCTGGAAGATGGAGATCTTCGCACTCAACTGGGATCAGAAGCTCACTCAGCTTGACGCAAAAGAATGCGACTGCATCTGGGCCGGCATGACCATCCTCGACAGCATGAAGGAAGCCGGCTACGTCATCTCCGAGCCTTACTACGACAACACCCAGGTTCTTCTCGTTAAGACCGACAGCGGCTACAAGACCTCCGCAGACCTTGCAGGCAAGGCAGTTGCGGTTCAGCTCGGCACTTCCGGCGAGACTCTTCTCAACGGCAATCTCTCTGACCTCAAAGCAAGCTTTGCCAACGTCGTTACCTGCAACAGCTTCCTGAGCTGCTTCACCGAACTCGGCGGCGGCAGTGTTGACGCAGTATTTGTCGACTACCCCGTTGCTGCTGCATACGCTGCAGAAAATGAAGGCTACTACATCATTGATGAGCAGCTCGGCGCAGAGCAGTACGGCATTGCATTCCGTTCCGGCGATCAGAAGCTGTGCGATCAGATCCAGGCAGCAGTCGATCAGCTCGTTGAAAACGGAACCTATGCAAAAATTGCCGAGAAGTATCCCGACATCGTGAACAATCTGATTTTTCTTAACAAGTAATCAAGGCATAATTTAAAAAAGCCGCAGGCTTCCCGGAGGCGCGATGCACCTTCGGGAATGCGTGCGTTTAAAGTGAGGATATCTATGGATCTTATTACAATGCTCAAGACAATGCTCGACGGCATGGGCGGCACCTGCGCGATATTTTTCCTGACGCTGCTGTTTGCGCTTCCCCTCGGCATGGTCGTTGCTCTGCTCAGAATGAGCAAAGTCAAAGTCATCTCAAGCATAACCCGCGCCGTCATATCCGTCCTGCGCGGCACTCCGCTTATGCTCCAGCTCATCGCGGTCACATACGGGCCGTACTATCTGTTTGAGCTTCCCGTTGCGAAAAACAAGCTCATCCCGGTAGTTATCGCATTTGCGATAAACTACGCGGCGTATTTTGCCGAGATCTACCGCAGCGGCATTGAATCTATCCCTGTCGGTCAGTACGAGGCGGCGGACATTTTGGGCTATTCCAAGATCCAGACCTTCTTCCGCATAATTCTTCCGCAGGTGCTCAAGCGCATCATGCCGAGCGTCACAAACGAGGTCGTTACCCTCGTTAAGGACACCTCGCTTGCATTCACCGTTTCATATGTTGAGATGTTCACCATCGGCAAGCAGATAGCAAACTCGCAGTCGAGCTTTGTTCCGTTTGTCGTCGCCGGCGTGTTCTACTTTGTGTTTAACGCCATCGTCGATTATGTAATGGGCAAGGCCGAAAAATCAATGAACTATTATCAATAAGAAGGAGGATGTGCAACATGAAAAAGATATTGGAAATGAACCACGTTCAGAAAAGCTTCAATGACAACACGCTGCATGTTCTCAAGGACATAAGCCTCAGCGTATCCGAGGGCGAGGTCGTGTCCATAATCGGGCCGTCCGGCTCCGGCAAATCGACGCTGCTGCGCTGCGCAACGCTGCTGACCGAAATGGACGGCGGCGAGCTTCTCTACGACGGCGAGTACGCGGCCAAGAATGACGCCGACGGCCGCTCGGTTTATTCGGGCAAGGCCGAGCTGAAAAAGATCCGCAGCATTTTCGGTCTGGTTTTCCAGAGCTTTAATCTTTTCCCCCATTACAGCGTTCTGAAAAACCTTATGGATCCCCAGATATGCGTGCTCGGCCGCAGCAAGGAGGATGCGCAGGCAAAAGCCATGGAGCTGCTCGGCAAAATGAACCTATCCGACAAAGCCGACGCATACCCTTGCCAGCTGTCCGGCGGTCAGCAGCAGCGAGTTGCCATCGCCCGGGCACTCGCAATGGATCCGCAGATCCTGTTTTTCGACGAGCCGACGAGCGCGCTCGACCCGGAGCTTACCGGCGAAGTGCTCAAGGTCATAAAAAAGCTTGCCGAGGAGCACATGACAATGGTCATAGTTACTCACGAGATGGCATTTGCGCGTGCAGTATCCGACCGCGTTATCTTCATGGACGGCGGCGTTATCGTCGAGCAGGGTGATCCCGAGGATGTATTCGGTGCGCCTAAGATGGAGCGCACAAAGCAGTTTCTTAAAAATTACGGACAGTCATGAATATAAGCTACACTAAAATCGATCCTGCCGGGAACATCACCGTAGTCGTTGACAGTTTCGTACCGCGTGAGCAGCAGAGCCGTGTTGCGTCCGAGCTTATGAAGCGCGACGTCACGGTAGAGCAGGTCGGCTTTCTCGAAAAGCCCGATGATCCCTGCTGCGCCGTGCGTCTTCAGATGATGGGCGGCGAGTTCTGCGGCAACGCCTCGCTTTCGGCCGCGGCCGTTATCTTCAGCCGCGCAGGCTTGGGCGAGGGTTTATACTGCGAGGAGCTTTTCGAGGTATCCGGTGCTGCGGAGCCTGTAAAAATTTCAGGGCACATGGTGAACAGTGCCTGCTTTGAGGGCGAGGTAGCTATGCCTCTGCCCGAATCCATATCCGAATGCAGCTTCCTTGACGGCTTTGAGGGCTACACATTCCCTCTCGTACGTTTTCCCGGCATATGCCACGCGATAGTGCCGGCAGGAGCGATCAATCCCGAAAGAGCCGAAGCCGTTATAGCCTCGTGGTGCCGTCAGCTCAGCGCGGATGCTTTGGGTCTTATGTTCTTCGACAGGGATAAATGCACGCTCACGCCGCTTGTTTACGTCGCTTCGACCGATACGGCAGTTTGGGAAGGCTCATGCGCGAGCGGAACGGCGGCCGTTGCGGCCTATCTTGCAGAGCTTGACGGCGAATACGCATCTGTGCGCCTTACAGAGCCGCGCGGAACCGTGAGCGCCGCAGCTACATATTCCTCATCGCAGGTTCGTTCGCTGACTATGAGCAATCGAGCAGTCATACAGGGTGAATTTACTGCCTTGATTTTTTAACATTTTTCGCGTATCATCAAATTGAAAGGCGGTAGTACCCTATGAAAAAAAGAATTATCTGCGCTGCGCTGGCGCTGGCTATGGTTTTGAGCCTTTGCGGCTGCGGCAGCGACGGAAAATATAAAGTTGTTAAGAGTCTCGGCAGTCAGGAATACTCTATCGGCTTCAGAAACGGCGACTCGACGTATCATTACATTGACAAGGCGCTCAAGGAGCTTGCCTACGAGGGCGTTATAGATGAGCTTAGCACGCAGTGGTTCGGCAGCAGCCGTGCGGTCGATTTCCCGTCGCAGAAGGATGCGCTCAGCGAGCTTGGCTATATCGCAGAGAGAACGTTTATAATCGGCGTTGACCTCGACTCGGCGCCCATGGCATTCACCAAGGGCGAGGAGTACGTCGGCTTTGACATTGACCTTGCCGGCAAGGTGTGCGAAAAGCTCGGCTGGGTGCTGAAAATACAGCCGATACACTCCGAGGATGCCTATGTTGAGCTTAACTCCGGAAACATCGACTGCGCTTGGGGCGGCGTCGTGCTTGACAAGGAAAGCCCCGACTACACGATACTTGAAACCTACATGTCAACGGATGTCGTTCTTGCAGGTAAGGGCAGCGGCTCAAGCTCTGTGCGTGATAAGCTGCTGTACATCGGCACAACGCAGTCTGCACTCGACACCGTAAACGCAAGCAGCTCGGTCAGCCGCAAGCTCGGTCAGATAACTCGCATCAACGGCGGCGCAGCCGAATATTTCAGTGCCCTTGATAACGGTGACTGCGACCTCATTCTTACGAACAAGGCCGCTGTCGAGTACTTCAACACCCATTAAATTGCGCAAAAATTTCAGCCCACGGCCTAGGCCGTGGGCTGTTTTTCATTCGAGGTACATTGATCTCAAACGCGATATTTTGTTCTGCGTGATACCGAGCTTTTCGGCAAGGTATCTGTCAACGCTTCCGCATTGACGAATGCAGCTTTCAAACATTGCCTCAAGATAGCTTTCGTGCGTAGTGTTGAGCCAGTAAACGGACTCCAGCAGCGACTCATCGCCGGTCAGAGAGCGACATGCATCGGTATCGCGCCGAATTTTTTCGGCGCAGCAGATACCGGTGTACATGTAGTCGGCCATGATATCTTTCATCGACGCGCCCAATGCGTACAGCAGCAGCGCCGCGGCTACCCCTGCCCTGTCTTTTCCCATCGCACAGTGGAAGAGTATAGCTCCGTCGCCGTCGTTTTCAAGGACGCAGTCGAAAAACCGCCTGTATTGCTTGACGGCGTTGCTGTTTTCGACAAGTATCGGATAAAGCGACCGCATCTTAGCCATGCCGCCCTCGCGCAGATCCCTGGCATAATCGGTGCGCTTGAGTCCGTCGTAGGGATCCTCGATCGACTCGCGCGTTATGCCGGGAACCAGATCGGACACGACCGGGCAGTGTACATACCGCACACCGTCCGGTATAATGTCCATTTTAAGCGAGGTCTCCGCTGGGCTTCTGAGATCAACTATCGTTTTAAGCCTTATGTGGGTCAGCTTGGCGATATCGTCGTCAGTCACCTTTGAGAGTTCGCCGGATCTGATGAGTTTTTGCTTTGCCACCGTTCTGCCTCCGGCAGCTCTTATGCCGCCGAGGTCACGGGTGTTCATCGCCCCTGCAAGAAAGCATTCGGGCGCGTAGCTCATAAGCCTGCGTCCATCGCCTCGGCGCGCTCGATGAGCTTCTGCACGAATTCGTCGGTCCAGAAGCCGGTGAAGTGCAGCAGGTCGATGACCGAGAAGCGGTTGCGCATCAGGTGGCAGTTGGTGATCGCCCAGCGAACGGTCTTTTCGTCCACGGGGAAGTTGAGCTTTGAATATCTGGTGGGCGCATTTGCCTTGTGCATGCAGTCGGCAATGTACTCGGGCTTCTTTACCCAGGGCGCTACGGCCTTCTTGAATTCATCGAAGTTATCGAGGAAAGCCTTGAATTCGGCCTTATGGTCGTGCCAGCGCTGCAGCTTCTTCTGATAGTCTGCCCAGCACTCGTTAGCGGCATTGTGGGTATCGTCCAGCCAGTCAAACGCGGCCTTCACACGCGGCTCCATCTCCTCGAAGCTGGGGTAGCACTTATCAAGCTCGACTTTCTTCGGGTCGAAGTCGTTGAGAAGCCAATCCCATATGATCTCGCTTATGATGCCGGAAACGGCTACCTGGGTGCCGTGATAGCAAATGCCGGTCTTGCGTACACCTGAGGCCATGTCGATAAGATGGCTCATGACGTGCTCCGAGCCGGAAGCTGGGGAGCTTTCGTTTGCAAGGCCCATGGAAAGGCCGCTGAGGGTCAGGACATTTGCAAGCTCGCCGAGAGTCTTGGCATCGCCGGCCGCAAGCTTCTCGGAGTTCTCAAGCAATCTGTCGCACTGAGTGCGGATCATATCCGAGGGTGCGGTGTGGAAATGCTGTCCCATGCCGAGAACATTGCCCAGATACCAGTCAACGGGCGCTGTCCATGTTGCAATAAGGTCGCCGTAACCGCTGACATTCATCTCTGCAGGAGCTGCGGCAACGATATCGAGGTCAATAATAAGGATAAGCGGATAGCGTGAATGAACGGTGCGCTTAACGCCGTTTATGAGCATGACCGATGAATCATCGGAAAACGCGTTTACAGAAAGCGCGGTCTGCACGATTACCAGCGGCAGCGGGTTTTCGTGGTCGTAGTAATAGGTGGAGTACTTGCACAGGTCGCAGATCGTGCCGCCGCCTATGCCGACGACGATATCCTTGCCCTCAAAGTGAGCCTGAATCTTCGCCGCGTTCTCGGGCGTTGCGTGAACTATGCTGTTCGGCTCGCTGATGACCAGCCACTCAACATCATACTCCGCGTCAAGATATGCCTTGACCGCTTCCTTAACGTTTTTCCCGTCCACATCGACGATCTCGGTCGGGCCTGTTACCATCAGCACCTTTTTGCCGTCGGTAAGGCTCTTCACGGCCTGGCAGACCTTTTTGGCTGCCCCGTGCTCGATGTGGATCTCCTTCATGCCGATGCCGCACAGCTTATCGGAATTCTCCTGCGCCTTGAGCATTTCGCGCAGCTCATCAAGCTTTGTTGCGTCGGCTTCAATTAAACGATTGTCAAGCATTTTGATTACTTCCTTTTTAATTATGCTTTGTAATACTTGTTAAAGAACGGCTCCATGGTGTAGTAGCACTCGTAGTAGCGAGCGTATGCTTCATCGTAAGCTGCCTTATTGTTCAGATCAGGCTCGTAGGTCGCACCGAGCTCGACCATTGCCTCTGCTGCCTCATCGAGATTTGCAAAGTTGCCCTCTGCGACCGATGCGAGCATCGCAGCGCCGATAGCCGCGCCTTCGGGGTTCTTCGTTGCGACCAGAGGCTTACCGAGAACGTCGGCCTTCATCTGGCACCAGAACGGAGACTTTGTGGAGCCGCCGACAATGCGGACGCTCGAGCAGTCCATACCGATCTCTTCAAATCTGTCAACGTTGTCCTTAAGGCCGAAGGAAATGCCCTCGAATACCGCACGCGACATGTCGTCGAGCGTGTGGCTGAGCGTAAGGCCCGTGAACGTGCCGCGTGCGCTGCCGTTCCAGTTGGGGGTCATTGCGCCGCCCATGCATGGCAGGAAGGTTATACCGTTCGAGCCGATTGGGCTGCGCTTTGCCTGAGTGTTCATAAGATCATAGTTCGGCAGGCGCAGGATGGTGTCCTTGTACCATCTGGTCGATCCGCCGGAAACGAAGCCGGGGTTCTCAATGAGCCACAGACGCGAGTCAGCGGAGTGATGGGTCTCAACAAGGCCCTTCTTGTCGAAAACAGGCTTTGCGGAGGTTCCCGCAACAGGCTCGGCTGTGCCGGTGATATCGCAGACCATGCCGGGCTTTACAAGACCGGAGCCGAGGCACGCGCTGTGCTCGTCGCCGGTACCGCAGATGACCTTTGTGTTTGTCGTCAGGCCGAGGCGATGTGCAACAGGAGCGGTAAGCGTGCCGACAACGGTCTCTGCCTTTACTATCTTTCCGAGAAGTTCGGGGTCAAGGCCGAAAACATTTGCCATCTCGGGCGACCACGTTTTCTCTGCAACGTTGTAGATCATCGAAGCCGATGCCTGAGCATAGTCAACCGCTGCAACACCGGTCATCCAGTAGACAAGGTAGCTGTCAACGTTCAGGAGGTATTTTGCTTTTTCAAAAACGTCAGGTCTGTTTTTCTTTATCCACAGCATCTTTGCGGCTGTGTGGGTAGAGTCGAGGTTAAGGCCGGAAACCTCAAACACGCGTGCAGGATCGACCGTCTTGGCTATCTCGGCAGTCTCTGCCTCGGCACGGCGGTCGAGCCAAATGATGCAGTTCATAAGTGCATTGCCGTTCTCGTCGGTCGCTATGACGGAGTCGTTTATAGCATCCATGCCGATCGTTCCGATCTCGGCAGGGTCAATGCCGGAATCGGCAACGAGCTGCTTTATAACGGTGGTGAAAGAGTGGAGATAATCCTCAACGGGCTGCTCTGCCCAGCCGGGATTGGGATATATGGGATCGTGCGCGCAGGTAGCCTCTGCGACGATCTTGCCCTCGGGATCGACAAGCAGGCCCTTGAGCGACTGCGTACCGAGGTCAACGCCGATTACATAACTCATAAACTTTTGCTCCTTTTTTGTAAAATGACAACAGCGGCACCGCCATTTGACGATGCCGCTATGGCGTTTTGGTTAATTATGATGTTTCAAAAGAGCCTATCACTGATCTTCGGGCTCAACCAGGAAGGTACCGTTCTTCTTCTTGCAGACGGCTGCATAGTAGAGCATTGCGATCACGAAGAATGCAACTGCGATGTAGAACAGAGTACCTGCGGTCACTGCGCTGTACAGCGAGCAGAACGCAACGATAAGGCAGAAGGGAATGCCGATGTAGCCGAGCCAACGGGGGCACTTGTAGGGGCGAGGCATATCCGGCTGATCCTTTGCGAGCTTGATCCAGGAGATGAAGCAGCAAAGAGCCATGAATGCGGAACCCATGTTTGCGATAACAACGATAACGTCAACCGAGCCGATGAGGGTAAGGACGATGCCGATGACGGAGGTAACGAGAAGTGCGTTGATCGGGGTGCCGTTCTTATCGAGCTTGCCGAGGAAGCCGGGCAGGCACTTGCAGCGCGCAAGTGCGTAGGTCTGACGGGACTGGCCGATGATGATGCCGTTAAGGGATGCGATCAGGCCGATCATTGCGATGACGATGAATACGATGCTCATCGTACTGCCTTCGCCGAAGAGGTGGTTGATTACGTTTGCGATAGGAGCGTCGTTCTTAAGAAGCTCTTCCTTGGGCAGGAGAGAGAAGGTGGTCACGAGCATGAGCATGCCGCCGATGAGCAGCGTGAAGATGCCGACGATAAATCCCTTGGGGATGTCCTTGGAAGGATTCTTGCATTCCTCTGCGCCCATGCCGCCTGCCTCAAATGCGAGGTAGAACCATACTGCATAGGGGATAGCAACGAAGATTCCCTTTACGCCGCCGAGGTCGCCCATCTTGCCGAGCAGGCTGAAGTCTGCGTGGGGCAGGCCGATTCATGCGTAGAAAACGACGCCTGCAACACCGATAATGGTGACGATAAGGCCGATGAGCTGACCGGCCTCAATGCCGCGCATGTTGATGAACAGGAATATCAGGTATGCAACAACGGATGCGACGACTGCCGGAACTACCGGGAACAGAGTGTGAACATATGCACCGACCGCAATGCAGATACCGGGCGTGCAGAACAGGGATTCAACAAGATAGCTGAAGCCTGCGAAGAAGCCTGCGCCGCGGCCAAATGCCTTTTCGGTGTAGGCTGCGGGGCCTGCGGAGCTGGGGATAGCGGTTGCCAGCTCTGCGAACATGAATGCGAAGGGGATGTAGAACAGTGTTGCAATTGCCATTGCGATGAGACAGCCTGTGAAGTTTGTCTCGGATGCGATGTAGTTCCAGCCATAGTAGCTGCCGGAAATAACAGCGCCGACCGCGACCGACCATATACCTGCGGCGGTCAAGGCTTTTTTAAGTTTGTTTTCTTCCACGAGTATTATACCTCCCTATAAATTATTCAAGCTGCATCACATGCAGTTAAATACGTTTTATTTTGCTGCCATGTAATCGGCAACAGCCTTGAGGTTATCGCGGAAGCTGCCGTCGGCAACGAACTTCTTCTCAAACAGTGCAGAGCCCATGGTGAAGGTCCAGGGTCCGATGTCGAACATGGTATCTATGCGTGCATAGCTGTTTATCGAGCCTGCTATGCAGATCTCTGCGTCGATTGCCGCGCAGAACTCGCGTGCCAGCTTCTCGCCGTCAACCACATGACGGTATGCAAGAATGTCAAAGCCCTTGATGCCCTTGGCCATAAGATCCTTTGCGTTCTGAATGATCTCCTCGTTCGTGCCCTCGAGGATGCTCGGGCTGCCGGAAACCTTGCCGACGAACGGCAGATATGCCATGCCGTTTTCCTTCAGAAGCTTTGCTACGGAGTCATAGTATACTGTGCCCATCAGGTAATCAAAGCCGCAGTCGATCGCCGTCTGTGCGCCGTCGAGGCAGCTTGCCTCGTCATAGGTCACTACCTCGAGGAACGTGGTCTTGCCTGCTGCCTTCATTGCTCCGGCTACCTTCTTCATCTCGTCCTTCGGCAGGCCGACATTCTTGAAGCCCCAGAACTTTACCGGCAGATCCTTGCACTGCTCAAATATCTCGCCTGCGTCCTTCACGGTCACATCGTGATGTGTCAGCATTATTATGATCTCAGGTTTCATTTTTTCTTCGTCTCCTTTTCATTTAGTCAAAACCTATCGTTTTGCTGTGCTTTTTACGAGAATAATAATATTTCAGTTTTTGGGGATTGTAAACAAAAATCGTGCGCGCAAAAACCGGCGATTACGGTTAAATTGTCTATGACTCCGTCATTTTTCGCATAACGCTCATTTTGAATGCAAAAATGAGCGTTTCGCTTTTTTCGTTTTTTACATTTTTCACAAAAAAGACGTAAAAATTTTTACACTTTATTTAGCTAAAGTATGATGCATTTTTAACAATTTCTCGATCAGAATTTGCCGTTTCCTACACGTTCTTTGCTCTTTTGCACAAATAACGCATGTCGTAATTGTTAAATGCGCTTAAATGGAGTCCAACAGGTCTTTTGTAAAAAAATGCACGGAGCACCTGAGTGCTCCGTGCAAAACGCGCAATTTGATTTATCAGCCTTCGACAGCGGTGCCTAGACGTCCGTAGCCGTCGTATGCAAACAGCTGCTTTTTGCTGTCGTCGCCGTAGACGGCAACAACGTCGGCCACAAAAAATGTGTGATCGCCGACCTCCAGCATATCACTGAGCTTGCATTCAAAAACGACCTTGCTGGCGGCAACGACCTTAGGCGATATTGCCTTTGCGTCGGCAAGCTCTATGCCAAGCTCGGATGCCTTATCCGTGCTTCTGCCCGAACAACGGCCACACTGAAGCGCCGAGTCTCTGAGCTGCTCGTCAACGACGCATATTGCAAACTCGCCGCCCTCGCGGATGTTTCCGCCGCTGTAGCCCTTATTGCTCAGGCATGCGCCGATTTTCACGGGATGGTTGCTGAGATAAGTCCACCACGAGACGGCCATGATGTTGGTCTTTCCCTCTTTATCTGCCGAGGTAAGCAATGCAAACGGTGCAGGCGCGGTCATCCGCTGGGCCTGTCCTATTGTGAGATCTGTCATGATCATCCCTCCTTGTTGACTTACTTTATCATGCCTTGACGGCGTTTGGCAAGCTTATTTTGCTGCCATGTAATCGACAACAGCCTTGAGGTTATCGCGGAAGCTGCCGTCGGCAACGAACTTCTTCTCAAA
>ENA-UOJS01001586-UOJS01001586.1-human-gut-metagenome-genome-assembly--contig:-C74-NODE-1586-length-18209-cov-8.528203_pt1 | contig 18209 bp, 11 predicted proteins | sample MGYA00242355_ERZ723902 | MGnify/ENA metagenome assembly ERZ723902 | reverse complement strand
ATGGCCTTTGAAAGAAACACAACCGACTTACGGCGGAGGTAAAAATGCGTAACAAGATAAAGGACAAGCAAATGCAGCGAGAAAAACATGCCCGGCACATTAACATACTTGGCATTATGCGAAATCGACCGGAATTCTGACTTGAACATGTTGCGTTTTTCCTTCGATCAATGCCAACAAGCGAGTAATTGCGACGGAGCCGATTTCGAAATCATTAGTCAGGGCAGAAATAAAATGATCCGTCTTACTCCGCGTTCCCCGCTGGCCGTCGAAACAGCCGATCCGCACCGGCAACTTGTGCGTTTCCACATACCTCCCCGCGCCGCGCGCCAGTTGCGGAGCCGTTGCGACCAGTGCGTCGAATCTGCCGTCTTGCAGCAGTTCCGCCGCGAGCCGTTCGCCGTCGGCTTCGGTGTAGTCGCTGTAACGGATTGCGCTTTCCTCCACCGTCACTCCGGCCCGCGCCATTCCGGCGGCGAGCTGCGGGATGATCGAGGTATCCGGCTTGCCCGCCAGCCAGCAGAACCGGCGGCAGCCCGCCGCTTTCAGCCGACCGGCGATGCCGTCGGCGGATTGCCCGTAGTCGCTTGCGACGTAGTGCAGCGGTTCGTCCTCCCGGAAGTCCGGCGTCGAAGTCAGGAAAATACGCGGCCCGGTCACCTCGACCAGCTCTTTCCAGTATTCTTCGGAACGGTGCGCGCCCCAGATCAGCAGCCCGTCCAGAAAGCCGGAGCTGAACATACCTTCGTACCGGTTCTCCAGTTTGTATTCGGGCCGGTTGAACAGCAGCAGCAGATTGTATGAAGTCGTGCTCAACGCCTGTTCGATTCCGCTCAGGATATCCACGAAATGGGTGTCGTGAAACGCATTGTGCCCCATCTCCTCCTGCGGCGGCACCAGCAGCCCGATCACGAAGCTGCGCCGCTTGAAGAAACGCTGCGCATTCACGTTCGGCACGTAGTTGAGCTTTTTCGCCGCCTCGCGCACCTTGAGCCGCGTGCTTTCCGGGATCGACAACCCGGCGTCCGGGCTGTTGAGCACCTTCGACACCGTGCAGGTGCTCAAACCCACATAGCGGGCCAGTTCCCGGATCGTGCAGTTTTTCGTTTTCCGTTCCATGCCGCATCCATTGATTAACGCGTTAACTTAACACGTTATCTATTATACCAAAAAATAACCGCAATGTCAATAGCAAAACGAAATATTTCCGGAAAAAAGTTGATGGATGCCGTCTCCGGTCCGGCGGAGCTTTCAATATTCACCGTAAAACTCATCCGGGGCGCCGCCGAAATCGACCTCGTCGAACAGCTCCCGGATCACATCCAGCGAAAAGCCGCGGCTGATCAGGAAACGGAAGGCTTTTTCCCGTTTTTTGCGCGGATCGGTTTCGCGCGACAGCAGCCGGAGCTTGTACTCCAATGCCCGGCGGGCGGCGCCGGGTTCGAGTCCGGCGGTTTTTTCCAGAGCGGTTTCCACATACTCGGCGGAAAGGCCGCGCTTGCGCAGCTGCAGCTTCACCAGCCGGGAACCCGAACCGCGGTTCACCAGCGCGTGGGCGTAATCTTCCGCCAGAAGTTCGTCGTTCAGGTAGCCCCGGCGGCGGCACTCCGCGATCGCCTCGGCCGCCTCGCGCGCTGGAATCTTCGCCAGACGCAGTTTCTTCATCAGCTCCCGCTCCGAATACGAACGCACGCTTAACAGACGCATCGCTTTTTCCAGCGGGTTGATCTTCTTTTCCGGCTTGCCGGGGGGACCTGAAAACACCTGACTTCTCCTTCAGCGGTTGGCCTGAATGATCTCCCGGTAGACGTAAAACGACGCCTTGGGGATGCGTTCGAGGTTGCCGGGGGTTACGCGGATCAGGCCGAGGCGCTTGTGATAGCCGTGCGCCCACTCGAAGTTGTCCATCAGGCACCAGCAGAAATAGCCGCGCACGTCGATCCCGTCCTCTTTCCTGGCGGCCAGCATCGCATCGGTGTAACCTTTCAGGAAACGGCAGCGCTGGTCGTCGTGCAGCGCGGACATCGCGTCAGGCTCCGGGCACGCGCAGCCGTTTTCGGTGACGTAGACCGGATATCCCTTGTAGCGGTCCGCGATCCAGTTCAGCAGCTTGCGGAATCCCCACGGCACGATGTTCCACTGCATATCCGTCTGTTCCCAGTCGGGCGAGACCGACAGACAGACCTGCTGGTCGTCGCTCATGCCGCCGTTGCCGTTGGCGCCGATGTCGTTGCCGTTTTCGGGAGGCGTTTCGGAGGCGTACAGCGTCGAATAGTGGTTCAGGCCGAGAAAATCGGCGCTCCCTTTGACCAGCGCCCGCTCTTCGGCGGTGAATTGCGGCAGCCGCGCGCCGACCCGTTCGCGCATCACGGCGGGGTAGTCGCCGAGAACCACTGGATCGGTGAACCAGCCGTAGAAGAATTCGACGGCCCGCTGCGCGGCCGCCCGGTCCTCAGGCGAATCGGTCAGCGGTTCGCGCCAGTCGCAGTTGTTGGAAATGCCGATCGAGCCGCCGTAGCCGCCCTCGCGGAACCGCCAGACCGCCTTGCCGTGCGCAAGCAGCAGATGATGGGCGACGATATAAGGCTCGGTGTCGCCGGTGCGTCCGGGCGGGAAGCCGCCGGAGCCGTAGCCGAGCACGGAAACGCACCACGGTTCATTCAGCGTGATCCAGTGCTTTACCCGGTCGCCGAACGCCTTGAAACAGAGCTCGGCGTAGGCGGCGAAGTCATCGGTGATCTGCGGATTGAGCCAGCCGTCGTGGGCCATTTCAAGGTCGAGCGGCAGGTCCCAGTGGTACAAGGTGATGAATGGGGTGATGCCGTTTTCCAGCAGCAGGTCGATCAGGCGGTTGTAGTAGGCGATCCCGTCGGGATTCGCTTCGCCGCGCCCGGTGGGCTGGATGCGGGGCCACGCGATGGAAAAGCGGTAGGCGTTCACGCCGAGCTGCTTCATCATTGCGACGTCCTCCGGGAAACGGTGGTAGCTGTCGCAGGCGATGTCGCCGTTGCTCATGTCGCGGACGCGTCCCGGAATCCGGCAGAAGGCGTCCCAGACCGACCAGCCGCGCCCTCCTTCCGACACTCCGCCTTCGATTTGATAGGACGACGTTGCGGTTCCCCAGAAAAAATTTTCCATCGTAAAGCCTCCTGCCGGTTGGGTTGTTATTCCGGAATATACAGCCCCGTTTTGCTTTTTCAAGCCGGAGGCGGCGAAATACCGGGGGCGGAGAGGCCGGAGTTGCGCTGTTTTGCCGAAATTTCGCCCCGGAACCCGGAAAGGGCTGGAAATCCGCCGTTTCCGGGTTATGTTGATTGACAGTCGCGGAGGTTATTGTGAAATATCTGTTGAGCATGTTGGCGGTGTGCGCGGGGATCGCGGCGGAGCCGCCCCGGATCGACGCCGGTTTCGCGTGGAGCATGGCGGAATGGGCGGTCGCGGCCGGTCCCCGGCACTCCGGTTCGGAGGGGGCGCTCCGTTCGGCGCTCTGGATGGAGCGGGAGCTGAAAAGATATCTCCGGTTCAGTACCCGGGTCGTGGAATTTACGGAGAAAACTCCGGCAGGACAGGTCACGTTCCGCAACCTGGTCGCGGAAATTCCGGGGCGATCCGCTAAGTTCGCGGTGGTCGGCGCTCACTACGACACCAAATACCTGCCGGAGGCCGCCCCGGAGTTCGCCGGGGCGAATGACGGCGGCTCCGGCGTTGCGGCGCTGCTGGCGATGATCCGGGCGATTGATCGGATGAAAGAACCGCCGCCGCTGGGAATTCGCTTTGTGTTTTTCGACGGCGAGGAGTGCCGCGTGCGTTATGGGTGCGGCGACGGGCTGCACGGCAGCCGCCGCGAGGCGCAGCTGCTGGAGGAGGCCGGAAGGCTCCGCGACTGCCGCGCGATGATCCTGCTGGACATGGTGGGCGACCGGGAGCTTTCGATCACCTTCCCGAAAAACAGCGACCCGGAGCTGAGGCAACTTGCTCTGGAGGAGGCGGAAAAGCAGGGGAAACGCAGCCGTTTCACCGACTATCCCGGCAATATCCTCGACGATGACCTGCCGTTTCAGGCGCGGGGGATTCCGGCTTTGAACTTCATTGATTTCAGTTACGGGCCGGACAACGGCTGGTGGCATACCTCCGCCGACACCCTCGACAAACTTTCGCCGCAAAGCCTGAAAACCGTCGCCGACGTCGCGCTGGCGCTGATCTGGCGGCTCGGCGGCGAACCGGCGCACTGAATTCAGGATATCTGAATGTCGCAGGCTCCGGCGGGCAGCGGGAACGGCTGTTCGATTTCGGGACCGGTGCCGAAACGGATCAGGAAAGCCGCGCTTCGGACTGCCGCCGGAGCCGTGTACCGCACATGGGCGGTCGTCATGGCGTCGCCGGGGGCGCACCCGGCGGTGTCGGCGAGCCGTTCGACGACAAGGCCGGAGGAGAGCGGCGTCAGCCGCAGCCGGACGTTGTCGCCGTAATCCGCTTCCGCCGCGCCGTTTGTATCGAGCCGGAGCCGGGCGGAGCCGAAGTGGAAATGGTAACAGCTTTCCGCCGGCTGTTCATTCGCGTCGGCGATCAGGAATGCGCCGGGGGCCAGCCGGACCACCTTGCGGAAGTGACGGAGCTGCTGCTGGAACGGCAGCGCCCGGCCTTCCGCGAGCGTGAAGTTCGCCGGAGTGAAAACGGTCGCTTCGGGCTGCGGCGCGTCAAGCTCCAGCCGGACCGGCCACCCGCGGGTGCAGCGCCAGTGGTAGTTGTGAATCTGCCGCCCCGGCAGCGTCCAGCGGCTGTGGCCGTCGTCGGAGAACTTCTCGCGCCCGGCGGTGCGCCCGCCGAAACCGGCGTCGCCGATCAGCATTCTTCCGAAAGCGAAAAGCTGGAAACTGCCGTCGTCGTCGTGATGGTGCGCCCACGCGCTGCCGGTACGCAGCGCGAGCAAAGTTTCGGCGTTTTCCAGCCGGCCCCGGAAAAAGACGCCGAGGCCCGGCAGGTATTCATTCTCCCACGGGAGCGGTGTTTCCGGGAGCGTTTCATCCGGCGTGCCGCCGCATTCGCGGGCCATGCGGTTGAGCTGCGCCGCGAGTTCGCGGTCGTGGGGGGCGGTCGCCGTTGCGAAGTGCCGCCACAAAATCCGGTAGGGTTCGATCGAACCCTCATGGTCGCCAAAGGCGACGAGGTGGCGGAAGTCCCCGGTGAGCCAGTCGCGCGGCGTGAGCTGGGCGGCGGCCGCGCGGAGCATCTTCCGGAAACGCGTATCCGCAAAGAAATCGTGTTCGCCCCGGTCGCGCAGCATCAGCATCAGCGGCAGGACGGTCAGCAGCACGTGCTGGAAATAGGTGTGGCTCTCCTCCCACACGCCGCTCTGGTAACAGTGTACGTCGAGCTGCCGCGAAAAGAGGCGGATGAATTCGCCGCGCCACTTCGCCGCCTCCGGGTGATCGGGATAGATGGCGCCCGCCGTGCCGGAGAGGTTGATCACGTCGGTATGGAAGTTCTGGTTCGCCATTCCCATCAGCGGCACGTTGAGCGCATCCGGGTCGTCGGCGGGACGCATCGCCGATTCGCCGCAGTAGTAGTCGGGCAGCGACATCAGTTTGGCGAGCGCGAGAATCCGGGCGCGGGTGAGCCGCATCTCCTCCGGCTGGATTTCACCGGCGGCGGCCGCCTCCTCCAGCAGAAAGGTGTAAGGTGCGACCCGGCGCGACGAAACCGGGTTGGTATTGGCGGCTCCGCCGCCGTACCAGAAGGATTCCAGCCGCACCCGCAGGAATTCACGCATCTCCCGGAGAAACGCGGCGGAGTGCAGGTCCGCCGGCGCGTCCGGTGCGAGATGGCCGCGCAGGAAGTCGGCACTGCCGTCGAAGCTCCAGCAGCTTCCGGGGGCGGGGAGCGCATCGAAGGTCATGCCGAGCAGCTCCTGCAGAGGCAGCAGCCCGCGTTGGATATGGAGTTTGCGCAGCAATCCCTGCTGTTTTTGGAACTCCGCCGCACTTCCGGCGGAGATGAAGTGGTCGAGCGGCGGCTCCTGCCGGGTCAGGTCGTCGCCCGCCTTTGGCGTGAAGGTTTCGGCGTCGCAGACCGCCAGCGCCCAGCGGCGGCGGCCGTCGCCGAGCCACGCCTCCCAGCAGAGTGCCGGAGTACACTCGCTGCGGTCGCGGGCCGGAATCTGCTCGGCGGGCGGAACCGGCACCGCATCCGCCTTGGTCTCCGCCGGAACCAGCCGCCGGGTCAGGCGGTCCCCTTTGCGGAGCCGCCGCATCCACGCGTCAAGGCTGTTGAGCCGGTTGCCGCGCCAGCGGCCGCCCTGCAGCGCAACCGCGCCGAACCGGGTGTTTTCGCCGGGCAGCGCGAAGCCGAAGCCGTCGGAAAGCCCGAGCTGGGATTGCTGGCTCCACGGGCCGAGCCGGGCGAGCTGCGTGTCGAGGAAGTAGTTCAGCCACCGGGTCTGATAAGCGGGAGTGGAGTCGAGGAAATACCCGGTTTCCGGCAGCGCAACTCCGTCGAAAAGCCAGACGAGCTGATCGGATTCGCCAAAATGGAACTCCTCGTCGATCAGTGCGAAACACTGCCCGGCGTCAAGGGTGATCGCGGTGCGGCTTTCGCGGCCGTCGGCGAGGAGCGCGCGGTATTCGACGACGGTACGGACCGGGCCTTCTTCGCGGACGGTGACAGCCGTTTCGCGGATCGGCAGCAGGGTATCGAAATAAGTGGTTCCGAACCATTTGCCGCCGGAACGCCGGATTCCGGCGACGGGGCCGGGGACGGAACAGGGCAGGGGAGCCGTCCACTGCCGCCCCGCCGGAATCCGCAGCGAAAGCTGCCGGTTTTCGAGAAGATATTCCGTTTCGCGGAGCGTCAGCCGGACCGGGTCGTCGACGGCGGCCGCGGCGGAGTCGAGTTTCAGGTCGAGCTGTTCATGCGGAGCGATCGCGACCGCCAGAAATCCGCGCCGGGGATTCTGCTGTGAGCGCTGCATCGGGAAACGGCGGCCGTCCGGCGCGAGCCAGCCGCATTGCCGGACGGTTTCCGGCAACGGCGGGAAATCGAGTTCCGCCACCTGAAATTCATGGTTCAGCCCGCAGAATTCCCGAATCCGCAGGACGCCTTCGCCGGGGAGATAGTTCAACATCTGTCCGTTCATAACCGTTTCTCCGTTTTTGACTCCGTGATCCACCCTTGGCACAGAGACAATATAACAGCGGGAAGCAGGAAATTCAATATAAATCAAACAATTGTTATGAAATTTATTGAGTTTGTTTTCAGATTTTTTTAGAAAAAAGTCCGAAAACTGTTTGCTTTTGTTAGTTTTTTGTGTCATAATATTATTGCAAGAGGGCGGCAAGGTGTCGCTGCCGGGTGCGCGCGCCAATGCCCCTCCGGGGGGCGTGCGGCATCTGGCACAGGCAAGTCGTGGTTGGTCAGCAAAGCCACTTGCGCGGCGTACAAGTAAGGCTACGTTGCCTTTTCCGCGGCGCACAACAAGCGCGGCCAGCGCCGCGAACGAATGTGAGGAAATTACTTGCCTTTGGCAAGTAACGAGGAACGATAGTGACGAAGCCGAACGTAGTGAGCGAAGCCCCTCCGGCGTAGTGAGCGCAGCGAACGGTGAGGAGTTGGCAGGCGTAGCCCGACAAGTAAGGCCCGCTAGGGCCGCCCGCGAATGGAAGTGCTTCGCAGTCGGCAGGAGTTCCGAGGCGAGCGGGGAGGTCCGGACGGGCGATCGTGCACGCCGCAGGCGGGCAGGCCTTGAAAAGGCCCTCCGGAGCCATCCGCAAACGACTGGCACCCAGTTTGTGGCCGGTAATGGTATGGAAAGGCAAATGAAACTTATGTATTATTACATGAGCATGTGCGATTGGAAAGCGGAGATGAATCTCCGCACTCCAAAGTTGACATCGGACGGCATCGGGCCGGACAGGTAAATATGACATTTGAGTTGAGCCTTTGAAAGAAACATAGCCGACTTACGGTGGAGGTAAAGATGCGTAATAAGCTGAAGGATAAGCAAATGCAGCAAGGAAAACATGCCCGGCACATTGGCATACCCGACATTATGCGTCGAAATTTCACCCTTATTGAGCTGCTCGTGGTAATAGCGATCATCGCGATTCTGGCGGCGATGCTGCTTCCTGCGTTGCAGAAGGCGCGCGACCGGGCCGGTGAGGCGGTGTGCACCAGCAACCTGAAGCAGATCGGCGTCGGGCTGATGCTGTATGAAAACGGCGAATGGTTTCCGCCGGCCTACGATAATACCACTTCGTCGCCGTGGGGAACATGGTATCAGGTCGCCTATTACTATATGGGCGGCGGCGAGCTGTCCTATATGGCCAACCGAGGCGCGATCAAGACCAACGCGTTCCGCTGCGGACGGGATCGGGGAAAGACCGTCAGCAAGCAGACCCGGGTCAGTTATGCGCTCAATATCGGTTACGGACGCTATATGGATAATACGGATTTCAATCCCAAGCAGGCATTTCGTTATGACCGGGCGGAGCAGACCTACGGTCCGACCAAGAGCAAAAGTCGCGGTTCGATCATTCTGGTTTCCGATCATTACTATCCCAATTCTCCGGCATTGGACGGCGAAAACGACTGGAGTGCAGGGCGGTATTCCAATTATGCCGGTTTCGGCCTGATCAGTTCCAGCAATCCGGCGACCAACGGGCAGATGTGCGGCCATGCGGACGGCACCCGGAACGGCCTGATGATGGATATGAGCGTCAAGCATTTCGGTCATGAGGTTTCCTATGTCGATCACGAGCGCCGCCGCTGGTTTGAATACCGTGTTCATAAATAATTATATCAACGTTTAAGTGGGAAAGATTGGAATGATGAAGCGTGGCTTTAAAAATTTTACCTTAATTGAGCTGCTCGTTGTGATAGCGATCATCGCGATTCTGGCGGCGTTGCTGCTGCCGTCGCTGCAGAAAGCACGTACTTCCGCCAAGAAAACAGCCTGCATCAACAACCTCAAACAGCTGGGAAGCGGCATCGGGCTTTACAGCGGCGGCGAATGGTTTCCGATGCGCAAAATACCGGAAAGCGTGGGAGGAGGTTACTATACCTGGCCGCAATTTCTCGGCAGGGAGATGGGGGTGGACACTCATCTGGACAATCGCTGGACCCTCAAGATCAAATGGCTGAGCTGTCCGCTGCTGCCGCCGCCGGCCTGGTCGGGCAAGCCGACTTTTATTACTTACGGCGTCAATATGGGGGAAACCAATCTGGCTGATGAAACTCCGTTTCGGATTTCCTGGATGAAAAGCAGTTATAAATCGTCGTCGGTTCCGTGGTCGCCGCGGAGACCGGTTGTGCTGATGACCGATATGGGGAATAACAGCGGCGGTGATTTTGCCAATAACGTCAGCGGCAAGAGGTGGAATTTCGATTGGACAAATTCCCATCCGGACGGAAGCCGTAACGCCTTGATGTCCGATTTGCATGTCCAGAGTCTTCGGGTGGCGGAGTCCGGGTTGAATGATGAGATCAAGCGTCCTGTTTTCAGTTGGATTTATGAACCTTAATTCCATATCGTGCAGAGGAGTATTATGAAATTTTCTTCCAAGATGCTGCTGGCGGCGGGGACTTTCCTGTGCCTGGGCGGAACCGTGGAGTTGTACGCGCAGATGAAAGCCGGCGAGGCGATGCGCGACTGGTATGAAGTTTTCGGGCTGGACGCGGCGCGGCGCGACTACGACTACCGGCTGACCGCGCTGAATACCAATGGCGAGGCGAACATCTTCTTTCCCGGCGAACGGCCGGAGCTGGAGTTTCAGCTCCGCAACCTGACGGACGCTCCGCTGAAGGGCAAGGCCGAAATCACGCTTTTCAGCTGGGGCACCCGCAACGTCTACGGCGACATCTGGCAGCCGAAAGTGATTCCCGGCGGCGAGGCCGACAAAATGACCGTCGAGGTCGACGTTCCCGCCAGAGGATTTCAGAATTTCAAAATCGCGCCGAAACTGCCGGAGAAGTTCGGCGGCTATGCGCTGCTTTTCGACCTGCCGGGGCGCGGCCGCCAGTTCATGACTTCGATCGTGCGCGCGCTGCCGGGCGCATCGGCGCCGAACCAGTTCCCGAAGCAGTCCGCCGAACAGTTTCCGGCGGCGGCGATGGCGCGTCTCGGCGTGCAGGCGATCCGTTTCGGCGTGCCGTTTGACGTGGACCCGGCGGCGCGGGCGCGCACGATGGCGTATCTGAAGAAATCCTTTGACGAGCTGAAAAAGCACAACATCGCCGCGACCATCGAAATCGGCGCGGGGCAGGGGGGCTATCCGTTGAACCAGCCCCGGCCGCACCTGACCGACGACGGCGTGATGATGCAGACCAAGAGCGATATGGCGTGGCTGCCGCAATATGACGGGGAGTTCGGAGAATTCTGCTACGATATCTTCCGCGAATACGGCTGGCCGAAGGGGCCGATCAACGGCGTGATGCTGTGGAACGAGCCGTGGGAGGGAATTTCGATCTCCGGCTGGGGCGCGGATATGCTCCGCTATCGTGAGATGTATAAAGTGATGGCCGAAGCCGCGCACCGGGCGGGCAGGGAGGCAGGCGTGGAGGTGCTGGTCGGCGGGTGCGACTCGTCGTCGAACACCTTCGACAAGTTTTTCCCGGATGAAAACGACGAGTTCCTGAAATATCTGGATTTCTGCAGCATCCATTATCAGGGGCTGTCGTCGCCGAGCCTCTACCGCAAGTGGATGGAGCGCAAGCCCTCCCGCGTGCTGATCTGGGATACCGAAAGCTGGGTGGCCAACAGCGAGGACCTGCTCGCGGGAGTGATCGCGGCGAACCGCGCGGCGGGCTACGACCGCTCGATGGGATTTTTCGGCGGCTATGTGTTCGGCAACAAGGATCACAACCAGTCCGGCGTGAAGCGGGCCCGGATCCTGACGGAACAGGGAGAGCGGGAGATCGACCTGCCGCTGATCGCCTATCCGATGGCGTCGGCGGTCGCGGCGCTGCAGAACTTCATCGGCAACCGGGAGTTCCGGGAGATCATGTTCCGGCGGGGCCTGCCGTGGATTTTCGTATTCGACGGGCTGGAGGGCAAGGCGGAAGACGGCACCGTGGTGGTCACGGGCGACCTGACCGGCCTTTTCGGCGACAACAGCATGTATCCGGGCTTGCGTTCGCTCGACGAACTCCGGGCCAAAAGCGAGCTGCGGCGGCTGCTGCCCGGCCTGAAGCGCGGCTCCGCCGACTGGACGCGGCTTCGGGACGACCTTGCCGCCCGCTTCCCGGACCGGAAGATCAATGACGCCAACTTCGTTGCGCAGGCGAAGGAGCTGCTCGCCGCGCCGTGGCCGTTCCGCGGCGTGACGCTGGAACTGGCCGCCGACGGCAGGTTCGCGCTGTTCGATATGTACGGCAACCGGATCGAGCCGGAAAAAGGCGCTTATGTGCTGCCGCTGGACCAGCGCGGCCACTATCTGCGCTCGACCGCGCCCGGCGGTTTCGCGTCGCTGCTTGCGGCGCTGAAGCAGTCGAAGCTCTCCGGCCTGGTGGCGGCGGAGCTGGTTCCGCGCGACTTTCTGGAGCCGGTCGCGCCCGGCGCGAAGCTGCGCGTGACCGTGCACAACGTGACCAACCGGCCGCTGTCGGGCAGACTTTCCGGCAAGGTCGGCGAGCTGAAAATGAAATTCCCGGAACAACTGGCGCTGGCTCCCTTCGAGACCCGCGAAATTGAACTGGAAGTGCTTGAGGGTGCCCCGGCGGCGGACAACAGCTACCCGCTGGAACTGGTGTTCGACGCGGGCCGGGACGGCTTTGCCGAGGTGCGCGACACGATGCATGTGAACCGGATCGCGAAGCGGACGGTCAAGGTCGACGGTTCGCTGGACGACTGGAAAGGCGTGCTGCCGCTGGTCGTCTCCGCCGATCCCAACGCCGCCTTGAGCGTGATGGAAAAGGCGTGGCTGCCGTTTGAGAAGTTCGACGCGGGCAAGTCCGCCGGAGTTGCGGCGGTCTACACCGCCTATGACAGGGATTACTTCTACGTGGCCGCGAAAGTGGCGGATTCCACGCCGGACCCCGGTACGCTGCGCTTCGAGACCCGCGACGACGACGAGTTCTTCTACCCGGAGACCTCCTACAAGTACGACCCGGGCAAGACTTTCATCTACGCGGTCGAATCCGAAACGCCGGAGAGCGCCGCGCGCTGCGGCGTGGAGCGGCCGGACAAAAAAGGCGTGCGCGCCCCGGAGTGCATCCGGCCCGGAATCGACCGGCTCCGGCTCGACCTGTCGCTGCCGGAAGACCGGCTGACGAAAGTGACCTTCTATCTGCCGTGGGACAACTTCCGGTCGAACCGGCTGGCGCATCTGTACGTGCGCGGCGCGGACGGCCGTGAACTGACCGGCCGCCGCCAGTTCTTCGAGGTGGACGGCGGCGTGTTCGCCACCTACGAGATGGCCGGGAAAGTCGCGGTCGAACTGGTGAATCCGCGCACCTGGCACAAGGAGTCGGGACGGCTGGCGGGGGTGTTCTTCGACGCCGGGACGCCCGGCGCGAAGTTCCGGCTCAGCGACGGCGGCTTCGCCCGCTACGTCGGCATGGACGAGTCGAAGCCCGGCCTCTGGCAGGGGCGGTTCGGCTCCGAAGGCGTGCTCCTGCCCGGATTGAAGTATGAAAAGCTGCCGAGGGGCGTCGCCGCCGTGTTCCGCACCGACGATGTGAAAGAGACGCTGAAGTGGCCGGAGGGAGTGCGCCGTTACAGCTACCGCAAACGGCCGGTGCTGCCGGACGGGCAGTCGCCCGCATTCGACAATTTACAGATCGCCTTTAATGCGATCCCGCTGGAGCAGGACCCGGTCACGGTCGCGAACCAGCCGGGCCGGATGCCAGGATTCGTGAACTACCGTTCGACCGACTATGAATTTGCGCTGAACAAGGTCGCCCCGGCCTACGGCGGCGGCACCGAAATCTGGCGCATGGAGGTGCCGGGGGCGTTCCGCAAGCACTTCTACCCGCGCCAGCCGAAGGCGAAGTGGGAGGGTGCGGTGAAAGACGGCAAACTGGCGTTCCGCCACGACGGCAGCACCCGGATCATCGAGGCGGCGATTCCGTGGAGCGAGATTCCGCACGTGAAAGCGTTGATGGAGGCGGGCAGACCGGTCAAGTTCTCGTTCCGGGTCAACGACAACGGCGGGCCGTCGATGGAGTTCGGCCGGGACCGGGCGGCGACCCGCAAGGGCGGCAGCACCTTCCACCCGGATTGGAAGACCAGCTATACCAACGAAATCGAATTTGCATTTGAAAAATAGGATGTGCCGATGAAAAAGATTCCTCTATGGCCGGCGCTGCTGGCCGCGGCGGAGCTCTCCGCCGCAGGCGGGGTGAAACCCGCGGCGTTCCTGTGGTGCGAAGCTCCGCCGGAGCTGGCGCGGTTGTTCGGTTCGGCCGGGCTGAAGCCGGAAAAGGCGGGGCCGGGCAATACCGACGCCCCGGTGCAGTTCCTGTCCGGCCGCTTCGACCATGCGGCGAATGCGAAACGGTATGTGGATGCGGTCCGCGCCGGGAAAACGGTGTTTGTCGGTTTCCGCGACCTCGCGCCGGTGCATCGGGATATGGCGGAGTTCCTGCCGGTCACGCCGTGGTCGGTGAAATCCCATACGCTGCGCCGGGGCGGGAAGAAGCTGGTCGGTTTTCCCGGCAGCGGCTATGAGAAGCTGCCGCCTCTGGCGATCTCCAATATCGCCGATCTGCATGTGCCGGGTGCGCCGATCGAGAACAGCCTGATGCGCTACCTGACGCCCGGATATTTGAAGCCGCTGAACATCACCGACTTCCGGGTGCTGCTGACCACCGATGCCGGAGTTCCGGCGCTGATTTCGGCGCGGGTCGGCGCGGCGCGGGTCTATGTGTGCGGCGGCGACCTGTTCGATCCGGTGCTGGCGAAGTCGCCCGGCTACCCGGCGCTGATGAGGCGACTGCTGAAAGAGGCGGCCGCGCCTCTGCCGCAGCCGAAGGCGCGCGGCAACGCGGCGGCGCTGCAGTTGGAGGTGCCGGAGTTCCAGCCGGAGGGACCGGCGGTCACGGTGAAGAATCCGGGTACGGAAACGGTTGACGCGGTGCTCTCCTTCCAGCTCTACAACTGGGAGTACGGGATATTGAACGCCGCTTCCGGCGCGATTGCGCTGAAGCCCGGCGAAAGCCGTGTGATCCGGCTGGCCGAACGGGGCGCTTTCAAAGGCGATTCGCGCGTGACGGAGAGCGGCAGTGCGCCGCCGTGGCGGCGGCTCCGCGTCGGCATCCTGACTCCCGACCGTTCTGAAGTCGTGCGGGAGACCGAGCGGAAAATCCTGACCGCCTCCCCGCTGGCGCTGCAGGTGATCGAACGGGATTCCGGCAGCCGTCACGAAGTGGTTTCGGACGGGGATTACGACGGCAACACCGCCGGGCGTTACGTGTGGCCGGCGGGAAGCTCCCCGAAAATCACGGTGCGGGTCGGCAACGGTTATGAGAATCTCGCGCCGCTGGCGGAGGTCGCCGACCTGCAGTGGCCGGAGAATCCGACCGCGCCGGGGCTGAACGACCGCTCGCTGTCGCGGGGCAACGTCCGCCGCAACGGCGAAATGCAGGGGGCGTGGGCCGGGAAACCCGCCGCGACCCAGAAGTTGAAGCTGACATGGCCGTTCGCGGTGACCGTTGCCGGGGCCGGGATCGAGGGGTACGGGCCGTACCGCTTTGAGGAGCGGCTGAACCCGAAACATTTCACGCTTGAAAGCGGCGGGAAAACATTTGTGACCGCTTCCCCGGCGGAGTACGCCGCCAACGGCAGCGACATCTACCGGCACTGGCGGAGCGCTTTTGCGCCCGAAACGGTGCGGGAGCTGACCATGAGCATCGACAGGCTCGATCCCAAATTGCGGCAGAATGTGCAGATCAATCCGACCAACTCCTCGATGAAGGAATTGGAGGTGTTCGGCTGGCCCGCCGGGGCGCCGATAGAGGAGTTTTCCGGCACGCTGACGGTCACCGCCTCCGATCTGGTGAGCGGGAAAGTCACCGAAGTCGCGTCACAGCCGGTGAAACTGGCGCCGTATTCGGAACAGGCGTTCGACTTCGAGCTGCCGGGGCGCTCCGCATTCGGCCCGGTGCGGTACGACATCGTGCTTTCCGCCGGCGGAAAGACGGCGGCAAGAGGGCAGTACGATGCGCTGTTCCGCCCGGAGGGGGGCGCGGAGATCATCGACAAAAGCACTTTCGCGGACTACCAGCCCGGACTGCTGTGCACGCCCGGCTGGTACAATTACAACTCGTTCGGGCTCGGGATGTTCGACCATACCCGCGGCTGGGGCGGCCCGCACGATAAGATCTGGGCGCTGGTTCACGGTCTGATGGAGACCGGCCCGAACAATATCGACGCTCCCGAACGGATGCTGACCACCGACACCCGCAACAGCCACTACACCAACCCGTGGCGCAGCCTGCCGGACGGCTCCTACGGCTGGGACCTGACCCTCGACTGCATGTTCCGCGAAATGACCGAGGGGCGGCGCAAGGGGCAGAAGTCGATCCACGTCGGCACTTCCGACCGCTGGAACGGCATCCCGGTCAACAACAGCTTCGGCTGGGACACCTTCGACCGTTTCGACCGCCACCTGAAAAAGACCGGCGGCGAGGGGCTGAAGGGGAAAACCCGCCGCGCGATCTCCGAGGAGATCTGCACCCGGTATTTCCGCGACTGGCAGGAGTTCCTGATGCGGGAGTACGCGGAAAAGACCCTCGCAACCAAAAAGAAGTTCGAGGACGCCGGAATCAGTTTCTCGATGGAAACCCACGGCAGCTTTCCGCTGGCCGGCGGCGAGCTGGGCGACCTGCTGGGCGAAACCCATCTCGGCGTCGGCACCGACCTCTTCTGGGAGCTGCGCAATCAGGATCTCTACTGGAGCCTCGGCACGCGCTTCGCGATCGTTGCGGCCAACCCGAATCTGCGCAGCGGGCTGTACAAACAGTGGGGATGGGTGAATTCGGAGTCGAATGCGACCTGGTTCTCCAACAACAGTTCGGTCGAACCCGCCCGGCGGCAGTGGTACAACACCTACTTCACGGGCCGGGTCGATTCGGCGGGGAGGTTCCTGCCTTACCATGTGTACGGCTACAGCCTGCAGGGCGGGATTTCGACCAGATTCTATGCGCATGAGATCAAAGAGTATACGCGCGTTTTCAACTTCACGCGGCTGATCCGCCCCGAAAAGGCGGCCGGATACGGCTTCGCGGTGTCGTGGGGCGCGACCGAAAAGCGGATCGGCAAATCGGGCCGCCGCATGGGCTTCGGAATCTACACTTCGGGCAACAACGAGGACCAGTTGGAGCACCGCATGGGCAAGCTCTACGAACCGCTGGTGAAGAACGGCCTGCCGGTCGGCTTCGTGACCTCCGGCCACGCGCTGGCGAAGTGGGAGGGCAAAAATCCGCTGGTGCTGCTCGACGCGGCCGACTGGCCGGAGGCGGAGCTGGCCAACGTGCGGCGGCTGGCCGATGGCGGCGCGCCGGTGATCGGCTTCGGCGAGGATGACGCCTCCGCCGCCGCCCGGAAATTCTGGACGGAGGGGGCGGCGCGCACCAATGTGGACGGCATCGAACTGTATGTCCGCCGCACCGCGTCGGGCGCTCCGGTGATCTGGTGCCCGCTGAACGGCACGCAGCTGCCGGGTGAGAAGGTCGGCAAGCTGGTCGACCGGATCATGGAGCTGGCCGGAGGCCGGATTCAGACGGCTTCGCGCCTCGCGGTCACGCCGTTCCTGAACAACGGCGCTCTCTTCTTCGGGCTGGGCAGTCAGGCGGACGCCGCATCGGTGGAGACGGTGCAAGTGGCGCCGGGGAGTTTCGACCCGGCATTGCAGGGCAGGAAGCTCGCGGTGATCGACCTTGACCGCAACGTCCGGCTCGACGCGAAGCCGGACCGGAACGGCGTCTATGCTTTCGAGCTGCCGGTCTCCGGTTCGGACGGCCGCATGATAATGATGATCCCGGAGGAGTAAACCATGATGAAATATTCTGCAATCCTGACGGCCCTCTGCTGCGGCCTGCTGGCCGTGGCGGCGGAGAAGCCGAACATCCTGATCTGCACCGAGCCGTCGCTGCCGCCGGAAGTTGCTTCCGCCGCGCGGGAACTGCTGAAGTTGGAAAACACCCGCCCCCTCGCGGCGCTAGCCGCCTGCGGAGCCGGGAAAAAGGCGGAGGCGGCCGAAAGCGCGTCGCTGCTGCCGGACAAAGCGTTCAATCGGGCGGCGTTCAATCACCTTGTGGTGATCGGCCGCCCCGACCGGGACCCGCTTCAGGCGAAGGTCCGGGGGCATCAGGCGAAGGTCGATCCGGCCGACCGGGAGTTCTACCGGCTCGGCTACGGCCGGATGCGCGGCGACATCGGCTATGTGGAGTGCGACTGGAATCCGTTCCTGTACTCGGAAAAGGTGAAGAACAATCCGTTTACGACCGTGGTGGTCAAGATTTCCGGCACTTCCGACGCCGGGGTGCTCGCGGCGCTGAACGCGTTCCGGGAGGGACTGCTCAACGGAGTTGTCGCGGTTGGAACGCCGGAGCGGCCGGAAACTTCGCTGCTGGACTATCTGCCCTCTCCGGTTCCGCCGCCGGCCTTTCCCGACCGGATCGGCCCGCTGACGCTGGCCGGATACACCCAGCCCGACGGCGTCGAATACCGCGCGTGGCTGGAGTGGGGCGGTGCGGAACCGAAACAGCTGTGGCGGATCAAATATCTGGCTGACGGCGTGTACAACGATGTTTCGCCCGCCGCATGGGTCAACGGGCTGCACCGGCTCGCCTACGGCAACGCGGTGACACTGGCGGAATTTGAAACGCCGGAGGCGGCGAAGCGGGTGAAGGAGGCGCTGATGAAGCGGCGCGGCGCGAAGGCCGGAAAAATGGGTGGACTCGACGCGGTGGTGTTCGACCAGCCGACCGACGAGGCGTTCGACCGTTCCTACGGAAAGGTGGCTTATGTGACGAGGGGCCGCCATGTCGCCGCTGTTTCGCTGCCGGAGAATGAATGGCCCGCCGCGGCGGAGGCGCTCCGCCGCCTGCCGTAAACGGCACGGCAAGGTGCCGCTGCCGGGTGCGCACGCCAATGCCCCTCCGGGGGGGGGAGTGCGGCGTCTGACACAGGCAAGCAAAGGTTGGTCTCCGTAACCACTTTCGCGGCGCACAACAAGCGCGGTCAGCGCCGCGAACGAATGTGAGGGAATTACTTG
>ENA-UOJS01001578-UOJS01001578.1-human-gut-metagenome-genome-assembly--contig:-C74-NODE-1578-length-18268-cov-8.962884_pt1 | contig 18268 bp, 18 predicted proteins | sample MGYA00242355_ERZ723902 | MGnify/ENA metagenome assembly ERZ723902 | reverse complement strand
TGATTCATTGTGGTGACCCTTCTTACGGTGGTGCCATGTATGGCTGTCTTCACTGTGGAAATCTTAAATTTGTTCCCTTTCGCTGTAAAAGCCGTTTTTGCCCTTCCTGTGGAAACAAATACAACCAGCTTCGTTCTTTTCATATGTCCTGTAAGCTTGTTTCTTGCGTTCATCGCCATTGTGTTTTCACTATCCCAGCGGAACTTCGCGTTTATTTTCTCGAAGACAGGACTCTCTTAGATTGTTTATTTCATTCTGTTCGTGATGTTGTCTTACGCATGTTTTCCAAAATGAATAAAACCGAAAACTTTACTCCTGGGCTTATCTGTGTTCTTCACACTTTTGGGCGTGATTTAAAATGGAATCCTCATATCCACGCTCTCATCTCCGAGGGTGGAGCTGGTAACATCACTCCTTGGCGTCCTGTCAAACACTTTGATTACAGTTTCCTTCGTAATGCTTTCCGCAAAGTCCTGCTTGAACGACTTACCTCCCGCATTGGTCCGACTTTTCGCAAAGTCAAAAATGAAATGTACACGAAACACGCTGACGGCTTTTATGTCCGTGCAAAGCCAAATCTTTGCACTCCTGATATCACCATTAAATACATCAGCCGATACCTCGGCAGACCTGTTATTGCCACATCGCGTATTGATACTTATAACGGCGAAAATGTAACCTTTCATTACACCAGACACGAAGACAATAATACTGTTACTGAAACCATTCCTGCTTTGAACTTCATTCAAAAACTCATTGTCCACATCCCCGAAAAACATTTTAAAATGCTTCGCTACTATGGGATATATGCCAAACATCATAAGCAGGAAATGAAGCTCCGTAAATGTATTTCTGCCTAAAAACAATGTTTCCTACATTCTATTCAGGACTGGCGACAATCCATTCTGCGCTCTTTTGGATACGACCCTCTCTGTTGTTCCGAGTGTGGTACTTCTATGTTGGTTTTAGAAGTTTACCACAAAAAAACTGCACTATTTGAACGATATCGAAAGGTTATGAAATATGGATAAATCCATGTTCATAATAATTCTTTCTCCATAGTCAGATAGTGCAGCTAACCTAAACCAAAACAAAAAACTTCATAAACAACGTCATGGCGAAGCCCCCTTCGCTCTTTTGTTATGTCATTTTTTATTTCCAGCCCATTATACACTATTTCTGACGATTTGAGAAATTTCCTATAAAGTGAAAAAATCCAGGAACGGATTCGCAAATACGAGAATGGAGGATTCTGAGAATGTCCCTTCATGAAAAATGGGAAAATATAGACCATCGTTTAAGGATGCTGGACGCAGCTGATCAGGATGGAGAGGCTGGCCTGCTCAGCGAAGCATATGAGCGCCTGATTGCTGCTTATCAAAAAGCACGAGAATTGAACGATGAGATGGAAGAACTTTTAAAGAACGCTTTAATGAATTAACTCCAGAAAGTATCTCAGCATAAGAATGGGGAGGTTTCCCTCCCCAAAATATTTTTTCAAAACTTACACAAAAAACTTGACAAACCCGCAGAAAAAAGTCCCACTGCTGACAAGCTATTCATCAGCAGCGGGACGATACATATTATTTATTTTTCTCCTGGTGTTCTAATTATCCCTCAGACTAAACTGTTCCACCTTCCCATCCGGCAGCAGCATCCTTGTCTGCGATGCAATTCCGGTTACCATATCAACGCTTACCTCATACAGAGCCTGCGATGCAGACGGGTTTCCAGGCATGCCGCATCGTACGGTTGTGCTGTACGTTGTCCCATTTACACTTCCTTCCATGACCGCAAGATCTTCTCCCGAGGAATCAATCGTTCCCTGCGCATAATGCTCTTCCAACTTTTGATACACTTCTTCTGCACTCATAACATTCTCATCCGAAGAAGTATCATCCTGCACAGAGTCATTCTGTGTCAGTTCCAGTGGTTTCCAGTCTACGCTAATTTTTTCCCCAAGTTCTGCAGGACAGTCAATCTTGTCCAGACTATATCCATTTGCATTGATTTTATAATAGTTTCCCTGATCCCCCGCGTCGCTGTAGATCACACCACTTGTATAAATATGTGATTCTGTATAGGCGGAGAAGGTGTCATCCTCCCCCACTCTCTGAACGCTTTTTTCATCCTGCGAGAGAACATCTACCGTTTTATACTCTGTTCCAGTTATCGTCTCATAACTAATCAGCAGTTCTGGTATTCCATTTCCATCAATGTCATAATATCCATACCAGACCTGCCAGCCATGTGAAATCAAAAAATCATCAATATAAAGAAACTTTCCTGAAACAGCATCTGTTCCGCCGGCTATATAAGCATCCGTCGCATCCCGGTATTCCTGAAATACTTCATCATACAATTCCTCTTTGTATTCCATCGGCTCATCCATAATATTCACAATCATCGGCGGCTCATAGTCTGTGGAAACGAGAATTGCATCATCACTGCCATTTTCTTCTACTTTCACCACAAAAGAATACGTTCCGTTCCGATCTGGATTGCTTATAGTCAAATGATAGATTCCATTTGGAAGATTCAGTTCATACGGGCCAGCTTCCTTTACCTGTATTTCTTTGTTGTATTGATGACGGATGCTGACTTTTCTGTCTTCCAGGATCTTTTCTTCTCCACTTATTCCCATGATCTTCAGCACATAGCCGCCATAATAGTCCTGCTTTTTGTCATAAACCCGCAGTGTGCTGCCTGGTTTGATATCATATTCGATATTGTTAATCGCTTCTTCTGCATCAAAAATTTCAACAACATCAAATGCTCTTTTCACCAAAATCCGTTGTTCTTCTGTCAACTCTTCCATCGCATCAGCGGCATATTCCGCAAAGGCCCGGCACTGCGCGAAATCACAGTCCGATGTCATCATGACGATAACTCTGTACCACAATTCACTGAGTTCCTCCCAGGATAACTGCCCCTGGCCGCTTTCATTTAATCCATTTTTCATCAAATATGCCGTATACGAAATGACGGTGGAATATCCATGTGCATAGTCTGTCTGAGATTCCTCCCCATCTTTGTTTCGCACGTTAATCCTGTCGTTCGGTAAGATTTCATTAGCACCAGTGCTTCTCGGATATCCATTCTCATATGGATTATGTATGATTCGGTTTCCCATCTCCCAGTCAGCTCCATCTCCGACAGCTTCTGCAAGAATTTCCCCAAAAATATCCGAAATTCCTTCGTTTATCGCACCGGTTTCTCTGTTTCCAGAACTCCATTTCGCATATTTTCGAGTAATGATATGTGTATATTCATGGGCAATTACGTCTAGCGACTCAGTTCCCTTTCCTGAATACGCAGTTCCAAGATCCATCCATCCTATTTTCCCCTGATATGCGTTCTCATCATAATCTTGTATTGCATCTGCAAGACGCTCTTTATAATCCACAACCCCTGCAGCCGCATTGTTTCCCTGCTGTGCTCCTAATTCATCATTGCTGACAACTGCAAGAACTCCCCAGCCATTTTCTTTATGTTTTTTCAGAAAATAATCATAAATCGAGCCAATCGTATTTAAATCAGAATAAACCTCTGCGGATGTTTGTGGCGTATCATCTTCATTTCCAAATATAGTATCCTTGCTTCGAACCTGCTGCAATACTTCCGGATAGCTCAGACCAGAAGCTGGATCCATATAGGTCTGACCGCCCGCATCATACATATAAATATTTCGTTTCTGATCCTTCAGCACATAATATCCATCAACTGGATCTGTTCCCTCGATTTCCTGCTGTCCATTTGTATCCGTATAAATTACAGATTCTTCATACAGCTCCGGCACCGCTTCCAGTACCTCTGCCTGATTCGCATCTACCAGAAATTGATACGATTCTGTCGGAATCTGATATGCCAGCCTCATAGTATCATTCATGTTATAAACACAAAGATTCTCCTGATTTAGAGTAATTTCATCCAAACTAGCCACTTCATCCATTCCAAGTGTTTCCGAAGCATACTGCCGGATGTTTTCCACTGCCTGTTCTTTGGTAATCGATGGAGTTAAATTAAGATCCTCTGCAACATCCGTTGCATTTCCGGTCACCGATGCCACATTTCCATCCTGATCCACTGCAACCACGATTGCTCTTCCATATACAGGGATTCCCTCATAATTCTGTTCAAAGCGGTAATAATGATCGCCGCTTACTTCTGCAGTGGATGTCTCTTTCAATTCGGAAAGTGCATTTTCCAATCCAAGCTCCTCTTTCTGCTCTACCAGCCATGCCTGCGCTTCTTCTGCATTCTGAATTCCGTTTGCTTCTTCTTTTGTGTCCTTATTTTCTACGGCTTTTTCATTTTTTGCTGTTGCTGCCTGCGGATCTGACTGGGGCTTGGGATTTTGATTTAAACCAAGTGCAATTCCCCCTCCTGCCGCAAGAATCACAGCTACACCGACCATCCAGAGCCATTTTTTCTTTTTAGTTTCTTTTGAAGTTTGCTTTTGCACCGCCTGGCGGGATTCCACTTTTTCCGAAACTTTGTTTCCACAAAATGGACAGAACTTTACATTGTCTTTGATTTCCTTCCCACACTTTTCGCAGAACATTACTTTTCTCCTCTCTCATTGGACAAATTTATTTGAAACCGTCCTTTATAAACAGACGATTGCAAAACGCCATAAATCACATAAAACACAATACTTTCTATTGCCTAATATCTCTTTACTGGATAATTTTTTTCTTAAAAGCAACAATTTTTTGTCCATTTTTTTAATTCTTTGTTTTTCTAAAAAGAAATATCATCTAAAAGATTCAGCACCGCAGGCATATTACATATTTTCCAATTATCATTGACTTTGCCAACTAAAATATAATCATCGACAGCTTTCTCTTCCTTTTCATTGGAAATTTCAAAATTGACATGAACTAAAAAATATTCTTCCTCTTTATCCAATAAAAGAGCACCTGCGGATTTTCCTAACTCCTCCGTCCAGACCCATGCTGCATAATTATTAACCCTAAAACATTCCAAAACATTTTCCTTTATTTGATATCCATTTTGAAACATTGTTTCCAAATTTTCCTGCGCTTCTTCATACCTCACATTCCAAAGGCTTTCTACTCTCTCTCTTTTATAAGAATTTAACATCTGCTCCCAATATTGTTTCTCTAAATTCTCATTTTCTTCATAGACTGGCTGTAATATTTTCTGTTTATCAAACACTTCTAGCTCATGTGAAAATGTAATTTTATATCTATCATTTTCAACCGTCAAAGTCATTCCATAATTTGCTTCAACACTATCCCACTGATAGCACTGAATCTGTTCCTCATTTGACTCTGTGTTAAAGGGAATTTCATATTCTTCATCATACTTTCCATATTCCCTTTCCAATTTTTCTAAAAGTTCAGAGCTCTTCTTTTTTCCCTCACCTATTAAATAAGGCATTGACAGCTTTTCTGGTAAACTTCCATTTTCATAGCTTTCTTTCTCTCCATCATAATAATTATAAAAAATCTTCCATTTTCCAGGTAATTCTGTAAATTCTTTTTCTATACTATGAGTTTCAATAGCAAAACCATCTAATTCTGTATTTGATGTAATAGTATCTACATATTGATCAGAAATTTCAGAGTAGTTATTTCCTACAAGTTCTAGATATTTTGAAAATATAGTTGCGTTCTTTCTTTGTTTTAATTCTTGCACTGAACTTTGAAATTGATTTTCCTGCACCTTCTTACTTTCACCTTCTCCTGTTTTCTCTTTACCGCATCCAGAAAGTGCACATGCAATCATACATATAATAATTATTGCTCTTTTTTTCACTTGCCAACTCTCTCCATTTTACAAATTTAATCAAATATTTTCTTTACACTTTACGTTACTCTCATATTTTTATTATCTAATTTTCTATAATACCAGCCTCCAGTTTTACTTTCAAAATTCTTAGCACACTTTCTTCTATTCTTTCTTCCGTTATGTCTCCAGAATTCACTGCTGTTTCTATGCCATTTATGGCGCTTTCCAGCTGATATGGCATTAAAATCATATCGCATCCCACCTGTATGGCTTTTACGGCCGCCTCATCGGACGAATACAGATTTGCAATCGCGCTCATTGCCATAGAATCGGTAATAATGATCCCGTTATATTTCATCTCCTCACGCAGAATTCCCGTAACAATATCATGTGACAACGTTGCTGGAATTTCTTCTGTTACATTTGGCAGTGTAATATGGCCCACCATAATCATGGATGCTCCTGCTTCTATCCCCGCCTGAAAAGGGCGCAATTCACATGTTCGAAGCTCGTCCAATGTTTTCCAGCTTTTTGCCTCTCCATAGTGACTGTCTTCTTCCGTATCGCCATGGCCTGGAAAATGTTTTAACGTGCACACCATCCCACTGTCGCGAAATCCTTTTACACAGGCAGCAACCATCTCAGCCACCTTCTCTGGATCTGTACCAAATGCACGGGAACCAATGACAGTATTGTTCGGATTGGAATTCACATCGGCGACTGGTGCAAAATCGAGATTAAATCCAAGCTGCGAGATTTCGCTTCCAATCGTATTTCCAACCCGGTAAGCCTGACTGATATCCTCCGTATCCCCGACCGATTCCATAGACGGAATTGCGGTAATTCCCATTTCAGAATTATTTCCCAGTCTCATTACGCTTCCGCCCTCTTCATCTACTGCGATGAATAGCCCTGTCTTCGAATAGGACTGCATATTCTGGATCATCGTTATCGTTTGTTCTCGATTCAGCAAGTTAGGCGCAAAAAACACAATTCCACCAACCGGCTGCGCTTCCAATGCAGCCCTTGTCGTGTCTCCAGCCATCGTTACTGTTGATACACCAGTAAGTTGTTCCGGCGTTACCACAAACAATTGGTAAATTTTTTCTTCCAGACTCATATGTTCCATCATATTCTGTGCTTTTTCTTCTACTGTTTGTTCTGTTTGTTCGTCGGTCTTTTTTTCATCGTCACCCCTTTTTCCAGCCTGTTCCAACGGTTCTGCGATATCTTCTGTCTCCGTTTTTTCAGGACTTTCCGTCACTGCCGTAACTTCTTCTTCGGTTCCTTTCGGTGTTGTTTCTGTTTTTACTTTTTCATCATCTGAACCGGTTGGCATGCCCTTTTCCTGTTCCAATTCCGATGCAGCTTCTATCGTATCTGTTTTTGTCCGTGTCTGTTTCTGCTCTTTTTCACCTTTTCCCAGGACACCAATGATTCCAATCACCACACCTGCCATAAACAAAATTCCAGCGATCCCAAAAATCATCCTTTTTCTGTTTTTCTTCTTCATCCGTTTGTTTCTCTTTCATACTCGCAGACATACCCAACCTTTCCAGCAATCTTCGGAAAAGCACCTACGATATCATTTCTCTGATCATTAAAGGTCCAGCCAATTTCTTCTTCGTTATATTTTGCTTTCCACATGCACAGAAATAACTCTTTTGTTCCATCCGTATCCTGCCTGCTTGGTTCTCCCGGATACCAGTTATCAAAGGTCCAGTCTTCTCCTGTGATCCATCCTGACTGTTTCCATTCTTCCGTATCCGACTGAAGTTTCGCGCCCAGCCAGAGATACGTGAGGCCTGACCGGTCTGCCATTTCACTGATTTTTTCATATTCTTCTTCTGAAGTGATCGTTGCTAGATATCCCCCTCTTTCCTCACAGGCATTCTTTGCGTCTTCCCAGGACAGGTCTCCTGCAATCACTTCATACGTATGTATGATCTCTGGTGCTTTACTTTCTGAAACTGTACTGGTTTCTTCCTTGGATTCCGAAACTGTTTTTTTATTTTCTTCCGTTTCTGCATATTCTGTTTCTGATTTTGTTTTGACCTTGGTATCTGTTTCCTGGTTTTCTGTTGTATTTTCGCTCACAGACGCAATCTCGTCCTGATCCGTTTTTTGTTTCGATTTGGAAGACTCACTGATCTTTTCCGGGACTGCTGTTGTTTCCTTCTTTTCTTCTCTGGCTATCTTCTGTTCCTGTTTCTGATCTACATTTTTCTTGCCAGACAACGCATGTACTGCCGCATAACCCACTCCGGCACAAGCTACAATTCCAAGCATAACTCCCAGAACTACAAACACTTTCTTTTTCTTCTGGCGTCCTGTTTTTTTCACTACTGCCTGTTCTCTTCTCTCTTGCTGTTCCTGATTTTCTGTTATATCCTCTGCCGTTTCTTCCGGCAACAAATTTAACATATCATCCGGAATCATAGTTCCATCGTAAACGCAAAATCTGGCCCGCTCCAGAATTGGCCGCCCACACGTCGGACATCTTGGAATTTTCTGACCACATTTTCCACAAAATTTGGAATCATCTTTTATCTCACTTTTACACTTAGGGCAAATCATATCCTGTTCTCCTTTTTTACATGCTTTTTCCGAATCAAAGACACCCATCTGCTGTAAAGCTTTTATTCATCAAAAAAATCTCCTCGCAGTGTTAGAATCTTCTGTAACAGCAGAAACTTTCCATCACCGAAAGGAGATTTTTTCTTTTAAACGGAAGTAAAGCCTGGACGATGTACATACCAGGAACCGCCAATCTTTACACATGAAATCTGCATAGTCCACTCATTCTCCCGTTCAGATCCCTTGGCTGTAATCCGCACTGTGACAACGGCTGCTCCTTTTATTTTGTCTGCATCGTAATCATAGTCATGTTGTAATTCATATTTGACCTGTGCAAGATCAGTTCCATCACAGGTTTCCATATCTTCGGCCTTGCACTTTATTTTCACATCATCCCCACAGGTGCCACTAATCTGCCGTGCCTGTTCTTCTGCTGAATCTGCAAGTACCTGTTGAAATTCTTCATCTGTACTATACCAGCCGGATGGCCCAACCATATAATCAATATACGGCGGTGCCAACAGTTTGTAATATCCTTTTACATCCTGATTCAGTTCTGTTTCGCACGCTTTTGCTGCTATTTTTTCCGGACTTTTTCCTCCAAATCCCAGAACCACTGCCAGAATCACAACCAGAACAACTGCTGCAACTCCAATCATTCTACTGGGCGATTTCATAATTTTCGCAATTCCAGAACCAGATGGTTTCTGCTTCTCTGATGCTGTATTTTGTTCGATAACAGCGCCACAGGCCGGACAAAATTTTGCATCATCCTCCAATTGTGCTCCACATTTTCCACAAAACATACCTTCATTCTCCTTTTTCACGCCTTAACAACTTTCTGTTTCCAGTTATTTTTTAGAATAAACTTCTGTTTCCGATTCATTTTTTAATGTAAGCTGTCCATCTTTAATTTCATAGTCCGCATAAAAATCAGTTTCCTCATTTACAGCTTCTGTCGTTGAATTAGATAAATACAGTTTTCCTTCTTTTTCCTCGTATTTTCCTTCTCGTTCCTGCTCTGTAAACAGAGTTTCAAATTGCTGAAGTTTATTTGCTTTATTTACTTCCAGATTATCATTTATCATCTCTTCTGTACTCGCGTATCCCGCATCTTCCGCCCATGCTTCCAAGCTCTCATATCCCTCATCCTCTTTCGATGCTTCCAAAGTATCTTTTATTTTTGCTTTTATTGCATCTTCATAACGTGTTATCACTTCTTCATATTTTTGCTCAAACTGCTCTGTATCAGATTTCAGCGCATACGTTCCATCTGTTTTAAATTCTAAAGTAAACGGAACATCCAGTTCATCTAGATCCACAACTTCCATGACAGAGCCTTTGTTCAGAACTTCCTTATTGGAATCACTGGTACTATCTATAATTTCCTGCATTTTTTTCTGGTTTTCCCACATTTCAGTCAACTCCGTGGTTGTTCCTTCTGACGTTTGAGAAGTTTGTGAACTTTGAGAATTTTCAGAAGCACAGCCTGACATTCCTGTTGCCAATACAATTGCAGCTACTATTCCCATACTTGATATCCGTTTCCACTTGCTGTTTTTCATGATTTTTCCACCTTTTTCAATAAGCAAACAGGCTACCTGCTTTTTTAAATTTTATCGTTCATATTCATACACTGATCCACAAACTTTTCCACACCCGGCATAACAATCGTGCTCATGTTCAACGCTTTTAGTCCCAAGGCAAGGAATAAAATTTTCTGCCAGATCTGTACTGCCTGAACAATTGCTGATGTTAAATTTGTGATAAAAACTTCGTTTGCATTGATCCGTATCACAGACAAAAATGACTCTATGCAATTAATCGCATCGGGAATCAGGCCAATCGCCAAAATGCACATGGAAAAGATAAACAGCAATGCTCCAGCTTTTACTGCACATCTTCTCAACCACAGATTTTCTTCTACCAATAATACATATCCAATTAAAATTACTGCCAGCAAAAGTCCTCCTGTCACTCCTGCCAGATAAATTACGGCGCCAAAACAGCCTGCTGAAATACCAATTTTTGTTTTCTGCATATTTTTTCCTCTTTTCAAACGCATTTAAAGTTCAAACAATTTATTTATTTTTAAATGCATAATCTGCTTTGTTTCTTAATAGTACATTCTGCCCATCATTCCTGCCATACCGCTGCTGAAGAAAAGAAACAGCATTAAGACAAACACTACAATGGTAAAGCAAAAATACGAGCGCGCAAAGTTTCGTAAATTTACATTCTTTGTTCCGCCAAAGGAAAATACCAGCAACAGGACAAATCCAACGCATGGAATTGCAAATAATAATTCATATCCAAAATATCCCCACATGGAAATCGGCTGATAATCGCCCATATGTCCAACCTGTGACGGGGTTATATTCGAATAGTTCTGATTTGGTGCAGTCTTCGTATTGTTCATGTTACTGCCCCAAGCCGGCTGATTCGCAGCTTCATTCTGCTGTGTCAGGTCCGCACCACATCCTTTGCAAAAGCGTGCGCCATCCACATTTTCTGTTCCACAATGTTCACATCTCATAGAACATTCCCTCCTTCATCTCTTGTACATTTTATAAAATAAATAAATTGTTTGCTTTTTTCATATACCACTGCATCCAAAGAAATCCCCTGGTAATTTCTTCCTTGTATTTCCAACCGTAGCGAAGGAACGTAGCTCCACAGGTAATCACCAGAATAATAGAAAAGAATTTACTTTGCTGCGCTTTTACATAGCGAAAGAAACACCAGCTTCCCATACAGAAAATCCATAAGAAAATTGTTGGATTCCACTGCCACGCCTTTTTCCATTGAAAGGTAATCACATACCATCCCGCATGTGTCAAACCGCAGCCTGGACATGGAATTCCAAATAAAATTCGCATAGGACATACCGTCTGAAACAGAATCTGCATTGTTCCAAGGATCATTCCTGTGAGAATCACTGCTTTTTTATACTGTTTCAAATCTTTCTGTATCCGCTCCTTGATTTCTTTTCCCCTATTTTCTTCGGCAAACATGAATCTGACGGTTCTCACTCTCCCAGCTTCTGCCCACAGTTCGTGCAGAATATCTGACCAGGTTCTAATGCGCTTCCACAGTATGGGCATACCGCTTCCGCTGAACTTTCTTCTGTTTTCGTTTCTTCAGCCACCGCATTGTCTGTCTCCACCGGCTGTTCTGTCACCGCTTCTTCCAGCACTGGCTGTTCGGAAACTACTTCCTGTTCTTTTTCCAGTTCAACCTTTGTACCACATACCGTGCAGAACATCTGGCCGTCCTCCAGCTCATTTCCGCAGTTCGTGCATCTCTTTTTCTCTGTTGAAACCGCAGGTGCACTCTTTGCTTCTTCCATCACTGCCGGAATTTTAGTTCCACAGGAAGTACAAAACGCTGCACTTTCCGGAACAGAAGCACCACATACCGGGCAAATTCGTCCCGCACTGGCTTTGGGCACTTTGTGTTCTATTTTCGTTCCACACACATTGCAGAATGCAGAACCAGAAGAAACCTTGGCCCCACAGTTCGGACAGCTTACTGTTCCCTTTAATGTCTGAATCTGTTCTTTATAAACCTGAACCTGCTGTTGGCTTGCCTTAACGCCATCGCACCATTCTTTCATTTTTCCTTCCGCTGCAACTGCAAAATAATCATAAAAATATTTTCCCATCTGCCGATACAGCTCGGCCTGCTTCGTTTCTTCTTCCCGGATTGCATTGGAAAGCCGAAGTGTTTCTGACATTCCCTTTGCTTTTTCTGCTCCGGCATTGAACCATCCGGAAAGTTTCTTATCTACATCATCAAACATTGCCATGATTATGTTCTCCTTTTGTCTGTCATTCTGTATTTTTAATTTTTATACAATACAAAATCTGAAATAAAGCAATTAAATCCATCCCATCCTTTATCTTCTGCGCAAACAGTAAACCACTTCACACCGCTGAGATCCACATCCACTTTAATCGGTGCCGTTGTTCTGGTGATTTCTCCCGTCGTATACAAAATCTTTTCATTTTCGTCATAAACTGTAACAATTCCGGTATCTTTACTGCTGTCATCCGCTACCGCGATTGTTCCGGTCATTCTTGTATATTCCCCGTTCGCATAATAGGATGCATATCCTTTTCCATGATATGGTGTCAATTTATATAAATTTCCAGGACTATAGATATTTCCCACACTGTCTTCCATGACCTTCAGTTCTTCTCCTGACTCAAACCGGTCAGATTCACTGATTTTCAAGTCACATAATTTCACCGGCACATTCTCCTGCACCTGCTGCAGAAGCTCAGTTAACGTCGAATTGGATTCCAGCACTCTTGTCGCACTTTTCAGATAGGTAATTGCATCGTCATAATTATCTTTGGTAAGATAATCATCTACCGTGTCCTGTACCGTTTTTACATAAGCATCTTCCGCGCTCTTTTCCAGGTTATCCAGTTCTGAGTCACCTTCATTTACTTCCTGTGCTTTTTTCAACAGTGCAAACAGTTCCTCATACTTTCCTTCATTCATATACTGCGTTCCATGATCCAGCGCATCGCTTTTCAACATAGCTGCATAAGAATCCTTCAACTCAGCCAGGCGGTTTGCCAGGTCTTCATCATCTGGAAGGATGTCGGCGGCAACTTCTACCGTCTGAATCGCGGTTTCATATTCCTGCTCATCTTCCGGATTTTCTGTCTTATTCAGAATTTCGGCTTTATAGCTGTCAACACACTGAGACATTTTTGACTGTGCTTCTTCGTAATTACTGTCATCCTCACTGACCTGCGCATAGGCCTCCATTGCCTCTTCATAGTCGCCGTCTTCATACAGTTCTTCCGCCTTTTTATATGCTTCCATCGAACTGTTCAGACTCTCCAACGTTTTTTCCTGTTCTCCAAATGCAGTTTCCAGTTTTTTAGATCCCAGCGTAAGATATGCATTTAATTTTTCACTGGCTTCCTCATATGTAATTTTTTCTGCTTTAAAATCGTCCAGAACAGTGGCACAGTCTTTCTCCGCCAGCTTGTCCAGAAGCATTTCCTGGATAACATGATCTTTGACATCGTTTTTATAAAGCTGTTCGATATCACTGTAATCACCTTTGCTGATCCGGCTTACAATTTTTCTTGCCGGAGACTTCACATAAAAGGTCAAAGCAGCTCCTCCGGCTGCCAGAATCACTACCAGCACCAAGGTCAGAATGATCGGTGCTTTTTTTCTCTTCTTTTTCGTTTTTTTATTCTTAGGCGGTTTTTGCGGAGATCTTGGTGTTATCGGTGTCTCCTGTTCTCTTTTCTGCTCCTCACCAGGCTGAAAAATCGTTCCAGAACCATGGTCCGAGCTACCTTTTCCCTGCTGTATTTCCTTTCCGCATCCCGGACAGTATTTCATTCCCTCTTTGACTTCTGCCCCGCAATAATTACAACGCATTTTCTCTCCTCCTGTTCCTTTTTTGTTATGATAAACGTCTTATGAACAAACTGGCTTTTCCAGCCTTCGGATCATAATCCATCACAACCTGCACATTATCTTTTCTGATCTGACAAGGCCACTCTGTTATCTCTTTATCGCTGGTCTGATAAAAGTTCTGACAGATCTGTTTCCAATTTTCTTCCTGCGTCAAAAAACTATAACTGATGGAATCCCATTGATTCTTTCCAAACTTTATGTTCACGTAACCGGATACCGCGTTTCCCTCCATCCCCAGATAGTATTGCTGATCTGTTCCTTTCGAAAAACGTTTCCCAAAGTAACGCTGCATATCTTTTTCTGTCATATCTGTTGAAATACAGTCAAACGGAAAAATTGTTGCCTGTTCCCAGCGATTGCATTTCTGTATCCAGACGTGTCGCTGCCCGTACAACTGTGCAGCGCCTCCCAAAAGCAGACATACTATGCTTAAAATCACAATCCTTTTCCAGATTTTTGATTTTTTTCTGCTCAACGACTGTTTTTTTTGAATCGCGTTCCCATTTCTGATTGCCATAACAGAACTGTTCTTTTTTTCTTCTGATGTAGCTTTTATGACTTTCAGCAATTCTCTTCGAAAATCTTCAGCTCTCGCAAAACGCTCAGATTCGGGTGCCAGCGCCTTTCGAAGAACTTTCCCAAATGCCGGATCTGCCGCATCCGGCAAAGGTACTGTTTCTCCCTGCAGTCGTCTTTTCTGTGCTTCTTTTTCATCCTCAGAATCAAATGTTTCCGGATATGACGGAAAGAATGGAGAACGCATATGATTCATGATTCGATAGAGAACCATTCCCAAAGAATATAAATCAACGCTCTCGTTATAGCTTTTTTTATTCTGTAAAATTTCCGGAGCCATATAATCTGCCGTCCCTTTTACAGAAGAAGCTGACTCTTCCCCGTGAAGCATTTTTGCTACTCCGAAATCTCCCAGTTTATAAACTCCTTTCTCATTTCGGAAAATATTTTCTTCCTTGATATCCCGATGCATGACCCCATTTTCATGACAAATCTCCAGCGCGTCTAAGATCTGTATTCCTAACTCAAAGACATCGTTTAATACCAGCTCATTTTGACTGATATAAACTGACAGCGGTGTAAGATATTCCATTAACAGAAAAATTTCATAACGTTTCGGATTTTCATGGCGAATCACATCGTTTTCATAACATGGAACAATATTTCGAACTCCATTCTCTGTAAACGCATGCATCAACTGAATTTCCTGCATCGTCTCCTGAAAAACATTTTCAAAATACTGCTCCGTTTTTTCTGTATCCTTTCCCATTGCATTCCAGATTTTCAAATACTGCGTTTTCTCCGGAATCACAATATGTTTTAACGCGCGGACATAAGTACCGGATTCATTTTCTTTTTTTACTTTGTAGACAGAAGCAAAACTTCCCTTACCAATCAATTCTTCTACTCGATATCCGAAGACTTCCCGCCCTATCATCTTATCCTAACTGCTCCTGCGTCTTTTCTATTATCATCTCCAGCACTTGTAGCATTTCGTCTCTCTCTGGATTTTCATATCCTCGAAAAACGATATCATTGATATTTTCATGCTGAAAAAGATATACACTTTCTTCTCCCATGTACCCTTCCGGATATGGAATTCCCATATAATCATAAACGGTCTCCGGATGCTCTTCGTCAGTCTGAAGCACACCCATAATCATTGTTTTTTTTGTACCGCCCTTTAAAAGTACAATACTTCCAACGGGAAGCAGTTCTCCAACCTGCTGCATAAGATCCTCCTGTTTTCCTTTTTGAAACTGTTTATTTTTTCTGCCACATCGCCTGTACAATCATCTGCAGTCTTTTTGCTACATTTCCATTCTGAAAAGCCTGTTTTGATTCTGGATTGGATGCAATCAGCTTTCCAGCTGCTTCACCGATTTCGGTCGTTTTTTCTTCCAGCCATTTTGCTGTATCTCCTGCACTGGTTCCAGCCGTTTTCAACGAAAATACTCCAAATGAAATTTTGGACAGCAACGTATCCAAGCCTTTTACAGAAGCTTCAATCCCTGTATATGCTGTATCTTCCAGCGACCAATGTCCATCTTCCTTATATTTATGAATACTGTCATATGTCTGTCCTGCAACATCCATCGCACTTTGAAGAATAGAGGTATACACATGCGCCGGATATTTAAATACCGGATCTTTACCGATCAGATAAAGTGTCTTTCCAAAACCCACGGTCTCTTTTCCGATATTCGCCGTGCTGCTGCCATTTCTGGAATATTCTGTCACTGCACCCAGGATTCCCATCAATCCTCCCGCTACTCCAACAGCAGTGGCCCAGCTGCCAAATTTTTTCTCGAACAAATTCTGCGTTTTTTCATCTGAAAAGCTTTTCTTGAATACGGTGTAGAATCCTTTCCATACACTTGCAGATGCCTTGGACAATTTACACCACTGTCCAATCCCAAACGGAGCATGTTTGGAATCACCTGTAAAAAATTTAATCAGGCTGTCACAATAAGAAACTAGGTCACCGGCTAAACCTGTTACTTCATCTTTATTTTTTTCTGACACTGCCTTCATAATATTTTTGGACACTTCCAAAAGCCAGCTGTAAACCGCGACATAAGCTGTACCAAATGGTGTTTCCTGTTCGTTTTGGTTATATACAGTTCCATAGCTTAAAGATCTTTCGTCTTCATCCTGCAGATTCTTTTCAAGCTTCTCATATATCACAGATGCACGACGGAGATATTCTGCAATCTCTGCAATTTTCTGTTTTTCTTCCTGAAGTTCTATGCAAATACATCGAAGCTGCCAGTCAATGTCTTCTTCCCGTTTTACCTGCCAATCCAGATTTCTGGAAACAATAGAAAAAGCTTCTTCTCTTTGTTCAATATCTTTTTCTACTCTATCGAGCATTTCTGACATTCTTTGAAGCCCTTCCGGTCTGACTCTGATATAAGGCATTTTAAAACCCCCGTCTGCTTATTCGTTGGCTCCGTTCTGAATATTTCTTTCGCTGTTATCATATGCCTCTGCCGCGTTTCTCAAAAACTGTGCATAATTGCGAATTGTTTCTTTTCTTTCCGCAAATGCCCGTTTAAAATTTTCAAACTTTGCAACGGAAGACTCAGCCGCATCTCCCTCCCACACGCTTTTCATTCCTTGAATCTCTCTTTCAATTTCTTCCGTATAATTTTCAATATTGGTTGCAATGCTGTCAAACGTTGCTGCTTTCTCCCGTATTGCTGTAGAATCTACTTTAATGGTTGCCATAATTACATCTCCCTTCTGTTATCCTCTAAGATTGCCTGCTTCTTCCTGCAGTCTATTTTCTACCTGCTCATAATGTTCCGCCGCATTTTTTAAGAACTCCTGATAATTGTTCATGACATCTCTCAATTCCTCAAATGCCGTTTTATATTCCTCCAATTTTTTGTTAAATGTATCACTTGCGATTCCTGTCCACTTTGCACTTCGAAGCGCCTGGGCTTCTGTGTAAAGTTTTTCATACTCCGTCTGATATTTACTTACTAGTTCTCCAATTCTTTCTGATGATCTTTTTACACTTTCTGTTGTTACTGACCACTCTCTTGCCATCTTAGGCTCCTTTCCGTCATACTTTATCCATGACCATTACATTTCTTTACAACTGCTCCGCCATACGCTTTGTTTCTTCTTCCGCATGTTGAATTCGTGTTGCAACCAGCTCAATTAACTCAATAGTTTGCTGCATTTTTTTTCTGGTTTCTGTCATTTCTTCTGCAATTTGTTCTATCTTTTGAATACAGACTGCGGATGCCGGGCTTTCCCATTCATGTCTCAATCTTTCCGCAACTCCACAAATTTTCTTAATCTGTTCTTCAAATACATTTTCTTCTCCGTCGAGTCTCGCTGCCTCACGCATTACTTTTTCATAGTTAAGTCTTATGTTTGATGTCATCTGCCCTCCTATGCTAGAATCCATTCTTCTTGCTCTGATATTTCCAATTCCGCAAGACATTGGGTTCTGTCTGCTTTTTTTCCTGTTCTGGCCTGATACAATTCCATACTTTCTGATTGAATTTCTGCTTACGGATATTCTTCCTTGATAAAAACAACCAGCAGACTAAATACCTCTCCTATCCACATGTGATCGGGAACTTTGAATCGAAATTTTTCATTCAACCCCGGAACCTTTATGACACATTCCTGCTTTCTCATCTTCTCACCTAACCTTGATATATGACAAAGTATCCCCATGATAAAGAATCGCCTGATTTCTTTCCAGCTGCTTTTTTCTTACCTCTGGATCACTTCTGCTGACTGCATTATTCAAAAACATAATTTTTGAATTGTCGATTCCTCCATCCATAATCATTCCATCTTCGCATCTGACTAAGTAAACATACAAGCCTGTGTCTTTATATTCCGACAGTTTTTTAAAAATTCCCTGTGTAATAATCAAAAGCTGTTCCTGCTTTTGTGTTTTCAAATATTTTCCAAATACTACCAAATCCTCATCTGAAATAGT
>ENA-UOJS01001566-UOJS01001566.1-human-gut-metagenome-genome-assembly--contig:-C74-NODE-1566-length-18380-cov-18.943738_pt1 | contig 18380 bp, 19 predicted proteins | sample MGYA00242355_ERZ723902 | MGnify/ENA metagenome assembly ERZ723902 | reverse complement strand
AGCCTGCCAGCTTCATGAAAAAGGCTTTGACCTTGCCGGAAAACGAGTTTCCCGCGTGGGTGAAGGTCGGCGCAATCAACACGCCGTCATCCTTCAGTACCCGTTTTATCTCTTGCAGGGCTTTTTCCGGCTGCGGCACGATGTGCAGCGCGTTGGACACGATCACTACATCAAAGGACTGGTCCGCATAGGGCAGGCGGAACATATCCTGCACGGAAAAGTGCAGCTTCGCCGAGTGATTGTCCCGTTTCGCTTCTGCGATCATTTCCGCAGAGGCGTCCGTCGCCTCAACAAGAGCCGCCGCGTTCACGATGTGCTTGGCGATCAGCCCCGTGCCGGTGGCCAGCTCCAGTACCGTCTTGTGCCGCACGACTGGCTGGATCATCTCATACATCATTTCGTATGCTGCCCCGTCTTTTCGCATAAATCGGTCATATAGGCCGGCGTTTCTGTCCCAAAAATCCTTGCGTTCGCGCATTGTCATCACTCCTTTGAGCGTTAGATTTATCTAACGCATATATGCAGGTCGCGTAGTTAGATGCGGCTAACCGGCGCTTGCGCATAGGCTGTCTTCCAATGCGCGGCACAGCGTTCGATTATAGTCCCTTCCGGGCAATCTGTCCCATGGTGGAATCGGTATTGATGAGCAGATGCTCCGCCTGGCTTATTCTTCGTCCATGGATGTGCAGGTTGACACTGCACCGAAAACGGAGTAAAACTACCTTCTGTTTAAAGCGTATTGTATTTTTAAGTATCTCGCTGTTCATGGTTGCTCCTTGAAGCGATTAGCCTTTTTTATGCAGCAATCAGCCAAATCAAAGAGAAAACCGTTGCATTTGCTCGGGGCTTTTTATATTATAAATCGCGGTTAGCGCCATCTAACCGGATTGTATCAAAAAGCAGGTGGAAAGTCAATCCGTCTGCCTATCGCAAAGAAAAAATCACTGTGAATAAATCATCTACTCACAGGAGTATTTCTTCTATTGCTGGTGTGACCTATATCTCCCGCAGCTCCGGGATCGCGCCGCCGGCCACCGCCCACAGATACAGGCTCGCCACGCTGCAATAGGGGCTGAAGCGGCGGCGGTACCGGTCAAACAGCTTGCGGTCAATGCGGCGGTGGTGATAGACCATGCGCAGCCCACGCTGGATGGCCAGATCGTCGTAGCTGAAAACATCCGGTCGCTGCAGGCAGAACAGCAGGATCATCTCCGCTGTCCAGACACCGATCCCCTTCAGACTGCTTAGCGCCCAGATCGCGTCTTCATCGCTCATGTGCGCCACGGCGTCCAAATCAAATACGCCGGTGCGGACTTTTTCAGCAAGATCCGTGATGTACTCCGCCTTGCGGAAGCTTATGCCCAGAGCCTGCAGCCGGGGGACGCCCGCCGCCAGAATGGTTTCGGCGTTCACCTGACCCAATGCGTCCTGCATCCGCTGCCAGATGGTGGCCTGCGCCTTGGTGGAGATCTGCTGGCCGATGATGTGGTGGACAACGGACGAAAACAAGTCCGTATCCACCGCGCGGTCGATGTGACCGATGCGGTCGATGACCTCGCACAGCCGCTTGTCCTTCCGCCGCAGATAGGCCAGCTCTTTTTCTCCGTACGCAAAATACATATCTGTCACCTGCCTGTGTGCTTTCTCTGCTGCGCCGTGTGCCGGCGCTTTCTTCTGCAAGCATACCACAGAAGAGGGGCAATAGTAAAGGCAGCGCCGCACAATAAAAGCTGCGCACAACTGCTTTTGTTCCATTATGCGGTGTTGCCTAAAATAAAACGCTGCTTTTATTCGCCCTCTTTTCTTTTGGGGCGTGATGGTGTATACTATACGGTGAATTGATATTTGTATGCACCAGGAGGTAGGACTATGTTTGAAAACCGCCGGGAGATCATGCAGGACGTATTCCTGACGTATCTGCCCGCACAACATTTCAAGACGAGCCGTCTGACGCTGAATCTCATCGCGCCGCTGCGCCGGGAGACGGCATCGGCCAACGCGCTGCTGCCCGCCGTTATGCGGCGGGGCACCGTCCGGTACCCGGATATGGAGAGCCTGTCCGCTGCGCTGGACACGCTGTATGGCGCCAATATCGACTATACCGTGCGCAAGAAGGGCGAGCGCCAGTGCGTGGGCTTTGCGGCCGGATTCATCGACGACGCCTTCACGCCCCATGGCGAGAAGCTGCTGGAGCCGGTGGCAGAGCTGCTGGGCGAGCTGCTGCTGGAGCCTGTGACCCAGCGGGGACGGTTCCTCAGCGAGTATGTGGACAGCGAGAAGGCCAACCTGATCGATGCCATCCGCGGACTGAAGAACGACAAGCGGGACTGGGCGGACATCCGGCTGATGCAGGAGATGTGCGCCGGTGAACCGTACAGCGTGCTGCGGCTGGGCGACGAGGAGACGGCATCGCGGCTGAATAACCAGACGCTGTATACCCACGGGCAGGCGCTGCTGTCCGGCAGCCGTGTGGAGCTGATCTACTGCGGCAGCGCGGAGGAGAAGCGGGTGGAGGACGCGGTGCTGGCGGCATTGGCGGCGCTGCCCAGAGGGGCGCAGACGGAGCTGCCGCCGGTGGAGCGCGTACAGGCGCCCGCCCAGCCCCGGCTGGTGACGGAGACCATGGACGTGACGCAGGGCAAGCTGGCTATGGGCTACCGCTGCGGCAGCGACGACTATCCCGCCATGGTGCTGGCCAACCTGATCTTCGGCGGCACCAGCAATTCCAAGCTGTTCCTGAACGTGCGGGAGAAGCTGAGCCTGTGCTACTACGCCTCCAGCAGCTATGCCCGCAGCAAGGGCATCCTCACGGTGTCCAGCGGCGTGGAGACGAAGGACTTCCGCCGGGCGGAGGAGGAGATCGGCCGCCAGCTGGCAGCCGTGCAGCAGGGCGACTGGGAGGACTGGGAGCAGGAGGGCGCATTGCAGGCCATCCGCGCGTCGCTGCTGTCCCTGTCGGACTCCCAGGGTGCGCTGGAGAACTTCTATCTGGGACAGATCGCCTCCGGAGTGGAGGAGACGCCGGAGGAGCTGGCTGCTGCGCTGGAGCAGGTGACAAGGGAGCGCATCATGGCGGCGGCACAGACGGTGAAGCCGGATACGGTGTACTTCCTGAGCGGAAAGGAGGAGGCGTAAATGGACAAGAAGCTGTACCCCCGCATCGGGGAGGAAGTGATATGGGTGACGCTGGACAACGGCCTGCCGGTGTGCATCGTGCCCAAGAAGGGCTTTTCCCGGAAGTACGCGCTGTTTGCCACCCGGTACGGCGGCATGGACATGCGCTTCCGGCTGAACGGCCAGTGGCTGGATACGCCGGCGGGCATCGCCCACTATCTGGAGCATAAAATGTTTGATACGGAGGACGGCAACGCCCTGCAGGAGCTGGCCATGAACGGCGCGGAGCCAAACGCCTTTACGTCCAACGCCATCACGTGCTATTATTTCGATTCCACGGAGAAGTTTTACGAGAATCTGGAGATACTGCTGTCCTTCGTGTCGGTGCCCTATTTTACCGACGAGAGCGTGGAGAAGGAGCAGGGCATTATCGGGCAGGAGATCGGCATGATCGAGGACAACCCGGAGTGGCAGGTGTACAAGCAGCTGATGCAGTCCCTGTACCACACCAGTCCTGCCCGGACGCCGGTGGCCGGCAGCGTGGAGAGCATCCGCGAGATCACGGCGCAGACGCTGTACGACTGCCACAGGGCGTTCTACACCCCGGCCAACATGTGCCTTGTGGTGGTGGGCGACGTGGAGCCGCAGCAGGTGCTGGACATCGCCCGGCGGGTGCTGCCCAAGGACAGCGGCGAGCTGATCGAACGGGACTACGGCGCGGAGGAGCCCACCGAGGCGGCGCGAGCCTATGCGGAGGAGCGCATGGAGGTGTCCATGCCCTCGTTTTTGGTGGGCTTCAAGTGCCCGCCCCAGCACGGGGGAGAGGAGCAGCACCGGTTCGCCGCCATCGGCGAGCTGGCATGCGACGTGCTCATGGGCGAGTCCAGCCCGCTGTACGCCCGGCTGTACAGCCAGGGGCTGATCAACGGCTCCTTCGGCGCGGCGTTTGACATCCTGCCCGGCGCGGCCTACGCCTACGCCGGCGGCGACAGCAAGGACCCCAAGGCCGTGGCGGAGGCGATACTGGCCGAGGCGCAGCGGCTGGCGCGCGAGGGCGTGGACGAGGACTATTACAAGCGCATCGTCAACGCCAACTTCGGCGCGGCGCTGCGGGAGCTGAACTCCTTCGAGTCCATCGCCGTGTCCATGGCGGAGGGACGGTTTCAGGGGTACGATCCCTACCGGTTCCCGGAGATCTATGACAGCATCACGGCGGCGGACGTGCTGGCGTTCCTGCGGGAGAACGTGACGCGGAGCCACATGGCGCTTTCGGTGATCGCGCCCAAGGAGGAGGAAGCATGAGCATCATGACAGACAGCCCCATTCGGTTTCCGGGGCTTTTCGGGGACTGGGCGTTTACTGCCTCGTCCACGGCGTTCCACATCGGCGGCAAGGCCATCTACTGGTACGGTATCCTCATTGCACTGGGAGTGCTGGCGGCGCTGGCCTTCTGCGTGAAGCAGAAGGAGAAATACGGCATCAAAGAGGACGACCTCATGGACGGCGTGCTGTGGGGCGTGCCGCTGGCCATCGTGGGCGCGCGGCTGTACTATGTGCTGTTCTATCTGGACAGATTCAAAAAAGAGGACGGCTCCTTCGACTGGGCGGAGTCCGTGGCAATATGGGACGGCGGGCTGGCCATCTACGGCGGCGTGATCGCGGCGGTGCTGGTGTGCCTTGTGCTCAGCAAAAAGCGGGGCTTCAAGCTGGGGGCGCTGACCGACCTGGTGGTGATGGGACTGCTGATCGGGCAAGCCGTCGGGCGCTGGGGCAACTTCATGAACCGGGAGGCCTTCGGCGCGGAGACGACGCTGCCGTGGCGGATGCAGCTGACCACCACCGCGAGGACGCTGGTGGAGGTGCATCCCACGTTCCTGTACGAGAGCCTGTGGAACGTAGTGGGGCTGCTGCTGATCGTCTTTATCGTGGCGAAGGGACGCCGCTTCGACGGCGAGAACACATGGTTCTACTTCCTGTGGTACGGCATCGGCCGGTTCTGGATCGAGGGACTGCGGACGGACAGCCTGTACCTGTTCAACTGGACCATCGGCGGCGAGCCGATTCGGGTCAGCCAGGCGCTGAGCCTGGTGATGGTGCTGGTGTCGGCGTTCATGCTGTTTTACAACATCAGGCTGCACCCCCACAAGCCGGAGGAGCTGTATGTGAACATGGCGGCGGCGGAAAAGGCCGCTGCGGAGACAAAGGACGAGACGCCCGTCGAGGGCGAATAAAAAACCGGCGCTCAGGCCGCCTGACATAAGAAAACATACGCCGCAAAAGGCGCGTTTGGCGCAGCCCCATCGTTGCGCCGCCTTGACAGACATCCAGTATGCCTGCGGCGACGCGCCTCGGCTCTGCACAAGACGCGCTCTTTTTCGGTGCGAAGCAGTTTTGCCAAAGTAAATTCGAGCTGAAATTGGCTGCAAAAACGCCCACATGCTGACGCATGCGGGCGTTTTTTCGGTCGATTTCAGCCGGATAGACACAGGCAAAACCGTGTGTTTTCTTGTGTCAGGCGGCCTTTAGTGAGCGCCGGTTTTTTATGCGATGGGCTGCATGTTTTCATCCAGCAGGGTGGGATAGCTGTTGATGTCGCCCCGCCCATCGGCGATAACGAACAGATCCGTAAAGCCCTCGCCCTCAATGGGGCAGGTGTAGACGATACCGCCGTTGGTAAAGGTGTACCATTTGGCCTCCTTGGGCAGCATGACCCCGGCAAAGATCAGGATGGCGTTGCCCTCCGGGTCGCTGTAATTATAGCTGGTCATTTGCCCGGCTTCAAAGCCCACCACGCCGCCGCAGCAGCGCCAGCGGCTATGGAACAGGCTGTCCCGCTCGAAAAGCCCTATATAGTACGTCTGGCTGTTGTAGTCATATAGCAGCGAGGCCATATAGCCGCCCCGGACATGACCGGCCTCATAGGAAAAGCTCAGCGCCCTGCCCTGTGCCTCGAAATAGGCTTCCGCATTCTTCGCCAGATGGGGGAATACCAGCGGCGCGGTGGTACACCAGTGCTGTAGGGCGATGCCCAGAAACAGCAGGATCACGCTCGCCAGCACCACCAGACAGCCCTTGAAAAATGAGGTGCTGCCCTGCTTTTTCCACGCCTGCGCCGCCTGCGCCGTGGCCTGCTGCTGGGTGTGGGCGGCGCTGGCGGGCAGCGCTGCCTGCATCAGCTGGTATGTCTCCCGGCAGTCATCGCACTCCTTCAGGTGCTCCTCCACCAGCCGGCGGCTCTCCGCGCTGCACGCGTCGTCGCAGTACAGCGGCAGAAGATCCTGAATGACGCTACAGGTCGTTTTCATCGGCTTGCCTCCTTAACTCCGTTTTTGCCCGATAGAATATCAGCCGCGCCCAGCTGTCCGACTTGCCGAACAGCTGACCGATCTGGGAAAATGACAGCTCTCCGAACACCCGCAGGGAGAACACCTCCTTGTACGGCTCGTTCAGGTCGTGCAGGAGTCTGTGCAGCTGCCATGCGCTGTCGCTGTCCAGCAGCTCGCCCTCAAAGCCCGGATGGGACGGCTCGTCCTCCGGCGGGGCGGCGCGGCGTTTCTGCTTTCTGACATGGGTGAGATAGGTGTTTTTGGCGATCTGACACAGCCACACATACAGGCGGCACCGGCCGTCGAATCGATCCAGATGGGTCATGGCCTTGCAGAACGATTCCTGCGTGACCTCCTCGGCGGTGTGAACATCCCGGCACAGGGACAGGACGTACTGGTACACGCTGTCGAAGTAAGTGGCGTAGATCTCCTCGAAATCCGTCATTTTCTCACCTCCTGCTTATAAGACTCGCCGGCGGGCAAAACGTTTCACGGCGGGGCAAAAAAATTTCCCGGATGTGTACCGGGAAATTTTTATGTACCTTTAGTGCCGCCGGGCGGTGTAGTAGTGGTTGGCGTAGTAGCTCTCCGCCAGCGAGGAGACGGTCACGCACCGGCTGTTGCCGGAGGAGGACGAGGCGTGGATGAACTGGTCGCCGCCGATGTAGATGCCCACATGGGAGGCCACCGCGCCATAGTCCTGGAAGAACACCAGATCGCCGGGCTGCAGCTCGCTGCGGGACACCGAAGCGCCGTAGCTCAGCTGGCTGGTAGCGCCGTGGGGCAGCTTGACGCCCACCTGCGCGAAGATGTACATGGTGAAGCCGGAGCAGTCGAAGCCGCTGGGGGAGGAGCCGCCGTACACATAGGGAACGCCCAGATACTGCTGCGCCAGCGAGACGATCTCGCTGCCGGAAACGGTGGCGGCGGGGTTGTCCGCCGGTGTCTCGTCGGGCGTCTCGGCCGGCGTTTCCTCCGGCGTCTCCGGGGCGGAGGTGTCCGCCGTGGAGGGGGAGCAGATCAGCACATACTGGGAGGCCACATAGCCGCTGACGCCGTTGTAGCTGACGGCGAACCAGCTGCCCTCGATACCGGTGACGGTGAGCACCGCACCGTGGGACGCGGTGCCCAGCGAGGTGCTGCCGCTTTTAGGAGCGGAACGGATGTTCAGTACGTCCGCCGTGACCTTGCCGGCACCGGACAGGCCGGTGGCGGAGTCATACCGGGTGACGTACTGGGAGGCGATGTAGCCACGGGCGCCGTCGTAGGAAATGCGGTACCAGTCGCCCTCCTGGACGGTCAGCTCCACAAGGGTACCCTTGTCCAGTGTCTTGAGAATGTCATAGCCGGTGCCTGCACCGCTGCGGACGCGGACATTCGTGCCGGACACCACGCCCAGCGCCTGAATGGGGGTGGAGACGGGCGTCTCCTCCTTGACCTCGCTGTCGTCGGCGTCGGGCGCTTCGGCATCGTCTGCCGCGGCCTTGACGGACAGGTCACTGTTGTTCATGGCGGCGTCCTCGGCTGTCTCGGCGTTCTGCGCCGTGGCGGGGACTGCGGCGCCCGCCAATAGGGACAGCCGCGCCGCGTCAGGCGTGACAAGGGGAACCGACAGCGGGGAGGAGACGGAGGCCAGCGTAACGGGGATGGCCTGCGGCGCGCTGACAGCGTGGGCGCTGGCGCCGCCGGAGAGCACCGCGTCGCCGCCTACCACCAGCAGGGAGGCCAGCACTACCGCCAATGCGGAAAAGAGTCGCTTCATGATGGCCTTACAGCTTTCCGGCCAGAGCGCGCTCCAGCCAGATGCAGCCCACGTCCATGGCGGCATAGAGGCTGTCCTTCTCGGACTTCTTCACCACGCGATCCCGGGACTTCAGGTCAGGGTCGGTGAGCTGGAGCTGGACGGAGACGCGCTTGGCCACGTCCATGTCCTGCTCCTTCACGGTGTCGAGGATCTGCAGGAGAACGATGTATTTGTCCGCCATGCTGCCGTAGTAGATGAAATTGTCCACCCGGCGCAGGGGGTGGTTCTTATAGACAAGGCCTTCGGCCTTTTTGGTATCAGCCATGATAAACCTCCTGATTATTTTGTAACCAAATTGTAACACATTTCACAGGAACTGTCAACGCGGGAGAACAAGGGAATATTTGCCGGTTCCGCCGCAGTCCGCTATTTTTCACGGATGGTGATGATATTTTCCAGCAGGTCGATCTTTTCGATAGCGCCGGGAACCACGGTGGGGATGCCCATGATATCAGTGAACACCAGTTGGCCGTCCTTCTCGGTGACGGAGGCCACATTTTTGCAGATCGTCCGACCCTGCCGGGTCATAACGGTAGACAGGCACATGTTATTCCTCTCCCTTCAGAATGCGCAGAGCCTCCGCCAGCTTTTCACTGCTGACGGTGAGATCCACCACGGCCTCGTGGAGCAGCTGGGCAGCTTCGCCGTCCACGCTGTGCGCCAGCTCATGCAGCTCCTGTGCGTGCTGGCGGTTGTGGTCGGCCATATAGCCCAGCAGCGCCAGCGTCTCCTCGGGGGAGTGGCGGTCGTGGGCGTGCTCGTGATCGTGATGGTGCAGACGTTTCATGGTGGTACCTCCCGGATTTTTGAAAATATTGTACCACGGCGGCAGGGGAAAGTCAATTTTACCGGGAAAATCGTCAAAAAATCGACGATAACGGACAAATGAGGGTAAAGTGTCCAAAATCTGTGCAAACGGCACAATTTTATTGACAAATTTTCTGCAATTATGTATAATTTTACTGGATATAACTGCGCGAACCGCGCAGCAAGGAGGACGAGAGATGAGGGACCTGAAACACCTGATTTACTTCGAGAACCTGCTTCAGGAGGCCAACAACGATCTGGTCAAGCAGGCGAAAAGTGACGGAAAGCTGGCGTTGGGCTATACCTGCTACTTTATGCCGGAGGTGCTGCTGGATCTGCCCGGCTGCTTCTCTGTGCGTCTGCGCGCTCCCCGCTGTACCTCTCCGGACATGGCAACCTACTACATGTCGTCCCGTACCTGTCACTACGGACGCAGCTTGCTGGAGCGGGCGCTGGAGGGCGGCTTCAACTTCCTGGATGCGCAGCTGGCCACGGAGACGTGTACTGTCACCTGCCGGTTCCAGGAGCATCTGCAGCGGATGGACATCATCCAGAACGAGAAGTTCAAGTGCGAGTTCACCGACGTGCCCTTCAAAAAGACCGCCAACAGCATCGACCACTACGAGGCGCAGCTGAAGGCGCATGTGGTGGATTTCCTCCACGATAACTACGGCGTGGACACGTCGGACGAGGCCATTCTCAAGACCATCGAGAGCCACAACGAGCTGTGCCGCATCGTGCAGGAGATCGGAGACTACCGCAAGCTGGACAACCCCACCATCACCGGGTACGAGTTCCATGTGATCAATCTGGTGACGCTGGCCTGTCCCAAGTACCTCATCATCGACAAGCTGCGGGAGACGCTGGAGGAGCTGCGCACCCGCGAGCCGGACACCAAGCCCGCCTACCGCTGCAAGGTGCTGCTGGCCGGCAGCGAGAACGACGACCCGGACTTCACCAAGCTGATCGAGAGCTGCGGCGCACTGGTGGTGGCCGACCGGTACTGCTACGGCGCCATGGAGTCCCGCCAGCCCATCGAGATCAGGGAGGGCGAAACGCCCCTGTGCGCCATTGCCCGGCACTATCTGCTGACCAGCCAGTGTACCCGCTTCATGGAGCAGCAGGAGATGCGCCGCCGCAAGCAGCATATTGCGGATCTGGCGAGGGAATACAAGGCCGACGGCATCATCGTCGCCTCCAACAAGTTCTGTGAGTACTGGAGCTATGAGCGCGTTATCGACACCGTCGTGCTCCAGAGAGATTTCGGCTATCCCGTCTGTTCCATCGAGAAGGAGTACATCAATTCCGCCAGCGGCCAGCTGCGCACCCGGTTCCAGGCCTTTATCGAGAGCGTGGAGATCAAGAAAATTCAGGAGGGCGCCAAGAAATGAAGAAGTTTGACCTGAAGAGCGTGGTGGACAAGGTCAAAGCCACGGACTATAAGAAGCTGGCCAGGGATTTCTGGTACGGCAAGCCCCACGGCGAGCGGCGTCTGGGCGACCTGTACTGCGACAAGACCGGCCTGTACAAGCACCGGGAATGGCGCGGCGTGAAGGACACGTTCTACTATTTCAACAAGGTGTGGCTGTATAACTACGGCATGCTGGTATACGACGTCATGCGTTACGGCGGCGTCTGGACGTTTGCCAAGGGCTGCTGGCGCTATCGCTGGATGGGTCAGACCTATCTGCCGGTGCTGCACTGGTTCGACCGCGGCATGGAGGGACTGCGGGGCGAGGCGCTGCGCGCCTGTCCGCTGCACTACCGCGCCATGACCAACGCCACCATCTATCAGTTCATGGGCATGTTCCGTAACGACCTGAACACCAACAAGGGCAGCAAAAAGGTGCAGGCCAGACACGACAAGACCATCGCCCACGACGAGACGGTGTGGGGAGGCATCTTCTACCCCTTCAGCAAGGAGGTGGAGAACATCCCCTTGCAGATGATCCCGTATTTCGTCACCTGCCACGTGAACAACCACACGGTGCTCAACTATATCGACGCGGTGCAGTCCCTGGGTCTGCCCGGCGATCCGTGCCCCATGTGTCAGGCGGAGGCCGGACTGTTCGTGCTGGACGATGTGCCGGATTATTACAAGGCGGTCATCACCTCCAACGAGGCCTGCGACGGCTCCGTGGCCACGTCCATCATTCAGGACTGGCTCATCGACAAGCCCCTGTTCGCCATGCCCCAGCCCATGCAGTTCGACGATCCGCTGGTGCACAAGCACTGCATGAAGGAGATCGAGGAGGCGTGGAAATTCATCGAGGAGCAGACGGGCGTGCCCTTCGACTACCAGCAGCTGTGCAAAAAGCTGGAAAGCCAGAACGAGCTGCAGCGCTTCGAGTGGGAGAAGTGGGACGTGGCGGCCAATACCAGCTACTATCCCATCAACGGCGTGGCGCAGGCGCTGTACCGCATCTACCAGTCCCAGTACGGCGACCTTCCCATCTGGCACGAGACGGACAAGAAGGTGCGCAGGATCATGGAGAAGTGCGTGGAGCAGCGCATCAACAACTTCCCGCTGACGCGCCACCGTGTCATCGCGTGGAGCTGCGCGCCGCTGTACTACTCCAACTGGTGCACATGGGCGTATAACTGCTGGGGTCTGAACACCGTCATGAACATGGACTCCCTGATGTTCGACATGACGCTGCGCACCGACGGCTACGAGAACACGCTGGAGGACATGGCCACCTACCACGAGTGGGCGCCTATGCGCCGCATGGCGGTGGGCGGCATGCACCACATCTTCGAGCTGTGGGAGAACATGGAGCGCTTCCACTGCGACATGGTCATGATGTACGACCAGCTGCTGTGCAAGGGCATGCAGGGCGTTCACGGCCTGTTCGAGGACGAGTTCCGCGCCCGCAACATCCACGCCATCTGGATGCCCCACGCGCTGCCCGACAAGCGCAACGTCTCCCGCGCCGAGATCCGCAGCATCATCAACGACTACATGACCACCGTCATGCAGGAGGAGCCGCTGGATCCGTCCCTGCTGGAGTTCGACGATTCCATGAGCTGGTAAGAGGAGGAGCGGAAAATGAAAACTGTATTCAAAATCCTGAAAAAGATCGTGCTGATCGGACTGGGCGTGTACGCCGCGCTGTTCGCCGTGTTTTTCTTCGATCTGGACGGCAAGGCGCTGTTCTACGGTGTGGAGCCGTTCCTGTGCCGGCACTATGACCGCATGGAGCGCCGCGACCCGCTGAAGCAGAAATACGACATGAACAAACCCACCTACGAGTACAACAAGTGAGGAAAGACCCTTGAACGAGCATACCCATACCCATGTGGACGAGAACGGAAACGTCCACACCCATACCCACCGCCACTCCCACGAGCAGACAAAGGCCGTGCTGAACCGGCTGAGCCGGGCGCAGGGGCATCTGGACGCCGTGCGGAAGATGGTGGAGCGGGGCGAGGACTGCTCCCAGGTGCTGGTGCAGCTCAGCGCGGTGATCTCCGCGCTGAACGGCACGGGGCGCGCCATCCTGAAGGATCACATCAGCCACTGCATCGTGGATGCGGTGGAGGCGGGAGATCAGGAGGCCATACAGTCCCTGAACGACGCCATCGACCGCTTCATGCGGTGAGCCTCAGGCACCGGCGGCAGACTGCCCGAATTGGCGGGGCGGCGCGTTGACAGCGGCGCCCGGCGGGACTATAATAGAGCAAACGGCAAAATGACCGTTGATGCCGGGCGGGAGAAACCTCCGGCGGCGGTCATCGACTGGCATACAGCAAAGGAGGGCTGAGCGTGAAGAAGTTTTTACATCAGGCGGGCGGCATCGCCCGGAAGGTGACGGCGGCGGCCGTCAAGCTGGCCAAAAAGCTGGCGCACATGGCGGCGGAGGCTGCGGTATCCGCGGTGGCCGCGGTGGGCAAGGCGGCGACGAAGCTGCTGGGCAAGGCGGCCTGCGGCGTGGGCAAAAGGGTGCAGAAGATCATTCCGCCCTTCTGCAAGGTCATGATGATCGTGTCCGGCGCGGTGGCGGTGCTGTCCTGCGTGGGCTGGCTCATCAGCCGGAAGAAGTTCGCGTAAGGCGAAAACGTATACCACAGGGAGATGCGCCCCGGCGCATCTCCCTTCAAACAAAGGAGATCTGAGCAAACATGATGAAAAAAGAATTCAAGGCGGAGAGCAAGCGGCTGCTGGATCTGATGATCAACTCCATCTACACCCACAAGGAGATCTTCCTGCGGGAGATCATCTCCAACGCCTCGGACGCCATTGACAAGCTGTGCTACCTGAGCCTCACCGACGACAAGGTGGGCATCAAGCGGGACGAGTTCGAGATCAAGCTGATCCTGGATAAGGAGAACCGGCTGCTGACCGTCAGCGACAACGGCATCGGCATGAGCCAGGAGGAGCTGGAGAACAATCTGGGCGTGATCGCCTCCTCCGGCAGCCTGAAGTTCCGCCAGCAGGTGGAGGGCGACGAGAGCGCGGACACCGACATCATCGGGCAGTTCGGCGTGGGCTTTTACTCTGCCTTCATGGTGGCCGACGAGATCACCGTCATCACCCGGAAATACGGTGAGGAGCAGGGCTGGAAGTGGCAGTCCTCCGGCGTGGAGGGCTACACCGTGGAGCCGTGCGATAAGGAGACGGTGGGCACCGACGTCATCATGCACATCAAGCCCGACACCGAGGAGGAACAGGACGAGTACAGCCAGTACCTGCGGGAGTATCCCCTGTACAAGCTGGTGAAGAAGTATTCCGATTACATCCGGTTTCCTATCCGTATGCGGATGCCCCATCCCAAGCTGAAGGAGGGCTGCCCGGAGGACAAGCCGGAGTACGAGGAAGTATTCGAGTGGGAGACGCTGAACAGCATGGTGCCCCTGTGGCAGCGGAAGAAGACCGACGTGACGCAGGAGGAGTACAACGAGTTCTATCAGCAGCGCTTCGCGGACACGGAGCCGCCGCTGAGCGTCATTACCGTATCCGCCGAAGGCGCGGTGACGTACAAGGCACTGCTGTTCATCCCGGAGAAGGCGCCGCTGCGCTACTACTCCGAGGAGTTTGAGGGCGGGCTGCAGCTGTATTCCGCCGGCGTGATGATCATGGACAAGTGCAAGGAGCTGCTGCCGGAGTGCTTCAACTTTGTCCGGGGCGTGGTGGAATCCCCCGATCTGAACCTGAACATCTCCCGCGAGCTTTTGCAGCATGACCGGCAGCTGAAGCTCATCGGCGCCAATCTGGAAAAGAAGGTCAAGGGCGAGCTGGAACGCCTGCTGCGGGATGACAGGGAGAAGTACGAGTCCTTCTGGCAGTCCTTCGGGCGGCAGATCAAGCTCAGCGCCATGGACAACTACGGCGAGAAGAAGGAGCTTCTGCAGGATCTGATGCTGTTCTACTCCTCCACGGAGAAGAAGCTGGTGACGCTGAAGGAGTACGTGGAGCGCATGAAGGAGGGGCAGAAGTACATCTACTTCGCCTCCGGCGATACGGTGGACGGCGTGGATCACATCCCCCAGACCGAGCTTCTGAAGGAGCGGGGCATGGAGATCCTGTACTTCACCGACAAGGCGGACGAGTTTTTGCCCGACGTGCTGCAGAAGTATCAGGACAAGCCCTTCCGCTCCGCCACCGACGGCGATCTGGAGCTGCCCGGCGAGGAGGAGAAGAAGGAAAAGGACGAGCAGCAGTACAAGGAGGCGTTCGCCTTCCTCAAGGAGACGCTGGCGGGGAAGGTGGACGAGGTGAAGGCCTCCGTCCGGCTCAAGACCCACCCGGTGTGTCTCAGCAGCGGCGAGGGCGTGACCTTCGAGATGGAGAAGTATTTCAAGGCGGCGCAGCCGGAGCTGGGGCTGAAGGCCAAGCGCATTCTGGAGATCAACGTGGATCATCCGGCGTTCCTGGCCTTCGAAGCGGCGCGGCTCACCGACCCGGAGCGGGCGAAAAAGTACGCGGAGATCTTTTACAACCAGGCGCAGCTGATCGCCGGCCTGCCCATCGACGATCCCACGGCGTACACCGACCTGCTGTGCTCCCTGTGGCAGTAACAAAAAGCACCGCCTTAGGCCTAAGGCGGTGCTTTTTTGCGCTTATTTTCCGCTGGCACCGTAGTTGGACAGCACGCGCGCGGAGGGGTCGTTTACGTCGCAGCCCTTCCAGGCCTTGTTGGGCATCCAGAAGTCCACGACCATGTCGCTCTGGCCGGGATAGTACTTTTCGAAGATCTCCCGGTACAGCAGGGACTCCTTGGTGAACGGCTGGGCGTGGGTGTAGGCAAGCCGCTTGCGCTCGTACTCCTCGTCTGTGTACAGGCTCTGGGCGTACTCCTTCAGATAGTCCACCATGGAGTGTCCCACGGCGTCGGAGAAGGCGGCCTTTTCCCGGTAGAGGATGTCATGCGGCAGGTAGTCGCCCTCGAAGGCGTGGCGCAGCAGGTACTTGCCTATGCCGTATTTGTTCAGCTTCTTCTCCGGATCGATGCTCATGACGTACTCCACAAAGTCCAGGTCGCCGAAGGGCACCCGCGCCTCCAGAGAGTTCACCGAGATGCAGCGGTCGGCGCGCAGCACATCGTACATGTGCAGCTCCCGGATGCGCTTGACGGCTTCCTTCTGGAATTCCTCCGCGGAGGGGGCGAAGTCGGTGTATTTGTAGCCGAACAGCTCGTCGCTGATCTCGCCGGTCAGCAGGACGCGGATGTCGGTCTGCTGGTGGATGGCCTTGCAGACCAGATACATGCCCATGCTGGCGCGGATGGTGGTGATGTCATAGGTGCCCAGCAGCTCGATCACCGTCTCCAGCGAGGAGCGCACCTCATCCGGCGTCATATACACCTCGGTGTGGTCGCTGCCGATATAGTCGGCCACCTCCCGGGCGTATTTCAGGTCGATGGCGTCCTCGCTCATGCCGATGGCGAAGGTGCGGATGGGCTTGTCGGAGCAGCGCTGCGCCACAGCGCACACCAGAGAGGAATCCAGTCCGCCGCTGAGGAGGAAGCCCACCTTGGCATCGGCCACCAGCCGCTTCTTGATGCCGGCGACCAGCTTCTTGTGAATGTTGGCGCACACGGTGTCCACATCATCGCGGCATACCTCCTTCACGGCGGTGATGTCCCGATAACAGACGAACTTTCCGTCTGCGTAGTAGTGTCCGGGCGGGAACGGCATGATTTTGCCGCAGATGCCCACAAGGTTTTTCGGCTCACTGGCGAAAACGATGGCGCCGGCATCGTCGTAGCCGTAGTAGAGCGGACGGATGCCGATGGGGTCGCGGGCGGCGATAAAGGACTGCTTCTGCGCGTCGTACAGGATCAGGGCGAACTCGGCGTCCAGCATGCGGAACATGTCGGTGCCGTGCTCTCGGTAGAGGGGAAACAGAACCTCGCAGTCGGATTCGCTGCGGAAGGAATAGCCCTTTGCCAGCAGCTCCCGCTTCAGCGCCTCAAAGCCGTAGATCTCGCCGTTGCAGACCATATAGCTGCCGTCCAGTGCAAAGGGCTGCATGCCGGACGGCTCCAGACCCATGATGGACAGCCGGTGGAAGCCCAGCAGCCCGTGACCGGTGTCAACGATCCGGCTGTCGTCGGGGCCGCGGGACAGCGTCTTGTCAAAGCCCGCCTTAAAAAGAGAAAAATCGGCATCGCCTGAACAGTAACCCATAATAGAACACATGATAAAAACCTCCGTAAAAGTTATCAGCATCCTACAGGGCAAGTGCTGTTCTCGCGGTGCCACCTGTATTTGTTCTCATTTCCAAGCTTCCGATAAAGCTCTGCCGCATAACGGGCGGCGTTCCGGCGCACCTACTGGGATCGCTCCTTTCGGATCGCAGCTCGAAAAGTGTTATTCACGCAGGCTCTGCCGTGCGGTTCCCAGCCTCCCGCACTCTCTGGGGGTGAGCCCCTGCGCTACTTCTCTTTTCTCAAACGCTTTTATACCGTATTGACTTTGCGCATGTCTCCTGAAGAAAAACGAAAAAGAGACAATAACGCCGCAAAGGACTAAACCTTTGAGACGCCATTGCCTCTTGATGGTGGAGAATATACACCCGGAAAAGCCAAAAGTCAACGGTAAAAAGGCCGGAAAAGGGAACTTTTACAGATCGGTGCGGTGCAGAGCCGTGAAAGCCCCGTTTTTTCGGCAAAATGACCGGTGTGCGCCGGTGAACGGAGGGAACCGAAGGTCACTCCGTGGTGTGGTGCTCCTTGCCGAAGTGCAGCTCGCGCATGCCCTCCACCTCGTCACAGATGGCCTTCAGGTTGCAGGAGCCGCAGTCGGTGGGCATGCCCTCCAGAATTTTCGTCAGGCTCATGGTGATGTCCTTGACGGTTTTGGCACTTTTTGCCAGCCCGTCGTAATTCGCGTCGGGCGCGGTGATGAACAGCAGCTTCACCGCCAGAATGTGGGGGTTGCGCTTGTACTGGCGGATGAAGTCAGCGCCGATGCGCCGGAAGCTCATGCCGCTTTTCAGCGCGTCGCGGCTGATGCGAACCTGCTCCCGACTGGATTCGGAGCTGGTGCGGATCATGTAGCCCCTGGGGAACACATGGTACTTGACGAAATCCATGTCCTGAATGGCGCGGAACGCCTGCTCGGTGTCCTCCTCATCGTCGGACTCGATGTCGCCCACCCGCAGGAGGGCGATGCGGGCGTAGCTGCTGTCACCCTTCAGCTGGCTCAGGTCGGAGCCGTAGACCAGTATCTCGTCCTGGGGCACCAGCTCCGGGGAGGTGGTGACACAGGTGAAATTCACGGCGCTCTTGCCGCTGCCGCCCAGCTCGAAGGCGGCGTCCCGCAGCATGACCAGCTCGAAAGCGCCGGTGTCCTCCCAGGCGTCGGCCGGGTCGTAGGGGTATTTCTGGGGCGTGGAGGAGCCGACCAGCTCCTCCACACCGCGGATGATGGGATTATAGAGTTCCATTAGAATTTGATGTCCACCTTCTTGCGGTCAAAGATCCTGTTGACCTGCACGTATGCCCAACCCAGCAGCTTCTGATCCAGATTCCAGAAGTACACGACGAACAGCGCGCCCACCGCCACCGCCAGAATACGGATGAGCTTGAAGATGAATTTGAAAACCTTGCACATAACGTAGCCTCCTTATGTGGTGGAAGTTCAGGCGCGAGCCATGCCCTTCTGCCGCGCGTACTCGGCGGCGCCCAGCGCGCCCATCAGCTGAGGATCGGTCTTCAGGTCGATGACCTTCAGCTTCAGAACGTGCTCGATGGCCTGCTTCAGACCGGCGTTCTTGGCACAGCCGCCGGTGAGGGTGATGGCGTCGGTGGCGCCGGCCTTCTTGCTCATAACGAAGCAGCGCTTGGCCACGGCCATCTGGATGCCGGCGGCGATCTCGTCCATGG
>ENA-UOJS01001565-UOJS01001565.1-human-gut-metagenome-genome-assembly--contig:-C74-NODE-1565-length-18403-cov-13.709778_pt1 | contig 18403 bp, 9 predicted proteins | sample MGYA00242355_ERZ723902 | MGnify/ENA metagenome assembly ERZ723902 | reverse complement strand
CTGCCGCACCTCGCTCGCCGTATCGGCACTTAGAATTATGCGGTATTGCCTTTACAACTTCACAAGTATCTCCCCCGCACCGGAATCCGATTGCCCTTCTCCCCTATCCCCCAACCGCGCGTACCGTTCATCTTCATCCGCTCCCCCACCCCAAAACAAAAGGCATGTGCCCCCTTATCTCTATCATAAGGTGGGCACATGCCGTTACATTATCATGATTTTATCACGCCAAAGTCATCAGGCAATGCAGCCATCGGCAAAGCTGTTGCGCTTGGCTTTCTCTTTCTGCTGGTTGCGCTTGGCGATGATTTCTTTGCTCAGGCCAATACGGTTGGTCTTGAAGTGGAAGAACGGGCGTTCCGGTACGGTGAAAATCTCCACCGGACGCATGTAACGTTCCGGCAGGCAGGCATTGATCTTATCGCGCACATCGTCCAAGGTGTAGCCATCTTTGAGCTGGACGTACAGGTACGGCAGGAAGCAGCCCTCGTGCTCATCATCCGGCACGATAACAAAGAACTCGTCCTTGATGCCCTTGATTTCGGCATCGGCCACGATGTTCTCCAGCGGCTGCACCATCAGGTCGCCGCCGCCAAAGCGCGGAGATGCGCCGCGGGTCATCGTGTAGAGCACACCGTCCTCGGTCATATAGCCGATATCGCCGGTGTGCAGCCAGGTCTTGCCGTCTGCGTGGACCTGCAGTGCCTTGGCGGTTGCTTCGGGGCGGTCATAGCCCAGCATCACGCCGGGGCCCGCCATGCAGATCTCACCGGGGGTATTGTAGGTCAGCTCTTCCTGGGTGCCGGGCTTGAAGATGCTGATGACGCTGCGGATCATCGGCACACCAACGTTGCCGTCACGCACCGGGAACGGAGCCATGGGCAGAGTGGCGTTGGAGCCGGCCTCGCTGCTGCCGTAGCCGACAGTAAAGCGCAGGTTGCAGTTATGCTGCTTGAGGAACTCCTCAACATTGCGCAGCTGCTTGTTGTTGAACGCCTCGCAGCCGGCGCCGATGGCCAGCATGTGGGACATATCATAGTCAGCCGGAAGACGCTTGCTACGGCGGATAACCTCCACAAACATGGGGATCAGGGGCCAGTTGTTGGGGCGGTAGCGCATCATTTCCAGGTCAATATCGTACACATCCACAAACGGATCCAGAATGAGCAGCATACCGCCGGCCAGGGGCAGCAGCATCATGGAAACCACAACAGCGATCAGAGCCGGGGGCAGGATGGTCAGCAGCCAGGTGGGGCGGAATTTATCCGAAGCGCCATAAAAGTTCATCTGGGCCAGCACACCGATGATGCTGTGTGCAGAATGGATGACCTGCTTGGAAGGGCCGGTGGAACCGCTGGTGTAGGCGCGCAGCAGCGGGCGGTCAATGTTGACAGGAGCGGGCACAAAGCCGCGGAAACGCTGGCCCATGTTACAGAAATCAGCCCACATCATGGTATCAGAGCCACGGGCGGGAACATCCGGATACAGGGCATCCAGGGAATGCTGCAGGTAAACCGGCATAGCGGCGCGGTCGCCGCTTTCCAGAGCGGGAACGATAACATAGGTATTCACGTTGGTCTGCTCACGGTAGGCTTCGATTTCGGCCTTGGAGAAGAAGTCGTGAACAAAAATCACCTTGGCATTGGCTTTCTGAACAGCTTCAATGTTTTCTTCCAGGGTGTTGTCACGGCACAGCAGCGAAGCGCCGATGCGCTCGGCTGCCAGCAGCAGATAAATGAATTCCGGCACAGAACGCAGGAACACGGGGATCTGGTCCCCCTGCTTGACGCCAAGCACCTGCAGAGCGCGGGCGGTGGCGTCCACCTTACGGAACACGGTACCCCAGGTGATATCCACGCCATAGTAGTGCATGGCAATCACGTTAGGGTCTGCAGCGCGCACGGAGAGGTACTGCTCCACGGTGCAGGCCGGAACCTGGATACCGCGCAGAACTTCTGGATAGAACTTCATCCAGGGGCGGTCAATGCTGGGCTTGCCAGTCAACATCGCGTTTTCATTCATTGCAATTTCCTCCAAATGTCTTTCCCTTATAGTTGCAGGGAATTAAATTATCCAAATCAAATCACGCCAAACCTTTATGGCGCTTTCCCCTGCTGTGCACATCGTTGCACAGCGTCGCCGAACCATAATGCTATAATTATCTTCGGTGCTGAACATAGTATACCATTCCTGTTTACGGAAAGCACGAGAATCCCATGGCACAAATTTCCAGAAATTGATTCCGCATGATTCACTTTTTTCACATGGATTTTCACGCTTTGGCATGGAGTTTTCTTGCAATTTCATTTTCCTTGGTGCAACAAAAGCCCCAGCTACCGCAGCAGCCAGGGCTTTATGTTTATGCGTATGTATGTTGTATTTTTAGATTTTGTTCATCCAGCTCTCTTGCAGTTCTTCCATTTCATCACTTTTGGCGCGGGTAATCAGATGGATTCCCTGCAGGACATGATGGATGTGCTCCGCAATGGCGTTGCGCTCTTTTGTCACGTTCTGGTCATCCAAATTCCAGACCTGATCAAAATATTCACTCAGGCGGTCTTCCATCACACTGTTGTTGACCATTGCAATCCGGTTGATGGGGCAGTTGTTATCCAGCCGAAGATACGATGCAGCGCCAGAAAGAAACATATTGGGGTCCGCCACATACTGGAAATCGTTCACAATGCGGCCGCTGATCAAGCGGAATTCAAGTTTTTCACGCTGCTTGCAAAGCTGCAGCACATAGCTGATGCACCGGCTGCGCTGATCCGGGGTAAGGCTGACCTTGTAACTGAAAAAGTCCAGCTCGCCGGAAACCGCCATGGAGGAAAATGCAGCTTCATAAATCAGGATGCGGATGTTTGTTTCCTCCACCACGCCTTTGGCAAGGTTGTGTACGCTACGCAGCTCCGCAGGGGTAGCACCCAAAAAATCTTTCAGCTCGGCCTCGTGGGCGGTCAGGATCTCTTCAAACAAGTCATCCGGCAGCAGAAGCTCATTCAGGTGGCCGAACATCCACCGCAGATTGGAGGCCAGCAGCGTGTGCATATAGTCGTACTGGCTGATCAGCTGGCGCATGCTGGTATCGCGGAAAAGCTGGTCATCCCGCACGCAGAGCTTGGAGAAGTTATCATACAGGCTTTCGCAGTTCTGCGGGTCCTCGGTGGCGGTAACGGCAGCGCAGCGGCTGTGGCTGACCAGCAGGCCGGTAATGGCAAAATCGCCCTTGACCACAAACACCGCGCGCCCGGCAGCCGCGGTGCTGCCAAACAGCTTGAAATGAATATGGCTGAAGTTGGTCAGCACGTTGATAATGAGCGCGGCATCATAGATGGGGTCCCATTTTTCGCGGCTGATATCGATCATCAGCTTGAAATAGACGTTATCATAGCTGCGCTGGTCCACCAGCTGGCCGTTTTGCAGGTTGGCAACTTTCAGGCGGTATTCGCGCGCCATTTCCATCAGGTCCATCACAGCCACAATGTCCAGCTGGCTGACGCGGCGCAGCACGGGGTGCGCCATTTTGGTCAGGTATTGCAGCATGTTCAGCTCGGCCCAAAAGTCCGTATAGGGGCCAATGCGCGCCTCGCCGCTGTCCAGCTCCTCTTGCAAATAATCATATTCAGCAATCAGGTTATCATAAATGGCGGCTTTCAGGTCACTGGGGATGCTAACGCTGTATTCCCGCAGCAGCAGGTCACGGCCATCATCGGTGGCTTCATCCACCACGCAGGCACTGATGCCCTCCATCACGCGCTTTTCAGTCTTTTTGGCAGGCAGCATGCGGCCGCTGACCCATTTGCTGATATAGGAAACATCGTATTGCAGGCGCTTGGCCAGGGTATAGTTCTTGACTTCCGCAACTTCCAGCAAATGCTCCAGCAGAATGCTGAATCTATTTTTATCTTCCATTGCACCAAATCCTCTTCACCCATTTATTTTACACTTTTCTTTTATTCTATTATACAAGTTCCATATTTCGATTGCAAATTCAAATGATAACAGGTAAGGAGAAAACGAAGAAAATATATTAAAATCTTTCACAATTCGCGGCCACATTCTTTGGCATCTATGCCAGTTTGTTGTTTTTTTGTTGTTTGAACTGACAAAGTTTGTTTGTTCTGCTTGTGATATCCTCCAAAAATTATACTTCGCGCGCCATATTTGCCAAATTTAGCCGCAGCTTTTTGGTAAGTTTTGCCCTTGCACCGGCCTGATGTGTTCGCCATGTTTTTGTGTGTTGCCTTTATTATGCGGGTAAGGTAAATTGCGATTTTTTATAATAGTGTACTATTGGGTGGGGTCCCCCGCCCTACTGATTGTTTAAGGGTGTGCTGCCCATTATAATTTGTTCTGTAGGGAACGGTCTTGACCGTTCCGAGGCCTTGTCCGATTGGTCGTGATGGGATTTGTGGCAGGGCAAGGTGCCTGCGGGCGCAGTGACTATTCCAAGGCGTTGGATTCGATTGCTTTAGGTTTGCGGCAAGGAACCACCCCTCAGGCCGCTTCGCGTCCAGCTCCCCTCCAGGGGAGCCACCACAATCATGGGGTCCCCCGCCCTACTGGCCTGGCAAATATTTCACCGAACCTATGCCCCAAAATACAAAAATGCCGCAGCAGACTGTTACATCTGCTGCGGCATTTCTATTTAGGGGTTAATGGGCTGGGTTACAGCTCATTGTTCCGGCTGTGGGATTACTGCCGAATGCCGGTTTTCCTATCGAAATGATAAGTGCGGCCATCGATGACTGCATCGCCCTTAGCCATGGTGCCATAGATCGGGTCGAAATAGTAACGCTTGTCAGCGCTCCAGCCCTTGATCATGTGGCCCTGTGCATCGTAACGGACCCACTTGCCGGTACCATCGGCGCGGTCAGCCCACTGGCCAGCTTCGGATTCCTGATAGACATCCTTGCTGGTGGCTTTCTTGCCCTGGTCAACGGCGTCCAGCCAGTACCAAGCATCGGAAGCCGGGTCATAGATTTCCTTGCCGCGGCCATCCAGGCCCTGGCGAACGCCCTTTTCGTACCAGAAGTCAGCGCCTTTGATGGTCAGCCACTGGCCGTCCAGAGCGATACCGGTGTACTCGTCAAATGCGCAAGGTACACCGTCAATATCGCCTGCGCCCTTAGCCATAGCGCCGGTGATCAGGTCAAAGTAGTAGGTGCCCTTATCGGTCGTCTGCCAGCCCTTGACCATGTGGCCGTTCTCATCGTAACGGACCCACTTGCCGGTGCCATCGGGCTTATCAGCCCACTGGCCGGCGGCGGATTCCTGGTAAACGTCCTTGCTGACGGTCATTGCGCCGCCCTGGACAGCATCCAGCCAGTACCAAGCGTCGGAATCGGGATCATAGATCTCTTTGCCGCGGCCGGTGGTACCCTGCTTCACGCCCTTTTCGTACCAGTACTTCTTGCCGTTTTCTTCAACCCAGCCGTTCTTCTCGCCGTACTTGGCGGTGTAGTCCTTGCCGTTGAAGTTGACAGCAGCGGTGGTAACGCCGCTGGTCTGCTTTACAGTTGCATCCACGAACTGTGCGCTTGCGCAGTTCTTATCGGTGCAGGTAAAGACAGCCATTGCGGTAATGGTGGTCTTTTCAGCAGCACCGTGAGCGGTGCGCGTTTCGGGTTCAGTAGACGGTGCCTCAGTCGGCTCCGGCACAGCAGTCGGCTCCGGCACAGCAGTCGGTTCCGGCACAGCAGTCGGCTCCGGCACAGCAGTCGGCTCTGCCGGCTTTGCGGTCGGAGTTGCAGTCGGAGTTGCAGTCGGAGTTGCAGTCGGAGTTGCAGTCGGAGTTGCAGTCGGAGTTGCGGTCGGAGTTGCAGTCGGAGTTGCAGTCAGTGCTTCAAACGCAGCGCTAACGGTAACATCAGCGGCAGGCATCTTGAAGGTTGCTTTGCCATCGGTCAGGGTCAGCTTTTCGGTCTTTTTATCTTCGCCGATCTGATAGCTGTAGGTCAGGCTGTCAGCCTTGAGCTGGTAGTTATCAGCTGCCTTAACGGTAACGGTAACGTCGGTGCCTTCAACAGCTGCGGCCGGGTCTACGGTAACAGTGCCGTTCTCAGCAGGAGCTGCGGTAACCTTGTATTCCTTAACAAACTCTGCGCTGACGTTGACAGGGTAAGCAGGCATTGCAAAGGTGTAGGTGTTGGCTTTTTCGGTATCAGGCTTCACTTCAACGGTCTTATCGGTGTTGTCAGCGTCTTTGTAGGTAACCTTCACGCTGCCAGCCTTCAGGGCATAGCCGGTCGCGGGCTTAGCAGTCAGGGTTACGGTTTCCTTCTCAGCTGCTTCTTTAGCGGAAGCAGTGATCTCACCATTGGTCAGGGTAGCAACATTGACCGCATAGGTCTTGGCGTCTTTGGTAACGCTGATGGTCACATCGCCGTCCGGCATGGTGAAGGTGTAAACCGTCTTAGCCTTTTCGGTGGTAGCCTGGGCTGCGGCTTCGTCCTGCGCTGCTTCCTGAACTTCAGTCAGAGCAACATCGGTATCGCCGTTCTTTGCGGTAACGGTAACGATATCGGTGCCTTCCTTTTCTACGGTCAGGGTAACGGTATCGTCCTTGATGTAGGTGTTGCTGGTGGTGCCCAGGGTCAGGGTAACGCCTTCAACTGGATCGGGCAGGGTAACGGTGTGGGGGGTGCTTTCGGTTGCGGTATGGCAATCAGAGCACAGGTACACATTGTTGCCAACGGACTTGGTTTCCAGCTCGTCCAGAGCCCAGGTATGGCCCTTGGGCAGTGCGCCGTCAGCGTACTTCTTTTCACCCTTGGTCAGGCCGTACTTGTTGGTGCGGGCCTGGGTGTAAGCGGGGGTATCGCACCATGCTTCAACGGAAACATCGGTGGTTGCGCCGCTGCTCAGGTCGCTGACCATGTCGGACATCGGCATGGTTTCAACCAGGTTAGCGCACCACATGAACTCTTCGTTCTTGTTCTTCTCGTCAGAGCTGCCCATGTTCTGGTTGTAACTCGGGTTGTAGTTCCAGGACTCGGTCTTGTAGCTCTTACGGTTTGCATAAGAAGTGCCGGAGGCATCGGTCTTGACTTCTGCCTTGCCGTCCACCAGTTCCTTATAGGTGTTGGACAGGTTGGTGCCGACAGAAACGACCAGCTGATCCTTGGTGGTGTTGATGCCGGTGATCACAGTCTGGCCCTGCTGGGTGGTGGTAGCAAAGCTGTAGCTGTCACGCAGGGTCAGGCCAGCCAGAGGATGGTTCTTGAAGGTGCCCAGATACTTCACACTGCTGGTATCATTGGCGCTATCCATGATAACCATGCTCATGCCGGGAAAGTGGGTATCGGGAACCATGTTGCCGTCCTTATCCTTGGTCAGCTTAATGCCGCCATAGACGGTGTTGTATTCCTTCACTTCTTCCACTGCGCCGGTGGTCGGGTCCATACGGTAGATGGCGTTGTTGACGTTGAAGTACAGCTTGCCATCATACAGTGCGGTAGAGTGTACCAGTGCGGGGTAGATCCGCTTTGCAGCAGCGTCTGCCAGGCACTCGGTGTTCAGGTTGTTTTCAACCTTGGTATGCTTATCTTTTGCACTGGTATCGATCTTATAGATGGTGCCAGCTTCGGCCAGAACCTTGGCATTGCTGTCGTCATCATTGAAGTTGCTGCTGGTTTCCTTCAGATCGTTGTAGTACATCAGGATGATATCAAACGGGTCATCCGTCTTGGTAAAGCTGCTCATGCTGAAGCCGCCGGGTCTGCTGCTGGAATCCTCTTTGCGGATATAGTAGTTCGCATTACGCGGACGTGCTTCCAGAGTATCGGGGCCCTGGTTCTGCATCTTCTTCATGAACTGCTGCATCTGGGAGTTGTTACCAGAGCTGCCGGAACCAGAGTTGCCGTTGTTGCCGTTCTCGGACTGCTGGCGGCGCATGTTGTTATACAGGTTCTGGTTGGTCGTGGTATCAACGTAATAGAAGTAATTATTGTCGAAGTAGATGGGGCTGCAGATAGAGGTGAACCAAGTATCCTCGTAGCAGGTATCGGTGTAACGGGTCTCGTTCTTGTTCTCCGCCTTGGTGTAAGAGTAATGCGGCTTGCCGTTGTTCAACACAACATTGCCGGCATCATCCACATCGGGATTCTTGTTCTTGGTGTAGGTGTAGCCATCGTACAGCGAGTCAATGTAATCATAGTACTTGCTGTAACGGCCTTCCAGACCGGAGGGAGAAACCAGGAAGTTGACATGGCGCAGGTCGCCTGCGTTCTCAACGCGGGTCTGGGCCATGCACTCGGTGTTCACGTCATCATAGCAGACGTCAACATAGTACCAGTTCTTGTTGGCTTCGCCGGTGGTCATCGTAGCAGAGTTGCTGTCGCCCTGCAGCTTGTTGACCTTGACTGCGTTGAAGTAGTGGACGTTGTTGAACATGCCGCCGCCGAACGCATTACCGGCAACACTGGTATCAGAAGTATCGCAGTAATACAGGATCTGGGCAAAGTCAACAACAGCGTTATCGCCTACTTCATCGGGGGTCTTCCAGCTGCCGTCATCATTCTTATAGATGCTCTTGTTGTCAGGCAAATTCTGGACCATGTAGTTAAATGCAGCTGCATAGCCCAGGCAGATGCAGCCATACTCAACGCCCTTAGCGCCGATCTCGCCGCCCAGCAGGGCACCGAAAGCAGTCGTCTGGATGGGGTCGTTGTTGCCGCCGCCGGTGATATCGCCCATGGAGCCCATATCGAATTCTGCAACCTGGGAGATCCAGTCGTGCAGGATCAGCAGCTTGGTGACATAGTCAGCGCTGTCACCCAGCTTGGCAACCTGTTTCAAGCCTGCATCACGGATGGCTTTCAGAGCTTCGCCATAGTTCATGACGTAAGACATGAACGCCTGCGGCAGCATGTTCAGCATGAATGCCATGGTGGTCGGCGGGACATCATCGTTCGGATCAATGCTGCACAATATCTTGATTGCGCCCATGGTACCGGTGATGCTGCCATCCTCGCCCTGCTTCTGAACGCCCTTGGAGGTCCAGAACGGGGCAACCACGCCGAAGTACTCTGCTTCGTCCTGGTTGAACTGCGACAGCTGGAAGTAGTAGTAGTTCATCTGCGCAGTCGAGACATCGTAAGTATTGGTGACCTGGTTGCCCTGGTCGTCCACATACACGGCAGTCTTCTGGCTGTCGTACAGCAGCAGGCTGTTCTTGCCCTTGTTGTCGCCGCTCTGATAGGTGAAGTTCACCTTGCTTGCGTCAACCGGGTTGTTCTGCATATCGTACCAGTTGCCGCCATCCATTGCGGACACCAGGGTAACGCCGGTGCCGCCGGAGGTGGTATCCAGGGTCGGGGTGCCGCCCACGTTGATGTAGACGGAATTGTTATTCTGGTCTACCACAACGCTGACCGGCATGGTCATTACCGGCTGGGTTTTGATTTCTTCGCCGCAGACAGCGCACTTGAAGGTGATGCTGGTGCATTCCCAGTCAATGGTAACGGGAGCGTCGGCAGAAATTTTGCCGGTTTCGCTGTCATAGAACAGCTGGGCGTTGCTGTAGTCATCGGCCAGCTTGCCCTCGACCTTCTTCATTTCCCAGTTGAAGGTAGCAACAAAGTTGCCATCTGTATCCTTGGGCACGGCATGGTTCTGGCAGGGCAGGGCGGCAATGTCGTCGGTGCGGGTGGTGGGTTCCTTGTATTCCTTCTTAACCGGGCTCTTGTCAGCGGGCACGCTGGCAGAGTAAACGGTCTTGCCGGCAGCGCCGGGCTTTGCCTCGGTGGTATCCTTGGTTACGGTGCCTTCTACCTTCTGGTAGGCATCGTCCTTTTCACAGGTATACACAGCGGTGTAAGCCCAGCCGTCATCGGTCTTGGTCCAGTAACCATCGGGGGTTTCCTTCCAGGTATGGGTGTGGCCATCCTCCGGGTTGGTGTCATTCCAGTACCATTTCGGCTCGCCATAGGTATGGCCGTCTGCAGCGGCGCTGGCCGCAAAGGTATCGGAGTTTTCAGCAACGTAAGCCTGTGCGTAGCTGTCAGCCTGCTGCGCAATCACTTCATCATCGCTGTTGGTCATGGACTCCATCGCAGAGGTCATGCCGGAGCTACCGGTAAAGGTAACGGCGGTCACAACGCCTGCGGCGTTCGTCTCATAGCCCAGGTCGGTAACGGCGCTGGACAGATGATACGTTTTGATGGTGGCAGCCATCACCGATGCCATCTCGTCCTTGTTCAGGCCATAGGCTTCGGTGTTGATCTTGCCGGCTGCGGCGTTGGCGTACATGGCATCGGCCAATGCATTTTCCAACGCTGCAAGGCTCATGCCCGCCTTGCTCTGCGCAGTCGCTTCCAGCTTGGCATCGTCCTGCTCCAGTTCATGCACTTCGCCCTGGGCAGCCAGCGTTTGGGCTGTCTGCTTGATCAGGTCTGCGGTGCTGGTGAACTTGGGCAGGGACTGCACAGCGCTGGCCGCGCTTGCTGCGCTTGCTGCAACAGACTGCGCTACCGAAGAATCAATCTTGGTAGTTTCGGCTGCTGCGGGAAGCGCCACGCTTTGGGCAACCATGGCTGCTGCCAGCACGGATGCACCAAAACGCTGAAGGTTTTTCTTCATAGTTTTATCCTCCCTTAAGTGTTACTACTTTCCCCTTTTGTGTGAAAAGTGGTACGGCAGATGTGCGGCACTTTGCAGGTGTTGATTGCAAAACGCCTGGTTGTGCTCCCTCGGTCTGGCGATCCCCTGCCGGGCTGCGGCCTGCTTTTGGGGCTTTTGGCCCCGGCACAGCGGCTGACAAAACGTTGTACCGGCTGCATGCCTTGATCCCGCAAATGATAACCTTTCCGACACATTTAGGTATATACATTATATCACAGTTGCCAGAATTTGCATAGTTCATTAGAGCGGTTTCTATCTAAATTTTTGTCCTTGAATCAACTGAAACCTGTTTTTCGCACATTATTTGCGTTGCGGTGCGGTGACCCTTTGGCGGTATTTATTAACATTTTTGAATGGTTTATTCCTGATTTTATCAAATGATTGAACATTTACCCCGATAATGTTCTTTGCAATCTCTTAATACAATTACCCGGTATTGTGATCGCGCATTTTTTGTCATTTCGGTTTGGCTTGTTGTTGAGAGATTTGGCAGAGATTGGAGGAAACTTGAAGGGAAAATTGGAGGTTGAGAATTGCCCATTATAAATTGTACTGTAGAGAGCGTTCCTGACCGTTCCGAAAACTTAGGGATAGATCAGCCCTTGCCCCTAACCGCGACCGGAAATACACCTTCCCAAGGTAGGGCGGTGTGAGTGCCTCCTCCTGCTCCACTTTTTCAAAGTTCCGAATGGTGTCCTCTCCCCTATCTACAATTCCTGATGTTTTCATGATGCCTTCCTTGGTCTTCCACACCCGGCCTTTGCCCCCTCCCCGTCCCCATAAGTCGTACACAACAAAAAGGCCCCTGCCTTAACAGCAGGAGCCTTGAAAGCTATATCACAAGCCGAAAATTACTTCTCGATCTTGGAAACAACGCCGGAACCAACAGTGTGGCCGCCTTCGCGGATAGCGAAACGCATGCCTTCTTCCATGGCAACCGGGGTGATCAGCTCAACGTGCATATCAACGTTGTCGCCGGGCATGCACATCTCAGTGCCTTCGGGCAGGGTGATGATGCCGGTAACGTCGGTGGTACGGAAGTAGAACTGAGGACGATAGTTGTTGAAGAACGGGGTATGACGGCCGCCTTCTTCCTTCTTCAGGACGTAAACATGGCCATCGAAAGTGGTGTGGGGATGAACAGAGCCGGGAACAGCCAGAACCTGGCCACGCTCGATCTGGTCACGGTCAATACCACGCAGCAGAGCGCCGATGTTGTCGCCAGCCTGAGCGAACTCGAGGCTCTTGCGGAACATTTCCAGACCAGTGATGGTGGTGGTCAGCTTCTCTTCCTTCAGACCAACGATTTCCATCTGATCGCCAACATGAGCAGTACCACGCTCAACACGACCGGTAGCAACGGTGCCACGGCCGGAGATGGTCATAACGTCCTCAACGGGCATCAGGAACGGCTTATCAGCAGCACGGTCCGGAGTCGGGATGTAGTTGTCAACAGCGTCCATCAGCTCCCAAATGCACTTGTACTCAGGTGCGTTGGGATCGGTAGAAGTGCTCTCCAGAGCCTTCAGAGCGGAACCGCGGATGATCGGGGTGTTGTCGCCGTCGAAATCCTGGCTGTCCAGCAGCTCGCGGACTTCCATTTCGACCAGGTCGAGCAGCTCTTCGTCGTCAACCATATCGCACTTGTTCAGGAACACAACGATCTTGGGCACGCCAACCTGACGAGCCAGCAGGATGTGCTCACGGGTCTGCGGCATCGGGCCATCGGTTGCAGCAACAACCAGGATAGCGCCGTCCATCTGAGCAGCACCGGTGATCATGTTCTTGATGTAGTCAGCATGGCCCGGGCAGTCAACGTGGGCATAGTGACGCTTCGCAGTGTGGTACTCAACGTGAGCGGTGTTGATCGTGATACCACGAGCCTTCTCTTCAGGAGCCTTATCGATGCTGGAGTAATCCATGAAATCGGCATCGCCCTTCAGAGCCAGAACCTTGGTGATAGCGGCAGTCAGAGTGGTCTTGCCGTGGTCAACGTGACCGATGGTACCGATGTTGACATGCTCCAAAGAGCGGTCAAATTTTTCCTTTTCAGCCATTGGAAGTATCCTCCTTTAATTCAAACAGATAAAATAGCCTGTTGTAAGGCTATCATACTAGATTTTTCAAGAAAAATCAAGTATTTTGCGCGAATTTGTGCAGAATCAGCCCTTATTGCGCTCGGTCATGATCTTATCTGCAACACTCTTGGGAACCTGCTGGTAATCAGCTGGCTCCATGGAGTACTGGCCACGGCCCTGGGTCTTGGAACGCAGGTCAGTAGCGTAACCGAACATCTCGGACAGAGGAACCATAGCGGTGACACGGGCAGTGCCATCGGTGGATTCCTGGTTCTGGATCGCGCCGCGGCGGCTGTTCAAGTCGCCAATGACGTTGCCCATATACTCGTCAGGAACAACAACGTCAACCTTCATGATGGGCTCCATAATGACGGGATCAGCCTTCTTCATAGCATCCTTGAATGCCATGGAGCCGGCGATGGAGAACGCCATTTCAGAGGAGTCAACTTCATGATAGGAGCCGTCCCACAGAGTGACCTTGACATCCACGACGGGATAGCCAGCCAGAATGCCGGACTTCATCGCGCCCTGGATACCGTTGTCAACAGCGGGGATGTATTCCTTCGGGATAGCGCCGCCAACAATACCGTTGACAAACTCATAACCCTTACCCGGGTTGGGCTCAATCTTGATCTTAACGTGACCATACTGGCCCTTACCACCGGACTGACGTGCGTACTTGGTTTCCTGGTTAGCATCCTTGCGGATGGTTTCACGGTAGGCAACCTGAGGTGCGCCAACGTTAGCTTCGACCTTAAACTCGCGGAGCAGACGGTCCACGATGATTTCCAAGTGGAGCTCGCCCATGCCGGCGATGATGGTCTGACCGGTTTCTTCATCGGTCCAGGTACGGAAAGTCGGGTCCTCTTCAGCCAGCTTAGACAGGGCAATGCCCATCTTCTCGCTGCCAGCCTTGGTCTTGGGCTCGATGGCAACGCGGATAACCGGCTCGGGGAAGTTCATGGACTCGAGGATGATGGGATGCTTCTCATCGCACAGGGTATCACCAGTGGTGGTGTTCTTCAGACCAACAGCAGCGGCGATATCGCCAGCGTAGCAGATGTCGATATCCTTACGGTTGTTTGCATGCATCTGCAGGATACGGCCGATACGCTCGTCCTGATCCTTAACAGAGTTGTAAACAGTGGTGCCAGCCTCAACGGTACCAGAGTACACGCGGAAGAAGCACAGCTTACCGACATACGGGTCAGTCATAATCTTGAATGCCAGTGCAGAGAACGGCTGATCATCGGAAGAAGTGCGATCTTCTTCCTCGCCAGTCTCCGGGTTGGTGCCCTTGATGGCCGCAACGTCGGTCGGAGCAGGCATATAATCAACGATTGCATCCAACAGTTTCTGAACGCCACGGTTCTTGTAAGAAGAGCCGCAGACAACAGGAACGATCTCGTTGGAAATAGTAGCCTTACGCAGAGCAGCCTTGATTTCTCCCTTGGTCAGCTCTTCGCCGTCCAGGTACTTCATCATCAGCTCTTCGTCGGTCTCAGCAACAGCTTCGATCAGCTTGTCATGATATTCCTGAGCCTGTTCTTTCAGGTCTTCAGGAATTTCCTCAACGCGCACATCATTGCCCATATCATCATAGTAGATATCGGCTTTCATGTCGATCAGATCGATGATGCCGCGGAAAGTGTCTTCCTGGCCGACAGGCAGCTGGATAGGCACACCGTTGGCATGCAGACGATCATGCATCATCTGTACGCAGCGGAAGAAGTCAGCACCCATGGTATCCATCTTGTTGACGTAAACCATGCGGGGAACCTTGTACTCGTCAGCCTGGCGCCAAACGGTTTCAGACTGAGGCTCAACGCCACCCTTTGCGGCCAGAACGGTAACAGAACCGTCCAGAACACGCAGAGAACGCTGAACTTCAACAGTAAAGTCAACGTGGCCCGGGGTGTCGATGATGTTGATACGATGACGGTTCTTTTTGAACAGAGCCGGATCGTGCTGGGTCTCGGTGTGGCTCCAGTAGCAGGTGGTTGCAGCGGAAGTGATGGTAATACCACGTTCCTGTTCCTGCTCCATCCAGTCCATCGTAGCAGCGCCGTCATGAACTTCGCCGATTTTATGGTTAATACCGGTGTAGTACAGAATGCGCTCGGTGGTGGTGGTCTTGCCTGCGTCGATGTGGGCCATGATACCGATATTTCGGGTCATTTGCAGGGATACGTCTCTCGGCGTTGCCATGGCTTAAACCTCCTCAGTAAGCAGATCAATAACGGTAATGCGCGAAAGCCTTGTTGGCTTCTGCCATCTTGTGGGTATCTTCGCGCTTCTTGACAGCGCCGCCAACGTTGTTGGTAGCGTCGATGATCTCGGCGGCCAGGCGAGCGGACATGGTCTTTTCACCACGGCTGCGGCTGTACAGAGTCAGCCAGCGCAGGCCGAGGGTCTCGCGGCGGGCGGGGCTGACCTCCAGGGGAACCTGGTAGGTGGAGCCGCCGACACGGCGGGCCTTAACTTCGAGGCTGGGCATGATGTTTTCCATGGCCTTCTCGAACATTTCGAGAGGATCGTTGCCGGTCTTCTCTTTGACAGTCTCAAAAGCTTCGTAAACGATCTTCTGAGCGACGCCCTTCTTGCCATCCAGCATGATGCTGTTGACCAGACGGGTGACGAGCTTGGAATTGTAAATAGGATCAGCCAGAACTTCGCGCTTTGCGATTTTACCTCTTCTGGGCATCTTTCTTCCCTCCTTCACATTAATGATATCATCGGTACTCGAAAGTTAAAGAAAACTCCCGTTATGCCACAAAAGGGTCAGCTGACCATTTTATGGCGAAAAGATGTTTCCTTACTTCTTGGCACCGGCCTTGGGACGCTTTGCGCCGTATTTGCTGCGAGCCTGGTTACGGTTTGCAACACCCTGAGTATCCAGAGTACCACGGATGATGTGGTAACGGACACCGGGCAGGTCCTTAACACGACCGCCACGGATCAGGACAACGCTGTGCTCCTGCAGGTTATGGCCGATACCAGGAATGTAGGAGGTGACCTCGATACCATTCGTCAGGCGGACACGGGCAACTTTACGCAGAGCAGAGTTGGGCTTTTTGGGGGTCATGGTACGAACAGCGGTGCAAACACCACGCTTCTGGGGGCTGTTCATGGTGGTGTACTGCTTCTTCTGGGAGTTGTAGCTCTTCTGAAGGGCAGGAGCAGTGCTCTTGGTTACCAGGACCTCACGGCCTTTGCGTACGAGCTGGTTAAAAGTAGGCATTTCTTTTCTCCTTTCTTGATTATTCCGCGCAGTTTTTGCGGGGGGTTGTGCTTCCATTTTGGCCGCACTTGACCCCTTAACTCACGCATTTATTATAATAGCGGATAAACCACGCTCTGTCAAGAGTATTCACAAAAAATATTTCAAATAATCGTGCAAGATGCTGATTTTCTGCACCGGGGGTTCTAATTTTGCGCTTAAGATGTATCTGAAAACAAAGAAGATGACGGATATTTCGCAAACGCAAGCAGAATTTAAGGCAAAGAGCCATAGGAATCCTTTGCGGATTCCAAGGCTTTTTAACGCAAAATCCCGCTGTGTTTGCAGAAACAGACTAAATTTTCGAATTTTTCAGATACACTCTAGGACTTTCCCCTGCTTATTTTGCAGCTTCCAGCTGTGCCACGCAGGCTTCGGCTTCGTCCAGAATGCGGCCGAACTTATCCAGGGCAGCATCCACCGGGGCGGGGGTGGTCAGGTCCACACCGGCATGGCGCAGCTCATCCAGCGGGTAAGCGCTGCCGCCCATGTGCAGGAACTCCAGGTACTTCTTAACAGCCGGTTCGCCGTTCTTCAGGATGCCCTCGGACAATGCCACGGCAGTGGAATAGCCGGTTGCATACTTATAAACATAGAACGGGCGGTAGAAGTGCGGGATGCGTGCCCACTCGTACTGTACTTCGTCATCCACAACCAGCTCCGGTCCAAAGTAGTCCACAATGAGCTTCTTGTACAGATTGTTCAGGGCGGCGGGGTTCAGGGCTTCGCCGCGCTCGGCCATGGCGTGGGCATCGCGCTCAAACTCGGCAAACATCGTCTGGCGGTAGACGGTTCCCTTGAAATTTTCGAGGTACTGATTCAGCAGGGCCAGGCGGGTTGCGGGATCCTGGTTCTTTTCTGCCAGCAGGTGCTCAATGAGCAGGTTCTCGTTGACGGTGGAAGCGACCTCTGCGACAAACAGGGTATAGTCGGCATACTGGGCAGGCTGGGTATGGCGGCTGAACCAGCTGTGCATGCTGTGGCCCATCTCATGCGCAATGGTGGAAACGCTGTCCAGCGTACCGGTAAAGTTGCACATGATATAGGGGTTGGAATCATAGCTGCCGCCGGAGTAAGCGCCGCCGCTCTTGCCCTTGTTGGGGAACACATCGATCCAGCGCTCGGCAAAGCCCTTGCGAACGATGGTGCCGTACTCTTCGCCCAGCGGTGCAACGGCATCCAGAACCATCTGCTTGGCCTGGTCATAGGTGTAATGGGCGCTGACGCCCTTGGTCAGCGGGGCGTACACATCATAGTAGTGCAGCTCGTCCACACCCAGGATGCGCTTGCGCAGAGCAACATAGCGGTACATATCCGGCAGGTGCTTGCGCACAGTAGCCACCAGGTTATCATAGACCTGGCCGGGCACGTTCTCCCCTGCCATGGACATGGCGCGGGAAGATTCATAATGACGGACGGAGGCTTCGGCGGCAGCGGTCTTGACAGCGCCGGAGTAAGAGGCAGCCAGCGTGTTGATGTGCTGGCGGAAGCTCTTGTAGTAGCTTTCAAAGGCATTCTTGCGCAGCACGCGGTCATTGGAGGTTTGCAGCAGGATGTAGTTGGAAGCGGTCAGCTCCACATCGTTGCCCTCGCCATCCTTGACGGAATCGAACACCATGTCGGCGTCTTCCAGGTTATCGGCAACATTTTTCGGGGTGCCGAATGCCTCACCGAAAGCAGCCAGCAGCTTTTCTTCCGGGGCGGTCAGGGTGTGAGGCTTTGCACGCAGCAGGTCCTCCAGAGCAAAACGATAGGGGGCAACCTGCTCGTCATCCATGATGGCATCCAGGGTTTCCTGCGGCAGTGCCAGGATTTCCGGCTGAGCATAGGCGATGGTACCGACAGCCTTTACATATTTGGCGGTAGCGCGGGCATCCATGCTCTGGGCGTCATCAGCACGGGTATCCTCGCTCAGACGCAGGCTGGTGTAGACAGCCAGGTTTTCCAGTTCACGGAACACGCCGATTTCTGCATCATAAAATTCACGAATGCTGGCAGCGTTGTTCAGCTTGCCCTCCCAGGCAGCCAAAGCTTCAATTTTGGGGTCAATGGCGGCAAAAGCCTTTTCCCATTCCGCATCGCTGGCGTACATTTTGGTCAGGTCCCACTGGTACTGCGGGTCCATCTCTTTGCGTTCTTTCAATGCTTCCGACATGGCGGATTCTCCTTTTCTATATGGTGTCTTTCTGAGCCAGTCAGGGAAGCATTCTCCCCTGCCCTCCATGCAGGCACCATTCATCCTGCACAGACAAACCCAGTATAAAAGTATTATACACCAAATGTTAGAAAAAACAAATCCGTTTTTATTTAACAAAAAGCCTGCGCAGAAACAGTGTTTATGCACGGTTCCTGCACAGGCTCATTTCTCTAAGGCAACACCGCACAATTCCCGCCTTGCGGCTTAAGCACCGCTCCGGCAGCT
>ENA-UOJS01001559-UOJS01001559.1-human-gut-metagenome-genome-assembly--contig:-C74-NODE-1559-length-18463-cov-7.416395_pt1 | contig 18463 bp, 17 predicted proteins | sample MGYA00242355_ERZ723902 | MGnify/ENA metagenome assembly ERZ723902 | reverse complement strand
CATCTCCGCGTCGCGGTACTGCTCGACCGTCAGCATTTTGCGGAACTCCGCCGGGAATTCCTCCTCGGTCCAGTGACGGAACTGCGCGATGCTGTACGCGCGTATCCTTTCGACCGGCGTCCTCATGTACGCCTCGGCAAAGCCGTCAGGCTCGTCGCCCGGCATTTCGTATTCCTCGGCGCGCTCGCGGTCCATGTCGCTCATGCGCTTTATGATTGCCTCAAGAATTTCCTGCTTGCTCGCGTAGTGCTTGTATAACGCCGGCTTTGTGATGCCGAGCTGCGCCGCGATATCGCTCATGGAGGTCCCGAGATACCCCTTCATGGCAAACAGCCGCAGGGCGACCTCCGCGATCTTTGTTTTTGTTTCTCCGCCCATGTTTTCCCCCTGAAAAAATAAGTGACCGTTCGGTAACTAACATTATAGTTACCGAACGGTCACTTGTCAAGTGTTTTTTGAAAAAATTTTATTTTTTCGAAAGCTCATACAGCCAAACCGCACAGAATAAATACCAGACCCAACACAAAAAACGCACCTGCGGCAAACGGCTGAACCGGCAGGGTCAATCCCTTGATATAAGCCTGCTCCGGATGCGCTGTCCGACATATGACAGTAACGATACCGGGCATCTCATCTGGCTTTCCCGGCATCCCACAGGAAATCTTATATTCCTTTCCGCCGACACGGTAAGCCCAGACGCCTCTCATCCAATTTTTATGCCACATGCCCGCAGCCCCGCCTTTGTAAACGTCCTTGAGGTGCTCGCAACGACAAAGATATCCCTTGACTTTTGAGGCGCGATCACCAATAAACCCCATGGAATCACAAAGATATTTCACAAAAAACAACGCCGCAAAACAGCCCACAACAAAAAATGCGATTTTAAAGCCCATCTTTGCTCCCTTTCTGTGACGGCACAACACCGTTACAGCAGCCCATATTTTTTTGCGATGCTATGCGCATCGCTGTGCGGATCGGAACTGCCGGGCAGGACGGTGTACGTCCTGCGTTCTCCGTCGCTTTCCGTGTGCAAATAGTCTACCGCCCCGCCGCATTGCCGCGCCGACACCCGTCAAGGCGGCTTTGAAAAAAACTTTATTTTATGAGTCGATCTCACCGTCAACGGTCGTCGGCGGGAGGTCTCGGAGGCAATCCGGGCTGTCATAGATCACGTAAACGGTATTTCCGAGCACCCGGTCGTCGGCAAAAAGCCTTTCGACCTCCGCGAGCGTCAGCATTCCGATCACGTTTTTCCTCTCGCGGCATTGACGCCGGATCAGCAAATACGCCTTTCTGACCGGTGACATTTCAACAGCCGCGCGGACAGCCCCGAGCACGGCATCCTTATAGCCGTCCTCCACATCCACGTAGTGAACGTCCGCCCGGTCATCCGCGCCGAGCCACGGCGGGGCAAAGTACGGCGCTTCCTGCCTTTCGCTCTTTTTTATAAAGACCGTCCCGCCCACCTCGTCCCGGCTTGACGTAATATTAATGAATACTCCGCTACCGTCGCAAACGGGGAACGCAAAATCCGACGTCCCGTTGTATTCCGTCACGCGGCAGTTCAGCATATCTGTATCAAAGCCGACCGCGTCGGCAAGCTCCGCTCCCACAGAGAAGAGCCACAGGTCATAAAGATATCCGAATGTGTATTCGTTTTTGCAATTATCCTTCAAATAATTTTCTCCTTTTAAAACATGTCATGCGTTTTGCTGTCTTAAACAGCCGAAAAGCTTACACCGTCGGTCACGGCGTAGCTCGGCTCCTGCCCGCCGAGCCACGGCGAATACCGGTCGAAATTTATGAGTCGATCATAATTTTGAAAGTCATGTCTGTAAGTCTATATATTTTATCAGCGATGACAGTGACATGACCGTCATATTATTTATGACATCTCCGGCTCCGAGAATGATCTCGTCCCCGCGTTCCGGTTTTCTGATAATTTCACGGCAGGTCGGATTGACAAGAAGAACATTTTTCATCGCTTTGTCTTTCCACTCAACGCGGGGTCTGTAATTGAAATCATAATCCGGGCGGGACATCCGACGTCCGTCAACATATACATCCGACGCACCGGGCGACATCGAAACAAAAACGGCACGTTTTCTGAAAAAGAAATGCCTGTCATCGGTAAGCACCAATTTTGAAAAACAATGATCGTCGCAATTAAACAGCTTGACAGACAATATTTCTTTTTCTGTTTCAACATAAAAATCGCACTTTTCGCCGCCTCTTGTTCCTAAAAACCAAAATTTGTGTGTTCCGGTCACTTTTGCATTTGCTTTTTTCAGCTTAAAAAGCAGCCGAGATCGCTTGATCACAAAATATATATACTTGCACGCGACAAGCGCAATTATCACAAATAATAATATAAATAAAGCCACCACCATAATAATCCACCTCGTTTAAATTATTGTTTTTTCCCAAATCATATGCTGCGATCGGTTCGTTATGATACAGATATCCATAAGAGCAGCATGTATTCATCCTCCGGTTTTTCTTGTGTTCAATTTCCCGTCGGGCACGGCGCTGTGACACGGTACCGACATGAGCGTTTTGCAAAACTCACCCGCGGTAATGTCGAAGCGCGGATATTCGGACGGCACATACCCGTGTGCCGGATCGAATGCGATCTGCACGAGCCGGATAAGCTCATTATCCATGATCCGCACCAGAAAATTTTCGATATCCGGAAGTCCCGAGTTGCCGAGGTCGGCTATGCGAGCGCCATTATCGCTGTACCATATGCCGCCGAGGAGCCTGTCGCACGCGTCAGTCTCATTTGAGTCCGTTATCTCAAATTGTCTATTTTTTCGCACCATAGGATTTTATCCGGCCAAGGTTCATTATACGAGAATCCCTCCAAGCAGCTTATAAATCCATTCTTTATCCATAAAATATAGTCACTCCCGTGGTCCAAGCCATTTATATTCCATTGGTGTTTACCGAGCTGTAGATTTTCACCATCTCCAAGTGTGTCTTCTCCCGCAGTCACGGTATAATATGTTGAAAAACCATATCTAGACAACTCTCTTTTTTGTACGGTAATCTTTTTAAACTGTGATTGTAATTGGGGTTTGTATTCCGGATATTGTTCAATGATATCGGTTATAATAATTTTTTCAAACTCATCCCATTCCATTTTCACTCTCCTTTCAGATATTCAATTCCCCGTCGGGCACGGCGCTGTGACACGGTACCGACATGAGCGTTTTGCAAAACTCACCCGCGGTGATGTCGAAGTGCGGATATTCAGGCGGCACATATCCGTGCGCCGGATCGAATGCGATCTGCACGCACCGAATAAGCTCATTATCCATGATCCGCACCAGAAAATTTTCAATATCCGGAAGCCCCGAGCTGCCGGGCGGCGCGCGTTACTTCGACAAACGCCCGATAAGTTCATCCGGCAGAAAGTCCTCCAGACTGTAACACAACGGCTCGCCCGCCCCATTGGTGTCAAGGAAGATGGTTTTGAGGTTCCGGATGTCAAGCGTCGGGAGCGCGCGGGCAAGATAATACGGCAAGAGGTCCAGAACGCCCGGCTTTTCCGTGGCGTAGCATGCTATCCATTCAACGGGCTGCCGCCTCTCCGCAATATAAAGCGCGATATATGCCTCCGTCTCTTTTTTGCGCGAGAGATCGTCTGTGGCGAAAAGCACCGCGTTTTCGTCATTTTCGTACCCGATAGCCCAAATATATTTCCGGTCTGTGCCGTCGGCTGCCGCTTTCAGCTTCGGAAGCAGCTCGCAGGTCTTGGGAACACCCGCGCCTATATACATCGGCTCGCCGTACTCCGGGGCAGCGTACCACCCGAGCAGCTTTTGATACTTACGGAAGCATTTGTCGCACACCCACAGCCGCAAGTCCGTCGTACAGTAAGACGGCTCGGGATCGGTAGGCTCTATCGAATGCCAGCAAAGCTCGCAATGCGCATGATCGCCCTGATAAAATCTGCGGTAAAGACGCTCATCATGGAGATAGTCGTATTGTCCGCACGACAGCTCCCAGTCATCGCGCGCGCCTGTATTGTTTTCGATCATTCAGATCACTCCCTTCGTATCGTTGCCGGGGCTTTTTGCCCCATGCCGGTCGTTTTATTCCGGCTTTTTTCCGAATGCCTGCTCGAGCGCTCTTATGTGATATCCGTTTTCAGCTCCCAGCAGTATCTCCGCGTTTTTATTGTTTTTATTGAGATCGTACAGTTTTTCTCTGAAATAATGCGACGAAATGTCAAGCGGTCCCCCGTCCCACAGGCAGACGATCCGCCCTACCTCCGTCTCTTGGCTGTCCGCAAGCTGCTCAAACACTTTATCGGCGCAGGACTCATAATATTTGCGTCCGTCCTCGGTCACAGCGCCAAAGATGTTTCCATTTGCCATCATGACTACGATGGCGTTTGCACAGCCGTTGCCCTTGAAGCCGCCGCCCTCTATCAGCGCTTCCGCCTGCTTTATCATCGGCTCGAAAGCCCCCGGCTCCGCGAATATTTTTGTTTTTTCTGTTGTGCAATACATGATCTCCATAGCTTTTCTCCTTTTATTTTCATACGTGTCGCTGGGGTAAAAACGACGCTTTTGTAAAGCTCCGGGACACCTTCAATTCATATTATATAGGAAATATCTTAGAAAGTCAAGGGGCGCGGCAAAAAAATGTACAGATATATCATCATTTTTTGTAACATAATACCCCCTGCCCCGGCAGGCGCGGCCTAATAAGAAAAGCCGGCATCCCGACCGGCATTTTTTAGGGGCTGTTAAAAACATCGAGTTTTTAACAGCCCCTTTTATTTGTTCCGATCTTAATGATCAGACCACGTTATAAAATTTTACGTACCAAATGATGTTAAAAACAACTCCGACAAAAAGAAACGCAAGACCTATCACAAGAATACACCTGTCTTGGCTTTTTTTCATCTCCTTGAGCTTTCTCTCACGGTAATCGGCATACAACTCATGTTTCTGCCTGCCCATGGGAATAAACGCCAGAATGACGTTTCTCAAAACAAATCCTATTCCTATCAGCGCGCCCTCGCTGCTGACGAACAGCATTCCCGCGAGCATAGTCATCAGGATCCCGGAAACGAAGAAGCCGTCCGCCAGGATCTGAATATTCACACCGACAGAATGAGAGAAAAAACCTTTGGACCAGAACACCGCGACCGTGATAAGCGACGCGACCGCAAAGCAAGTGATATACTTAAACAATAAAGCTTTGTTTTCTTTTTTCATGGCTGAACCGCCTGTCCTGTTATTTTAACGACTCTTTGTACTTCCTTTCCTCGGCATCGTTGCAATAGACGAAATGACCGGGAGAGATCTCGCGGAAGGAAGGCTGATCGACCGAATAATCATGCTCCGCCAGAGGATTATATGTGATCCTCGTGCGCTGCTTTTCGTACACGGGGTCCGGCAGCGGGATAGCGGACAGCAGAGACTTCGTATACGGGTGCAACGGATGTCTGAACAGCTCGTCGGAATCCGCCAGCTCTACCATTTTACCGAAGTACATAACTCCGATCCTGTCCGAGAAGTACTTTACGACAGACAGGTCGTGTGCGATGAACAGGACGGTAAGTCCCATGCTCTCGCGGAGGTCGTTAAGCAGGTTGATGACCTGCGCCTGGATCGACACATCGAGCGCCGAGATCGGCTCGTCCGCGATGATCATTTCGGGCTGCATGATAACAGCTCTTGCGATGCCGATACGCTGACGCTGACCGCCCGAAAACTCGTGAGGATAGCGGTCTGCGTGCTCGCGCACAAGACCGACGGTTTCAAGAATGTCGTAAACCTTCTGATTGATAAGCTCCTTGTCGGTCATACCGTTGATGACAAGCCCCTCGGCAATTATCTCGCGGACCGTCATACGGGGATCGAGCGATGCGATCGGATCCTGGAATATCATCTGGATCTCTGTGATCAGCTTGCTCTTTTTCGCCACGCGGCATTTCTGCTTGTACTCTTTCTCAAGAGCCTTCTTTGCCGCGTGGTCGTCCCCTGCGGCGCGGAGCTTCTCCGCATATTCCGCATGAAGAGCCTCGACGCGTGCCTTTGAATAGCGCTTATCGACCTCTTTGCAATCGACCTTCGCGCTTCTGATCTTTTTTCTGTTTTCGGCAATGACAGTACGCAGCTCGCTGTTGATCTTTTCTATCTCTTTATCGATCTCAGCCGCTCTTTCGCTGCTGACGTTCTTTTCGGCGCGGAGCTCTTTGATCTTCTCTTTTGCCGTGGAGCGTGCTTTTGAGATCGCGTCCTTATAAGAACGCGTTCCCGCACTGATCTTCTCACCCTTGAAGTATACATCGCCCGAGGTGATGTCGTACAGCTTTATGATCGAACGACCGGTAGTAGTTTTACCGCAGCCGGACTCTCCGACAAGGCCGAACGCCTCGCCTTTTTTTATCTCAAAGCTGACATCATCGACCGCCTTGAGGTCCTTGCGTCCCATCCGGAAATACTGGCAAAGATGATCTACCTTCAACAATACTTCATTATTGTTCTCCATAATTGCCTCCTCTTTCCTTCATTCGTTTGATTCGCTCGGTAATGATCTTGGGGATCTCTACCTTGGGCGCATTGGGGTGAAGCAGCCATGTTGCGGCATAGTGCGTGGGGGAAACCTGGAACATAGGAGGCTGCATTTCGAAATCTATCTCCATTGCGTACTTGTTTCTCTCCGCAAACGCATCTCCGACGGGAGGATATATCATATTGGGAGGAGTACCGGGGATAGCATCCAGCTTTTCGTTGGTATCAAGGTCCGGCATGGAGGAGAGCAGCGCCCATGTGTAGGGATGCTGAGGATCGTAGAAAACCTCTTCGGCAGTGCCGTACTCTACTATTTTGCCCGCGTACATAACGGCGATCCGGTCCGCCATGTTTGCAACAACGCCAAGGTCGTGTGTGATAAAGATAATGGAGAGGTTGCGCTCGCGCTTCAGACGGTTGATAAGCTCAAGTATCTGAGCCTGAATGGTAACGTCAAGCGCGGTCGTGGGCTCGTCGCATATCAGGATGTCGGGGTTTGCCGAAAGCGCGATAGCAATAACTATACGCTGACGCATACCGCCCGAGAATTCAAACGGATACTGTCTGAAACGGAGTCTTGCCTCGGGAATACCGACCTCGTCCATGAGCTTGATAGCTCTTTCCTTGGCTATACGTTTGGTGAGCTTATAAACGACCTGCGAAGCTTTTTCCTTGAGATAATCGATTATCTCAATGCACCGCTTGTCAAGATCGACCTTTTCCTCCGCCTGGATATCCGCCTCAAACCTTTCGACTACGTGGTTAATAACGGAAACGATGATACGTATCTGATCCTCCGGCTCCACAACGGATTTCGGAACGATCTTCCAATTTGCCTTCTTGCCATTCTTTCCCTTGGCGAGCATTGCCTCTCTCTTTGCGGTCTGACGGGCAAAGCGAGCCTCCTCCTTGGGATTGTTCTTGATATAGAAAAAGTACTTTTCGATCTCTCTGTCAAGCGCTTCGCCGAAGGTGTAGGCAACGCTGTCTTTGACCACAGCCAGCGGATCGATCGCCGCGGTAACGCTCTTGTTCAGCTCCTTTGCAAGCGCGTTCGCATCCTGAGCGGTAAAACCGCCCGCCTCGAAGAATCCTATCGCCTCACGCAGCTCCTTGACGGCTTTTTCCTTGTTTTTTCTGACCTTTTCGAGCGAATAACGCACCGCGATCTTTTCGTATCTGATGAATGTCTCCATAAAGTCCTCTGTGAGGTACTTATAAGCCATTTCATTCGCCTCGGGAGCGGGTATCTGTGAAAGGTCCTTATCGGGATGCTTGTACACGTAGTAGCCGATCCTGAAAAAGTCGTATTTGGGACGTGCGAGCATCTCCTCGGCTGTTGCCTTGACCTGTTTCAGCACAGCTACGGTCTCGGCGGACGCCTCGTTTTTGTATGCATTTCCCGCAAACAGTTTCTTTGCGATATCCGCGACTGTCAGCTTCGCTCTTTCCTGTGATATCACGCCGGACAGCGATGCGCTTTGTGCCTTGAGAGCTTCCTCATATCCGGTCACAAAATACTTGTCGTTGATCGACTTAAGATAGTTTTTGATTCGGTTGAGCTTTGCTACAACATCGACCTTCTGCTTCTTTTCGGTCATGAAGAGGAGATCTTCAATGACCGTGATCATTTCCTCTGCCGCCGTGCGCGACTCGTTGTAGCTGTTTTCCAGCTTGATCGCCTGAATGTTGAAATCGTCAAAGGTTTTGATGTACTTTTCAACTTCTGCGATCGAAATATTCTCGTCGTTGTTTTCGGCAAGAGCGGTCTTTATCGTCTCAAGCAGCGTAGCAAGCATTTTGTTGAAGGCTTCGCGGCCTTCCTTGCGGTTCGCCTTGTTTTTAAGGAGCATCGCCTCGGTGATCTGCTTACCGATGCGCATGATGGGGTTGAGCGACGACAGCGGATCCTGGAAGATCATTGCGATCTTGTCTCCGCGCAGCTTGTGCATCTCCTCTTCGGGAATGCGCAGCAGGTCGCGTCCGTCGTAAAGGATCTCTCCGCCCTCATAAATAGAGTTCACCGCAGAGATACCCATGATCGCTTTCGATGTAACGGACTTACCCGAGCCGGACTCACCGACGATCGCCAGCGTTTCTCCCTTGTACAGATCGAACGAGATATCACGTACAGCCTGTACCTTACCTGCATCGGTGCGGAAGCTGACCTTCAGATTATTGACTGATAACTTGATCTCTTTATTATTCATATCTTAATCCTCCGAGCCTCTGAGCGACGGGTTCAACGCATCGCGCAAACCGTTACCGAACAGGTTAAAGCTGAGCATCAGCAGAACAAGGAACAGGCAGGGGAACAGCGCCACATATGCCGCGCCCGCCATAATGGATTTCTGACCTGCCGCGATAAGAGTACCGACACTGGTGGTTTTTCCCGCCTCAAGGTTGATGATACCCAGGTAGGACAGGTTCGTCTCCGAGTAGATCATCGAGGGGATGACCAAAGCGATGCTGGTCACGATGGTGCCGAGACCGTTCGGGAAAATATGCTTGAACATGATCCTCGAATCGCGTGCGCCGAGCGTTCTTGCCGCAAGAACATATTCCTGGTTCTTGAAGCGATAGAACTGCATTCGCGTCGTGCCCGCAATACCTATCCATCCCGTCATAAAGAACGAGATGAACAATACGAGCGCCTGACTCGAGGCTCCCATGTGATATTTCAGAAGAGTTATAACGATTATCGTCGGGACAGAGCCGAGAATGTCGGAGAATCTCTCCATAAAGAGGTCGATCCTTCCGCCGAAGTATCCGGAAATGGAACCCCAGATGACACCGACGATGAAGTTCACCGCCACAACGATGGTGGCGAACACGAATGAAAATCTTGCACCGTATGAAAGGCAGGCAAAGATATCCTTGCCCGTTTCGGTGGTACCGAAAATGAAGAGCGGCTCTTCTATACCGTCTTTCTTCACCTGAGTATGACTATAGATGTAATATTCGTAGTATTCCGCCCTGACTTCAATACCGCCGTCTACCTTTCTGCCGTATGCATAGTAGTAGGTAGTGCCGTTTTCCACGATACCGTTCTCGCCTTCAATGCGGAGGGAGTTGTACTCCGGTATCAGAGATGAAGCATCATCCTTCGAGTACTTCCAGTAGTTGGGGATGATCTTTCCGTCAGAGTCGAGCTTGGGGCGGACAGTAGATGCACCCGGATTTTCTACCTTATAGTAGATATTCGCATCGTACTTGTTTTTTTCAAGCGTAGGTCTGTCGGTGGATTTCACCACAGGGTAAAGGATCTGCTTACCCGTTTCATTCTGATACGCCTGAATGTTATCGAATTCTTCCTGTGAAATTATTTTGTATTTACCGAAGCCTACTCCGTAATAGGTGTCGTAGCGATAGTAGTAGTTGGCGCCATCCTCGCTCACGGTGTATTCACCGCGCTTGATGACTTCTCTGCCGGTCTCCTGGGCGAGCGCCATGTCCTTGATATAGCCAAGGTAATTGGTCTTTTTAGTCTTGCAGCCATCCCAAAAATCAATGCCTTTGTCTACAAAAAGCTTTGACTTGGGTGTTACATAAGAATACACCATATCATAGTATGCCGGTGTAAACGGGGTAAAAAACGGTGCAGCGATTGCAAAAAGCAGCAGACACATTATTACTATGCCGCCGACGACCGCACCCTTGTTCTTGCAGAAGCGCCTGAAAGCGCCCTGAAAATAGCTTACGGGCTTCGTATCGAATTTACTGTCGTGCTTCAGATCCCTCCCGGTCGCAAATTTGAATTTTTCGACAGGGATATCCGGGATATTATTTATGTTGTTCACTGACATCTTTATTTCGCCCCCATTCTGATTCTCGGGTCGATGAAACCGTAGCTGATATCAATAACGATACCTGCCGCCAGGCTGACAAGAGTATAGAAACCGGACAGCAGCATGAAAAAGTCGTAATCCTGGAATGTGATAGAGTTCAGGTAGAGTCCGCCGACGCCGTTTATTCCGAACATCTTTTCGATGATCAGCGATCCCGAAAGGACCGAGACAAATTCACTGAGTATCGACGGGAATATAACGACCATGGAGTTACGCATCGCATGGCGGAAGATAGCCTGGCGCTTTGTAAGTCCCTTGGTTCTTGCAAGCAGCATAAATTCGCCGGTCAGAACCTCCGAAAGCTCCGCGCGGGTGTAACGTGCGTATCCGGCTATCGAGCCGAGACACAGAGAAAATACCGCCGGAAGCATGGAGCGGAATACCGGCCATGTGAAATATTCTTTACTTGTTGACATTGTCAGCGGGAACCAGCCGAGCTTGAAGCAGAACACGTACTGGATAAGAAGAGCCAGAACGATAGACGGGACTGAAATGAGCAGTATGATGATGACGTTGATCATCTGATCCTGCCACTTGTTCTTTTTCAGCGCAGCCCAGATACCGAGCGCAAGTCCGATCGGCACGCCGATAAGTGTGGAATAGATATTTATAAGCATTGTGGGCGGAAGGTGGCTGACAAACACTTCCCGCAGATCCATGTTAAGATACTCGCCGTAGGTGGTGGCAATACCGAAATCGCCCTTGGTAAGCACCCTCTTGATATAGTTTCCGTACTGGAGCATTATCGGGACACGGTCATAATCATAGACTCCGTTTTCCCCTTCTCTGATGTTGGTGATCCATCCGCGCCCCTCCAGCGTTTTCATTACGATCTCAGGGTCCTGACCCGGAAGAACATTGGTGGGGATGGGCAGAAGCTTGATAAGCACAAAACACATCGTGAAGATGATAATAAATGTGAAGAGCATCAGGCCCAGACGTTTCACAACATATTTAAACATATACATGGGTATTTCTCCTCTGTTTTGTTGTTTCCCAATTCATAGCTTTCGAGTCTCATAATACGCGCACAGGCGCGCAATCCCCCCGAGTGCGCTCACATCGCCGTCAGGCGCACGGTACAACACTGATATAGTTTGATACGTTTATTTGGTTATCAACCATTCGCTTTTGCATTTTACAGCTCAGGCGGGTTGTACTTTGATCGGTTGACAGTTATGAATTTCCACATCCCGGCATCGTTTTTTCCCAAAAGTAAAGCAAGGTAGTCATTATTATGATGGCTTCAAGGGGCTTATTAACGATCCGTGAATAGACAAATCAGCGGTGAGCTACAAGCTCACCGCCGATTGGTTAATACCGGGGAACCCCGGTCAGGGGTGATCCACCCCTGACACCAGGATCACTCGGACTTCTTGTACTCCGCGGTAAGGTCGTTATTGTTAGCCTTTACATAGTCAGCCCACTCAGCATCGGTGTAGTTGACTTCTATGTATCTGAGACCGCCGAAGCCCATGAACACGTTCTCAACATCGGTGATATAGGAGAACTTAGCGCCAAGGAAGGATCCGCCGGACGATGCGATAAGCATCACAGAGCGGCTCTCTTTGATGGTCAGCTCTTCAAGAGCGGAGAGGATCATAAGTCTTGTCTCAACAGGGGCATAACCTGCATCCCAGTTGTAGGTCTTAGCCTGCTTTTCGCTCTCGGCAAGACCGTTGAGGCAGAAGAACCAGTTCTGAACGCTCATGGTGATGGTCTCGCCTGCGCCGGCGTAGTCGCCCGCGGGCATTGTAAGGGTCATGTCAATAGCGGAAGTGTCCCAATACGTATGGTAGTTGAGAGAATCCTCGGGGTTGACGAATGCACCTACGATATCAAAGGGGTTGAAGGGGTTGCCGGAGAAGCCGTAACCGAAGCCGATCTGGGTCTTGCCGCTTCTGAAAGCATCAGACCACTTGGCGCCGGCGGACGCATCGAACACAACGTCGATCTTATCTTCAAGAGTAGTTCCCTTTGTCAGACCGTCGATAATATCCTGGAGATAGTTGGCTCTGAATCTCTGCTTATCGTTATCAACGGAAGAACCGTAAACGATGGTTATGTTCTTGGTTGCATCATAGCCGTACTTATCGGCATTTGCGGTAAGCTCCTTGACAGCTTCAGCCATCTTCTCTTTTGCAAGAGTAGGATTGTAGCCGGTGAGAGCGCTGTAAGCCTCGTCAAGATCAAGGTTCTTAAGCTCGCCGGAGGTCCACTTGCCGTCCGCGCCCTGGGTGAAGCCGTATGCACGGAGAATACCCTCTTTTGCCTGCTTGGTGTTACGATACTGACCGCCGTCTGCAAGAGTAGGAGCGTTTTCAATATCGTAGTAATATGCAACGTTTATAAGACCGAAGCACGGAATTGCGGTACCCGGCCAGATCTTTTCAACGAGGTCGCTTCTGTTGAGCGCAAAGTTGAGTGCCTGTCTGAACTCATCGATAGCAAGGATACCGTTGTTGTTTCCGCTGGCCTTGAGGACGTTCAGGTTGCTGTAAAGCTGCATACCGAATGTACCGGTATCGTTGGAGGTATAGTAGACGTACTTGGAGTCAACATACTCTGCTGCATTCTCGGTAGCGAGGGTTGCATCGTCGTAGCTGCCGTTCAGGAAGCCCATCCATTGGGTGGACCATTCCTCAACCTTGCGGCAGTTGATAGCGGTGATGTTGTACTGGTTCTTGTACTCCTCCATGTTCCAGCCGTACCAGTTCTCGTTCTTGACGAGCTTGTAGTGAGAGCCTGCTTCAAACTCAGCGAGCTTGTAGGGACCCCAGCTTGCGGTGGTTTCAAGAGAAGAGTTGTACCTCGAGGTCCAGAGAGTCGCGCCGGTTGCAGGCGCGAGTTTGGCAGCCTCGTACTTGGCCTTTTGAACAAGGGGAAGGGACTGCATGTAGTATCCTGCAAGGTAGGAGAGAGAACCGTCATCGTGCAGGAACTTGAATGCCTTATCGAAGCAAACAACGACAGCATTTTCATCGTCGATGGAATAAATACCGACGGTTTCCCACTTAACGTCACGCTGGGTGTTCTCTACATAGATACCTGCGCAGGATGCATTGCTGGCGCCGACCTCAAGGTAAGCAGCACTGTATGTTGCCCAAAGAGCCTTCGCCGAGAAAGCATCTTCAGGCTTACCGGCCTTCCACGCATTTGCGGTATCGTAAACGACTTCGTCGGTGTAGGGCACCCACTGCGGGCAGGCATTGCCGTTGGCATCTACATAACCCTCGGCTCCGTAGAAGTCGTATACATTGATGTAGATAACCTTACCGGCTGCGATAGCTGCGGCGTTGTTTGCATAGCCCAAGCTCGTAACAGACTCGTAGGTACCTTCCTGATTCTGGAAGAAGTAAGCCTTGGAGTTCTTGATCTTGAGCGTATCGTAGTAGGTGTTCGCTCTGAAGTTCATGAAAGCAGGATCAAGCTGCTGCTGCATGGAGTAAACGAAGTCAGCTGCCTTGATGGCAGTACCGTCGTCCCACTTCAGGTCGTCACGGAAGGTGATCTTCCAAGCGTAGCCGCCCTCTTTCTTCTGGGCGTCAGTATATCCCCACTTTGCATCAACGGAAGATGTGACATCCTCAAGCTTTGTTGCTGCGGAGTAGTTGGTGGTGTATGCACCGGCAACTATACCCGCCTTGTTGATAGTACCATCGGCATTGAACTTCTTGCCGCCTTCGAACTTGTAGTCATATTCAAAGAACGAAGAGCTGATGTAGTTCATGATCTGAGTGTCATTGTTATCAGCGTAGGTGAGTGCGTTCCAGTTACTCGGCATTGTCGCTGTGGTGGTATTGTAGTCTGCCTGCTTGAGCGTAGCCGGTTTCACGTCAGGGTTATCGGGATTATCCGGATCCTTGGGTTTGCAACCCGCCAACATAACGACAACAAGCACCAGAGACAAAGCCATCATAAGAATGGATTTGAATTTCTTGTTCATAGTTGATTCCTCCATTAATTTTGAATTTAAATATCTGATTTCGGTGCCCGCAGCTCCCATCCACCCTGTATTTGACTTTGCCAGAACCATTTTCAAACCGGGGAAGAAAGTAGCACGAACGAAAAACAGTACAAATATTTAATGCATAGATTATATCATACGGATTTCTGTTTGTCAAGCCCTTATTGCAATTTTTTTGGCATTTCAACGGTTTTTCAGCCGCTATCCTGCAATTTCTCTTTTTTAACTTGCAAAATTCCACCTGATGATGTGCATTTTCCCGCCGCACACCGCGCCAAATGCGATGAAAATAACTCCGTTACCGCCCAAAAACGCGCGCGGACGAAGCCTGTCCGCCCCGCCCGCAGCCGCAAGCCCCACGCGGCGGACACGTGCGTCGCTCACCTATATATAATAATAGGAAGACAATATGAGCCGCGGCGGCATAAAGCCGGGACAAAACGCCACGATCCGGTGCGGAATATATCCGTTCAGGAAAACAGGAACGCACGCCTTCCCGCCGCAAAGCCGCACGCCACCGCCGTAGCCTCGGACTCTTTGTTCCGGGCATTGCTCCAGAGCGCCATTCCCTTTTGCGCGCTGACATAAGACGCATACTGCCTGCCGAGGGCTGTTCCGATCCCCCTGCCGCGCTGCTCCTCCGAAACATATATATAGTCCAGATCGAAAACATTTTCGTACAGGCGCTGATAAGACAGATACCCCAATATTCTTTGCCCGTCAAAATAACCCAGAATTTTTCCGGCTCCTTTTTCAACAAAGACATTGAACAAAACGGATGCCGGAGGTCTTTGAGGCACGGCGGCAAACCCGGCGCCGCAAAACACATCCTTATCCTCCGGGGTAAGGAGGCGGACAGAAGCGTTCGAATCCGCGATTACGTCCTTTGCGGCATAGTCCTTTATCTCGCGGCGATAAGGACATATGGAAGAAAACCGCGCTTTGACCGCGTTCGCGGCATCCGCGCCGAGGAGCTGAACATCCACACTTATGCTTTTTGCGCGGAATGCTTTTTCAACAAGCTCCGCCGCGGCGGCACAGTCAAAATTCTTATCAACGGGACACACATATACATTATTCGTCACGTCATGTGTGTCGGTATGTGCGCAGCGATCCGCAAAAATTACCGCGTCATCACTGCGTAAGCCGCCCGCAAATGCAGCTTCCTCCTCAATATAATTCAGCGTGTCCAAATTGACCGCATTATAAAACATATCCCCGCGCAAAATGCGCTTTACTTCGTCACAGGTGATCTCATTATACATTTTCCCTACTCCCAAACACTGAAATTTTAACGTTTTACCTCTCGTATTATCTGATCCGTCTGTAACTGCGGTCCTGTTGAGACAAAAAGCCCAGTCCGATCATCTCCCTTTTGATCGTCGCATAATCATCGTGGTACCTGATAATTATCTCGCTCAATTCTTTTTCGCTGTAATCGCGGTCGAATTCCATCTCCCGGAGCATATATTCGTATACGATCTCCTTCTTTTTTAATTGAGACGGAATGCACTTCAGCCTTCCGTACTCGATAAAGCTGTGCACGACCTTTCTTTTGTATTTTTCCTCGCCCTCCGGGGAAGCCGAGATATCCAAAAAGGAGCCCAACGACCTCTCCAGTATTTCACGATCCGCCGAATAGATCACATAGTGCTGCAGTCGCCGACTTTTCACAAGCCCCGCGCCCTCTAATTTTTTGAGATGATAGCACACGGTCGCGGGGGTGAGCTCAAGCATTTCGGCAAGCAATTCCACATAGGAATCCGACTTGCAAAGTATCGACATTATTCTTATTCTTTCTCTGTCCGCAAGGCTCTTGTATATTTTAAGCGAGGTGTCAATTTCCGTCATCGCAAACACTCCCCGATCCGACCTTCAGGCACCCGTTGCGGTCCCACCATTCGGTCCATGCGCGGACCAGCTCCTCGACAAACGCGATAAGCATCCTGCACTCAAAAATTTTTTCCGGCTCTCCGCACGCCTCCGCCTTTTCCAATTCCTTTTTCTTCGGCTCCTCGAAGCACATTTTCAGCGACTGGACCGCATGCGCGTAGATCAGAAATAATTTTTTGTCGCCGTCCGAAAGCTCATCAAATGAGCTTTTGTAAGCCCCGAAGTACCTCACGTTATCCGGGCAGCCGAACACTTTATTCCTCCGAACGGCATAAAAGGCATCGTCAAAAGCCGTGTCCGAGAATTTCATGCCGACAAATTTGTACCCGTTGTCAAAAATGTTCACCGCGATCTTTCGCGCTTTTATTTCGTTTTTGTTGCTGCTGCTCATTTTTGAGATCATCTCCAATTGCTCTGCCTTCTTTGCGAGAGCGATCTCGGACAAGCTCCGGCTCACCGTTGTTTCCGTCATAGTAAGGTCCCCTTCATCCGTTCGCATTTTTCATCGAATAATATTATATCATGCAAATCATATTCCGTCAATATGATTAGATATGATTCTAATAATATTTTTGAGTCAGGACGGACGGGAGGTCAAAAACTCAAATTGAGTTTTTTGACCTCCCCTGAATCGAATTATTTGATTTTTTCTATCGGCATCCAGATCTGAACGTTGCGTTCAGCTTTAGGCAGCCAATGATAAACTGCAAGCTCGGGTGCATTCTTTAATTGAAATCCCATATCGGGCATCCATTCGGTCAGTATCTGGATCCTCATATTGAGGAGATCAAAATAATCGCAAAGCGGACTTTTCACATCTTTTGTCTCAAAGATCACATAAGTGCATTGAGGAATAACTATGTTTTCAAATCCCAGAGATTCAACAAAATCAACGCCTGTAACCGATTTGTTATAAAGATTTTCTCTTTCCCAACCGTCTAACAGATGACAGTAATAATAGTCATACCCTTCATCTGTGATGTTTGTGATAACGCAATGTGCATCAATGTTTCGTGAGGCGCCGCGAAGAAACCATTGTTTTCCTCTTGTTGTTAAAAAAAGTTGTTCTTCTTGCCGTTCTCTTTCCTTACCGTAAGGAGCGCCGGTGAAATGTTTTTTGTACCCCGTTAAAATCATTTCCGGCTTTTCTTCGATTCTGTAATTCATTAGTTTACCGCCTTCCAAAGATATTTTTAAAATAAGGCGGGAGAAGGATCTTAGTTTGCTCCCCTTCATACGTGCCGCCGAAGGAGTCACGCCGTGAAACTTTTGAAACGCCTTAGCGAAGCTGTCCGGACTCTCATAGCCATATTTCATAGCAACATCAATGACCTTGATATCCGAGATCGCCAATTCGCTTCCTGCGAGCGACAACCTGCGATTTCGTATATACTCGCCAACAGTAAAGCCACACAAGATACTAAATATCCGCTGAAAATGATATGTTGATGAAAAGCTTTGCTTTGCGACAATATCGTAATCGATCGTTTCGGTTAAATGGGTTTCGATATAGTCAATAGCGTTTTGTATTCCGGTTATCCAATCCATTGTACCCCTCCCTCCTTATCTGCCAATATTATATCAAACGGTGACTTGATTTTCCCGATGATCCGTGCTGACTACTATCGGTTTTTTCTATAATGATATGTTCAAATTCGGTCTCGTGCTATTCGATCAATAATAAGATCGATCCGGCTGACAACAAAGCTAAAGGACCGCGCAACGCGCGATCCTTTTGTCCTGTAATAATACTAATATAAAAAGTAGATTCCGCGGCTGATGCCGGCACTATTTAATTACGTTCCTTTATATGTTTCCTCGCCGTGTTTATCCAATTCAGCGTTTTCTTCGCAATAAAAATCGCATTCATAAAACAATGCTTTCTTTACCGCTTCTAAATTATCATAAACACTTGTCACGTCAAAGCTTTCCCACTCTCCGGTAGGATAATTATATTCCTGAACATTCAGCCTGAATGTGTCCCCTTGCCTCAAAATTAGTGCCCGCTCTGTGTTTTCAAAATCGAACCATACATAATCATAATCACCGGGCTTAATTCCTGAATATTTATCGGCTTCCCACTGAGCAACGATCTCCTTGTTTCGCTTCCTATTAATTTTAAAGCACAAGTAAGCAAACAGAAGCATTACACCAATAATAATTATCTCTTCAATTAAAAAGATAAAAAACAGACGCCAATCACGCTGTGAAAATTCAGAGAA
>ENA-UOJS01001558-UOJS01001558.1-human-gut-metagenome-genome-assembly--contig:-C74-NODE-1558-length-18466-cov-9.111455_pt1 | contig 18466 bp, 15 predicted proteins | sample MGYA00242355_ERZ723902 | MGnify/ENA metagenome assembly ERZ723902 | reverse complement strand
CTTCGATTTAATGCAAGGTCTAGTTAGACTTGCAGTCACTATGAGATTTTACGCCTTTCTTGTGTAGTTCACTTCTATCTGCTTATTTTTTAACCCCACTGATTCATTGTAAGAAAGGTTCAACAGGTTTGACAAGTGTGGTGCGGCGCATTTCGTCATCCTGAGCGGAGAAAAACGTCGTATGTTAGGGAAACGCTGATTCAATCGCAGAATCAGTGTTTCCTTAAAAATGGCTTATCTGAAATTATGAGAACTGAGTCGAAGGATCTAAGCGCCGCAGAGTTTTTAAGGAAACACCATTGCCCAAAATGGGAAACCCGTTGAACCCTCAGAACCTTCCGAACCCATTTCTCTATCTCCCTTTGTTCGGGTGCGGTTTGGCGGGATCCGCACTGCCATAGACCGCACGAACAGGCAGGCTCATCTTGAGCTTCTGCTCTGCGATCTGCTGGATGCGTACCGGTGCCTCCAGACGGGACACCTCGAGCTTATCTACCGCATTCTCCTTCGCCATCGTCATGACCTCGCTGCGGATACGCTGCATTCTGTATTCCTCCTGAATGTTGATCCCACTCAGGAAAACCAGCAGCATCACGGGAAAAAGGATCATCAGCGTCCCCAAAATGACGTCATGGAAAAAATAGGAAGAGTCAGACCTCTCGCGCTCGATCCGGCGAGACGCGGCGACGCTTTCCGGCATCGACGGCATGTAATCCATGACTTGCACTTCCTGTACCATACGATATCTCTCCCATCTTTTTCAGACTCTATATCTCAGGCTGAAGGAAACAGGGCCAGATCCCCGGTCGCTCCCTACACTCTTTCTACAACACGCAGGACCGCACTTCTCGCACGCGGATTCTCCTCGATCTCTTTCGCACTCGGCTTTTGCGCCTTGCCGATGGACTTCACCAGACGATGGTGGTGGCACACACAGACAGGCAGCTCCGGCGGGCAGATGCAGTCCCTTTCCATTTCTTTGAAAGCCTTCTTAATGATGCGGTCTTCCAGTGACTGGAACGTGATGACGCCAACCCGTCCCCCCACTTTCAGGTGGGAAACGCAGGCTTCCATCGTGTCCTTCAGGATCCCCAGCTCGTTATTTACCTCGATACGGATCGCCTGAAACGTGCGCTTCGCCGGATGCGGGCCATTTCTTCTGGCATGTGCCGGAATGGCCGCCTTGATGACCGAGACCAGATCATCCGTCGTCTCGATGGGCTTCTTCTCGCGGAATTCACAGATAAACTGCGCGATCCGCTTCGCCCATCGCTCTTCCCCATACTCCCAGATGATGCGCGCAAGCTCTTCCTCTTCATACGTATTCACGATCTCATACGCCGTGCGCGGATTTCTCTGATCCATGCGCATATCGAGCTTCCCGTTATTCATATAAGAGAAGCCGCGGCTGCCATCATCGAGCTGATGAGATGACACTCCCAGATCGAAAATAAAGCCATCGACCTTGTCAATCGTAAGCGAGGCCAGGATATCATGGATGTGAGAAAAATTATCCCGCACAAAGAGATGCCGGCAGGCACAGCCGGAAAGACGATGAGAAGCCGCCTCGATCGCTTCTTCATCCTGATCGACACCGATCAGAAGCGCATCCGGAGCGAGCTTCTCCGCCATAGCGAAAGAATGTCCGCCGCCCCCTAAGGTGCAGTCGACATAAATGCCATGTGGATCCGTCAGGATCCGGTCGATCATTTCGTGCAGAAGCACGGTGGTGTGTTGAAATTCCATAAATGAGTCCTCGAAAAAAGGTGAAAGGTTCAGGGTTGTGGTGGCGGCTTCGCCGAAATCCTTCGACTCAGGCCTCAACTTTCTGAATGCGACTTTTCCAACAAACGACATTTCACTCCGCTCAGGATGACGAAATGGGCGATGCCCTAAAGTAGCATTCAAGTCACCAGTCACTCCCAACCCTCACAGATCAAAATTCAGCGGAAGATCGAGAGCATCCGCGATCTCTGCGATATCCTCGCCCTCTTCGTCCTGACGCAGGAGCTCCGGATCCCAGATCTCGATGATGGGTCCCGTCCCCACGATGCAGGCTTCCTTCTTCAGCTGGGCAAATTCACGAAGGTGGGCAGGGATCAGGATACGCCCCTGGCGGTCGCACTCCATCTCCGTCCCGCGGCCGATCAGATGACGCATGATCTTTCGGACATTACGGTTCGTGAAGGGCAGCTTCTGCAGCCGGGCGATCAAGGCATCCCAGCGCTCTTTCGGATAAATATTGAGGCAGGTATCCAGACTTGGAGCCAGCACAAAACGACTTCCCAGCTCTTCCCTGAATTTCGCTGGAAGGATCATGCGCCCCTTGGCGTCTATGGTATGAGAATATTCATTCATAAACATATCCTTCCACCTCCTCCACATTTACCCACATTCTACCACAATCCCCCACCCTGTGACAACGAAAATTTTTCAGACCCATCATTTTCCCGTCTGCTGCCCTTGTATTGATTTTATCGATGTTTTCAGCACCTTCTTTTCGAAATCAAACCACTCCCCGCTATGATTTCTTCCGTTTTTCGAAAAACAGGCAAAATAAAAAATCCCCACTCGGGGGATTTTCCTTTCCTGTATGGAAGTTCAGCGGAAGAAACAAAAGGGATCTCCACACATCATGACCTCCTTTGCCCTCAAAGAAAGCACATACTCTCAGGATGATCGGCATTCTTTTTTCCGATCAACGAAGCAAGATCATTCTCAAACAAGGCGATCCATCCGCATACAGGCCGCCACCGATTCTCCGTACTATCAGTATTTACTGAGGTCGCCGTGGTCTGACATACGCCTGACGACTATATATGCCATGTCATATATGCCATATTTTATTGCTTTTATGCATAGATTTCATTGCACATTTTGTGCGCATTTCTTTCACAATTCGGAATTTCAACAAATCATTGTAGTTATTTGTAGTTTTTCCCTATTGCTTTTTCTAGAATGAAGTTGTACTATATAGTCATGAAGCAGGGCATGCCTGAACATGTTCCCTGACCGGACGGACCTTCCGATTTCCAGAATTCTCTAAGCGCTACGAGATCACAAGGAAGGATCGTTCCTAGGCAGGGCGGATCTGCAGGATGCCCCGGCGTCATCGGATGGGTCAGCCGGAAGCGTACAGCCTGCTGCCGATGCCCATTTTAGGCTGAAAACTGTGAAAACCAAATATCCGGAAACCGATCAGGTTCTTCCGCTTCCCTGCCCCATGCGAGGCCGGGTCCCGACGATAGCACAGGTTCTCCCGCACTTCGGTGCCTATGGACGACCGTCACCGATTCTGGGCTCCGCCTGCCTCGGGTACAGGCGGAGAGCCTTCTCCGGGTGTTTTTTTATGCCATCTCTTTCTATATATGGTGCGTGAGTAACTTATTCACATCATATCTTGATTTCCTCAATTTCTCATGGGCCGTAAGCCCGCATTTCCATAAGGAGATACGCTATGAATACGAATAACAAAGTGTTGGAACTGACATTTACTGTGGAAGGCAGCCGCAGCATGACGCTCTCGATCCCCTGCCCGAAGGATGACCTGACGCTCGAAACGGTGAAGGAGAAGGCCGCACTCATCCTTCCGGTGCTGGAATCCTCTTCCGGTCATGCGGTCACGGCTTTCAAGCAGGCGAAGATCGTCGAAACCAGTGCGACCGTACTGGAATAACGAGGAACGGGACTGTCCAATGTCTGACGTCCCCTCCTTCAGTCCTTCTATTTACTACCTATGATTACCATAAAGGAGAGCACTATGGCTACCACGTCTAAAACCATCGATATGAAACTTCAGGTCCGTGTAGAGGATGCGTCCTCGGGGACTTCCAAGGTGAAGAATCTGAATTTCAGCAAGATCAAAGTATCAGCCACGGCTGATGAACTGTATGCCGCAGGAAATGCGGTCGCATCGCTCCAGTCCCGCCCGCTTTCGGGCCTTCGCACGGTATCGACCAGCGACCTCGCTGACGCAGGCTAGTCGGGCAAACAAAAAGGCGAACCATTTCGGTTCGTCTTTTTTGTTGTCGTATTTTGGATAAAACAGTCTTTCTTCCGTCATCCGCACTTATTTATGCGATGATAGAGTAACAATGCTTTGGCACTGCGGTTTCCAGAGAAACTGTTTTTCCGCTGTGCAAGGAAGATCCCTCGGCTTCGCTCGGGATGACGATACGGGGCGGCGCTCGTCCAACATGAGTTTTCATCCAGATTTGGAAGCCAACCTCCGCCCCTTCGGGGCACCTCCTTCCAGAGGAAGGAGGTAGAATGTCGCATTACCCCGTATCATCAGCCTTCCTTTTCCACGTCCATCCCCTGCAGGACGAGCTGTTTCTCGTCTTTTCTCATATGGAAGAACCGATAGACATTGTGCGCGGCGCGCTTATTCATGCCCGCTACCTTAGCGAGCTCCTCTTCGCTCGCTTTTTTCATTTCATCGAGCGAGCGGAAGGCATGCCAGAGGGCGTTCCGGCGGTTTGGGCCGATGCCTTCGATGTGGTCAAGGACGGACTCCGTATTTCTTTTGTTCGTCCATTTCCGGTGATAGGTGATGACGAAGCGGTGGGCTTCGTCTCGGATGAACTGGAGAAGCTGGAGAGCAGGCTCATGGTGATCGAGGACGATCGGGATGTCGCTGCCTTCTACGTAGATCTCTTCGATACGCTTGGCGAGCCCGATGACGGGTGCGTTGCAGCCGGCCTCGCGTATCACGGGAATGGCCGCATGCATCTGCCCAAGACCGCCATCAAGGACGATGAGGTCGGGCTCGGGCCAGTCCTTTTCCTTCCCATAGCGTCGGCTCATGACTTCTGCCATGGACTTGAAGTCGTCCGCATGTCCCTGCGTAGTCTGCAGTTTGAATTTCCGGTATTCGCTCTTTGCCGGACGGCCATGCTCGAAGACGGCCATGGAGCCGGTGGTCTCTGCGCCCTGGTTGTGAGAAATATCGAAGCATTCCATGCGCTCGGGAAGGCGCGGCAGAGAGAGCAACTCTTTCAGCTTCTGCACGGCGCCCTGCTCGCGGGCGTCCTGATACTCCCACTGCAGCTTCTTGTCGGAGAGATACTTCGCTGCATTTGCCATCGCCATGTCTTTCAGGCGGCGCTTGAAGCCGCGCTCGGGGCGGATGAGCTTCACTTCGCTTCCGCGAAGCTTCGTCAGCCATTCGGAGAGGAGACCGGACTCTTCCGGCAGGAGCGGCAGGATGATCTCTTTCGGGACGGATGTCGGATTTCCCCCGTAGAAATCGCGAAGGAAGGTAGTGATGATCTCCTCATCCGTCTCAGATGCACTTTCAGGGATACTGAAATTTTCCTTCCCCACCATGCGGCCATAGCGGATATAGAAGATTTCCAGTCCGGTGTGACTGCCGTCGCGTGCCATGCCGAGCACGTCGAAGTCCCCTTCCGCAGATACGATGTGCTGGCGCTGCTGCACGCTCTGGATGGCGCGGATGTGGTCGCGCAGCTTGGCGGCTTTTTCGAAATCCATCGCTTCCGACGCCTCCATCATCTGCTGCGTGAGCTCCTTTTCCAGCGAGGTGCTCTTCCCTTCGAGCAGGTCGCAGATGGTCTTCACATCACGGTCATAGTCGATGTGATCGACGTGGCCGCCGCAGGGCGCACTGCAGAGGTGCATGTGGTACTGCAGGCAGGGACGGGATACCTTCATGGAGCGGCAGGTGCGGATGGGATAGTAGTGGCGAAGGAGGGACAGCGTCTGACGAAGGCTTCCCACGTCGGTGAAGGGGCCAAAATACTTCGCCCCATCATCGCGGCGGATGTTCCTCGTGACGAAGATGCGCGGCCACTCATCATTCACCGTGATCTTCACATAGGGGTAGGACTTGTCGTCACGCAGGGAGATATTGTACTTCGGGTGCAGTTCTTTGATGAGATTGCACTCCAGGATCAGCGCCTCCATCTCCGTCCCGGTCATCGTGATGTCGAGATCGTCTGCGTGACGGATCATCGCAGCGACTTTCGGGGAACGGTTCTTATCCTCTCGTACATAGGAGCGGACACGGTTCTTCAGGTTCTTCGCCTTGCCGACGTAGATGATCCGCCCGTCTTTGTCTTTCCAACGGTACACCCCGGGCGAATCAGGAAGGGCTTCTACCTTGGCTTTGATTTTTTCATTGACATCGATCATAAAAGACTCCTGAAAAAGAATAAGGGATTAGTGGTTCAGAGGGTTCAGAGGGTTCAACGGGGGTGGTGCGGCGCATCATCATAGGGAAGCGCCGCGGAGTTTTAGAATATATGATATTCACGAAAGATGAAAAACCTGTGAACCTTTTGAACCTGTTTAACCTATGAGGATTTCTATAAAGGGAAGATGGTTATTTTCTGCTTTCAAACTTTTTGGGGTATCCCTTTCCCGTATCGTCTCGTCATTGAAAGCGCTTCCGATGATTCTTTCTTGCACTGCGGTCAGTATCACATAGGCACTGATACGGAAATGACGCCTCGGTACTGCGTATTTCTCCTTTCTCGCATCCTTCGTTTATCTGTCTGCAAGAAAGATTTCTCGCTTCGCTCGAAATGACGATACGGGGGCTGATGTCTTCTAGTCTCCTAGTCTAATCCCTAGTCCCTAATCCCCAGCCACTAGTCCCTAGTCACTTTAGCTCCATAAACTTTTTCGTCCGTTCGATGACCGGCCCGAGGTACTGCCCAGTATAGGACGCTTCCACTTTCGCGACTTCTTCCGGCGTGCCGGTGGCTACGATCTCGCCGCCCTTGTCGCCGCCTTCGGGGCCGAGGTCGATGATGTAGTCGGCGGTCTTGACGACATCAAGATTGTGCTCGATGACGACGACAGTATTTCCCTGATCCACCAGCTTTTCGAGGACGATCAAAAGCTTTCGGATGTCTTCGCTGTGAAGGCCGGTGGTCGGTTCATCGAGGATGTATAGGGTATCTCCGGTGCCGCGGCGCATGAGCTCGGTCGCCAGTTTCACTCGCTGGGCTTCGCCGCCGGACATAGTGGTGGCCGGCTGTCCCAGATGGATGTAGCCGAGGCCGACTTCCTGAAGGGTCTTCAATTTCCGCAGAATCTTGTCGTGGTTTTCAAAAAAAGGCACGGCTTCATCGATGGTCATATTCAGCACATCGGAGATGTTCTTGCCCTTGTAGCGGACTTCGAGCGTCTCTCGGTTGTACCTGGCGCCGTGGCAGACTTCACAGGGGACGTAAACGTCCGAGAGGAACTGCATCTCGATCTTGATGATGCCGTCACCGTGGCAGGCTTCACAGCGTCCGCCTTTCATATTGAAGCTGAAACGCCCCGGTTTGTAGCCGCGCATCTTGGCTTCGGAGGTCTGGCTGAAAAGCTCGCGGATGTCATTGAAAACGCCGGTATAGGTGGCCGGATTCGAGCGCGGCGTGCGCCCGATCGGCTGCTGGTCGATATCGATGATCTTATCCACATACTCTGCGCCGTCCATGGAGTCAAAAGCCCCGGCACGGTAGGATGTATGGTTCTTGATATTCGACAGTCCCTGATAGAGGATCTCATTCACGAGCGTACTCTTGCCCGAGCCGGACTCCCCGGTGACGACGGTGAAGGCACCGAGCGGGATGGTCACGTCGATGTGCTTCAGATTGTGTTCGTGAGCGCCATGGATGGTGAGCGAGAGTCCATTTCCTTTTCTCCTCTTTTCCGGCAGCGGGATGTATTTCTCACCGCGCAGGTACTGTCCCGTGATAGAGTCCTTCACCTTCATTACGTCCTCAGGCGTACCCTCCGCGACGACCGAGCCGCCATTTTCCCCTGCGCCGGGGCCGATATCCACGACCCAGTCTGCGGTGCGGATGGTATCCTCATCATGCTCGACGACGATGAGCGTATTTCCCAGATCCCGCATGCCCTTCAGGGTCGCAAGGAGCTTGTCATTGTCGCGCTGATGCAGACCGATGGACGGTTCATCCAGGATGTAGAGGACACCGACGAGGCCGGAGCCGATCTGCGTCGCCAAACGAATGCGCTGGGCTTCGCCGCCGGAGAGCGTCGAGGCGCCGCGGGAGAGTGTCAGGTAGTCGAGCCCGACATTCACGAGGAAGGAGAGACGGCTCTTCACCTCACGCAGGATCTGGTCTGCGATGATTTTTTCCTTTTCGGAAAGCGTGACATGGTTCATGAAGTCCAGAAGGTCGATGACGGCCATAGAGGAGATCTCTGCGATATTCTTCCCACCGACGCGGAAAGCGAGGCTCTCGGGCTTCAGGCGCGCCCCATGGCAGACGGGGCAAGGCTTCTCGATGAGGTAGTTCGACAGCGTTTCCTTCATCTTCTCTGTCCACGCCTCTTCATAGCGCCGCTTCGTCATCGGGACGATGCCTTCGAAGGGACGTTCATAGGTCTTTGTGATGCCTTCGGGGCTAGTGTACTGGAAGGAGAGAAGCGCTGTGCCGCCGTTTTCAAACTCTGCCTTTGCCTGATCCGGCAGGTCATCATAGCATGCATCCATGGTGAGACCATAGGATTTCAGGAAAGCATCGAGCAGCTTGTAGAGCCAGGTTTCCTTATTATAAGGAAATGGCTGGATCGCGCCCAGACGGAAAGGGATCGTGTGATCGGGCAGGATGCGATGGAAATCCGCCTCCAGTGAAGCGCCGAGGCCCATGCAGGCGGGGCAGGCGCCGAAGGGATTATTGAAGGAAAAAATACGCGGCTCCGGCTTAGGCAGGGAAATGCCGCAGTCCGGGCAGGAGAAATGGGTAGAAAAGACCATATCCTTCCCGCCGATGATGCTTCCCACCATCATGCCATCCCCCAGCTTCAGCGCAGCTTCCACCGAGTCTGTCAGGCGGCGCACGATGCCCTCCTTCACGATGATGCGATCCACCACCACCTCGATGGTATGCTTCTTGTTTTTCGCAAGCTCGATGTCATCGGATAGGGAGAGGACGTCCCCATCCACGCGCACGCGGACATAGCCCTCCTTGCGGAGCTCTTCCAAGAGCTTTTTATGCGTCCCCTTCTTCGCGACAGCGACCGGCCCAAGGAGCATGAGCTTCGTCCGCTCGGGGAGCGAAAGGAGCGCATCGACGATCTGGTCCACCGTCTGCCGCCGGATCGGCTTGCCGCAGTGCGGACAGAAGGCACGGCTCGCATGTGCATAGAGCATACGGAGGTAGTCGTGGATCTCCGTCACTGTGCCGACCGTCGAGCGCGGGTTATGGCTGGTGGATTTCTGATCGATGGAGATCGCCGGCGAGAGCCCTGCGATCTTATCCACGTCCGGCTTATTCATCTGCCCTAAGAACTGCCGTGCATAGGCAGACAGAGACTCGACATATTTTCGCTGCCCTTCCGCATAGATGGTATCAAAAGCCAGCGACGATTTCCCCGAGCCGGACAGCCCGGTGAAAACGATGAGTTTATTTCGCGGCAGCGTCAGATCAATATTCTTCAGATTGTTCTGACGCGCGCCTTTTATGATGATTCCTTTTTCCATGGATGTCCTTTCGAAATTGGAGGAAAATGTATGGGGGATTTAGGGGAGCCCCTGGGGCGGCTCCCCTTGATTCCATTTGAAAGCCTCGATTGAATGAGAAATGGCTGATAAACGTTGTGCTATAGAGATTTCTCGGCTTCGCTCGAAATGACGAGACGAGAGAAGCGATTGTCTTACATACATCGTTTCCCTTTCTGCAGAAGGGTGCCTCTTCGAGGCACTCTATCCTCCGCCTTTGACGCGCCCCTTCTTCAAGGGGCTGCTCAGCTGGCAGGGCAAAACGAACCCCAATCCCTAATCCCCAGCCACTAGTCCCTAGTCACCAGCCTCTAGTCACCCAAAAATTACACCCGTTTCTTCATCGGCTTATAGATCCGTTTCTTCGCCGCAGCCTGACGCTTCAGTGCTTCTTCCGCGCGGGAACCGTAGCGATCGGTCCAGAGCTGGCGCAGCTTGGCAAGCTGGTCGCGATAGCGGGCAGCGGCTTCGAATTCCAAATCCTTCGCCGCCTGTTTCATCAGCTTCTCACATTCCTTCATACGGGCGTAGATCTCCTCATCAGAAAGCTCGCCCTCTTTATTCTTGCCGCCATAGGCAGCTGGCTTCTCTTCGATCTTCGTGAGGTCGATGAGGTCTTTGACCTGCTTTTGGACAGTGTGGGGGATGATGTGATGCTCCTCATTATATGCCTGCTGGATGGTGCGGCGGCGATTTGTCTCATCAATGGCGTACTTCATCGATTTCGTGATACGGTCCGCATACATGATGACATGCCCGTGCTCATTTCTGGCTGCACGGCCGATGACCTGAATCATCGAAGTTTCCGAGCGCAGGAAGCCCTCCTTATCCGCATCGAGGATGGCCACGAGCGAGACCTCCGGCATATCGAGACCCTCACGCAAAAGATTGATGCCGACCAGCACATCGAAAACACCCGCACGCAGGTCACGGATGATCTCCGCGCGCTCGATGGTCGCGACGTCAGAGTGCAGATAGCGTACCTTCACGCCCGCTTCCGTCAGGAAATCGGTGAGATCCTCCGCCATTTTCTTCGTGAGTGTCGTGATGAGGACGCGCTCGTGAGCCTCCTCACGCTTATGGATCTCCCCGAGCAGGTCATCCATCTGTCCTTCGATGGGACGCACCTCGATGGAAGGATCCAAGAGCCCCGTCGGACGGATGATCTGCTCAGCCAGATTCGTCTGGACGCCCATTTCATACGGCCCCGGCGTCGCCGACACATAGATGATCTGATTGATCCGTTCGGTGAATTCGTCAAAAGTCAGCGGACGGTTATCCAGCGCAGACGGCAGGCGGAAGCCATAGTCGACGAGCGTACTTTTTCTCGACTGGTCGCCATTGTACATCGCACGCAGCTGCGGTACCGTCACATGCGACTCATCGATCATGATGAGGAAATCTTCAGGGAAGTAGTCCAGGAGCGTAAATGGCGGCTCGCCTGGCTTCCTATCCGACATGTGGCGGGAATAATTCTCGATGCCGGAGCAGTATCCGACCTCCTGCATCATTTCCAGATCATAATTCGTCCGCTGCTCGAGACGCTGCGCCTCCAAGAGCTTATCCTGATCCCGGAGCTCTTTGAGCCGCCCATCCAGCTCCTTCTCTATGGACGTGACGGCACGGCGGAGCTTATCCGAACTGGTGACATAGTGCGATGCCGGGAAAATGCCGATGTGATTTCTCTCAGCGACAGTCTCCCCCGTCAGGACATCGAACTCCGTCAGTGAGTCAATCTCATCACCGAACATTTCGATCCTGACGGCGACATTGTTTTCCGAAGCAGGAAATACATCGATCGTATCTCCCCGCACACGGAAGGTATCTCGCGTGAAATTCATGTCATTACGCATGTACTGCATACTGACGAGCTTTTCCAGGATCTTGTCGCGCTCGATCTCCTCGCCCGGCCTGAGCGAGAGCCCCATAGAGCTGTAGTCCTCCGGATCGCCCAAACCGTAAATGCAGGACACCGATGCCACGATGATGACATCCCGCCGCTCGAAAAGCGCCATCGTCGCCGAGTGGCGCAGGCGGTCAATCTCCTCATTGCGTGACGAATCCTTCTCGATATAGGTATCCGTCTGCGGCACATAGGACTCCGGCTGGTAGTAGTCGTAGTAGGAAACGAAGTAGTACACCGCATTGTCAGGGAAGAAATCCTTGAATTCACTCGCCGTCTGCGCGGCCAGCGTCTTATTCGGAGAAATGATAAGCGTCGGGCGCTGCACCTCTTCGATGACCTTCGCCATCGTGAAGGTCTTCCCCGTCCCCGTCGCACCGAGCAGCACCTGCGCCCATTCGCCATTTCTGAGTCCGCCCACCAAAGACTTCACAGCCTTCGGCTGATCCCCCATCGGCTGGAACGGCGCTTTCAGTGTGAAAGGCACTGCCGGCTCTGTATATTCTCTTTTGATCCGCGAATGATCCATACCCTCGCCTCCATTTTCTTTTATCGATATTTATCTATGTATTATAGCATAGATGGGAAGGGGTGACTAGGGAAAACGCTCCTCTCCCATGACTTTCATCCCGCTCGATGCCATGAAGGCAGTTTCCTAAAATATTAAGAATGATCTGCCTAAGATGCAGGGGACTGCCGTACACGAAGGGTACAGGGAACGAGTAATCCTTCACTTCATCGATCCAATCGAGCTCTGCTTCCACCACACGGTCAGAGCGGTATTCCGGAGACCGCTCACAGGCCCCGTTCCCCTGCTTGAGGTACTCTCATGGATCCCCCTCTTCCGCAGAGAAAAAACCTTGCAAAAGAATGACAAAAAAGCAGTCGCTGTCATGACCTCCGTCGCACCGATCATGCGCGATTCCCAGCGACCGGTATAGACTCCGCTGATATTTTTTCCTGCCCCTTCCCCCTCCATCCTCGCCGTGCGGACAGAGAGCATGCTGCCATCATCCATCCGATAACGGATATCCGAGAGCTTGCCGCCGATGGCGATATAGTCCGTCAGATGGTACTGACCGGCAAGCAGCGTTCCTTTCGGAAGGAAGAGAGGACGGCTGTCCGTGGCTTCTGCGAGCGCATGGTACGTCTTGTATTCCACCAGAGGACTCGGCATCCCGATCGGCGGCATCTCCGCACGGCTCGCAAAAGCGGGGATCAACAAAGCCGTCGCAGCGGCCATCAGTGCATATTTCCATTTTTTCATCATATATCATCCTTTCAGTAGCAGTCATCCTGTTTTGAAGATGCGGGTATTATAGCATGAAATTGACCGCGGGTCAAATACATACGTAAAGGTCCTTCTCCGGGACGATAAGTCTCGCTGTCATCCCCTTGCAAAGCCTCCCCCCTGTACATCTTGCAACCGATATGTCCCTCTTCCTAGTATCCTTATCACAGCCGGGAAGCTCGCTGAGCAATCAAGATGCACACTTTACAAAGCAAAAAATGACCTGACGATCTCCTGCGTATATGGGTGCTGCGGATGATGCAGCACATCTTCTGCCGCCCCGATCTCCACCAGCCTTCCTTGCGATAGGATGCCCACGCGGCTTGCCATCGCGGCAAGTACATCGAGGTCATGAGAAATGAAGAGATAGGCGATCTCCCGATCCTCCTGAAGCTCTTGCAAGAGGGTCAGGATCTCCGCCTGCACCGACACATCCAGCATCGAAGTCGGCTCATCCAAGATCAGGACCTCCGGTGAGATGAGAAGCAAACGAGCAAGCGCCACCCGCTGGAGCTCCCCGCCGGAAAGCTCAGCCGGATAGCGCGAGAGCAGCTCGCGTCGAAGCTGGAGACGCGAAAGCATCTCTTGCATACGCTCCTCAAAGCGATCCATCTTCCCATATAGGCGTGAGGGCTCTTCGATACTCTCACGGATCGTCATACGCGGATGAAGCGCAGCCGCAGGATTTTGAAATATCATCTGCATCGTGCGGCGTACCGCGAGCATCTCCTTCCCGGAAAGGCCGCCAAGCTCCGCCCCGTGATAGAGCACGACTCCTCCATCTGGCACGAGAAGCTGCATCAGGATACGGATGAGCGTCGTCTTCCCCGCACCGCTCGTCCCCGCGATCCCCAGCGTTTCTCCTTTCGAAAGCGTGAAGGAAATATCCTTCAGCACCTCCTTCTTCACTTTCCGCATATATCCAGTCGTGAAGGATTTCGAAATATGCTGTACGTCTAAGAGCATGGGCGCTCCTTTCTAAAAAGATGAATGAACGGTGATGCTTTCTCCACATTTCACAAAATGTCCCTCTCCCACTTTCCTCATCGTCTGCCTCTTCTCACAATTTTTTCCGCAGAATGCACATCGACTCCGAAAAATGCAGCCGCCGGTGAGACGGGAAAGATCCGGTGGATTTCCGGAGATGGGATGAAGACCGCGGGAAGGCGCCGCAGCGAGAAGTCCCCGCGTATAAGGGTGGTATGGATTCTTGAAAATATCCTCTGTGCTCCCCTGCTCGAGGACTTCCCCGGCGTAGAGTACCACCACACGATCGGCGAGACATTCTGCCAGTGCGAGGTCGTGAGTGATGAGCAGCATCCCCCTTCCTGCCATCTTGATCTGAAGAAACATATCTGCCACCTGTTTCCTTACAAGCGGATCTAGCCCCTTCGTCGGCTCATCCGCGATGAGCCACTCCGGGGAAGGCAAGGTCATCATCGCCGCCATGACGCGCTGCGCCATACCCCCTGAAAGCTGGTGCGGATAGGACGCACACACGCGGACAGGATCCCCAAGACCGTACTTTTCCAGCTGCCCAAGAGCACTCTCCCTGCTCTTCTCTTTCCCCCAGCCCAGCCGCTTGCGCAAGACTTCTGTCACCTGCCGTCCGACACGCATCAGCGGATTCATGGCAGAGATCGGATCCTGCGCGATCCAGCCGATGCGATCACCTCGGATCTCATTCATTTCTTTCTCGGAAAACCGGAGAAGATCATTCCCATCATAAAAAATACTTCCTGTCATTCTCGCGTTTTCCGGAAGAAGACGCATGATGGCCGTGCCCAAGATCGATTTCCCGCTCCCTGACTCGCCAACCAGCGCAGTGATTTTTCCCCCGTGAAAGAGAAGATTTACATCACGAAGCACGCGGACAGCGCCCATCGGCGAAAGGAAAGTGACAGAAAGCTGCTTGACTTCGATATCCATAGAAAAGGCTCCTTTCAGGTAAGGGAAGTGTTACAGATTCTAAAGGTGCTGTGGAGAAGGGCTGCCTCCACTCATGTGGTACAGTGAAAGGGCAGCATAGTCTTAGCTTCTCATCGGAAATGCGCCCCAAAAGAAGCTCTGCTCCGATGGAACTCTCCGTCATTTCCTAAAGAACATGGCCCGCACAGGCGGACATGCAAAGCCCATCCCCTTCTTATCTCCTTATTCGTTCTCTCATCGCATCTCCCAGAAGATTGATAGAAAGGCAAAAGAGAGTGATGCCTGTACCGGGAGCGATCATCATCAGCGGGTATGAGCGGAAATAAGTCCTCGCATCAGAAATCATGACGCCCCAATCCGCCGTCGGAGGCGAGACACCCAGCCCCAAGTAGGACAGTGCCGAAGCCGAGAGCAGCGAAGTCCCGATGCGGAGCGTCAATAGCACGATGACGACGGGAAGCACATTCGGGAGTACATATCTCCTTACGATGTACCCATGGGATGCCCCCAAGCTTTTGATGCTTTCCATGTAGAGCTCTCCACGAATACGTATGACCTCACTCCTCACGATACGCGAAAAACCCGCCCACGAGGTCAGAGTCAATGCGATGATGAGACGGAAATTGTTCTCCGGAAGGATCGCCGCGACCGCGATCATAAGACTCATCCCCGGAAGTCCCTGAAATACAGCCACAAGACACTGGATCCCCCGATCCACCCAGCCGCCAAAATAACCGGAAAGGATCCCCAGCATAAGGCCAAGGACCATGGTACAAAACGCCGCCACAAAGGCAAAAGCCACTGACGTCCGCGCCCCATAGATGGTACGGGAAAGAATATCACGCCCCAGCGCATCCGTCCCCAGCCAGTGTGAGGATGACATGCCTTCCAGGATTTCCTCCGTAGATACCGCTGTGGGATCATAGGGCGCGATCCATGGAGCAAAAAGCGCGAGAAATACGATCCCCATCGCCAGAAAAAGCGCCATTCCATAGATCCAGTGAAGCTCCTTCTTCATCAGCCCTCCCTCGCTTTCGGGCTCAGCAAATAGTAGCTGAGATCAACCAGATAATTAAATACGATGAAAACGGTCCCACTGACCAGCACATAGCCCTGAATCACCGGATAATCCCGTCCCCAGATAGCCGAGAGTACATAGCTTCCAAGACCGGGTATGGAAAAAAGATTCTCTATAATGACCGAGCCGCCCAGGATCGAGGCAAAAAACGTCCCCAGCATGGTAATGACCGGCATCAGCGAATTGGGCAGGACATGATAGATCTCTATATACGAAGCGGAGAGCCCCTTCGCCCGCTCCGTCAGAAGAAAGGGCTTCTCCATCACCGAAAGGACCGACGTCTGCTCCAGACGCAGCACCGCAGCCGCTGTTCCTGCTGCCAGTACAAAAGAGGGCAATACCATGTGGAGCGCATCGCCATACCCGGAGGAAGGCAGGAGCTGCCACTCTTCCGAAAAGATCAGCATCATCATGATCCCCAGCCAGAAAGACGGCATAGAAATAAAGAAGAGCGCCACGATCTCAAGTCTGATCTCTGCCGCATGTCCCTTCCTGCGCGCCGCCCATATGCCCGCAGGGATGCCGAGCAGGATCACCCACCCCATCGCCCAGAGAGCCAAGTGGAAGGTGACGGGAAATCTTCGCATGAGCTCGGACAGCACAGGTCTATGTGTCAGATACGATACACCCAGATCTCCCACTGCCGCATGTGTGAGCCAGCTCCCATACTGCATCCAAAAAGGCTGATCCAGCCCCATGCTCTCCCGCATCGCAAGCAGCTCCGACTCCGTCGGTTCTGCCGTCCCGTCCATGATCAATACCGCCATCGCCGGATCTCCGGGCGCAAGCACGCCTAGAAGGAACGCCAGGATCGTGAGTCCGATGAGAAAAGGAATAAGGAAGAACAGTCGGGATAGGGCGTAGAGAAGAAATGATTTCATAAGGACCTCCTTTCGGGAATGGGGAACTGGTGACTAGGGATTAGGGTTCTGAGAGTTAGCTGCCACTTGATTATATTTAAAAGCAGAGATTGGGTTCAGGGTTCAGGGTTCGGGGTTCGGCGCAAAAAATCAGAAGCGCCGCATATATAGGGGCGATACCCGATCTCTTTTTCCCTCCTTCCCTTGGAAGGAGGTGCCCCGAAGGGGCGGAGGTTGGCTTGGGCCTCTCTCCATCGGCCAACCCCTTGCCCTTCGGGCATTCCCCTTCCAGAGGAAGGGGATAGATAAAGCAAAATGACAAGACGGGAAAATCTGCCCCCACTGCACCGTCACTCCTTCCACGCCACCTTGTCCAGCGTAATACCATAGACAGCCGCATGGTAGCCTGTGATTTTTTTCGAACAGACAGCGAGATTCTCATCTTCCAAGAGCGGGATGACCGCCGGATGGAGGAGAAGCTCTTCCCTGATCTCATGGTAGAGCACCTGCCGATCTTCGATCTCATAGGTATGAGTAAGCGCATCAAAGGCTGCATCTATTTTCGGATTGGCATAGCAGAAATGGCTGGCAAGATTCGTCGCACCATCGCTATGAAAGAACTCTCTCAAAAGCGAAGTCGGATCGAGATTTCCGAGCCCCCTCGTCCCGATGGCGAGATCGTAATCCCCTTCCTTCATCATTTTCCTTGACGTCAGACCATCCACCATCACGATCTTGACATCCAGGCCAAGATCTTTCAGCTCCGCCTGCAGAAATTCTGAAATGACCTTGTAAGGGTAGCGCTCGGCGCCATACTGTGGCAGAAGGAATTTCACCTCACACCGGGCATCCCCCAGCACTTCTCGCGCAAGTGCCTTCGCCTCAGCAGGATCATAGATCGGCGGCTCCGGTCGCGAAAAAGGATTCGTACTATTTAAGAAACTCCTCGTCGGCGTACCAAATCCCGCGAAGTAATATTTCACGATCTTTTCCCTATCGATGGCAAGATCGAGCGCCCTTCGCATTCGTTCATCGGAGAAAGGGAAACGGCCGCCATTGACAGAAAGATAGTGGGAAATCGTCGAGTGCGCACTGTCTACCGAGAAATCCCCCGTTCGCATGAGCTCCCTCACCATCATCGGTGTCAGTCCGCCCAGATCTAAGACCCCCTGCACCTCTCCCGAACGCATCGCCGAATATCGCGCCTCCGCCGAAGTGATCACGCGGATACGGATCCGCTTCGCCTTTGCTTTTTCGCCATGGTATCCATCAAAGCGCGAAAGGAGCGTATAGTCGTCCGCCTTCCTGTCAATGATCTGAAAAGGCCCTGTGCCCGCTGCGATTTTCGTGAAATCTCCCGTTTCTCTGTCAAAAGAAGCCGGACTGAACATCGCGCTCCCCCAGCCCGCCATGCGATAGATCAGCATGGGGACAGGCCGCTCGAAATACAGATGGAGCGTGTAGTCATCGTCCGCCTCATAACGGACAAGCCCCGGGTAAATGCGCGAGACCAAGTAACCATAGAAGGAAGATGGTTTGTACCCCATGTGCGTCACGCGGTAGAAATTCTCTCGCGCCGCTTCAGCATCGAAGGGAACCCCGTCATGGAACTTCACCCCCTTCTTCAGATGAAAAATCCACTCCGTCTTCTCCGCATTCGCCTCCCAAGACTCGGCGAGCATTGGCATGACTTTCCCCTCATCAGAAATCCCGACCAGCGACTCCCAAGTCTTTAGGATCACTGTGGAATAGTAGGGGTCTTTCTCCCCCGGTGATAGATCCCGTCCCGCCGCGAGCACGATCTCTTTCTCCTCTCCCGTCTTCGGCGCGTCCCCGCAGCCCGCGAAAGCGAGCGGGAATAGCAGGAGGAAAAAGAGAGATAGATAGCGAAAGAAAATACGCATAGGGATTCACCTCTTTTCTT
>ENA-UOJS01001557-UOJS01001557.1-human-gut-metagenome-genome-assembly--contig:-C74-NODE-1557-length-18483-cov-11.328685_pt1 | contig 18483 bp, 15 predicted proteins | sample MGYA00242355_ERZ723902 | MGnify/ENA metagenome assembly ERZ723902 | reverse complement strand
ACTCGTGTGCGCGCTGGCGGGCGCGCTCGATGCGCTGGGCGCGCAGGGCGTGCAGCGGACGCTCTGCGCCGGACACGCAGCCATCGCAGCGGACGACCGGGCCGATGTGCGCGCGGCGTTTACCGTGGCCGTGACGGGCCTGCGGCAGCTGGCCGCGGCCTACCCCGGCCACGTTGCGGAGGACACCGGCCGCGTCCCCGCGCAGGAGACCGAAACCCACGGCAGCGCAGCGGCCGGGCGCTGCCCCGGCGCTGTCCCCGGAAGCGGACAGCAGAGAAAAAAGGAGACATGAGTATGGAAAACATCCGCATGGACCTGCGCCTGTTTGACGCAAACACGCAGGTGACCACCCAGCAGAGCCTGACCGAGGAGATGAAGACGTTCTACTCGGACTACCTCATCGACGCGGCCGAGCCCGAGCTCGTGCACGACCAGTTCGCGCAGAAGCACCCCATCCCCGCAAACGGCGGCAAGACGATCCAGTTCCGCCGCTTCGCCCCGCTCGGCAAGGCGCTGACCGCCCTGACCGAGGGCGTGACCCCCGACGGCCAGAGCCTGAGCATGACCACCGTCGAGGCGGCCGTGCGCCAGTACGGCGGTTACATCCAGATGAGCGACCTGCTGCTGCTGACCGCCATCGACAACAACCTCACCATGGCCACGAAGCTGCTCGGCGCGCAGGCCGGCCGCACGCTCGACACCATCACGCGCGAGGTGCTCGTCGGCGGCGACAACGTGCAGTATGCCGACGAGTCCGTGTCCGCGCGCTACCTGCTGCAGGGCGGCAATGCAAATGCGGCCGACAACAACTACCTGACCGTCGACTGCATCCGCCGCGCCGTGCGCGCGCTCAAAAACGCCAACTGCCGCCGCATCGACGGCGCGTTCCCGGTCATCATCCACCCCGACGTGGCCTACGACCTCATGAACGACCCGAAGTGGCTGGCGCCGCACCAGTACGTGGACACCGAGCACATGTACGAGGGCGAGATCGGCAAGATTGAGGGCTGCCGCTTCGTAGAGAGCACGGAGGCGAAGATCTTCCACGCAGAGGATCTTGCCAGCGACAGCCGCACCCTGCTCACGAACGGCGCAGTGAGCGGCAAGACCACCTTCTCGTTCGACGGCGGCACGGTCAAGTCCGGCGCGCTCGTCGGCCGTCAGGTGCTCATCGGCAACGCATGCGTGACCGTCACGGCCAACACCGCGAACTCCATGACCGTGGACGCCGCCGTCACGGCCGAGGACAACGCCATCATCTACCCCGGTGAGGCCGGCGCGCAGGGCCGCGACGTGTACGTCACGCTCGTGCTCGGCGCCGACGGCTACGGCACGACCGAGATCACCGGCGGCGGCCTCGAGCACATCGTCAAGCAGCTCGGCTCCGCCGGTACGGGCGACCCGCTCAACCAGCGCGCGAGCGTCGGCTGGAAGGCCACGAAGGTCGCCGTGCGTCTCGACGACAGTGCCATCCGCCGCATCGAGACCTGCAGCACCTACACCGAGTAAGAAATCCACCCCGTGCCTCCCGCCCACGCGGCGGGAGGCACCCATGCACACAAGGAGGAATACACTATGGCAACCAGAAAAAAGACCGACCGCACCGCCGCTGAGGCCTGGCTGAGCGAACCCGTGACCGTACGTCTGTTCCGCGACAACGGCAGCTATAAGGAGGACAAGGTCGTGACTGTCAACGGCGAGACCGTGCGCATCCCGCGCGGCGAGGACGTGACCATTCCGCGCCGCTTCGCGCTCGTGCTCGCCCAGGGTGAGGCACAGGATGCGCGCACCGGCGCACTCATCGAGCGCGAGACCGCCCGCTTTGCCGCCGAGAGCGGCGCTCTGGGGCTCTGACCATGGCGACGCTTCAGCAGGCGCTCACGCGCATCGACGCCATCTGCCCGAACGCGTGGGACGAGACGGCAAAGCTCCTGTGGCTCAACGAGTGCGAGAGCATGATCCAGACGCGCATCCTCGGCACGGCGCCCGAACAGTGCATCACCTACGACGCGGACACCGACCGCAGCACCAAGCTGCTCGTGCCCGCACCGTTTGACCGGCTGTACGTGTACTACGTCATCGCCATGTGCGACTATGCCGCGCATGAGACGGCGCACTACACCGACAGCATGATGCTCTTTAACGCCGCGCTCGACGAATACGCCAAGTGGTACCAGCGCACGAACGGTGCCACAGCCTCAACGCCGGGGCTGGTCAAAGAGATCGCCGCCAACACCAAGGCACGGCACACGCACAAAAATCTTGCGGTGCTTGACGGCATCACGGCGGGAAAAATGGCAGCCTGGAACGCGAAGGCGGACAAAGCGGCCGCAACGCAGAAATCCGACGGCCTGATGTCGGCGGCGGATAAGCGCAAGCTCGACACCGTTGAGGCGCACGCCAAGGATGTGGACGTGGACGACACGCTGTCGCCGGTGTCCACGGCAGCGATCATGAACAAGACCGTGACGGCGGCGCTGAACACGAAAGCCGGTACGGCAGTGGCGACCACGTCCGCCAACGGTCTGATGTCCAAATCGGATAAAGACAAGCTGGACGGCGTGGAGGACGGCGCGACCAAGACCATCGTCGACGACGCCATGTCTGACACATCTGCCAACCCTGTGCAGAACAAGGTGGTCATGAAGTACATCGACAGCCGCGGCACTCTTCCGCCAGTCAGCACTCAGAACGATACGATGCTGATTCAGGTCGTGAACGGAGCCTATGCGCTGCGCACCAAAGAATCCATCTTCCCTGTCGATGACGCGCTGGACACCGAGTCCAAAAACGCCGTGGAGAATGGCGTCATTGCACGCACCCTTGAGGTAATTCAAGGGCACACGCAGCTTGCCAACGGCACACGTGATGGCCTAATGTCAGCGTCGGATTACACCAAACTGCGCAACATCGAGTCTGGTGCGACGAAGACCATCGTGGACGCAGCGCTTGACGCGACCAGTACGAACCCTGTCCAGAACAAAGCGGTCAAGGAAGCGCTGGACGGCAAAGCCGGAACGGCAGTAGCTACCACGTCCGCCAACGGCCTGATGTCGGCTGCGGATAAGACCAAGCTCGACGGCGTGGAGGCGGGTGCAAACAAGACCGTCGTGGACGTGGCACTGGATGCAGCGTCGGAAAACCCCGTGCAGAACAAGGCCGTCAAGGCCGCGCTGGACGGTAAACTCGATAAGACGGACGGCACACTGACCGGCAACCTGCGTGTCACGGGCGCGCTGTTTTCGGGCGACGGGCTGTCATTCGGTACTGGCGAAAATATCCACTTTACGAAAGCGGCGGACGACGCGGGAAAGCTTGCGCATGGCACGGCTGGCGTCGACGATACGGTTCCGCTTGCCCGCCTGAAAGTGGCTGCCCCGACCGAGGATGACGACGCGGCTACTAAGGCGTATGTAGATGGCAGGGCTGCCGGGACTGGCGCGGTGCGATACGACGCGGCGCAGACACTCACCGGCGCGCAGAAACTTCAAGCACGTAAGAATGTCGATGCGGCTGGTGTTAATATGCCGCAGTTTCAGGGCTTTTTGACACTATCCCCTGCGAGCGGAACACTTGGAGCTGGCGTTGGCCTGTCCCCGACCAGAGATGGCAATAATTTTGCACTTGATATTTCTGACGTGAATGAGGGCACACCCACAAAGCTGACCGGCGTGAAAACGCCGACCGACGCAGACACCAATGCGGCCGCGACCGTGGAATACGTGAAGGCTGCCGTTCCCACGGCCTTGAAAAACCCAAACGCACTGACGATCAAGATCGGCGGCACGAGCGTGACGTATGATGGCAGCACGGCGCAGACCGTGACGATCGCCGACGGAACGGAGGTGGCATACTGATGGCGAAGAAGCTGTATGAAGAAGCGTCTGTGCAGGACATTGCAGTAGCCATTCGAGAAAAGACAGGTGGCGCGGAAACGTATAAAGTCGAGCAGATGGGCAACGCGGTGCGCGGCATCGCTGGCAGTCCCATCGTCGATGATAGCTTAGAAAACACTGTCCAATACCGTCAGATGAACCTATCGGCGGCGGAGTTTATTGCCAATGTAGACTACAGTGAAAACGCAGGCGATTACTCCGTTACGAAGGTCACGCCGTATTACTCGGCTGCGACGGCCTACAGCAAGGAAGAACCGGATGGGTTGAAGATCAAAGTTCCGGCCAACACCGCACTCACGGTTGCACAGGGCAGTAAGACCAGAAGCGACGCGGTTTCCGGAGCTGGCGTGATCTACAACATGGAGCCGCTGAAGGCAGGGACAATCTCTTTCGGCGGTAAAATTTACAAAGTGGTGCCCGAAGGCGGTGTGCGTATGATCTACACGCCCAGCGTATGGAATGTCCGCGACCTCGGCGGTTGGGCTTGTACCGGCGGCCGTGTGAAATACGGGAAGCTGTTTAGGGGCGGCAACTTTGGCAGTATTTCCGCCGCCGACAAGGCAACGATTGTAGACTGGCTCGGCGTTGCAACGGATATCGACCTGCGCAACAACAGTGAGACCGGCGGCATTACTGTATCCCCGCTTGGCGGCAGCGTGGAATATTTCCATCAATCGCTGGATTTCTACGCCAACGCCGTCAGTACCAGCGCAGCCTCAGCGCGGACGGTAGCGGTCCTTAAAAAGGTGATGGCTTGCGTGGCCGCAAACAAACCGTGCTATTTCCACTGCGTGAGCGGTTCAGACCGGACGGGAACAATCGCCTACCTTCTGCTTTCGCTACTGGGTGTATCTCAGAGTGACAAGGATAAGGAATACGAGCTGACGGCATTTTCGGACGAGGCAGACGGGAAACGGTTCAGGAACACCAACTACAACGCCACCAACGGAAACGGGTGGTACCCGCTCATCAAATACTTCCGGGACACCCACACCGGGGAGAATGACAATGAGAAGGTGGTGACGTGGGCGGTCGCCAATGGGATTACAGCTGCAGAGATCAACGCTTTTCGCGCGGCTATGATCTCCGGAGACGCCGGAGAAGTCGTTGTGCCGCCGCAGGAGTACACTGTGACCAATACCCTCACGGGCTGCACCAGCAGCAACGCTGCAACGACCGTAACCGGTGGTGATACTTACTATGCGACCATTACTGCCAGCAACGGTTATGTGCTCAATGGCGCGACCGTCGTGGTCAAGATGGGCGGCGCGGAGGTGACGGCACTGTACTACGCAGACGGGGTTATCAACATACCGGACGTCAGCGGGAATATTGAGATTACCATCACGGCGGCGGTGTATGTGCCGGGTTATACCAACGTGCTGCCGGAAGCCGTAGACCCGAGCACTAAGAGCGGCGTATGGGACGGAAAAGGCTATCGCAATGGCGCATATGCGTCCTCGGCAAAGCCGTTCTATGGCACAGATGCGGCCTGCTGGTGTACCGGCGCTATCGCAGTGCAGCCGTCTGATGTGATCTATGTCAAGGGCGCAACGCTCGAAGGTAGCGGGCATGAGCGCTTAGGCGCTTTTTCTGGCGCTACGGGCGGCTGCTATTTCTGCAAGCAGTTTGCAACGCTATCCGGCATGGCCACGGTGACAAAGCTGGGCGACAAATACTACAAGATAGTGCTCGATCCCAGCTACGCCGACTATGGCAACATTGGCTATATCGTGTTCTCTGCTCATGGCACGGGCGATGGCGTTGTGGTGACAAAGAACGAGGAAATCTTATAATGAGGCGGAGATGAAGGAGGTAACAGCAGATGGACATCGTCGAGGCTTTTGCCACGAAAAACAAGTGCTATCAGGTAGGTGCGCTGCTGCGCCCGCAGGGGCTGATGCTGCACAGCATCGGCACGCCGCAGCCGAGCGCCGCCATGCTGGCGCGGTACTTTGACCAGTACCAGCCGGGCGGGCAGTCGGTCTGCGTACACGCGTTCGTACAGGCAGACGGCACGGTATATCAGACGCTGCCGTGGGAGATGCGCGGCTGGCATTGCGGCGGCGCGGCCAACAGCACGCACATCGGCGTGGAAATGACGGAGCCAGACGTGAGTATGTCCTATGCCGAGGCGGCCGAGCAGGTCACGGGCACGTATCGCACGGCCGTGGCGCTGTTTGCGCAGCTGTGCGGGGTTTACGGGCTGGACCCGCTGGCCGACGGCGTGATCCTCGGCCACGCGGAGGGACACCGGCGCGGTGTGGCGAGCAACCACGCAGACCCGGAATATCTGTGGAATGCCTATGGCATGGGCTACACCATGGACGGGTTCCGCCAGGATGTTTATGCAGAGATGCACAAAAATGATGAGGAGGACGATGAGGACATGATCAGGTACAACACGATCGAAGAAGTCCCAAGCTGGGCGCGGGAGGAAGCGCAGCGGCTCATCGACCGCGGCGCACTCCAAGGCGGCACGGACGGCAGGCTCGACCTGTCGGAGGACATGCTGCGCACGATGATCGTCTGCCAGCGGATGATCGACGAAGCAAAGGAGACATAAATGGACAGACTCACAACGATCAAAGCGGCTGCTTCTGCGGCCGCCGCGGCGCTGACGGCATTCTGGGGCTGGACAGGCTGGCTGGCGGCCGCCTGGTTTCTGGCCATGGTGCTCGACTACGCCACCGGCAGCGCTGCGGCCCTGCACGCGGGCACGTGGAGCAGCCGCCGCGCCCGCGAGGGGCTGTGGCACAAGGCCGGCAGCGTGGCCGGCGTGCTCGTGGCGGCGCTGCTGGACTTTGCGCTGCGGTCGCTGCTCGGCAGCGTACCGGGGCTGGGCGTGCAGTATGACGTGCTGCTGTGCCCGCTCGTGACGGCGTGGTACCTGCTGACGGAACTCGGCAGCGTGATCGAAAACGCCGGGGCGCTCGGCGCGCCGCTGCCGCAATTTCTCGTGCGGGCCATTGCCGTGCTGCGCGCGGACGTGTCGCAGCGCGGCGGAGGGGACGGTGACGCATGACGGACTTTTCCCCGCTGGACTTTCCGCTGCCGGAGCGCACCGGCCATGAGACCGTGGAGCAGCGGCTCGCAGCGCTCGAGGAGACTGTGCCGCGCCTGCTCGAGGCGCTGCAGTACACGCTGGCAAACCTCGGTGCGGAAAACTTCAACGCCGTGGCGCTTTCGCGGCTCGTCTCGCCGATCCACGCGCGCATCGACGGGGCCGACGGCGACATCGCGCAGCTGAGCCTTGACGCCGACGCCCTGAATGTGCGCCTGACGTCGGCCGAGGGCAATGTCGCCGCGCTCGAACAGACCGTGAGCGACCAGGGCGCGCGCATCGCGCTCGTGGCCGACGCCGACGGCGTGAACGCGGCATCCATCGTCGCCGCCATCAACAACGGCGGCAGCAGCGTCACGCTCTCGGCCGATAAGATCGACCTCAACGGCATCACGACCGTGGCCGACACGCTGCACATCGGCAGCGAGAACAGCCTCGAGCGCAAATATCTCATCTTTCACAAGAGCGGCGCAGTGATCTCCGCGACGCGCGGCGATGTGCCGGAGCTGAAGCTCTCGGCCGGTAAGATCGACCTGTGCGGCACGCTGTATCACAACGGGCAGCCGCTCGATCTGTAAGGAGGCAAGGCATGCATCTACCCACATTCCCGCGGAGCATGGCCGCCGTCCGGCACGTGCAGACCGCCTTCGGCGGCTACGACCACCGGCCAGCCTGCCCCGAGGGCGGCATTTACGAAATGATCAACGGCTCGGCAGCCGACAGCCCCCTGTTCGCGACGCGGCCGGGCCGCACGCTCAGCTACCCGTCCACCGGGCAGCCGAACGGCCTGTTCGCGGCCGGGGACGGGCTGCTCTGGTGCGCGGGCACGGCGCTGTATCATAACGGCGAGGCCGTGCCGGGCTGCACACTCACGGACACGGCGAAAGTGTTCGCCGAGCTCGGCGGCACGGTGCTCATCTGGCCGGACAAGATCTGGTTCCGGCCGGCGGACGGCACATTCAGCAGCGCCGAGCCGAGCTGGACCGGCACGGTGACGCTCGGCAGCAGCGACGACACCGGCGACGCCGGGCGCGCGAACGTGCTGCAGGCCGACGGCGCGGGCACGCGCTTTCGCGTGGGCGATGCCGTGACGCTCAGCGGCTTCGGCGACGCACGCAATAACGGCACGTACATCCTGCGCGGCATCGACGGCACAAAGCTGATCTTCGACCCGGACACGTTCGTGCGCGCGGGCACGGTCAGCGGCGTGACGATCACGCGGCGGGTGCCCGACGCGCAGCACGCGTGCAGCTACGGCAACCGGCTCTGGGCGTGCGCGCACGACACCGTGTGGTGCACAAAGCTGGGCGACCCGCTGAGCTGGTTCTGGTACGAGGCGGACGAAAACGGCGCCGTCGCCACGGCGGCGTGGAGCGTGGACGTCGGCGCGCCGGGCGATTTTTCCGGCTGCGCAGCGACGGGCAGCGGTGTGGTGTTCCTCAAGCCGGAGGGGCTCTGGCGGCTCTACGGCACGCGGCCGGACAACTTCCAGCTCGTGGCCTCGGCCGCGCTCGGTGCAGAGCAGGGCTCCGGCCGCACGCTCGTGACGGCAGCAGAGACGCTCTACTATCTCTCCCCCGCCGGGCCGGCGCGCACGGCGGGCGGACGGCCGACGCGCATCGGCGACACGCTCGGGCGCACGCTCTCGGACGGAGCGGCGGGCACGGACGGCACACGCTGGTATCTCTCGGCGCGCGACGAGAAAAACGCCTGGCACCTGTTCGCATACGACACGCGCAGCGGCCTGTGGAGCCGCGAGGACGATTTTCACGCGCGCGCCTTTGCCCGGCGCGGCGGCGCGCTCTACGCGCAGGACGCCAGCGGCGTCTGGCGCTTCGGAACCGGCAGCACGGCACAGATGCAGAGTCTGCTCGAGACGGGCGACTTCGTCAGCGGCAGCCCGGACTGCAAGCGCCTGCTGCGCGTACAGCTGCGGCTGGAGGCGGAGGCGGGCACAAGCATCACAGCGGCGGTGCAGTATGACTCCGACGGACAGTGGCACACGCTCGCGGCCGTGACGGCGGGCGCGAAGCGCTCCGTCAACCTGCCGGTGCTGCCGCGCCGGTGCGACCACTTTCGCCTGCGGCTGACGGGCACGGGGGCGTGGCGGCTGCTGTCGCTCACGCGCACGGAGACCGCCGCCGGACCGCAGCACTGAGGAAAGGAGAACCTATGGCGACAAAATACAAATACGACAAGGACACCGACTACGCCGCGCTCATGGAGCGGGCGGCCCAGCGCGGCGACAACGCGGCCGCCGCCATCTACGAGCAGCAGCGCAACGCGAAGATCCGCGGCGAGGGCATGGCCGATCAGGAGCAGACGAACGACTACCTGCAGTACCTGCCGGTGGAGGACGTGCCGGACTATGACGGCACGCACCGCCGCGAGGCAGAGACGCTGCTGTCTGAGCGCGGCACGACCGCCCAGCGGGACCGCATCGACCGGATGCTCGACACGCTGCTCGGTGAGGAATTTGACTACGATCCGGCGTCGGACAAGCTCTACGCCGCCTACCGGCAGCAGTACGAACGGCAGGCCGATCTCGCGGCGGCCAACGCCCTCGGCACGGCGGCCGCGCTGACGGGCGGGCAGGCCTCGACGGCGGCCGTTGCGGCCGCGCAGCAGGCGGGCGGGTACTACCGCGCGATGCTTGCGGGCAAGCTGCCGGAGCTGGCGCAGCTCGCCTACGAGCGCTACAGCGGCGAGCGCAGGACGCGCCTGAGTGCCATCGACAGCCTGCTCGACGCGGCCGACAGCCGCGATAGTGTGACGAAGGCGCAGATCGCCGCGCTGCTCGACATGGACGACGCGGACTACACCCGCGCGGACAGCAAGGTGCAGCAGCAGGCCAAGGCCCTCGCCGACGCCAGGGCCGCCGCCGACAAGAAGGCCAAGGACGAAAAGGACACGGCCGAGAAGGCCGCGGCTGCGCAGGAGAAGGCGGAAAAGGCCGCGCGCAGCGAGGCGCGGCGGCAGATCACGCTCATCCTGCGCAACGGCGGCACCGTGCCCGACGATCTCTGGCAACAGAGCGGCTATGGCGCCGTGACGATCGCGGCAATGCTGCGCGGTCGCAAGGGATAAGCGTTATGTAAACTCTAGCGCCGGTTCAGTTCTAAGAATTCTGCGATACGCCGTCTGGCATAAAGTTATGTAAACTGTACGAAAAAAAGGAATCCCCGGAAGCAAACTGCTTCCGGGGATTTGTGCGTGATGGGGTCTGCGCTCAAGCCATGGCCTGCTCAAAGCGCATGAGGATGGCTGCGACCTGTGCGCGCGTGGCGCTGCCCTGCGGGGTGAGGTAGGCAACACTGCCGCTGCCGGTGCCGGAGATGAGGCCGTTGCCGACGGCCCAGGCCATCTCCGTACGCGCCCAGGACGAGACGCTGGCCGCATCCGGGAAGCCGGCGAGCGAGCCGGTCGCCGTGAGGCTGCCGGGCGCGAACTGTTTCGTGTAGTTATAAAGGATGACGGCGAGCTGCTCGCGCGTGATCTCCCCTTCCGGGTCAAAGGTCGTGGCGCTCGTGCCGGAGACGACGCCCATGAGCTTCGCCCACCAGATGGCGTCGGTATACCACTGGCCGCGCGGCACGTCATCAAACGGGGCGCGGAGCTTCGAAAGCTCATAGCCTTTGACGGTCGTGGGCTCGCCCTGCACGCGGTAGAGGATGCTCACGAGCTGGGCACGCGTGCACACGCCGTTCGGCGAGACGGTGCTGGCCGAGGTGCCTGCAATATAGCCATGATAGATACAATAATCCAGGCCCTCATGCGCCCAATCGGTGGGCACGGGCATGTCGCGGAAGGCGTAGCCCGGGCAGGTCGGACCGCCGGGGCAGACATCCGGCACGCCGGTGGCGGGGATGGACTCCGTTTTGGTCTCGCCGCAGATGGTGCAGGTGAAGGTCTTGACGCCGGGCTCCGTCGCGGTTGGCTTTTGCGTCACGACGCCGGCATCCCACGTGTGGGTATGCAGCTTCGGGATGTCCTCGCCCTCGCGCGTGTTGCAGCGGGCGCAGAGGTGATAGCGGTAGCCGACGGTCGTATACGTCGGTTCGATGGTCGTGACCCACTCGCCCCAGTCGTGGCCGAGGGCGGGGATGGTGTCGTTATAATCCTTGCCGCACACCGGGCAGGTGCCCTTGTAGCGGCCGGACTCGGTGCAGGTCGGCTCGGTGCTGGAGGCGGACTTATAACTGTAGTCATGGCCCTTGGCGGGGATGACCTCATCGATCTTCACGCCGCAGCGCGCGCAGGTGCCGACGGCGCGGCCGGGCTGCGTGCACGTGGCGTCCGGGACGAGGTCGCAGCGGCTCAGGTCATGGCCGAGCGCGGCGATCTTCTCGGTGCGGGTCGCGCCGCAGGCCGAGCATTTATAAAACGCCGTGCCCTGCTCGGTGCAGGTGGGCGGGTTCGTCTGCGTCTTGACCCAGGTGTGGTCGGTGGCGGAAACGAACGTGTCGTCCACGGGGTCATAGGGGCAGTCCTTCACCGTGCAGACGTGGTGCGTATAGCCCTGCTCCGTGCAGGTGGGGGCGACGACCGTGTCGGCGAACTGGGCGATGTGGTCGCCGTGCCAGAGACCGGTCTTGTAGCCCTGCCACGTGCCGTCGTCCTTGAGCTCAGCGGCCCAGGTATGGCTGCCCTGCGGGTAATAGACCACGCAGTCATCCGGGAAGGAGCGGTTGGAATCCGCCGCGCCGTAGATGCTCTTGGCGGGGTCGTTTTTGAAGACGGCGCGCTTGAGCTTCGTGATCTTCGCGATCATATTGAAGGCCGTGCTGATGTCACCGGCCTGATCGGCGTTCTGGTCAGTATCGTCCGGACGGAGAATGCCGTTGAGCACGCCCTCGACGAGGATCTTCATGGCATTATCCAGGCTCGTGAAGGCACGGTCCTGGATCGTGTTGATCCTGTCTCCGAAGTAGGCTTCCTCGAGCATCTCGCAGCCGGCAAAGGCGCACTTGCCGATCTGCGCGACGCGGTTGGAGAGATCGACGGTCTTCATATGGTTGTCGCCGAAGAACGCGGCCACGCCGATGGTGAGGGGCTTGTCACCGGGGCTGAAGGTGAGGTTGTTCATATAATAATCGCACATGAACGCGTAGTCACCGATGCTCGTGACGTTGGCCGGAATGTTGAGGTTCTTGTGGTGGTTGACGAACGCGAACGCGCCCGTGCCGATCGTCTGCAGGCTCGATGGCAGGCCGAGCGTCGTGTCCTCCTGACCGAGGATGCGGTCCCAGGCAAAGGCCCACGGGCCGATGTACGTCAGGCCGTTCGGCAGGCGCAGCTCGGCGAGCGTGGTGCAGCTGTAGAACGCATGGTCCTCGATGCGGCGCAGGCGGCTGCAGGCACCCGCGCGCACGAAGGTGAGCGTGTCGCAGCCGTAGAAGGCGTACTTATCGATGAGCTCAAGATCGCGCGGCATGTTGATGGCCGAGAGGTACTCGTCCGCATAAAACGCATGATCGCCGATGGTGGTAATGTCGTCATTGAGGAACATGCACGTGAGGTACTGGCAGTCCTTGAAGGCGCAGTTGCCGACGTTCGTCACACCGGTGTAGTGCTCCGTGCGGCCGTTCCACTCCTCATCCGTCGCACCGGCGATGTAGGCCAGGACGAGATAGTCCTCGCCGAGGTTTTCCACGACGGTCGTGCCGAGCTTCTGCCCCTTGTCGTTATACTCCGTGACCTCCACGTTGCCCATCCACGGGGCTTTCTGACCCTTGACCGCGTAGTCCGCCATCGGGCCGTCGCCGAAGATATACACGCCGTAATACTGCGCGTCCTCGCGATAGTCGTGGATCTGCCAGATCTGCTGCAGGAAGGGGTTGTCCTGCACGACCGTGGGGTTCGTGACTTCGTAAATTTTATAATGTACGCTGGCCTCATCCCCGGCGGGGCCGCAATCGCCATGGGCGACCTCATTGCCGAAGAGTTTTTTGATCTGGCCGGGCTGTTTGATGAACTGCTCAAACGCACCCGCGATCGTGCCCGCCTGCGCCGGCGGGGCGCACACGCTCAGCAATCCGGCTGCGAGCACAAAGCACAGCAGCAGCGACAACACTCGTTTTTTCATATGGTTCCTCCCTCCTGGAATGGACATACGGGGAAATATGTCTACACAGCAAGTATACAGGACGCGCCCCGCTTTTGCAACGGGTCGTGCGCGCATGGGCGCGAAAAAATGCACATTTTATTTACACAAATGCAACAAAATGTAATGCTCAAAACGTTTTTTCTGGAAATCCCCATTGCACACTTTCCCGCTTATATGGTATATTCACGACAGACAGGTATTACGGTTGTACACACGCATCATAACAAAGGAGGAAGAAACGATGAAAAAGCGCGTGCTCTCGCTGGCACTGTGTCTGGTTCTGGTCGTGGGACTGTTCTCCGGCCTGACCGTGAACGCATCGGCCAGCAAACTCGACGATCTGAAAAAGGAGATCGCCGAGAAGCTCATCAAGGAGAAGATCGAGCAGCTCAAGGAGGAGTTTGAGATCCCCGATCTTGACACGGATGCCATTCTCAGCAGCTTTATGACCGCGGCCACCTCGGGCGACTTCGGCGAGAACAACTGTCTGCACTGGGAGGTCTCCACGGGCGTGCTCAGCGGCAAGACGCTGACCATCTCCGGCACCGGAGTGATGCCCGACTTCAACTTCCCCGAGGGCAACCTCGCCCCGTGGTGGAACTATGAAGCGCTGGGTATGCTCACGAGCTTCGGCAACTTCAAGCTGGAGGGCGAGCTGAAAAAGGTCGTCATCAAAGACGGCGTCACGAACGTGGGCAGCTACGCTCTGTTCTGCCTGCCGGCCGCCACGCAGATCACACTGCCCGACAGCGTGACGCGCATCGGCCGCTACGGCATCGCCATGTGCTCCAAACTCACGGGTATGTCCATCCCCAAGGGTGTGACCGAGATCGGCGACTTCGGTCTCGCGGGCGACGGGCTTACCGCCGTCACGCTGCCTGACGGGCTGCAGAGCCTCGGCCGCGGCGCGTTCGACTCCTGCACCAGCCTCACGAACACCACCCTGCCCGCCGCCATCACGGCCGTGCCCGGCAAGTGCTTTGCCGACTGCACGAAGCTGCTGAACGTCAAATACGCCGGCACCGTGACCGCCATCGGCGATCTCGCGTTTGAAAGCTGCAAATCACTCGTCACTGCGCCCATCCCCGCGACGGTGACGGAGCTCGGCGCGTCCGCCTTCAACGGCTGCGTCGCGCTGACGGATGTGACGCTGCCCGCCGGCGTGACCGCCATCCCCGACGGCTGCTTCCAGGGCTGCACCGCGCTGGCCGACATGAAACTGCCCGGTACCGTGACGAGCGTCGGCCACAACGCGTTCACCGGCTGCACCGCGCTGGGGGACGTGCGCTGCTACGGCGCGCCCCCGACGGTCGAGCCCGCCGGCGCGGCCGAGCACAGCTTCGAGCCCGCTATCGTCACCATCCACTACAACCCCGACCCGGTCTACGGCTGGACGTTTGATGCGGACGGCAAGTGGCAGGGCTACACCGTCAGCAGCAAGGGTGCATGTCTGCACACGGGCTACGGCACGCACGAGAACACCGTGCCCGCCACCTGCGGGGAGGCCGGCCGCGTCGACACCATCTGCTCCAACTGCGGTGAGGTCATCTCGACCAAGGAGATCCCCGCCACCGGCGAGCACACCTGGGACAACGGCACCGTGACCACGGAGCCGACCGAAAACGAGCCGGGCGTGCGCACGTTCACCTGCGCCGTCTGCGGCGCGACCAAGACGGCTCCCATCCCTGCAACGGGTGTGCACGACTATCAGTTCACCAGGACCGTGGCACCCACGTGCACCGCAGGCGGCTATGATCTCTACACCTGCAGCGGCTGCGGCGCGACCGAAAAGCGCAACCCCACCGACGCGCTCGGCCACAAGTGGGACAGCGGCAAGGTGACCACCGAGCCGACCGAGACCGCCCCCGGCGTGCGCACCTACACCTGCACCGTCTGCGGCGAGGTCAAGACCGAGGTCATCCCCGCCACGGGCGCACACACGCACAAGTGGGACGCGGGCAAAGTGACCACGGCGCCGACCGCCAGCACCCCCGGCGTGCGCACCTACACCTGCACCATCTGCGGCCAGACGAAGGAAGAGGTCATCCCGCCCACCGGCGGCAGCACCGTCTGCCCCGGCGGCCCGAGCTGCCCGAGCTACGGCTTCCGTGACGTGGCCGGCCCGGCCGACTGGTCGCACGAGGGCATTGACTACTGCGTGCGCCGCAGCCTCATGGTCGGCACCGGCGTGGGCACGTTCTCCCCGAACGCGGTCTGCTCGCGCGCCCAGATCGTGCAGATCCTCTATAACCTCTCCGGCGACACGGCCGACTACGGCAACTACTACCTGCCGTTCACGGACGTTGCACCCGGCGACTGGTTCTACGAGGCCGTCGCCTGGGCCTACGCCAACGACATCGTCGCCGGCACGAGCGCGACCACGTTCGCCCCGAACGTTGACATCACCCGCGAGCAGATGACTGTCATCCTCTATGGCTACACCGCCAAGTACGCGCCCGCGTTTACCGGCGGCGGCACATCGCTGGGCCAGTTCCCCGACGCCGGCAGCGTCGCCAACTGGGCCTACGCCGCCATGAACTGGGCCGTGGGCAACGGCCTGATCTCCGGCATCGAATCCTACGGCGTGACCTACCTCACCCCGCAGGGCAGCGCCACGCGCGCGCAGGCCTCGGCCATCATCATGCGCTACTGCCAGCTCATCGGCCAGTGAGCCGGCACGCAAACTGCATCACCATCCGCCCCGGGAGCCGTGTGCTCCCGGGGTTTTTTGCGCGCGCAGCCGGCGGCCGCCGGGCAGAAAATGTGCGGCAGCAGCGGACACATGTGCCCGACCTGCAGAGCCGCAGTGAAGGCCGGAGCAGGCGGCGGAAATCGGCTTAGTGTTAACATAACTTCGTTAATTGCACTGCATTTATGTTGAAAACTCTGTTGGCAATGTGGGAAAGTGGTTTCCATAACGCCGATTTCACCCGCGAAAACGGACAACCAGTGCAGTTTTACCCATACCGGTGTCGAAATGTCAGGCCGTGTAACAAATATGGCATTTGAAAACAAATCCGCTCTGCTTCTCTTAACAATTTCACTCAAAGCGTTACATAATGTTACACATTGCATATATGTGTCCGTTGTGTTTTGACCGTTTTTTGCTATAATACATCTTGTAACCGGCAATACCAACCATCCGATGTCGTCTATTGTGTGGGACGGCGTTGGAAATCTTACGAAAGGGGTAAAGTAACATGGGTCTTATTCAGACTGGTCTTGGCATCGCTTCCGATATCCTCGGCAAGTGCGGCGAAGAGAAAGCAAAGGCGATCGTTGATGCGATCTCCGATGCGCTGCCGAACTGGCTCGCCATGTAAAAACAGCATAGGAAAATCCCGGAGCTTCGGCTCCGGGATTTTTTTGTCGGAAAAACGGATGCTTCCCGCGTGCCCTACACAGCCCGCAGCATCGAAGCGCACAGAAAACGGCTGCAGCCGCCGGTGATACGGGAAAAATGACAAACGGTTGCGAATTTCAGCTAAACGTTACATTCTTCGTTATTTGTCCATTGCGTTTTGCCTGTTTTTTCGGGTACTTTGGCCTTGTAACCGGTAATATCAACCATCTGGTGTCGCTGAATGTGTGCGGCGGCATTGGAAATCTGACGAAAGGGGTAAACGGACTATGTTGTATGGCGCTCTGGAACTGACTGCGAAAATTCTCGGCATCTGCAAGGAGTACGAAGCACAGGAAATCGTGCAGGAGATTGCAAACTCCCTGACCATGCCGATCGACTGATCTGGTTTGCAGCCGCCCCGGAGCAGAAATGCTCCGGGGCTTTTACACATACCCGGCCGGCCCGGCAGAAAAATCTGTGAAAGGAGGAATATACGATGAACGATCAGATGGGTTACAGCAAGCTGTTCGACTGGCTCAAGGAACTTCTGCAATGGTTTTATCAAGTAATGCCGATTGGCAGATAAACCGGTAGGCAGCCCCGGAGCAGAAATGCTCCGGGGCTTTCTGCCGCGGCCCTTACACCGGGGAGACCCCGTCAGGATCCTATGACTTCCTTCTGCTCCGGCACACCGGTGTACGCGAACACATAGTCCACGGCGCGGTTGCTCACACGCTCGAGCGACTCGTAGGTGCTGCCGCCGATGTGGAAGGTCGCGATGAAGTTATCCAGATGGATGAGCGGGTCATCACACGCCGGGGGCTCGTGCACGAACACGTCGCTCGCCGCGGCGCGGATCTGCCCCGTGGTGAGGGCAACATAGAGATCGTGCTCGTTGACGATGCCGCCGCGCGAGGTGTTGACGAGCAGCAGGTCCGGATTCGCCGCGGCGAACACCGGCGCGTTGATGAGATCGCGCGTGGCATCGCAGAGCGTGATGCTCACGTTCACGAAGTCCGAGCGGCGGAAGAGCTCCGGCAGGGTGTTGACCTGTTCATAGCCCCAGGCGGCGCACTCGGCGGCCGTGCGGCGCGGATTCCAGCACAGGACGCGCACGTCGAACGCCGCGCGCAGGATATCCGCCACGCGGTGGGCAATGTTGCCCGTGCCGACGAGGCCGAGCGTGCGGCCGGTCATCTCGTGGCAGACGAACTCCTCCGCGCCGAAGTGGTCGAAGCGCCCGGCGCACAGGCCGTTGTTGACGAATTTCAGCTGCCGGTTGAGCGCCAGCAGCTGCGCCACGGCCAGCTCCGCGACGGCCGGTGCGCCGAGGCCCGGCACATTCGGCACCGGCACGCCGTACTCGGCGGCGGCCTCAGTGTCGATCGTGTCGCGGCTGACGCCATGCATGGCGATGACCTTCAGGTTCGGCGCGCGCGCGATGACCGAGCGCGGCACAACCGCGCGGCGGATGATCATGGCAGCGAGCTGCTCAGGGTGGTCGAAATTGTCCACGATCTCGAAATGGCGCGCAAGCCTTGCATACGCCGACGGCGCGATGTGTTCACTCAAGTAGACCTGCATGGTTGACTCCTCCCATGAAAGTGCAGATGACGAAACTGCCGATTTATGCGGAATCCAGTCGATTCCTGCAAAACGATGATACTACATTCGCACCTGGCGTACAAGCGGCAGGTGCATTTTCTAAATTTCTGAACGCCTTCTTTTCGGCGGAATTTCTTGGCAAGCACAACGAAGGATGCTCATTATGTATTTATGCTTGCCTTTCTGCAAGCGCTTCCATTGCTGCAGGACCGGCGTCGGCGTGCGCAGCTGAGGGCAATCGGAGCCCAACGGTGCGTGCCGGTGGTCGGTTCTGTTTTTTGTTCGGATAAGATACCTGCGGCCGCTGAGCATCAGCGGAACATGAAAAAAAGCTGCGGCCTGTTGGCCGCAGCTTTTTGCTGCTCGGATATGCGGTTTGGGCGCTCAGCCGCGGCCGCTGCCGCGGCGGCGGCCGCGCGTGCGGTCGCTATAGAGGCGGTTGCCGGCCATGCGGCTGTCCGACTCCTGC
>ENA-UOJS01001556-UOJS01001556.1-human-gut-metagenome-genome-assembly--contig:-C74-NODE-1556-length-18491-cov-18.792254_pt1 | contig 18491 bp, 13 predicted proteins | sample MGYA00242355_ERZ723902 | MGnify/ENA metagenome assembly ERZ723902 | reverse complement strand
AGCAGCTGCCGCACCTCGCTCGCCGTATCGGCACTTAGAATTATGCGGTATTGCCGGTATTTTTGCCCGCTTTGTGCATAAATCCAATCTGTCCGCGCAACACTAATGGCATACACAACACGAACGGTGCGGTTAAAAATTCCGGGCGGCAGGTTTTGCGCCCGATGTTTTGGCCGTACGGCAAGCAAAGGACGGGGGAAGATGAACAGCATTAAAGCATTTTTGAAGGCAAAAGGGCTATATCTTGTCTGCCTTGCGCTGGTGTTTGCGGCAACCATTACCGGAATTGCCGCCATCCGCAGCGTGGTGCGCGGGGTCGAGGACCTGACCCGCATCCAAAAGCAGGCCCTGGAGGAGGGAACAGACGTATGGGATTCACCGGATGCCGCCGTAAACCAGCCCGCACAGGATGTTCCTGTGGCGACAGCGCAGCCATCGCCCGCGCCGTCAGCTGCGGGGTCTGCATCGTCATCCTTGCAGCAGGGGGCTGGGCAGTCTGGCAGCGCCTCCGGCGGGACTGGCAGCTCTGCTGCTTCGTCCGCGCAGCAGGGAACCTTGCCGCACGCTGGCTGGAACGGTAAAGTTAGCCAGGCGTTCAGCGGGAATACGCTGGTGTATAACCCCACCCTGGGGGACTGGCGCACCCACAACGGCACGGATTATACCGTCGAACAGGTAACGGCGGTGGCCGCCGGTACCGTGACCGCCATTGCGGATGACGCTCTGTGGGGCCGCGTGGTGGAAGTGACCGACGCGCAGGATCGCGTGTGGCGCTACTGCGGCCTGGAAGAAGTTGCCGTGACCCAGCGCGAAAAAGTAACCGCCGGGACCCGCCTTGGCACCACAGGCAACGTGCCCGCCGAAGCCCAGCAGGGCAGCCACCTGCACCTGGAATGCCGCAAAGCCGGCGCCTGCCTGGACCCGGAAAAGAATTAACACAGACAATGCCGCTGCACCGTGGATGGTGCGGCGGCATTGCTCTGCCATGAATTCGGACAAGCTCTTAAAAAATATCCTGCTTGCCAGCAAATACCGTTGACAAATACACGAAACATGTGTATTCTTATGGTAAAGATATCTTACCATGTCTTATTTTATAAATTTTCTTACAACTCATTCCATACAGAAAGGAGCCCGCCATGACACGCCAGCGTGCCTTGATTTTGGAAATTTTACAGCACAGCCCCAAACATCTGACGGCGGACGAAATTTTTGCCATTGCCAGGGAGAAGATGCCCGGCATTGCCCGCGGCACCGTGTACCGCAACTTAAAGCTGATGGAACAGGCCAGGGAAATTGCCCGACTGGAAATGCCGGATGGCCCCGACCGGTTTGATAAAACCTCCAACCCGCACGGCCATTTGTACTGTGATTGCTGCGGCAGCCTGCAGGACCTGCCGGTGATCGGCCTGGTGCGCGAAATTGAAAATGCCATTGGAACCGAAGTGCGTTCCTACCAGTTGACCATCCATTACATCTGTCCTGAATGCCGCGAAAAACAGGCTGAACTTTAACAGCGGAGAAATACGCCACAAACTGTGCTTCCCTGATTATATTTAGGGAGCACAGTTTTTTATTTTGTCATCATGCTCCGAAGCGTCAAAAAGGCTGCCGGACAGCCCTGCAGATGAGCAGGACGGGCGATATTTTAGGCAATACCGCATAATTCTAAGTGCCGATACGGCGAGCGAGGTGCGGCAGCTACTAAGCCAAAAGCGCAGATAATACTTTGTGTATTATCGAGCATTTTGGCAACGCAGATGCCGTACCGCAGCTGCCGGGGCGGTGCTTAAGCCGTCAGGCGGGAATTGTGCGGTGTTGCCTTTATAAAATCAGGTATAGTATTGAATATTAATATATAAATGGTGCGGGAACATACAGGATACTCTGCTGCCGGGTGGAATATATGAAATGCGGGTACAGCACTGTGACATGGAGTTGCAGGGAAAAATGCAGCCGGAATGGGCGTAACATACAAAAACAGAACACAAAGATGTTGCAATATGCCAGATACATACAAAATTCTGCAACTATTTTAGTCAAAATGCGCCTTGCTTTTCCTCCGGTTTTGCTATACCATAAAAACAATGAGCGGGAGCGGAAGAAGCATCCCGACCTATAAAGAAGGAGAACCATTATGAAAAAAACATTAGCGTTGACCTTGGCAGCTGCAATGACCTTGAGCCTGGCTGCCTGCGGCAGTAGTGCCTCCAGTGCCTCCAGTGCCGCAACATCCACGGAAAGCACATCTACCGATACTTCGGCAGCTACCTCTACGGCTGCTGAAAGCGGTACCGTTGAAAATAAGGATAAGCCGCTGGTGTGGTTTAACCGTCAGCCTTCCAACAGCACCACAGGCGAGCTGGATACGGAAGCGCTGAACTTTAACGGCAATACTTATTATGTCGGTTTCGATGCCAACCAGGGTGCTGAACTGCAGGGCAAGATGATCGCAGATTACATTAAAGCACATGCTGACACCATCGACCGCAACGGCGACGGCGTTATCGGCTATGTTCTGGCAATCGGCGATATCGGCCATAATGACTCGATTGCCCGTACCCGTGGCGTTCGTAGCGCTTTGGGCACCGCAGTGGAAGGCAGCAACGGCATTGTTTCTGATCCTGTCGGTACCAATGCGGATGGTTCCGCTACCCAGGTTCAGGACGGCACCATTGATGTGGATGGCACGACCTTCGCCGTTCGTGAGCTTGCTTCTCAGGAAATGAAGAATTCCGCCGGCGCTACCTGGGATGCCGGCACCGCCAGCAACGCCATCAGCGCCTGGGCTTCTTCTCTGGGAGATTCCATCGATATCGTTATTTCCAACAATGACGGCATGGGCATGGCAATGTTTAACTCCTGGTCGCAGGAAAATGGCGTTCCCACCTTTGGCTACGATGCAAACGCTGACGCAGTTGCTGCCATTGCCGACGGTTACGGCGGAACGATCAGCCAGCACGCTGACGTGCAGGCCTACCTGACCCTGCGCCTGCTGCGTAATGCGCTGGACGGCGTGGACATCAACACCGGTATTGCCACTCCGGATGCTGCAGGCAATGTCCTGAGCAGCGATGTTTACTATTACAATGAGGACGAGCGTTCCTACTATGCTTTGAACGTGGCAGTCACGGCAGACAACTACACGGACTTCACCGACTCTACCAAGCCGTATGGGCCTGTTTCCAATCAGCTGGATGCCACTACCAGCCCGGAAAAGAGCGTTTGGCTGGATATCTACAACTCCGCAGATAACTTCCTGAGCGCTACTTACCAGCCCCTGCTGGAGAAATATGATGATCTGCTGAACCTGAAGATTGACTACATCGGCGGCGACGGCCAGACCGAGGCCAACATCACCAACCGCCTGGGCAATCCCAGCGCATACGATGCCTTTGCCATCAATATGGTTAAGACCGATAACGCTGCTTCGTACACTTCTCTGCTGAACCAGTGATCCAACGGCAACAGCAATAACTGACAGTTAAGTAACGGCAACGCTATTAGGGAGAATGTATTTCTCCATAGGGGAGAATGAAGTTTTCTCTAATAGCGTTTTTTTATGAAAACAGGTGAGCAGCCGTAGGGCAGTTTGCCAATTTGCAAGACGGGAGTGACGAGAATGGCAGAAGCGAAAGACGATATTGTCTTGTCAATTCGCGGTATGTGCAAGTCGTTTGGCCGCAACCGAGTACTTGATCATATCAATCTGGATGTAAAACGCGGTACAGTTATGGGGCTTATGGGCGAAAACGGCGCCGGTAAGTCTACCATGATGAAATGTCTGTTCGGTACTTATCAAAAGGATGAGGGCAAGATTTTCCTCAATGGCAAGGAGATCAGTTTTTCCGGCCCGAAAGACGCGCTGGAAAACGGAATTGCAATGGTGCATCAGGAACTGAACCAGTGCCTGGAGCGCAGTGTGATTGATAACCTGTTCCTGGGGCGGTACCCGGTCAACTCTATGGGCGTGGTTGACGAAGGGCAGATGAAGAAGAAAGCAGCCGATCTGTTCCGCAAGCTGGGCATGACTGTCAATCTGACCCAGCCCATGCGCAATATGTCGGTTTCGCAGCGGCAGATGTGTGAAATTGCCAAAGCCATCTCTTACAATGCCCAGGTCATCGTTCTGGATGAGCCGACTTCTTCGCTGACGGTGCAGGAAGTGAATAAACTCTTTGAGATGATGCGCATGCTGAAAGAACAGGGCATTGCGCTGATATACATCTCACATAAGATGGACGAAATTTTTGAAATTTGTGACCAGATTTCGGTTCTGCGTGACGGCAACCTGGTTATGACCAAGGACAGTAAGGACACCAACATGGGCGAGCTGATCACCGCCATGGTTGGCCGTTCGCTGGAAAGCCGCTTCCCGCCGGTGGACAATATCCCCGGGGATACGATCTTGTCCGTCCAGCATCTGTCCACCAAATATGCGCCTTATCTGCAGGATATCAGCTTTGATGTGCGCGAGGGCGAAATTTTTGGTCTGTATGGCCTGGTGGGCGCCGGACGTACAGAGCTGCTGGAAACCATTTTCGGCGTGCGTACCCGTGCGGCAGGTCGTGTGTATTTCCGCGACCACCTGATGAACTTCAACAATGCCCACGAAGCGATCGAGCATGGATTTGCCCTGATTACCGAGGAACGCAAAGCAAACGGCCTGTTCCTGAAGAGCGATTTGACATTCAATACTACCATTGCCAACCTGGACCAGTACAAAGGTGGCCTTGGGCTGTCAATGCCCAAAATGGTAAAAGCCACAAGCAAGGAGATCAAGGTCATGCACACCAAATGCATGGGACCTGACGATATGATCACCAGTTTGTCCGGCGGCAACCAGCAAAAGGTCATTTTTGGCAAATGGCTGGAACGCGAACCCCAGGTCTTTATGATGGATGAACCTACGCGCGGTATAGACGTTGGCGCAAAGTACGAAATCTATGAGCTGATCATCAAGATGGCCAAACAGGGAAAGACGGTTATTGTTGTTTCCTCTGAAATGCCTGAGATTCTGGGTATCACCAACCGGATCGGCGTTATGTCCAACGGACATCTTTCCGGCATTGTGAATACCAAGGAAACAAATCAGGAAGAGCTTTTGAGACTCAGCGCAAAATACCTGTAATGGGGGATAATGATCTATGGCAACTGCAACACAAACTTCAAAAATTCTTTCGGCGGAGCAGGAAGCCAAGCTTCGCCAGCCAATCGATGAATATGTTGGGAAAATCCAGGCGCAGATCGATGAACTTCGTACTGACGGTACTGAAAAAGCTGTCAATATCCAGAATGAGCTGGATAACCTGAAGCGCGACCGCATCTATACCGCGCAGGAAAAAACGGAACGTGAGACCAAACTGAAGGCTGAATTGGCAGCGGCCAAGGCAGTTGAAGAAAAAAACAAGGGCCAGATCAACAAGCTGATCGCTGATGCTGAAGCCTATTTGAAAGCCCATTATGACAGCGACTATTACCAGGCGGTGGTGGCCAGCTGCAAGCAGGAAAAGGTACAAGCCCAGCAGAAATATCAGGCAACTGTAGAACAGCTGAAAAAGGAACACGAGACGGCGCTTTCCAAGCTGAGCAATCAGCAGGAAATCAAGGACGAAAAGTATGTCCACAAGAACCGCCTGTTCGACGCCAAAATGCAGTTGGATAAGGACTGCCAGGCAATCAAGGACCGCCGGCATGCTGCGTTTGATTACAAATATCACCTGATCGATATGCTGCGCCTGTCCAAGTTTACGGTTGGCGAGTCTCTGGCGCAAAAGTGGGAAAACTACAAGTACACATTTAATCGCCGTGACTTTTTGCTGCGCAACGGTCTGTACATTGCAATCGTTATCATCTTTATTATACTGTGCCTGATTGCCCAGTTCGGCAAGAAAGTGCCGCTGCTTACCGTCAACAATATTTTGAACATTCTGCAGCAGGCTTCGCCGCGCATGTTCCTGGCTTTGGGCGTTGCCGGGCTGATCCTGCTGGCCGGCACGGACCTGTCCATTGGCCGTATGGTTGGTATGGGCATGACTGCCGCTACCATCATTATGCACAAGGGAATCAACACCGGTGCGGTTTTTGGCCATGTGTTTGATTTTACCGGGCTGCCGGTCATTGCCCGCGTTATTTTGGCGCTGCTTGTCTGCATTGTCCTGTGCACAGTCTTTACCACCATCGCAGGTTTCTTTACAGCCAAGTTCAAAATGCACCCATTCATTTCTACGATGGCGAACATGCTGGTCATTTTTGGCTTGGTCACCTATTCAACCAAGGGTGTTTCCTTTGGCGGTATCGAAGGCAACATCCCCAGCATGATCATCCCCAAGATTGGCGGTTTCCCCACCATTATCCTGTGGGCTATCGCAGCTGTGATCATTGTGTGGTTCATCTGGAACAAGACGACCTTTGGTAAAAACCTGTTCGCAGTCGGTGGCAACGCCGAAGCTGCTGCTGTTTCCGGCATCTCGGTATTCCGCGTTACGGTAGGCGCGTTTATTCTGGCAGGCATTCTGTATGGCTTCGGCTCCTGGCTGGAATGCATCCGTATGGTGGGCTCCGGCTCCGCTGCATATGGTCAGGGCTGGGAAATGGACGCCATCGCGGCCTGCGTTGTGGGCGGCGTTTCTTTCACCGGCGGTATCGGCAAGATTTCCGGCGTGGTTGTCGGTGTGTTCATCTTCACCGCATTGACTTACTCTCTGACCACTTTGGGTATTGATACGAACCTGCAGTTCGTGTTCTCCGGCATCATCATTCTGGTTGCTGTTATGCTGGACTGCCTCAAGTACGTTCAGAAGAAATAATCTATACCGGCTGTACGGCAAAAATTCGGCTGTGTTTATAAAAAACAGGCTGAATTTCCGGCGCTCCGGTGCCTCCCGGCATAAACCGCAGCGTATCATCAGATAACACAAAAGCATGTGCATGACAAAACAAATCGAAAATTTTGGGCTTTCGAGGAGGGCGGGTGCACATGCTTTTATTTTTGACCCGCAAAATCTTTGCCGTATCCCCAAAAACGTTGCCTGTATGCAAGGCATTTGCCTTTACCCGGAGGTATGGTATAATTTGAGAAAGAAACCGGAAGGGAGGAGAGCGATGTGATCTATCTTTCGGAATTTTATTTTCCCAGCCAAAACAGCGAGGCTAACTACCTTGCTGAGTCGCCGCGGGCCAAAATGACCTGCTATGATTCTTTCTACCCCTTTGGCCTGTTTGCGGGCCGGGGCTTGAAAGCACTGGACCTGGCGGATGTGACCATTTTGTACGGCGGCAACGGCTCCGGCAAAACCACAGCGCTCAACGTGATGGCGGACGCTTTGCGCCTGCAGCGCGGGGCACAGTATAACCGCAGTGATTTCTTCCCGGATTATGTCTCCCTGTGCCAGTTCCACACCCTGCACGCCATCCCGGCGGGCAGCCTGATTTTGACCAGCGACGATGTGTTTGACTATATGTTGGATGTGCGCGCCATCAACGATAACATTGATACCCGCCGCGGCAGCCTGTTTGATGAATACACCGAGGCCCGCACCGCCAAATTCCAGATGCACAGCATGGAGGATTATGGCCGGCTCAAGCAGGTCAGCGCGGCACGGCGCTATTCCAAATCTCAGGTGGCGCGCAAAACTTTGTCTCCCAACATCCGCACCCACTCCAACGGCGAAAGCGCCTTTTTGATGTTCCAGGAAAAACTGCGCGGGGATGCCCTTTATCTGTTGGATGAACCGGAAAACAGCCTTTCCGCCGCGCGGCAGATCGCTTTGGCGGATTTTTTGGCAGATTCGGCCCGGTTTTACGGCTGCCAGTTTGTGCTGGCCACCCATTCACCGTTTTTGCTGGCAATCCCCGGTGCCCGCATTTATGATCTGGACAGTGACCCGGTGCGCACCCGCCGCTGGACCGAGCTGGAAAGCGTGCGGGATACCTTTGAGTTTTTCCAACAGCACAAGGAGGAGTTTTGATGGCGGAACGCCGATTTTATCAAGGGGAGACCTTTGCCAATTATGACCCCGGCGAGCTGCTGGAAAACGCCGAGTTCGAGGACTGTGTGTTTGACCACTGCCGCTGGCTGGGCACGCGGGTGCAGAACTGCCGCTTCAACGCCTGTACCTTTGACCACTGCAATTTTTCCGGCGTGGTGTTCAGCTTTACCACCATGAAAGATGCCTGGCTGCTGAACAGTGCGTTCCGCTCCATGGCGTGGGGCGGGCTGCAGGGCAAAAGCGGGGTGTTCCAGCCGTTTGGCAAAATCAAAAACTGCGCGTTCCGCTACAATGATTTTTCCGGCATGGCACTGAACGGCTTTGACTGGACCGGGGCGGAACTGCAGCAATGCACCTTTGATGATACCCGCCTTGCCGGGGCCAGCTTTTACGGCGTGCGGCTGGGCGGAACCCGGTTCACCCGCTGCGATTTGCAAAAAGCCGACCTGCGCACCGCCGAAGAATACGCCATTGATTTGGAGACCAACAAGTTGAAAGGCGCAAGGTTCAGCTTTCCTGATGTGGTAAGGTTACTGGATGGAACGGGGATTGTGATCGAGTGAGGCGCTTAAAACGACCCAACGTAAGGTGCTTTGATGAAAACCCAAATAGGAAATTGGCTTCCCTCTGAGGGGCGGTTCTCTTTATAATGCACTACCACCATTTAACCTGCCTCTTACCCGTTGGAACGCCCTTTGTGCGCCCGCTAACCTGACGGAATAACGATTTTTAGAAAATGATAAACCGGGTAAAAAACCCAAAAACTCGCCCTGAATTTTTACAATTCGAAAATGGTGAAAATGTTGTGGAATTTTTTGGCGTGTGGTATAATAAATGAAATTGCGGTTTATGGTTGATTTTTCGGCCCGGCCGCATTTGATTAAAAAAGCAACGCGCGGCCGAACAGGCTGCCGGGTGCAGCCGGAAAATCCCCGGGTACGCCCATTTATAAGGAGGAACGAACGGAACATGCAGAAGAAAAAAATCACCGCATTCCTGCTGGCGCTGGCAATGGTGTCCGCTATGGCACTGCCCGTTTTTGCACAGGAGCCGAACCCGCAGGCTGAAACCGCTGCAAGCATTGCAGTGGTGGAAACTGCTACCCCGGAAACCGCAGCCACCGAGAAACCGAAAGTTGACGCTGAACCGGCAGAGGACAACGTGAAAGAGGACGCCGCTACCTATGATGCACCGCCGGAGAACGGCTGGTATCAGGAATACCCCGGCGGCCCCTGGTATTGGTACGAAAACGGCGTGCGCCAGGGCACCACTGGCCGCGGCAAGGAAATCTATGACCCCAAGAGCGATGCCTGGTACTGGCTGGATGCTGTTCAGGGCGGCGCTATGACCACCAATAAGGACGTCTATCAGGACTCCAACGGCGGCAAGTGGGTGCGTTACGATGCCAACGGCCATATGGTCAAGGGCTGGAATACCAACGAGAAGGGTACTTACTACTTCGATCTCGTGACCGGTGCTATGGTAAAGGGGATGTGTACGATAGACGGCATTCCCTGCGCATTTGATACCACCACAGGCATTGGCCTGGATAAGCAGTGGGTCAACATTAACGGCGACAAGTTCTGGTACGAAGGCGGCAAGCGCCAGGGCACCACTGGCCGCGGCAAGGAAATCTATGACCCCGCTTCCGATGCCTGGTACTGGCTGGATTCCGTCAATAATGGCGCAATGGCTGTCAGCAAGGATGTCTATCAGGACTCCAACGGCGGCAAGTGGGTCCGCTATGATGCCAACGGCCATATGATCAAGGGCTGGGATACCAACTCTCAGGGTACTTATTACTTTGACCTCATCACCGGAGCTATGGCAAAGGGCACCGTTGTGATCGACGGCATTACCTGCGTGTTTGATTACAACACCGGCATTCTGCAGTCCACCAACGTGGATGTGACCAAGTACCGCGAGATCAAGCGCACCAACTACTATGCTGACGGCAGCGTGATGAATACCCTGACCACCGATTACGATGCACAGGGCCGCCTGCTGAAAGAGCAGCGCCGCGATAAGTCCGGCAACCTGCAGGTTCAGGACGACTTCTATTATGAATACAACGGCATGTTGACCAAGCATACTCACCGCGAGTACGGCAACGACAACTACTCTTACGAGTATCGCTATGAGTATGATAAGAGCAACCGCTTTGCCAAGATCTCCGTTTACTGCTACAATGGCGGCTGGTACCTGTACAGCTACTGGACTGCCAAAGAGTGGGACAGCCTGGGCAGCGTTTCCAAGTTCTGGGAATACAACGGCCAGAACAAAGTTACCTGCATCGTCAACCTGACCAGCAGCGGCAGCCGTAACCGTTACACCAAGATGACCATTGTGAACAGCAGCAACCAGACCGTGCGTACTGACACCTGGAGCTATGACAGCAACGGCCACCTGGCCGGCTGGACCAACAGCGGCAACTCCAACGGCTATTCTAACGTGCTCAGACTCTCCAGCGATAACAATATTGGCGCTGGCAACCCGCTGTTCGACCGTCATTGCGGCAAATTTGTCACCGATGACAAGATCACCAGCGCTTCCATCAAGTTCCAGAACGATGAAGTTGTCGAGATCCGCCAGAACAACCAGCGCATCTCTTACACCAACCAGGAAAGCATGGGTATGAACAGCAGCAACAATCTGACCCGTACCTTTGCTACCTACACTGATGGCGGCAACTTCCGTTACCGCACCCTGGTTGAGTACTTCAAGTACAAGAACTAAGGCAACACCGCACAATTCCCACCTGACGGCTTAAGCACCGCTCCGGCGGCTGCGGCACGGCGTCTGCGTTGCCAAAATGCTCGATAATACACAAAGTATTATCTGCGCTTTTGGCTTAGCAGCTGCCGCACCTCGCTCGCCGTATCGGCACTTAGAATTATGCGGTATTGCCCTAAGCGTAACAGCTTAGCTTGATGTTGGCTTAACCCTAAAACCACGGCCCCCGACAGAGTATTTTACGCTCTGCCGGGGGCTTTTTGTGTATTGCCGCCCATTTGCGGGCATACTGAACAATGAACCCCGATGACGAAAGGAGCACTGTATATGCCTGCAAAAATGAACCCCTTTGAGGTAAAAACCAAACCCGCCGACCGCTACTATATGGACTGGCAGAAACTTTACCCCCGCCCCTATGACAAAAACGAGGTGGACCCCTACACCCGGCTGCGTATTATTTTAATGAACGGCACCGAGTACGAGGCCAACTGGTTCTCCCACCAGTTCCACCGCCACTGCACCAACAACGACCTGCGCCGGGAACTTGCCGTGCTGCGCCGCACCGAACAGCAACAGCAAAAGCGCATTGCCTGCTTAAAGCCGATCGACGAAAGTATTCTGGAAACCACCATCGGGTATGAGCAGCTGGCCGTGGAACTGACGGCTATTCTGGCCCAGCGGGAGCCGGACGCCTATGTGGTGCAGGTGATGAACCTGGCTCTGCTGGAGGATTTTGACCACCTGTACCGCTATGCGGATCTGCTGGAACTGGAACGCGGCATCCACGCCGAGCGGCTGGTGGGCTGCTATACCGAGATCATGCCCGGCCGCCCCACCATTGCGGAGCACCGCCACCCGCGGGACAGCGTGCGCAAGCCCATCAGCGCGGCCACGGCGGCCCCCATCACCAAGCTGAACGCCGCCATTATCACCGCCGCCGAACAGCAGACGATGAACTATTATATGAACATCGGCACCTTTTATGACAGTGACCTTGGCCGCAGGCTGTACCAGGAGATCGGCATGATCGAAGAACAGCATGTGACCCAGTACGGCGCTCTGCTGGACCCCGGCATGACTTGGCTGGAAAACCTGCTGCTGCATGAATATACCGAGTGCTACCTTTATTGGTCCTGCGTGGAGGATGAAACCGACCTGCATATTAAAAAGATCTGGGAGCAGCATTTTGAGCAGGAGTGCAGCCACCTGCATGCCGCCGAAGCCCTGCTGAAACAGTACGAGGGCAAGGAAGCCTGCCAGATCATCCCGGATGGGACTTTCCCGGAACTGCTGCGCTTTGGCCCCCAGAAAGAATATCTGCGCAAGGTGCTCAAAACCACCATTTTGAACACCGCTGTGCAGGATGACCCCGCCATTCCGGTGGAGACCCTGACCAAAGATGCACCTTACTATGCTTATCAGGCTGCCGTCTGCCCGGACGCTGCCCGCGTGGCCAGCCACCAAGTGATTGAAGAGCACATTGGCACCAGCGGCAAGGACTACCGCTTTGAAGAAAAGCCCCATCCGGTTGAAGCCCTGCGCGACCGCACCCAGGATAATACCACGATTGCCCGAGGCAAAATCTGAACCACCCGAAGGGGCAGAGGATGGCAAACCGCCATCCTGTACATGAAAACAGGCTGTTTTTTGTAAAAAATGCCGGAGTGGATGGGAGGGCCTGCCCTCTTGAACTGCCGTGCCGGGGAACGTATAATAGTAACATTGCTGTGTAAGCAACCGGCAGTGGTTACCGGGCGTTGAAAAGTGATGTTGCGCGGGGGTGATGGGAGTATGATGTACGCCCGCTGACCGCGCCCCAACAATGCTTTTTGACATGCGGCAACTACCTGCCGCTGCTTACAATGAGGGAGGATGTTGAGATTGAAACGTGAATCATTTGCTTCACGCATTGGCTTTTTGATGGTCAGCGCAGGCTGCGCCATCGGCATTGGCAATGTGTGGCGCTTCCCAACCGTAACGGGCCAGTATGGCGGCGGCGTATTTGTGCTGTTCTACCTGCTGTTCCTGGTTTTGATGGGAGCACCGGTGCTTACCATGGAGCTGGCTGTTGGCCGTGCGGGCCACGGCAGCGCGGGCACAGCCTACCGTGCGCTGGAACCAAAAGGCAGCAAGTGGCACCTGCACGGCTGGGCCTGCCTGATTGGCTGCTGCGTGCTGATGATGTATTACACCACCGTCAGCGGCTGGATGCTGGCCTATTTCTTCCGGTTTGTCAAGGGTACATTCACCGGCCTGACCGCCGATGCCGTCAGCGGCGTGTACGCCGACCTGCTGGCCGACCCGTTCGAGCAGATCGTCTGGATGGCCATTACCGTGCTGCTGGGCTTTTTTGTCTGCAGCCGCGGTTTGCAGAACGGCATTGAACGCATTGGCAAATGGATGATGGGCGCGCTGTTTGTGCTGATCCTGGTTCTGGCTGTGCACAGCTTTGTGCTGCCCGGCGCGGGCGAGGGCCTGGCGTTCTACCTGCTGCCGGACTGGAACCGTGCCGCCGAAATGGGCATTGGCAATGTCATTGTGGCTGCCATGAACCAGGCGTTCTTTACCCTCAGCCTTGGCGTTGGCGCTATGGAAATCTTTGGCAGCTACATGAGCCGGGATTATACCCTGGCGGGCGAGTCCCTGCGCATCTGCGCACTGGATACCTGCGTGGCCATCTGTTCCGGCCTGATCATCTTCCCGGCCTGCTTCTCTTACGGGGTCAGCCCGGATGCAGGCCCCAAGCTGATCTTTATCACCCTGCCCAATGTATTTGCCAATATGGCGGGCGGCCGCCTGTGGGGTACACTGTTCTTTGTATTTATGACCTTTGCCAGCTTTTCTACCATCATTGCTGTGTTCCAGAACATTCTGGCCTGCCTGCAGGAAAGCTTTGGCTGGAGCCTGAAACGCGCCTGTGCCGTTGGAACGGTGTTCATCCTGCTGGCCAGCGTGCCCTGCATTCTGGGCTTTAACCTGTGGAGCGGTGTGCAGCCCATGGGTCCCGGCAGCACCGTGCTGGATGCTGAGGACTTTTTGGTCAGCAACCTGCTGCTGCCCATTGGCAGTTTGATCTACCTGCTGTTCTGCGTAACCAGGTGGGGCTGGGGCTTTGATAACTACTTAACCGAAGCCAATACCGGCAAGGGCCTGCGCCTGCCGCGGTGGTTCAAGCCGTATTTCAGCGTGGTGCTACCGCTGCTGATCGTGTTTATTCTGGTGCAGGGCCTGTAAAATAAAGCCGTACCGGAACCCGGCAAACAGCAAAAAAATACCTGCCTGCTGCAAACTGCCCAAAAGGCATGGCGTGGCGGGTGGTATTTTTTTGAGGGATTTTGTTAATAATGTGTCAAATACCCCTTGCGCAAACCGCAGATTCTGCGTATAATATAGGCAGGGCAAAAGGGGCTGTCTGCCCCCTGTGCCAAACAGTACCAAAGCACAAGGCTAATATAAATTACCGAGAGGAGTTTTTTACCATGGGTTTGGGCAAAAAGACGATTGATGACGAAAACTACGCTGGCAAGCGCGTGCTTGTCCGCTGCGATTTCAATGTCCCGATGAAGGACGGTGTGATCACCAACGACAACCGCATCAATGCGGCTCTGCCGACCATCAAAAAGCTGATCGCTGACGGCGCAAAGGTTATCCTGTGCAGCCATCTGGGCAAGCCGAAGAATGGCCCCGAAGCCAAGTTCAGCCTGGCTCCCGTTGCTGTTCGCCTGAGCGAAAAGCTGGGCCAGCCGGTTACCTTTGCTGATGACGACAACGTTGTTGGCAACCAGGCCAAGGCTGCTGTTGCCACCATGGGCAACGGCGATGTTGTTCTGCTCCAGAACACCCGTTTCCGCAAGGAAGAAACCAAGAATATCGACACCTTCAGCGAAGAGCTGGCCAGCCTGGCTGACGCTTACGTTGACGATGCTTTCGGCTCCTGCCACCGTGCACACTGCTCCACCGCAGGTGTGACCAACTATGTTAAGGATACCGCTGTTGGCTACCTGATGGAAAAGGAAATCAAGTACCTGGGCAACGCCGTCAACAACCCGGAGCGCCCCTTCACCGCTATTCTGGGCGGCGCTAAGGTTGCTGATAAGCTGAACGTTATCTCCAACCTGCTGGAAAAGGTCGATACCCTGATCATCGGCGGCGGCATGGCCTACACCTTCCTGAAGGCACAGGGCTATGAGATCGGCAAGAGCCTGGTTGACGATTCCAAGATCGACTACTGCAAGGAAATGATGGCTAAGGCACAGGAAAAGGGCGTTAAGCTGCTGCTGCCCGTTGACGCTGCCTGCGTTGCTGACTTCCCCGATCCCATCGACGCACCTGTCGAAGTTAAGGTCGTTCCCGTTACCGCAATCCCGGCTGACATGGAAGGCTGCGATATCGGCCCCGAGAGCATGAAGCTGTTTGCTGATGCCGTCAAAGCTTCTAAGACCGTTGTCTGGAACGGCCCCATGGGCGTGTTCGAAAACCCGACCCTGGCAGCCGGCACCCTGGCTGTTGCCAAGGCTATGGCTGAAAGCGGCGCTACCACTGTGATCGGCGGCGGCGATTCTGCAGCTGCTGTGCAGCAGATGGGCCTGGGCGACAAGATGACCCACATCTCCACCGGCGGCGGTGCTTCCCTGGAATACCTGGAAGGCAAAGAGCTGCCCGGCATTGCCGTTATCCAGAACGCATAATTAAAAAACCGCAGGAGCGCGGCGGCTTAGCCGCTGCGCTCTTTTTGTTATGTAGCCCGCATGGTAGACAACAAAGAAAATCCACGCAAGCAAATAAGTAGTTAATAAGAAGGAGTTTTTATCATGGATAAACAGAACCGTAAGGCAATTATTGCCGGTAACTGGAAAATGAACAAGACTGCTACCGAGGCTGCTGAACTGATTGACGCCCTGATCCCCGCTGTTAAGGATGCAGGCTGCGAAGTTGTGATCTGCGTGCCGTTCACCGACCTGGTGACCGCCGTTGCCAAAACCAAGGGTACCAACATCCATGTTGGCGCTGAGAACGTTCACTTTGAAAAATCCGGCGCTTTTACCGGCGAGATCAGCGCTGACATGCTGACCGACCTGGGCGTTGAGTACGTTGTGGTTGGCCACAGCGAGCGCCGCCAGTATTTTGCTGAAACCGATGAAACCGTCAACAAGCGCGCCAAGGCTGCACTGGCCGGCGGCCTGAAGCCCATCATCTGCGTGGGCGAAAGCCTGACCCAGCGCGAACAGGGCGTGACCGAAGAGCTGATCCGCATGCAGGTCAAGATCGCTCTGAACGGCGTGACCGCTGACGAGCTGAAGAACGTTGTTATCGCTTACGAGCCCATCTGGGCCATCGGCACCGGCAAGACCGCTACCGCTGACCAGGCTGAGGAAGTCTGCGCAGCCATCCGCAAGGTGGTTGACGAGCTGTACGGCGCTGACGCCGCCAAGGCACTGACCGTTCAGTACGGCGGCAGCATGAACCCCAAAAACGCAGAGGAACTGCTCTCCAAGCCTGATGTTGACGGCGGCCTGATCGGCGGCGCATCCCTGAAGGCAGACCAGTTTGCTGTTATCGTGGAAGCTGCTACCAAAGGCTGAGAATGAATGAGCAATTAGGAATGAGAAATTAGGAATTGGCTGAACCGGAAAGGCTTGAGCCGATGGAACCACCTTTCAGTCTGCTGCACAGACAGCTTCCCTCAAGGGAAGCCAAGTGTGGCACCAAAATGGTATCTATTATTCTGTGCGCCCCTACGGTGGGATGCGTAACGAGCCTTTGTCCACCACAAACTCCTAACTCCTCCCTCCTAACTTCTAAGGCAACACCGCATAATTCCCGCCTTACGGCTTAAGCACCGCTCCGGCGGCTGCGGCACGGCATCTGCGTTGCCAAAATGCTCGATAAGACATCCAGTATTATCTGCGCTTTTGGCTTAGCAGCTGCCGCACCTCGCTCGCCGTATCGGCACCTAGAATTATGCGGTATTGCCCTAACTAAAACTAAGGGAGAACCAATCAATGGCAAAGAAACCTGTAATGCTCTGCATCATGGACGGCTTCGGCTGGACCCCGGACGAAACCTATGGCAACGCCGTTGTTGCTGCCAACAAGCCGCATCTGGATGCACTGATGAAAAATTACCCTATGACCACCATCAACGCATCTGGCATGGCTGTTGGCCTGCCAGATGGCCAGATGGGCAACTCTGAAGTTGGCCATACCAACATGGGTGCTGGCCGCATCGTGTACCAGCAGCTCACCCTGATCACCAAGTCCATCAAGGACGGCGAAATGTTCAAGAACCCCGTGCTGGTCAAGAACATGAAAGCTGCCATTGATGCCGGCAAGGCCATCCACCTGATGGGCCTGGTTGGTACCGGCGGCGTTCACAGCCATGCCGATCACTGGTTCGGCGTGCTGGAAATGGCCAAGCATATGGGCGCAACCAAGGTTTATCTGCACTGCATCATGGACGGCCGTGATACCGACCCCCATTCCGGTAAGGGATTCCTGGCTGACCTGCAGGCCAAGCTGGACGAGCTGGGTATTGGCACCATCGCCAGTGTCAGCGGCCGTTACTATGCTATGGACCGTGACAACAACTGGGACCGTGAAGAAAAGGCTTATGCCGCTTTTGTTTACGGCGAGGGCAACCATGCCGCCAATGCACAGGAGGCCATTGAGGCTTCTTATGCGGACGGCAAGACGGATGAATTCGTGATCCCCGCCGTTACCTGTGAGGGTGGCCGCGTGGAGGATGGCGATACCATCATCTTCATGAACTTCCGCCCCGACCGTGCCCGCCAGATGACCCGCATTTTCTGCGATGATGCCTTTACCGGCTTTGAGCGCCGCGGCGGCCGCAAGCAGGTTCACTATGTCTGCATGGCCGAGTATGATGCTACCATGCCCAACTGCGAAGTTGCCTACCCGCCGGTTGAGCTGAGCAACGTTCTGGGCGAGTATCTTTCCAAGAACGGTAAGACCCAGCTGCGCATTGCCGAGACCGAGAAGTACGCCCATGTGACCTTCTTCTTCAACGGCGGTGTGGAAGCCCCCTATGAGGGCGAGGACCGCAAGGTGATCCCCAGCCCGAAGGATGTGCCCACCTATGACCTGAAACCCCAGATGAGCGCCCCGGAGGTTGCTGACGAGTGCAAGGCCCGCATTGAGAGCGGCAAGTACGATGTGATCGTCCTGAACTTTGCCAACTGCGATATGGTTGGCCATACCGGCGTATTTGATTCCGCTGTCAAGGCTGTGGAAGCTGTTGATGCCGCTGTGAACGAGGTTGTGACCGCTGTGCTGAACGCCGGTGGCTGCGTGTTCCTGACCGCTGACCACGGCAACGCCGAAAAGATGAAGAACCCGGACGGCACCCCGTTTACCGCCCACACCACCAACCCGGTGCCGTTTGTGGCCATCGGCTGCGGCGATGTGAAGCTGCGCGAGGGCGGCTGCCTGGCAGATATTGCCCCCACCATGCTGCCTTATATCGGCCTGCCGGTACCCTCGGAGATGACCGGTAAGAGCTTGATCGTTGACTAAGCACTCAAATAAAGTTAAAGAGGCCCAGAACTGTCGAAAAGACAGTTTTTGGGCCTCTTTTTTGTGCAAAATGGAAATAATGAAGAAAAAATTTCAATGTTAACATATGATAATGAAATGCGGAAGTCATATGTGTTATAATACCAAATATGTTGGCTATGAACAAAAACGAAGAAAACAGGAGAGTATATTATTTATGGGGGGAGGTAACACTGTCAGCAAGTTGTGGGCTGGC